>QGNH01000405.1_pt2 | contig 10723 bp, 12 predicted proteins | sample 1735481 | NCBI WGS metagenome assembly QGNH01 (sample SAMN09239004, study PRJNA386568) | Viral metagenome, whole genome shotgun sequencing project. | reverse complement strand
ATTTGCGTCCAGGTAGCTAGGTTTACTTTCAGAGAAGTGTTTTGTATACATTATCTATATCCTTTGACCATTTGGTCTCTTAAATGTAAAGGAGAATTGAAACCTGCAAGTTTGTCTTGGAGAGGGATTCTGCTGTGACCTGCGACCATGCTGGGTCCGCCGATTACCTTATCGACGAGTTTAAAAGTTTGAAAAGGTTTGCTGTTTCCACGCCAGTCGCGGAGGTGATTTACAAGTTGGGAAAAACTATCTACAATGTCGTCGTTGCCACAGGGAAAGTTACACATTTGTAAAAGAAACATTTTATTCCAAGGACCTTTAAGCAATTTGATTTTACCTGCGGCACAGGTCGGAGTTGTGGCTGCGGCCCGAGTATATTTGTCTTTGTCGGGTGAAATTGCGTGAACGGGGATAGTAGTGTTGTTTTTCAGGCTTTGGATCAGACTTTGACCTGAGGCTCGATCTTCGACCAGAACTACGTCAGTTCGATATTTATCATACAACGCCTGAGTAGCTTCCAGGAGTTCCGGAAATTCGTATTTTTCATTTATACAATCTACAACTATATAATGAGAAGCAGTCTGATAAACAACTATAGCACAACTGTAATCGGACTCTTCCCGTGTTTTAAATGCCGTATCGAGGCTAAGTACTTTATACACGATCCCGGCCTCGGGTAATGAGTCTAAGATAGGAAACCATGCTTCGTAAAATAACGGTTCTGTACTTACATTGATAAACTCACCGAAAATCTCTTGCTTCTGTATGATGGGTGGAATTTCTGCACACATTTCTTCGACCTGGTCACGAGTCATGAGCGGGTTATCATAAGTAGAGTATTGGAATGATTTCCATTGGGTTTGATTAGGTTCCATTCCTTTTTTATACAACTCATAGAATAGGGCTTCACGTTTGAAGTCGTGCTTATCCAGAATACCTTTCGGGGTTCCTGCAAAGATACAGTCTGCATTGCGGTCAAGGGCCATGGGTGCAATTGTAATAGTCCAGAGTTCTCGGTCTTGTAGGATCAAGCCTGCTTCGTTTAAGAAAATCAGGTCATAACTGAAGCCTTCAAGACTTTCACGTCTATCGGCCGATCTCATATCCAGAACTGTATTTCCAATTGATAGTTGCTTTTGATGCTCATGCCATACCCAGGTCCCCCGGGGGAGCTGGGAAAGTATAGGAGCGAAGTACCTGGAATAGTATCTGGAAATATTACTATAAATAACGTCGACCCAGAGGATCATGTAGGGTTTATCGTTATTCATGTTCTGGATCATTGTTTTGACTATGAATTTTGCTGCTGATATTGTGGCGCCCCATCGACGACCCTTACTTAGAACTTTGAATCGAGTCTTATTACTGTAGAAATCGAGTTGAGGTTGAGTGAACTCGAACTCGAGATTGGGCAGGGGCTGGGACATAGCCTCTGAGATCTTGGCTCTCATCCCACGTCGGAACTTGGAGCTGGGTCTGTTATCTTTAGCCATTGTTTTTATCCCCGATGACCTTGGTCGTGGTAGTCTTGCTAGCTATCATCTTTTTCTCTGAGTCGTTGCCAATGACTTTGTCGACTAGCTCGAAGCGTTGTACAAGTTTTGTACCTGTAATGGCCGTGGTCTTGGCCATGGTGTTATCTCTCCAGCGATCTCCACCACGACAACAGAGGACACGCCATAACCATGTGTCGTTTCCTTCCAAGGCCTTTTCCCAGGCCTTTTTCTCGGCCAAGTCTAGGAAAGATCTATCCAATGTTTCGAGGGCATCACGGAATTCTTCGTCTTCCCCGACCCAGGTATTGAAGGTTTTTTGACTCACTCCAGTTAATAAATTGCATTGTCCGACCGCGCCATAGTTCTCTTGATACGATTTTAGGTATTCTTTCTTCTTTGAGTGTAGACTCATATTGGGCCACTTTCGTCCAGATTGTGAGAGGATTTGGGTTATTTTTGGTCAAATTATGGCCAGAAATGGTCAAAAAGTGTCTTATTTCTGGCTTTACATACATATAGTTGCATTATTTTGCACGAATCGTGCATTTAATTGCAACTATATATGGAATAGATGTATTAAACTTTTAAGGAGAATATTGAAATGCCATTTCCTTCCGAGCATGCCGCTAGACAATTACCTCCAGGAAATTTTGATAAGTTCCGTCGTGAAAATGATAAAGGCGGAGCTGGAGTACATTTTATCTTTGGCATCAAAGATGGCAAATCATCGGTACAGTCTGTAAGATTCGACAAGTCTAAATTTACTGTTGCGGAAGCAAAGGCCTGGTTATCGAAACATAAAATGAAAACTGGTGTGATACCTGCAACTAGTTCAAATCACGACGAAGGTGCGACTGGATCGACCCCTGCCGGGGCCTCGGCCATTACAGTTCCTGTGGCCTTAAAAAGTACGTCTGTACAGTATAAGTACAATGAGGAGAACGACATGGATCCAGACGAAGAGGACTTGGAAATGGATTCAGACGAGCTTGTCGAGATACTTATTGACCATCCTGAGATATCTTTGACCGCGCTCAAGGAGGGTATGGAACATGAACTCGAGCACACGGGCGATAAAGAGATTGCTCTTAAAATTGCCTTGGATCATTTACAGGAGTATCCTGACTACTATCAACGTCTTGCTGCAGTGTTTCCTAAAGATCATTCGGAGTCCCATAGTTCAGAAATGGGAACCAAAGAAAAAAACCACGTCGAATACAAAACAAAAATAGATGAAGAACCAGATCCCGAGGATCCAGATGAAGAGGACGAGGATGAAGATGAACTTGGTTTCTCGGAAGACGGAAAAACACTTCTTGTCGAAGCCTTCAAATCCGGAACACATACTGACGCTGGCGGTAATACACAGACCTGGACGCCCGAGGACTTGGATGATATTGCGTCTAAGGCTACGTCCCAGATCCCAGTCAAGCCAATCCCGGTGTGCTTAGGCCATCCGTCTGACAATAGTCCTGCGTACGGCTGGGTCGAGTCGTTGAAGCGGGTAGGCAATAAACTTGTAGCTAAGCTCACGGAGCTCAATCCTTCTTTTGTGGATGCCCTTAAGTCTGGTAGTTTTAAAGGCCGTTCTATATCTCTATATGATGACAACCGTGTAAGACATCTGGGATTTCTTGGAGCTTCTCAGCCTGCGGTGGAAGGCCTTAACCCATTAAAATTTTCTGAAAGCAAAGAAGAACACTACAAATTATATGAATTCAGTGAGGAAAAAGTTATGGCCAATATTGATGAACTCCAGAAGAAGTTATCATGGTACGAACGACTATTTTCGATTTTTAAGAAGGAAGTAAATTTTAAGGAACCTGAAAAGGAGATACAAATGGATAAAACAGTACAGACTGCAGATCATCACGAAGCGATGACTGTAGTTGCTAAAGAAAACGGCACGGAAATGGCCGCTGCAACTTCTGGTCCTGCTATTAATGCAGACATTGTCGAAAAAGAAACCAAGGATAGTGGAGTTCTTGACACTTCCAAGGTCCAGGCCGCAGAAGCTAAGAATGATGCCAATGATGTGGCCAAGGAAAATGATGATCTTAAGGCCAAGGTCCAGTATTTGGAAAGTCAGATCAAAGCCTTGCAAGATAAATTCGGGCAAGAAAAACAAGTTGACAATGTAGCTTTCTGTGAATCGTTAGTAAAAGAAGGAAAGCTTCGTCCCGCAGACGTGGAAATGACTTTGCTTGCTCTTAATTCGATGGCCGAAATTGATAATGTAAATAAAAAGAATTCTTTCGTTGAGAATAGCCCAGTCCAGACTCCTCGTCTTGATTCTTACAAGGCCAAGCTTTCGGGTATGCCTAAAGTTATTGAATTTGGGGAATTCCCGACTCTTCCTGCTGCTCAAATGCCCTATACCTTTCCTTCAGGTGAAGATGTAACGAAGAGTATGACGGCTATGATCGAGAAGAAGATGGCTGAGAAGGATAAACTTGGATTGACAAATAAGACCTCGTACTGGGATATGATGAAGGAATGTATGGCAGAATGTGCGAAAGAATATCCTAAAGAATATGCTGAGTACGCAAAGAGCATGCTTCCACAGATGTAAACGCGGGACGACTTAATCTCGCAATGCTCTCTTAACGATATATATGTATAGTAACAAACAATAAAGGAGTTTAATCATGGCTTACAATCTGCAGACCTCGATCCCAATCAGTTTTCAAACTGGTGAAGATCTTTCGAACAATCAGTTCCAGTTCGTCCGTCTGGGACCTGATGGATTACTGTATGGTGCGGATGCAACGACATATCCGCTTGGAGTTTTGACTAACCAACCTTCTTCTGCTGCCCAGGGCCAGTATGCTGGTACAGTTGATGTAGTTGGTGTTACACGTCTTGCTGTTTACGGTGTGTATCCAGTTGGGACTTGGCTCGTACCAGGTATTGATAGCACAAATAAAGGTCTGGGCATGAGCTTGGCCGATGCGAGTTCTACCAATGGTGGTGTTGCCAATAACAAATATATCCGTGCTCGTGTACTCCAGGCCTCGACGGCGTCTTACGACGTTATTGCAGTGCAACTTGTTGACCCTAATCCTGGTATTGATTCTACGACAGCTCAGGGTACAATGTAATTGTCGTAATGTAAATAAGTGGAGTTTAACGATAACGAATAACAACGATTAATAAGGAGTTTACCATGGCGTTGCCAAGTGTTTCCCAAATAACCGTACCGGTCGCCAATCAGAACTTGACGATACAGTACAAGCCCGAGAACTTGATCGGGGAACGTGTGTTCCCGATTCTTCCTCTGGCAAGTCCCGCTTCGAAGATTCTTAAATATTCGAAGGCAAACATGTTCCGTCTTGAGACTGGTACACTGTACCGGGCTGAAGGTGGAGAGACGAAGATTTTTGACTGGGATCTTGAGACCCAGACAGTGACCCCTCGCCAGATCAGTGCTGGAGAATCGGTACCTGTTGAAATGATTGACATTGAACAGATGCCTGGCCAGTTGCCTACGAACAGCATCATTGATGCAGTTCAGCATGCAACCGCTCGCATTGACGAGTTCAAAGAAAAGCTTATTTCTGATGTGATTTACGGCAATACATGGCTTGACGGAACAAATGGTGGATCAGCTCCTTCTGCTGGAAATGGTGGTTGGGCTCTTGATACATCAGCAAATAGTTTTATAAAAGACGTTTACAATGCCAAGTATCAGATCCTTCAATCAACGGGTATCCGTCCGAACGTCTTGGTCATGGATACTCAGACTTTCTACGCTCAACAGTTCAATCCTATTGTAAGCGACAAGATCAAGTACACACAGCGTTCTGTAACGACTGCGGAATTGCTTGCTGAACTTCTTCAACTTGACGAAGTTATCATTGGGTCAAGCGTTTACACAGGAGCTCCTGAGAACAAACATACAAAGAGTCCTTCCACGATGACTCCTATCTGGAGTCCGAGCGGACATGGTAATGCGTTTCTGTTTCATCGTGAAGCCCCCGGTCTCCGGGTCGTGACTGCTGGATTGCAGTTCAGACTTCCTTATCGTGGTAGTCTGCGATATGTTGAAGGGTACTACGATTTTCGTAAGAGATCATATGTGTACACGGTCACAGAAGCTATTGATATCGCTCCAGTCGCACTTGACGTAGGCTGGTCTTTTTCACGCACATACAGCTAACATTGAGCAGACTTGACTTTAACGTGTTCAGTATAATTTAAAAGTGGGGATAGGGTAGCTCCCGAATAACGGTTCCTTAGCCGATTTCCCCACTTAACTAAACTAAGGATAACATTCATGTTAAACTTATTGCCAGTAGGTTTTAAATGGCTGCATATTGTACACTAATAGACTTAAAAAATTACATGCCTCGGGACGTGATTCAGCAATTATCAGACGACGAATCAACGGACGAGATAGATCAGGACAAGGTTGATTTCTGCGTTAAGCAGGCCTCTGACTTGATTGATGGGTATGTACGTGGAAGATTTCCAGTACCCATTGTCTCGGTTCCTGACATGATTGTTGACGTATGCGTTAAGTTAACGGTTTACTTTTTGTACAAGCGTTCTTTGATGGTTACATTACCGGATCCGGTAAAGAATGATTATGATTTTGCAATCATGATACTACGAGACATACAGAAAGGGAGAGTCAGCCCTTTTGAAATAGCGCAGAACCCGACTTGGTTCGCGTCTAACAAGGCCAAGGGCTCGGTCTCGGTCGTGAATAATGCTACGAATTACTGGAATGATTACTTGGTACGGGCTCCTGGTGGAGCAAACCAAAGGTTCACAAGTCCGGGGACATTATAATGATAATGGTTCAATTGACACAGGCTATACTTGACGCACTTAAGAACAATGGTCTTGACGTCAAGGAAATTGGGTTTAAGGATTTGATTGACGGAACAATAAACCTGACTCGGCCAGCGGTCAATATCACCATTAACACTGCGAGTACGCAGAGGGTGACTTTGTTTACATATAAGTACAAGGTTATCGTCTCCTTAATCATAGTGTTTCCGTACCTCAAGGGAGGTCCGGAAGGTGAAGCAAGACGCAAGGCTGGGGTTTATGATTTGATTGTATCTATAAGTAATTTTATCCAGGGCCAGAAATTCGGTTTGCCCCTGGAGAATTACATCACGATGAATGGGTTCAGGAATATTACGACAGCGACCTATGCCAAGGCAGGGTACCAGATATACAACTTGGATTTCTGGACTTCTTTTAATGTAGATGCGACATTGCCCGAGTACGCGGACCAGGGCACGATAAGTTCAATACTTGCTGATTATTGGGTAATACCGACAGATTCTACGTCTTTTACGACTCCTTCGCGGGCGGAGGACTTGATAGAATTGAGTTAGTATGAGGCATATAATCGATGCAGTGATGAATGGCAGGAAGTTGGAAACGGCTCCTGTTAAAAAAGAAGCAATTAAAAAAGATAGTAAAGAAGATAATGATTCAACTCCGAAAAAATCAATAAAGGAGAAACGATAATGAGTTCACCAAATATTCAGTTTACCACGATACCTGGGAATATTCGTAAGCCAGGTGCGTATTTCGAAGAAAATACATCTAATGCTATCCAGGGTTTAACAGGTCAGAATGATAAAGTTGTTATTCTGGCTCAGATGACTCCGAGTGGTATAGCTACACCATTGACTCCGACTAAGATCTTTGACTCAGCTACCGCTCAGTTATATTTTGGAGCTGGATCTGTTGCACATTTAGCATCTGAATATGCTTTAGCAGCTAATCCTTATGTAGATCTAACTGTTGTACCTATTTCAGATGCGGGTGGGTCATCCAAGGCATCTGGGACAGTGGTCATTGGTGACACATCTGCAACAACAGCTGGTCAGTTTAGTCTTTGGGTAGGTGACCAACTTGCTCAATACTCATACGCTGCTGGTGATTCTAAAGCAAGTATCACGGCCGGGCTCATGACTTCGCTGAATAATATATCTAACGAATTGCCCGTAACTGACACAAGTTCGGCTGGAACTATCACATTTACGGCCAAAAATGCTGGAAATGTTGGTAATTACATCGATTTTTCGGCAAAAGCTTCTGCAGGTTTATCTACAATCACAATAGGAACCATGACGGGTGGAGCAGGGGATCCAGTGCTTGGAGTACACGATACTACCAATACAGCACTTGGAGTTATTACTGGATCGGGCTACACGGTCATAGTAAACACTATTCCGACTTCCACAGCTCTTACAGCAGGTAAGAATTTTGTTGAATTTGTATCTGGACCTCTTGAACAACGTCCTGCTATCCAGGTCTCGGCCGTGACTGATCTTGTTGATACTCAGGCTAATCTTGTTACGCTTGCCACAGGTCTTAATCATGGACGTACCAGTTTACCTTATATAAGTTATGCTAATGATAACCTGGCCAAGACTGAGGCTTTTAAGATTGCTGGAGCTTATGGAGCAGTGATTGCTTCTCAGAGTGACCCTGCAGTACCATACGATGGATTAATTCTATCACCTTTGGCGGCGCCGAGTGTGATAGATCGATTCAGTCGTACTACTGAAGAGTACTTGCTTAATAACGGTTTAACTCCTCTTGACGTGGCTCCTGGAGATCAAGTACAGATCGTTCGAGCAATTAGCACATACGTAGTTAACTCTTTTTCGATTCCTGATCCTACATTATTGGATATCAATACGATCAGGACTCTGGATTATGTACGGGCTCAGATTCGTACTAGACTTTCAGCAAGATTTGTCAGAGCAAAGTTATCGCCCAGGATCGCGGCCTCGATCAAGGACCAGGTTATTGACGTATTGTATCTGATGCAAGCTTTGGAGATTGTCCAGAATGTTGCAACATACAAAAACGGAGTTATAGTAGAGACAGATATCAGTGATCCTACACGGATCGATGTAAAGATTCCGGCAAATATAGTGTCCGGTCTGCATGTTATTTCTGGACAAATTATATTGATCTTATAATAGAAGATGCGATTGCAGTCAGAAAACAGGCAGAGATAACCTATCACAAGGATTTCAGATACAAAGGAGTTTAATATGTCACTTTTTATCGTCCGTGCGGCCCTGGAATTAAATGGACAGCCTTATGCTGAGTTCAAGTCTTTCCAGGAAGAACCCATTCAATATAACAAGCAGATACCTTTAATGTATACGACGGGTACTGCTCCAGTAACTCATAGGTACAAATTTAAAGCTGAGTATGTAGTACCTCAGGTCAATCCTTTTGATTTCACGACTCTTCCTGGTGGATCTACTTTTACAGTGGTCCTTGACGGTGGCGAAAGACATGTTTACGGGGGAATTGTTGTTGAATCTATATCGGAAACCAAGATTGATTCTGAAGCTGAGTACATTCGAGATGTTGCTTTTATTGCTGAAACAAAAGACGGTGATCCTATCGCTCCGTTTGGCGACTCACCGCTTTAATAGATGATCCAGGCCTGGGACTTGGTCGCATCCTTGTGAGAGGGTTGCAATCCGAGTCCTGGACTGGGTTTTTACCCTCTCACAAAGGAAGTACATATGTCTAATTTTTTACAGAAATTGAAACTCGGAACCAATAATGTCAAGATGATCGATTGGCCAGGTACCGATACTAAAGTAACTTTAAGGATTCTTAGCCAGCAGCAGTTGCAAGAAGCTTTATTCGATTCAGAGAGATTATTTAAAGTTTCAAAAATTGAAACAAATTTGATGACTGCTCAGGCTTATCAAGAAGAAGAATCCACTCAAATACTTTATAGGTCTTTACGTGACCCAATAAATCTTGATGAGCCTATTGCTCCGAACATAACCGAGTTTCGAAAAGCACTCACTGTCAATGAGAAGAAAATACTTATTGATGAGTATAGAAGTTTTGATGCTGAGTGTAATCCCTCACCTGATAATCTGTCGGAGGAAGACTTCGATAGGCTTGTCGCAGATTTAAAAAAAAAGCCAGAGGAGACCGTCTCGAACATTTTAAGCTTGAGCATTGCCAAGAGATTGTTGCTTATTACGGCAAGTGCCCCGATGAGATTACCCAAGGTCAACTCTTAGCTTTTTTGATCGTTTATAATTCGTTGCAGGACGATATAACCGATCGTCAAAATCCCGGAAAATTAAAACTTAAGCCCAAGGATTAATTGTGGCTGGCAAAGACATGAACATTGTTGCTAATTTTATCGGAGAACAATTTTCTCACGGTGTAAAGAAAGCAGAGCACGAGCTTAAACATCTCGAGCAAACAGCAAAAAGCATTAAACCTCCAAGTCTTTTAAGTAAGTTTGGTTTTACTGCAGCAGGGATAGGTATTGCTGCTGCAGGAGTAGCTTTGATTGAGGGGTCTAAAAGAGTTATTGATATGGATACTGCTCTCATTAAGTTACGTAATACAGGTAAATTATCTGCATCTGAAATGATGACATGGAAGAATCAAATTTTTGATGTTGCTCTAGCTTCTCATACAACTACAGATGACGTAACTAAACTATCTACCGCAGCCTTGGCCTCGTCCCATAACGCTAAATTCGTATCTTCTGAAATGGGATTTATGGCAAATATGCTTAATGCTACAGGAGCTGATGCAGATCAATTAGGTGAATCTCTAGGAGAAATGTCTAAGGAATCTGGTCTTACGGGTCAAGCATTCGAGGAGATGGTAGGAAAACTTGTGTCTACATCACACATGGCAGGAGTCGAGGAAAGTTTTACTAAAATGTTACCAAACTTTCCTAAAATGATTAGAACTATTAAAACTTTAAATCCTAATGCCAGCATGGAGCAGATACGATCTTATTTAACAATGGGTATGTTCTCGCCTAGTCCTGAGGCTTTTGATAAAGCAATGCGAAAAATGCAAACTACTTTATCGACAAAAGCTAAACAGTTTCTTAAATTATCTCCAGACGTGGCCAAAAATCTTGATTTTAAAGGTGTNNAGGTGTCATCGATGCTATTGACAAGGCTTCACCTGATATACAAAAAAGAATGAAAGCAATGACCGAGATTTTTGGTAAAGATGCATTCAACTTGAATTATATGAAAGAACATTGGGAAGAATTTGATAATGCAGTAAAGAATGCAAATGTAGGAGATGCTCTTGCGATGGGTGCTGCCAAGGCCCAGGGCTTGGCAGGAGCTATGAATGTCTTAAGTGTAATGGGTGATAAATTTGCTGATGCAGGATTAACTCCTGCTTTACAAGAAATATCAAAAGCTATTACTAGTATGCCTAAAGATGAAATGAATGAT
>QGNH01001042.1_pt1 | contig 10725 bp, 17 predicted proteins | sample 1735481 | NCBI WGS metagenome assembly QGNH01 (sample SAMN09239004, study PRJNA386568) | Viral metagenome, whole genome shotgun sequencing project. | reverse complement strand
GACCCCGGAAATTCACCCGAAAAGGGGCCTAGGATCGAGCCATAACAATACCCATAATTTTCTCTGGAAATACTAACATTTCCCGGGGAGCTTTTCGGGGAATTTGATCTTGGAGAATTTAGGGGAACTTGCGCGATCTCAATTAAACCCTGGTGAGGGGAGTGGGAGGGGAATTGGTTTCCCTAGTACCCATCCAGCCGCCACACGGCTTTTTGGTTGGGAAAACCAAAACGCCTATGGCTATAGAAGATGGTTCGCAGGCGATTGGCCTCAGACTCGAATGTTATGCCGCTTAACATCCTCGGCCTCGCACCATTAACCATGGTGTGACCCCTCGTTAAACTTGAGGTCAAAATCCAGACGCGTAGGCTCGCCCCAAGATCGATTGATCAGGGACACCTATGCCGCTCACCGAAGCCGACGCCGCTACTGGCGAGCCTATAAGAAGGCATACGGGCACCCGAGCGGATCGCCGCCCGCCACGCCGGGCCTGCCGTCGAGACATCCAATTTTCTACAACCTTAAATCTGGTTAAGCCGCTGATTTTCCTATGTGATACATGATTAAGCCAGTCAGTCTAGTTAAGAACAATAATGAATTACCTTGACATCTACCAGGAACTGTGATTTCCTGCACTGGTCATGGTCCTTAGGAAAAAACGTGTCCCCCACAGCGTCCGCGCCGTGATCTTGCGGCAGCAAGGCCCGGAGCCGCGCCCGGCTGACATACTTGTGAGCCGCGCTCAGATCGCCCGGCTCCTCGATTGTGGTCTGCCGAACGTGCAGTTCCACGCGAGCGAGGGCCACTACGGCGCCGCCACACCGCTAGGCCCTTATAACGCTGCGCACTACTCGCTCGCCAAAGTCGAGGAGTGGTCGTTCCGATATTCCAAGACCCAGAAACAATTTACGGACGTTGAGATTGCGGCCGCCACCGCGCCAGTGCCCGAGGGGCGCCGTGGTGGCGTCCCAGGCGTGCCACATAACGCCCGCATCAAACCGTAGGAATTAGTATCATGCCGCTCGCCCGCAAAACTGTCCCGCAATCGCCCGCCGACATTCACGCTCGGCTGAGTGCCGAATTAGAAAGCGCTCAAGCGGCCGTTGCCGCGCTCGAGCCTCTTGGCCCACTACAGCTTGCCGCCGCTCGGGGTGAGCCGGGTGCTGCTGATCGCTTGGCATCGGTCAGGGCGACACGTCGCGCTGCCATCGAAGCTGTTGAGAACGCGCAGGGTGCGATTGAAGCGCTCGAACAGTCAGAGCGCGATGGGGTTGAGGCCAATCGCCTTGCGGAACACGCGGCCCACGTCGCTCAGTGCCGAAAAGAATTAGACGCAAAAAATGCGGACGCCGCCGTGGTGTCGCAACACGTCGAGGCCGCTATGCGCGCTTGGGAAAGTTTACTCGCTCACAACAGCGCCGCGCATAAAGCGTGGACTTTGGCCGGTGGCAAGAACGCGCCGGGTAAACTGTTCGACCATCTTGAAATGAAGGCGCTGCTCGGCGGGCTGTTCTACCGGCTCAACGGGAAAGCGCTTGGCTGGCCGGGTAGTCGCCGCACGCATATGAAAAACACCACGGCGCTAGATGCTGAGCCGCCAATGACTGAGACGCTGGCGCGCACGGCTAAGTGGGTATGCAGCCTCATCGAACACACTGAGCCGCCGGTAGTGCTGGCCGCCGCTGTCCCTTCGGAACTAGCCCCGGCCGATATCGAGGAGCCGGCGGCTAGCGAAGCCGCGCCCCTAACTGCGGAGCAAGCCCTCGCTATACAGCCGAAGGGCAGGCGTCTGCCGGGTACTGGCGGCGGTGCCGAATTTGCGAGCCGAGCCAAATGAAGACGGAATTGAAGGCGGGAAACCCCCAACAGGAAAGCCCCGCCTATGAACGACAAACATTTCGCAGCGCTGATGGCGCTGCTAGAGCAAATCCGTGTCGAGCTGGAGGTGATACGCGAAGTGCTAGTGGAGAACGACAATCGCGAGCGGCGCTGAGCGTTGCACCTCTTGCTGCCGTTGCGATGATGGCGCCCGGACTATTCCGGCTTCCTCCTCCCGGCGTATTCCGGGCGTCTCTTTTCAATCTCTTACTAAGCCATGCGTAACCATTCAGCGACACCGTTGGCCAACGTGTCAGACCGAGCGGAACTTTCCACCTTTGATCCGCCATGGCGGGCGCGTTCGCCTTTAGCAGCGGTGTCGCTGATCCTATTTCGCATTGCTCGGTGCCTGCTGACGGTCGTTCATCCCGACCAGTGGCAGGATGGACGCCGAGTGATAAGGCCGAGCGGAGCGGCGGCGGAGGCCATCTGCCAGAACCATTCCGGCTCGGCCGCTTTCAATCTAGGAGCTTCAATATGTCTGTGATCGCGCAAGCTGATATTGCCGCCGCTGGTGGACGGCCAGAGCCGGGCGGCCCGAGCATTGCCCCGGTTAGCGTAGCAAGCGCTCGCGCGGCTTGGCTTGCGGCCGGGCATGACGTTGCTCGCTTTGATGCGGCACTCGCGCCACCCGTTGCCCCGAAGCCTATTGTGGACGCGCCAAAGCCGGCCGCCCCGGTATTCTCGAATAAACCCACGTCGAACTTGAGCGCGGCGCAAATGGAAACCGCGAAGGCGGCGCTCATCGCTTCCGGCGCTGATCCTGCTGCCATCGATGCAGCGCTCGCCGCCGAGGGTTACATTGCACCGGCACAGACCGGGCGCACGGCCGAGGAGACGGCCATGGATGCGAGCGCATTTAGAGCCGCTGCCCCGAGCGAGTTCAATATCGATCTTCGCGGCCGCGTGCCGACTGTCCCACTCGAAAAGGCGTTAGCGACAAAGCCCGGCCAGCAGCGCGAAATGAACGCGGCAGAGCTGGTGCGATTTAACGCGGACGTGCGTGGCGCGCTTGCCTCGATGAGTCTGCCGGCGAGCATTGGCTCAAGCCTAATTGAGTGCGCGCTCGATGATAGCCGCGTCTATGGCGCCCTCGATGATGTCGGGAAGGCCCAATACGATAAACAGCAGCGCTATGCTTTGGGCCAGCAGCTAGGCGCGGATCGCGTCGAGGATGCTATCAGCAATAGCAAGGCGTTGCTTTCGATTTTCGCGGACGCCAATCCGAAGCTCGCGGCAGATTTTCACGCGCGGGGATTTTGGAATAGCAGCCGCGTGGTGCTGCAACTCAACGCTCAGGCCGAGCGAATGTTTGCTAGGGCCGATATGGCAGCGAAGCGTGGAAGAACAGCATGATAAACCCGATGGATGATGGGCGGGGAATATCGGCGCCAACTACGCCGGAATTTGAGCGCGAAATTCCCGATGCGGAGATAGTCGATTTTTTCCATGCCACCGTCGCCAAGTACGGCGACAAAATAGGCAAGAAAATTTTGCGCGTGGCGACAACGGCAGCTGAGGGGGATAAGTGCGACAGCCTTAGAGGTATCAAAGGCTATAACCGCCATGAATTTTTCCGCCAGATTGAGGTTGCGGTAAATGCGCTCGGCGCCGTTCCGGTGAAGGGTGAATAACGTGGCGTCCGCTCAAGCCATACCAGCGGGGAAGGCCCGGCGCTTTCTGCCGCTGCGCCACTATAGCGTTGCAGCGGCTCCACAGCACAAGGCTAACCCGGCAATCGATCTGCCTTTGCCCGCGATTAACGGTGCCGCATTTGCGGATACGCTTGTCGCTGACATGGTTGCGGAGTTCATTCAGCGCATCGGCCTGACTAATCTCCTGCCCATCGCAAAACGCAATATCGCAAGGCGCGTGCTTGGTAAGTTAGGCACTCGTTATGCGTGATCGATTGCCAAGCAAGCAAGTGGTAGAAGCCGCCGGCACTGGCCCGCTTATGACGGCGCTCAGTCCACGGCGCCGGGCGTTTGTTGAAGCGCTGTTCCAAATTAAGCCCGGACACGGCGCACCCGTCGAAGCCGCGCGGCTCGCTGGTTACGCCGCTGGCACGCCAGAGATTGCGAGTGCTTCCGCGTGGCGATTGATGGCTGATCCAGCGATTAAGGCCGCGACAGTCGAGCTATCGACACAGCTTTTCGCCATGCGTGGCCCGGAAGCCGTCGCTGCCTTCTCTGCGATCTTAAAAGACCCCGAGCATAAGGCGCACGGCAAGGTCGTGCTGGCCTACTTTGATCGCGTGGCTCCGGTTGAGACTAAGCAAAATATCCACGTCACGCATGAGACCATCGATCATACGAGCGCCATCATCGCCGATATCCAGGCGTGGCGAGACATGGGCGCGAGCGAACAGAAGCTAATCGAGACCTATGGCGCCGCCGGCCTCGCTCGCTATGACGCGCTCGCGCGCAGTCGCGCCGCCGAAGCCGCAAAGGTTATCGACGCGGAGTTCGAGACCGTCGAGCCGGCCGAGCCTGAGCCTGCCGGGGAAATTCAGTGGTAAAGCCCATGACTGATCCTATTGCGGACGTGGCGCCTGATCCTGCGGCCCTCTTAAAGCTGCGCCCGAGCGATGCTAAGTCGCGCGCCCTGTGGAATAGAAAATATCGCAAGATCGATTTTGTTTCGCCCTATCCTAATCAGCGGGATTTTTGGGCGCTCGGCAAAACCAAACGCGAGCGCGCGGCAATCTGGGCCTCACAAATTGGCAAAACATTCTGCGCCGCTTGCGAGATGAGTTATCACCTAACCGGCGACTATCCGGCCGATTGGCCCGGCCGTCGTTTCGATCATGCCATCACGGCTTGGGCGGCCGGCGAGACTACAACGGCGACACGCGACATCATTCAATCGATGCTGTGTGGTAAGGCCGGCGTTGCCGAAGATTTTGGAAGCGGGATGATCCCGCTCGAAAGTTTCATCGGGCGTCCGACGCTGACGCACGGCGCGAGCGGTAGCTTCGATATGATACAGGTCCGCCATAAATCCGGCGGTGTCAGCACGCTTCGCTTCTTGTCTTTTCAGCAGGGGCGCGAAAGTTTCCAGGGCGGCTCTATCGACGTGGGATGGCTCGATGAGGAGCCGCCGATGGACGTTTATGGTGAGATGCTGACACGCATCACCGCAACGCGCGGCATGGTCTATGCGACGTTCACGCCGTTAAAATCTTATACGGAGGTCGTCGGCCGTTTCATAAATGAGCCGTCGCCTGATCGCATTTACACCGCTGCGACAATCGAGAACGCTTTGCACATTCCCGAAAGCGAACGCGCGGCGACCGTCGCCGGATATCCCGAGCATGAGCGCGAAGCTCGTGCCAAGGGGCTTCCGACGCTTGGCAGCGGCGCCGTGTTTCGTTTCACTGAGGCCGAAGTTGCGGTGGATATTCGCAACAGCGATTTTCCGCCGTATATGCCGCGCCTTTGGGGTATCGACTTTGGCATAGGCCATCCGTTCGCGGCCGTGCTGGCATCATGGGATTGTGATGCGGACGTTTTATATATTGTTGACGCCTTCAAGATTAAAGACGCGACGGCGGCTCAACAAGTTCAGCGCATGAACGCGATTGCGCCCGGCGTTAGTGTCGCTTGGCCGCATGACGGAACGGCGCGCGAAAAGTCGAGCGGCGAGCCAATCGCGGCAACATATAAGAGCCTTGGCTTAAACATGATGGCCGAACACGCACAATTCAGCGCGAAGGATGGTGGCGGCTATTCGACCGAGGGCGCGATCTTCAAGCTGCAAGATCGGATAACGGCCGGCCGCTTTAAGGTAGCGCGGCACTTGGTAGAGCTATTTACCGAGATGCGAACCTATCACCGCGACGAAGGTATGCTCGTCAAGATCATGGATGATCTTCTGTCCGCGTTGTTCAAGATCATTATGGCGCTGCATACCGCACGCGCTCAGGCGGGCGGCTATACCGGGCGCGGCCAGGACATGAGCGGCGGCTCAAGCCGCAATACTTTCTATAAAGGTTCGACGATGCACGACACCGGCCAATTGCCGTGGGGTGCCTGAGATGAAAACTAAATTGCAGATTGCGCTCGATCTTGCCGAGGCCGGCTTTCCAGTTTTCGCGGTGTTACCGAACGCGAAGGCGCCAGCCACGCCAAATGGATTTTTAGATGCGACCCTAGAGCGTGAGACTATCGAAAGGTGGTGGAAGGCCGATGAGAATTTTAATATCGGCCTTTCAACAGGACCGGCAAAGCTGACTGTGGTGGACGTTGACCCAGGCGGCGAGGAAGCATGGGCTGACCTTTGCACCGCTCACAAAATCCCTGTGACTTGCACGGTCAAAACAAAGCGCGGCCATCACTATTATTTTTATGGTGTAACCCCAGGCTCAACAGTCGGGAAGCTGGCGCCGCATATCGATACCCGCTCTGAAAAGGGTTACGTGCTGGCCGCTGGCAGCACCATCGATGGCGTGGACTATGACTACACGAATGAGGAAAGCCCGTCGGAATTGCCCGAGGCGATAAAGGCATTGTTGGCGAAGCCGACCGCCGCGATTGAGACAGCGCAGCCGGGCGTCGAGCTAGACAGTGAAACGAGTATTGCGGGCGCGGTGGCCTACCTTCAAGTTGTGGCGGCGAGTGGTGACGTGCCGATCGCAGGCCAGGGTGGCGACAATCGGAGTTACGCAATACTCGCTGAACTACGCGACCGGGGATTGTCTCAAGCCAAGGCGCTCGACATATTTTCTAATTTCAATCTTGCCTACTGCCAACCCCCTTGGGACGCGGCCGACCTAGAGAGACTGGCGACCAATGTTTTCAACTATGCCCAAAACGCCGCCGGCTCGAAGGCCAATCCGCCCGGCGCCGAGGTGTTTGGCGAGGTGATCGAACGCGAGCCAAGGTCCACTGAGCCGCGCGCCGATGCGGGCTTCGTGAGCTTCGGCACTTTGATTAAGCGCACGCCGAAGCTCTTTAGTGAATTAATCCGGGGTTTGGTCGAACAGGGGACAACGACATTTATCTCCGCGCCGGGCGGCACTAATAAGTCGCGCATATTGCTACAGTGGGGCTTGACGCTTGCGGCGAGCGCCTTTGTCTGGGGGCGCGTCTCGACGCCATGCAAGTTTATTTATCTATCCGGCGAGGATGATATTGACGAGGTGACCCGCCGCGTTCATTCGATGGTGCGGACCCTTAAGCTCCCGCCCGAGACTGTGGCGGCGAACGCTAGCTATTGTGATTGTACGTCTGATCCAAAGCCGCTGCTGCGAGTGTCCGAGAATGGCACCATAGAAAAGCTGCCGTATTGGCGTGAATTGTGCGCGCACCTAACCACAATTCCAGGCCATAAATTAATTGGCCTCGACAGCACGTATAATTTTCTGATCTTCGAGGGAGCCGCGAAGATAAACGAGGCCAGCGTTAAAGCTGCCATCGATGCACTTAACGCGCTATGCGCCGAATGTGACGCAACGGTAGTCGCTCTTTATCATCCTTCGCGTGCCGGCTCGGAGCGCGGCGATAATACGGGGTGGTCCGTCGCTTGGGAGAACACGGCGCGAAACTGGCTCAGTCTTAAAAGCGTTGAAGATGCTCCGGAAACTTATGAGATGGCCGTTCAAAAGCGTAACCACGGGCCGAAGGGTGAGCCGATCCTACTGCATTGGGATAATGGCACGCTGCGGCCAGCGACTAGCGAAGAGTGCGTAGCGCAAAGCGCCGATCTAGTGACGGCGATAGTTGCGGCGGCGATAGAATTTGCCGAGGTCGAAAGCCCAATTAAACGCAATGGCAGATTACAAAAGTGGCAATTAGAGCGGGTCGAAGAGCTTTTCGGCCAGCAACCAACTCAACGCCAAATCCGCGATACCTTAGAATTAGCGCGGAGCCATAATCTGTTGTGTTACGTCACGGGCCACGGTCACACGCTCGCGGGTTATCGCGCTGCGGAGCCAAAGGTCGAGCCTGGGAAGGCTGCGCCTCCGGAAGAGCTAGCGACCACCCTTGCCGCCGATAGTTTTCCACAATCCAAAGGGAGTGCCTAACATGCAAAGTGCATATGATCTTGAACGGGATCGCCTTCACGCCCTCGCGGATGCCGCCCACGGCCAGCACACAGACCCGGCGGATGGTGGGCGCTACCGCTGGTACATGGACCCCACACAAACGGAACCGCTCGTCCATGATAACTACACCGGCTGCACGCGCCGGGTGTTTGTGAGCGCCTAACATGATCGATGATCCTACCGAGCCAACACCCGGCACAGTGTCACCAGCCGAACGGCAAGCGCTCGTGGACGCTGCAATAGCCGATCAGTCCCTAAAGATAAAACGTAAAAAGACGCGGCGCCGTCAGGCCGAAGCTAATCGACACCTAGACGGCAAGCCGAAGCCTTGGGGCGCTTGAGATGAGCGCGACGGTCCTAGCTTGGTTCAATGCGAATGGCGACAGATACGCTTGGGGCACGAGTGGTCACCTGATCGCTGCGCCTCAGGCTTATCGGGATTACTGCGCCTGGATGGCTCACCATGGCTTAGAGCCGGTATCCCTGGCCGAGTGGTCTCAGGCACTCAGCGGAATGGCGCGCATCGCTGCAAGTGGACGCGAAGGCTTATTTTAACGGGAGTGATTGAACCGCGCCGCAAACTAGAAAAGTTCACGGCGCGATCCATCAAACGAGTGGTTTTATCGCGCGGTCTTTACGCACATAACACCTGCCTTTGCTCCGGTATCCACCGGATAAAAGTCCCCTTCTAACGAGCCGCGCACGGAAATGTGCGGCGCGTATTGTTTGGGGCAGTTGGTTCTCAGGTTCTAAGTGATGGCTCTTGCGGGTTTTGTGTAGCCGGTCCCGTTTACCGGCGAGCCATCGGAGGAATACTTTCACAGAAAGTCGGCTGACACAAGAGGCTAAGCTGATATTCTCACCTAATGCCAATCTACGCTGTTTTCCTTTGCATGGTATATGCGGCGCACCCGCAGCAGTACGTCAACTGCAACCAAGTGGGGTCACAGTTTCAAAGTGCCAGTGAGTGCCACGTTTATCTTGAGCGGTTTCAAAAGGCGATGCCGTACAAACGAAATGAAGGGGCAGATCATTGGTTCGAGTCTAAGTGCTTTATGAAGACAGTTCCGGCTTGGCAACCCGAGCAATGACTTTTTAGTAAGCTAGCTTTTCGATAGTGTGGCCACGATTGCCGCGCATCGCTGCAAGCGGACGCGAGGTGACCTTAAATGGATTGGCTGCGATCAAATTGGCGGCTCTGCGTATTAGTTGGTCTCGGCGCACTCATCCTTTTCTTGGGGATGGTTTGGAGCCTCGACATCGGAGACGCCTACGATACAATCTGTGACGCCAGAGACCCCTACGGCCAGATTTGCAGAACGAGCAATATTGAAGAACTGCTCGGTGGCTTGAGGATGATTACGCTGGCAGCTTCTATCGCGGTACCAATCGTAGTGGTGCGTTTCTGGGATATGACGCGCGGCAACCCCTAAGAGCAAAGGTCATGCCCACCGTGGAGCCAGAGCGCGTTAAATTCAGAATAGTCCGCAATGGGTATGAAATAGAATGTATCGGTCACTTTAAGCGCGACAGCAACGGACCTTACGCGGAGAACTGCGTTGAGATTTCGGGAGACGTTCCCATTGCTCAAGCAAGAGTACCCTTGTTCAACCGATTTCTGATACGAGCACACAATACGGAACAAGGACTAGATTTTTACAACTACGCCAAGATTGTAACTTTGGATCAATGAGGCAACGCATGGATCGAGCGCAACAAATCGTTGATCGCTTAGGCGAGATTGATGCAAGTCTCGGCGAGCTAGCCGATGAGTTACGAAAAGCGGGGGCGCCAGTTCACAAGGATGCCGATTTTGATGAAATGATGGCTCGCTTGCCATTTAGCGCCGAAGGGCGCGAGGAGCTAGACAAGAAGCACCAACGGCTGGTTGAAGAACGCCGGAATTTAAAGCGTGAGTACGAGCGCCTACCGGCTAGTTAATTTGGAGATCATAAATCTCCCCCTTATTGTCTTGACACGCTCCGATGCCAGTATGGCCAAACTCACTAAAGGTGAACGAGCATCGGAGCGTTGATCCGTCCGGTGCCGACGCCAAGACAGAGCCAGGACCGCCCGTAGGTAATCCAATAAAGGTGCTGGTGGCTGTTGCGCTCTGACCGCCTGAGAACGCTGTCGCCGTTCCTATACCGACGCTTCCGCCGCCAGGGGCATAAACCCATTGTCCGGTATAGACCTTGCTCCCAAGGGTGATCGCAATGTCGCCGCTGTGATTGCCGAATGTAGAGACTTGGGCTGTCCCGGTCGTTCCAGTTGTGCGCCCGACGAGATAGATATTGTGAGTGCAAGCACCCAACATCATCGCTAGTGCGATAAAAGCTGTTCGTTTTCCCCAGATCACTCTCAACTCCCCGAGCTTGTCAGTTTACGAAAAGCATTAGAGCTAGCACATACCGTGCGGGTTATTGTCCCGGGCCAATGGCCATGTCGCCGACTGAGAAATACATCACGGGAGACGGTACACCCGGTTCGGCCAATTGGGCGCGAACGACGGTTCCGTGCATCTCTGCGACCTTCCAATCCAGATCGCGCGCCACCGGATAGCAATGCAGCCCGGCGAGTCTGTCTTCCCATCCGGGAGCGGGTGTTGTATTCGCCATTTGCCGGCCGACTTCCCGGAGCGTGTCTTCGGCGAGGCAGCCGATTGTGTTATCTTGTTTGGCGTGAACGGTTTGACCAGTCGTAAATGTCTGTGCGATTGCGCCACCGGAAATAAATCCAAGCCCCACAGATAAGACAACGGCAATTAAAAGACGCTTCATTTTATCCCCCACCATTTGTTG
>QGNH01000062.1_pt1 | contig 10729 bp, 11 predicted proteins | sample 1735481 | NCBI WGS metagenome assembly QGNH01 (sample SAMN09239004, study PRJNA386568) | Viral metagenome, whole genome shotgun sequencing project. | reverse complement strand
GCATTACCCGCGCCAAGCGGCTGCTGGTGCTGGTTGGGCAGAAGAAGGCTCTGGGGTTCGCGGTCAGGAATGACCAGGCACGCAAGAGATACTCCGGGCTGCTGAGCAGCCTGAAAGGCTCCGTCCAGTAGTACCCTCTGATGTTCTGTACCTCAATGCACATTGAGCCGCACGGAGCCGGCACCGCCGCGACTACCTTGCGGAAAAACCGCCGCTCGTCGTGCCATGGCCCGTATAGGCGCCAACAATCCACTCCTGCAGGGGATGCTGTTCTCCGCAGTCCAGGCACACCGTTGTGACGAATTGTGCCGCGCAGTGCGGACAAACCCCTCCGGTTTGGAATGTGTCGAACGGCTGCCCGCACTGCCCGCATTTCCAGTAGGCTCCAATCGGTGGCGCCGTCCGGCAGCTCGGGCAGGCAAATTCTTTCCGGCGCGGCAACCTGGCAAGGCATAGAAGCGTCTGCGCGTGCTTCAGGCCGCCCCAGCAATTCAGAAGCATAAAGATGGCAATTGCCCCAAGCCAAAAAGAACGCATCCACATGGCGAGGACGAAGAACCCAACAACGCCCACAAAACCGAGGACCGTGGCCACCATCAGGCTGCGGGCGCGTCCCAGTACGAACCACAGCAGAGAGCGAAGGATCTGGCCTCCATCCAGGGGATAGACTGGCAGCATGTTGAAGACCAGCAGCGACACGTCTATCCACATGACCGTCCGCAACAACTGGTAGACATCGGGCATCGCCTGCGCCCACCCCAACGACCGGCTCATCACAACCGCTGCGATGAGGATTGGCAGGAGCACCACGTTGACCAGTGGTCCCGCCGCGATGCTCCAGAGTGTCGCGCCCGGTCGTTGCGGCGGATTCACATACGCCACACCGCCCAAGGGCCATAGCACAATCTGGTTTGCCGTCCCTCCCGTTTGCCGGCAAGCAAGGGCGTGCCCGAATTCATGCATCAGCACAATCAGGAACAGCGCCAGATACTCCAGGACGTTCCAGGTGAGAGAGGTGTACCTGCCTTTTCGGCTCTGAATCTCAAATACTGCCACTACGAACCAGGACCAATGCAGAAAGAGGTCAACTCCGGCGAGGCGGAACAGATGGATCGAACCTTTGCGAACACTCGGCATCTGGGTAGCTTACGATATTCGGGTTGTTCCAGGCGATATACCGCATCCAGTCTTTCTATGGAAGAACGCCCATCCATGGGCGGGGAAACTCGTGGCGCCTGGACACGACAGCATCTCCAGCGAGCTTCTGGGGCATCGTAGATTGACCCAATGCCTTCCTTCGTAGATTTCATCTGGGCGTGCGCATTCCTACGTCCGAAGCGATATTTCTGTGCGCGTGCGCATATTATTCTGGTTATTAAGGTTTGAGACCGTGTATGCCCATAGACTCACAACTCGACCGAGCCCGGCGTCAGCGTTTGCGCTATGCAGAACGTAAGCTCAAGGACGCACAGCAGCGACTGGCGCGGACTGAGCGCAGCATCCTTTACTGGTCCCGGATACTCGCCGATCTAAAGCATGAAAGGACACGTGCCATTCAGCCTCCGCTCTGGCCAGAAGAGGAAACAAAAGAGGAGAACTGAGCTGACGTGGATGAGGACCTACGCCAGCCCAAATCTGTAAAGAAAGCTGCAGTCTACTTCGTTGCCGCGGCCTTCTTTGCCGCCCAACGCTTCTTGGCAGCCTCGGCGATCCGCTGGCGTCCTTCGGGAGAGAGAATCCTCTTCTTCTTTGCGGCCTTCTTGGCGGCGGGCGCCACCGCCGCTGATTTCCTGGGTGCAGCCACTACCTTCTTGGGTCTGCCTGCTGCCTTCTTCGCCGTTGGTGCAGCACCACCGCTCAGCAATGCACGTGCCTGCTGCAACTGGGCAATATCGCAATCGATACTTGCCAGAATGTCTGAAATTGCCATGTACTATTCCCCTGACCGATATAGGCAACTGGTCCAACCGCCGTGGAAGCTAAGTCATAACGCTACGCAGGGTCAGCCACTTGCCTCGACATACGATACTCGACTTATGGGCTTTTTACAAACACGTGGCATCTCTGGAATTCTCTGATGTATAAATGTCTCAAGAAGACTTCAGAGCGCTTCTCATTTGCAGTAAATGATCTGAAGGTTGGGGTTCTGGGAATTGCTGGCAATCACTGTACAGTAGATTTAGAAATCATTGCATTTCCTGCAAAGCTGGCATTCTCAGAATCAGTAAGTTGAGCGTTTTCAATACTGATGTCGGGTTCGACTCCCGCCGCCTCCCCAAAAAACTGAATCCCGTGGCATACGACCGTTGCGGTCACCAACCCGTGGTCACGGCTGCCGGGTACTCATCACAAGCCGATCAGTTCCAAATCGGAGGCGGCCTGCCGCGGGTGGCAGGTCAGCCCTACTTGCTCGTCACGATCTTCAGAGTCTGCAGTTGCTGGCGCGGACGAAAGGCGATAACAACCTATGAGCGGGCAAATGCCAGAAGTGGCCGAATATCGTTCTTATCCGCAGCACGAAGTGCGTCGATGTAGCTGCGCCGAAAATCGCCTGCCCTCACGATGTCCGCGCCGCCCCACGTAAATACCGGCCTGCCTTGTTTCCGCACGATGACGTCGGCCATGAGCCGGGCGTGACGGCCGTTCCCATTCGCAAACGGATGAATCCAGACCAGATGGTGGTGAAATCGGATCGCGAGTTCATCAGGCTCGAAGGTCTGATGCTCGACCCAATAGCGGGCGTCTCCCAGGAGAATGGCCAGCGCTTCACGAATTTGGTAATGGGGAATGCCGATGTTTTTTCCCGTTGCTCTGTAGGTCCCGGCCCACTTCCACGTCTGATCGAACATGCGCAGATGCATCTCTCGCACATAGGCCTCCGCGAACGGGTTCTGCCCCTTCAGGTTTCTCGGCTCAAGCACCCAGGTGTAGGCTTCGAGGATGTTCTGGCGCTCCCACTCGTTTAGTTCCTCTTTCGTGGTGAGGTCGGGGATGAGATCGTCCTGCTCTTCGGGAGAGAGCGGCATGTTGCCATCGCCCGTGGTGAAGATGGTCATCGCGATCCTGCTCGCTTTCTCGCGACGCGGCGCACCTCAGCTTCAACTGCCTCGTCGAGGTTGCCGACGGCCTGATTTTCGAGCGCCATCGAGTGCTCCACCCCTAGCACTCGTTGTCTTGCTTCGGTGCGCGCGCGGTTCTCGATCAGCTCCTCCATACTGGCTGCTCGCGGAACCAGGGCATAGACGAGGTCGCAATCGAGCGCATTGGCGACCGCGCGCAGACTCTTCAGGGTGATCCTGTCCTCCGCCTCGCTTTTTTCAAGCTGCAGAGGAAGCTGCCGACTGGTTCCAAGCCGGCGCGCAAGCTCCCCGGAGGAGACGCCGAGGGCCTGCCGGATGGCGCGAATCCAGCCCTTCGATGGACGGGGAACTTTTCGCGCAGCCTGATATTGTTCCAGGCTGCGATCCAGTTGCTTGAGCCGGAGATTTCTGAACTCGCTGCGCATGGTGGGCCTCTGACTATTTAAATATAGTCATTCTGACCTAGTATGACAAGTTATATATTGTCAATTTACTGAAGACCGACAATTCATAGATTGTCAAACGGCACGAGTGCCGGTCTTCAAGGCAGCGGTCAATGAGAAGCGACCCACTGTTCAAAGTACGTGTGAGCGGCCTGATGGGCCTTATGACCTGCATCGCCCCAGTCAACCCCAAACCAACCCCAAATACCAACACCCTGATCCTATTTACAGCCCCTTAGCACTCTTTGAAACTCCCAACCGCGCTCTCCAACTATTTGAAAATACGTTAGTTACGTCGCTCATAACCCAAAGGTCGCTGGTTCAAATCCAGCCCCCGCAACCAATTAAATCAATAGTTTACGAGAATAAGAACAACCCATCCAACCCCACAGAACCCCACAGAAGGTTAAACCGCTACTCTTTGTTGCTCCATCTGCGGTAAATTCCGTGTGATCAGCATTTCTACAACCTTTGAATTGGCCTGCTGCTTGGCTCTCAAGCTCGCATTGCCGTACACGTTCATGGTCGTTGCCACGTTGCTGTGCCGCATCAGCTTTTGCTGGACGCCAATCGGAGCACCCGTTTCGTCCAAAAATGAGCGATACGAGTGCCTGAACGTGTGCCAGCCAATCCCTGAGATGCCGACCTTTTCTCCGGCAGGTTTCAGAATTTGGCGCTGAATGACGCTTGCGTGGTAGCAGCCGCCCGTAATGTGAGACGGGAACACAAGACCGCTTGAACGGTCCTCTTTCCAGCCAAGCAGGATTTGAGCAAATCCGGCGTCGAGAGGGATGTAATCGTTGGACGCCTCAGTCTTAACCTTCCCGATCCGTCCATTGACGACACCCTGCTGGACCAGCATCGCCCCAGCCTCAAAGTCGATATGCTCCCAGCGAAGCGCCAAAACCTCTGACACCCGCATCCCGGTATACATCGCAACAAAAACCATCATTTTGTATGGCTCCCGCAGCTTGGATACGAACTCCTGAAACTGCTCCGGAGTAAGTATTTGCGGCCTCTTCCGTCGCTTGCTGGTCCCCTTCAGCTTCACAAGCTCCAAAGGATTACGCTGAACGCCCATCAAATCCCACAGCATGGCCTTCTCAAGCAGAAGGTGCAGAAGCGCTCCCACATGCCCGCGTGTCTTCGGGGACAGGGGCAGAGACTTCAACCACTCAAGGATTTCGAGCGCCTTGATCTCTGCGGTGGGCGTATCCCTCCACCTGGGGCGAACGTGCTTCTTCAGGTAGCTGCGGTAACCGGCTGCGGTGCTCCAGGAAAAACCGTCCGTGATGGTGGCCTCGCCCGGTGGCTGACAGACGATCTCCTCCAAACGCTCCTCCTCTGTGAATCGGTCAATCACCAATCCCAGCGTCGGCTTGTTGTGCGCTCTGAAGGCTTTCGGGTCGTTGATTCTGCACACGTCCGCTTGCAGGCGAACGAGCGCTTTTGTTTCCGTTGGATATTCGAGAGTGCTGAGCGTGATCTGGCGCATTGGGCTGCCCGGTTCCGCATGGTTGCGGTACCGGTATTCCCAAACGTCAGCTCCAGATTTACGCTGCACTCTTCGAAGACTTCCTTGTTGGTACCGATTACGCGTGAATTTCAAGAGGATCTCCTGACTACTTCACGCAAAACGGCTGGCTGCATTGATTCTGATGGGCACGCACCCAAACGTCAAGCGCCGATAAATGGAAACGCCAGTACTTGCCCATCCTGATGCAGGGAACTTCTTGGGCACGTGCCATTTTTTGCAGCGTTTTGGTGTGCATTCGCAGATGAGCAGCCGCTTCTTCTGCCGTCAAAAGCGGTTCGAACCCGCCTTCGCAACCACGGATAAATTGCGATTTAAATTCGATGCCATGTCTGCCCCTGAACCTTCCAAAACCAATGCCAAAGGGTGCTCCTTTAGCGGGTACAAAATCTGTCGAAGATTACTTCGCAATGCTCCAATTAATTGCGCGGTGCACGTGGTGTCGGAAAATAGCTGAAACCATGCACGTGTAGCCATTTCGAGCACTTTTGCAATTTGCACGTATCCTTCTGCAAATCCGTTGATTTTCTGCACGTGCTACACGTGCAATTCATCCACGTGCAAAATCGCACCACACACGTACTGCACGTCTCATGGACACGTGCCTGGAAATTCCATTTCTGGAGGTTCGAGGGTCTCGAATAAAATGAGGCACCCATCCGTGTCCTGCTTGGTGCTCTGCACGTGTTGCCGGTAAACATCGAAAATCCGCAGAATCGGAATTCGCATGATGCGCCATTCAAAATCGGACGGCTGTTTTTCCAGTAGTCGAATTCCTTTGGACGTGGTCACACGTCGCGCACGTTTTGGCGCTTCCATCAGCATGTCTTTTGTGAGATATTTCGAAAGATAATGCGAGACGCGGTGCATATCGACACGGCGAATGTCTACAATCCTGCCGCCGCCCAGCGCGGACCACGTTTCAGAAATCCAAGCCTGTTCCAGATTGCAACTCAGCAAAATATGCAGATGTGCGTTGCCATTTTTTTGATACTCCAAAACCCGGATGTACACCGGGGCGTAGCCCAGTTTTCGCCGAAGATAAACACGGAAATCAGCAAATACTTCGTTGATGTATTTGGTGGACTCTTCGCCGTGCAATTTGGAGGGGTCCAAAGTGAGCGTAAGCAGCGTTTTCAAGCCCAATCTTTGCGCAGCCTTGCGAATCTGAATGGCGTACCTTGCCGCACGTCTCGGCCCACACGCTGAGCACCCCCAGCACTTGCACCGGATCGTATAGAACTGGGTCTTGCCGGGATGGGAGTTTGAGACCCCACGTGCGGTATAGGCTCCGCAAAAACGCTTCAAGCCCGCTGGTCTGTCACGGTTAATCTGTACTTCGTCAAGTGAAGAAGACACAGCGCTTTCGGCGCTGATGAGGGCTCCGCCCTCAAACTCCCGGGACAGCTTTTGATCCTTACCGGCAGGGAGGGGGTAGGTGTCCCACACTAAAGGAGCATCATCCCCGCCTGCCGTTTCGCAGGAAGCAACTTGCCGTATAAGTCGCGGGGCGGAGCTGTCCAGGAACCGTTGCCCGCTCTGGTTGTCGTTGCTTGCTGCAAACTTGTTGTCCATGTAATTTAATATGCGCCGTTCCAACTGCAACAATAACGCCGCGCAATTTGGCATTTTTGGAGCCGGACCGCCGCACGAGTATTGGCGAGCACACGCCAAAACAGACAGATTCTTTTGGCGGTGAGGTGCCAAAATGGTATGTACCCTTTTGGCGGAGGATTTGGTGGACGAAAAGACGCGCGAGAAGATGGTTTCCGCTGTGGAAAAGGCGATATTGAGCCTCGGGGAACCGACCTACGAAGATGGAATGAAGAAGACAGTTAAACTACTGGAATTTGTGACCAATGCTGCTCGGACCATTCAGACACCCGATGGACTGCGAAGCGCGCTGGATGCATGTGAACCACTGTCCAAGAGTGAAGAGACGATTGCGCTTTTTGCGGTGCGAAACCTCCCGGCGCTGGTCAGAGTTGGTCTCAAGATGGCTGCGAAAAGTGCTGCCGTTGACCTTCCTGCCCTTCCAGGCGGTCGGCAGCAAGCCCTCACCGCTCAGCAGGTCATGAATGCCGTGGACCACGTTTACGAACTGCACCGTAAAGGAGCGTCGATGTCTGCCGCCAAACTACGCGCTTGTCAGAAGTACGGGTGTAGCAGGCGGACAATCGACCGGCTGTGCGCTAATCGAGGTTCGGTTCCGGAGGATAAACCCACTTTGGCGGACGTGATTAAGCTGCTCAGCCAAGGCGAGTGATTCGGAGCGGGCGGCCAATGGAGTGGATTTCATGGCCACAATCTGAGCCAAGACAACACTGTGCCCAGAGAACACCGTATCTCTGCGGCAACCCCCGGTGCTAGGCTGTTTGTGCAGCGGAAAACACAATCCAGCCGTTTCCAACGAGGCACAGCAAGCGATGGCTCTCAAGAAGAAAGCGGGCCGCCCGGCCCAGTCCCAGGTGGCGGACAGCTACGAGCACAAGACAGCCGACAGCCCCATGCGGCCCGACGTGGGCACACAGGCGCAGTTCAAGAAGCGCAAGCAGCCCAGGACATACAGCTATGACACTTCGCTGGACCCGGCTCTGAGCTGGGACGAAGGCAACGGCAGCCGTGGGCTGGGCGAGTGGCTGCTGGCGCGCATCTCGGAGGCGGCCAAGCTGCCCGCGCCTCACCGCTTCAAGGAGCCGCAGCGGATCACCGGCGCGGACGGCAAGACGCTGGCCACCGTGCATGGTCTGGAAGACGCTGTGGAGCAACTGAAGGCCATTGAGCGGCCATTCCTGAACTGGGCGGGCAAGGCGGAGCGGCTCAGCTTCGATGTGCCTACGCTGCCGCTCTTCATCCATGAGCGGCTTTCCACCAAGGCGATTCTGCAAACGCTCAGCGGGCACAAGCGCGAGGGCGTGGATGCGCAGCTTGACCTATTCGGCGATCCGCGCCACTCCATCGTGGAGCAATCGCTGCGCGCCTATGAGCACCGGGACCGCTGGGTCAACCGCATGATCCTGGGCGACTCGCTGGCGGTGATGAACTCGCTGGTGGAGTACGAGGGAATGCGCGGCCAGGTACAGATGATCTACATGGACCCGCCGTATGGGGTAAAGTTCGGCTCGAATTTCCAGCCTTTCGTGCGCAAGCGGGATGTTACTCACAACGACGACGAGGACATGACCCGCGAGCCGGAGATGGTGCAAGCCTACCGCGATACGTGGGAATTGGGCTTGCACTCATATCTGACTTACCTGCGGGACCGGCTGCTGCTGGCGCGGGAACTGCTCACGCCGAGCGGGAGCATTTTTGTGCAGATAAGCGATGAGAACGTCCATCATGTACGAGAGCTAATGGATGAAATATTTGGGGCCGAGAATTTCATTTCCATCATTGTAGCCACCAAGACCACCGGCGCAGGTATGCAGTTCATTGACACTGTAGCAGACTACGTCCTCTGGTACGGGAGTGACTCTGGGCGGACAAAGTATCGGCAACTCTTTCTCTCCAAGCAGGAATCAGGAATTGGGTTTGCAAACTACAGGTTCATCGAGATGCCTGACGGAAGCCGCCGCGCAATGGAATTGGACGAGCGAGTTGGGCGGATACCTCTTCCCGACGGTGCGCGCATCTACCGAATTGACCAGCTGACATCCCAAACAAACGCGAGTACGACTAGATATGACGTGACGTTTGATGGGGAAGTAATCAAATCAGGAAAGCGACAATGGGCCACTCCGCCCGAGGGGATGGCGAAACTGATGGAGGCAAAACGAGTCGCAAAGGTCGGCAGCAGTTTGGTCTATATTCGCTATTTGGACGATTTTCCAGTATCCCCTGTGCGAAACGTTTGGACTGATACAAGCACGGGAGGGTTTGGTGACGAGAAAATTTACGCCGTTCAGACGACATCGAAAATTGTTGAACGATGTGTGCAAATGACCACCGACCCCGGCGATCTTGTGCTTGATCCTACCTGCGGCTCTGGCACAACCGCCCATGTTGCCGAGCAATGGGGACGGCGCTGGATCACCATCGATACCAGCCGCGTTCCTTTAGCCCTTGCGCGGCAACGGTTGCTGACAGCTACCTTCCCCTGGTACGAACTGGTCGACGAGAGTCGCGGCCCGGCTGGCGGATTCGTCTACAAGAGAAAACAGAATCGCAAGGGCGAAGAGGTGGGCGGCATCGTTCCCCACGTCACGCTCAAGTCCATTGCCAACAATGAGCCGCCGGACGAAGAGATTCTGGTGGACCGCCCGGAAGAAGAAAAGAAGACTACGCGCGTCACCGGCCCATTCTGCGTGGAGGCCACCATTCCCACGGCTGCCGACCTGGCGGGCATGAGCGCGCATCCAGAGGCGGAAAACGTGCAGGCCGCGCACGAAGAGACGGCAGAGAGTTTCACTGACCGGATGCTGGAGATTCTGCGGCGGTCGCCGCTGTTGCGCCTTCCCGGCAATCGCAATGTGGAGCTGACGAACATTCGCAAGCCCGCCAAGAGCCTGAGCCTGCAAGCCGAGGCGCTGGTGGCCGCGACCGCCGAAGGCCAGGAGGCCACGCTGTCCGACGCGGCAGATGAGGCGCTGGAAGCAAGCGGCGGACTGCTGGGCGGGCTGACCAAGCGGCCCGTGGCCTTCATCTTTGGCCCGGAGAATGGGGCGGTGAGCGAACGGCTGGTGTACGAGGCCGCGCGCGAGGCCCACGCCAAGGACTACACGCATTTGTACGTTATTGGCTTCGCCATCCATCCCAACGCTCGGCAGCTTATGGAGCAGTCGGAGCAGATGATCGGGATTCGGGCCACGTATGTCCAAATGACGCCGGATGTGCTGATGGGCGATTTGCTCAAAAATATGCGGTCGAGCCAGATTTTCAGCGTGTGCGGATTGCCGGAGGTGGAGCTGCGGCTGCGCGCCGATGGCAAGTATGAGGTGGAGTTGATGGGCCTCGATGTCTTCGACCCAGCCACGATGGAGTCCAGCCACGAGAAGGGCGACGACGTGCCCGCCTGGTTTCTGGACACCGATTACAACGGGCTGTGCTTCCACGTCTCGCAGGCATTCTTTCCGCGCACCAGCGCGTGGGAGGGACTAAAGAAGGCGCTGAAGGCCGATTACGAGGCTACGGTTTGGGACCATCTGGCCGGGACGGTGAGCACGCCGTTTGAGCCGAACGGCCACGGTGAGATTGCCGTGAAGGTGATCGACGACCGGGGCAACGAACTGATGGTGACGCGCAAGATTGGGGAGGCGAAGAACAGCAAATGACTGACGACATGATGGATTTGGAAGTTGTCCTTAACGAGGAAACGGGCAAATATGAGTTCTCTACCAAGAACACTCGTGAGGAATTGCTCGAAGATTTCAAGTATTTCCTCAAACAAGCAAGGGCGAATCCTCCTGAAAGTTGTTCTCCAAGGTGTCTTCATCAGCGGTTCCTCAGGGCCGCGATCTTTGTGTTGTTTGCTTAGAACCTATCTCATAAACATCTTGGCAGCCAATTTCTGCGAAACTGGAGATGCTCAAGGCGTCTCTGCGGACTTGTATGGCAGGCCGTTGGGAACTGACAGACGAACAGTGGGTAGTTGTGGAGCCGATCTTGCGTCCGGAGCGGCGCGAGGACTACTGTGGGTGTCCATGGATCAGCTTAGGCTAGATTGGGATGTTGAG
>QGNH01000804.1_pt2 | contig 10732 bp, 14 predicted proteins | sample 1735481 | NCBI WGS metagenome assembly QGNH01 (sample SAMN09239004, study PRJNA386568) | Viral metagenome, whole genome shotgun sequencing project. | reverse complement strand
TAGGACGTGGGTAATCCATGTCTCTAGCGACTTGTACGAAAGCATTCGCTCCAGCAATAACAACTGGAATCTGGAAGTTTTGTCCACCAAGACCTGCTGCACCTTCGTTGTTCTGGTTACTACCTTTTCCTACGCAGAAAAGCATAATTTCGCCAGAACTCATAGTTGCTGCTAAGTTACCATCGATGGTAACAGTAGTAGCTCCTGTAGCTCTAACTCTGATTGTCTGCATTTGATGTAGCTCAAGGGTACCCTGAGCGTTAGTGAGTTTTTCTTCCCATTGGTGGCCTACTTCACCGGTTCTAAGGGCTCTATCCGCATTATTTGAAGTTTGCATCGCATCTCCTAAAGGTTATATACTATGATTATACCTTAGGAGGCGCTTAAAACCGATATAGTTGAAGTCGGCTACGCTTTCTTTCTTTTGGTACTTGTTATTAGGTAATACTCTAAAGCTTTTAACAGTAAGTCAGGCCCCTCATCTATCTTAAGGTGACCAACTCCATTATTACAGTTGCTACAAAGTAGCCCTCTAATTTTGCCTGTTTTGTGATTATGGTCTATACATAAACTGCGAATCTTGCCACTTTTGGTCTTTGATGACTCTGGTTTACAGCAAATAAAGCACTTATTATCTTGCCTAGTGAGCATATCGTTGAATTGCTCTACAGTCAAACCATAACGTCTAAGATTAAGAGCCTTAACCTTATCGGGATTAGCGTGACGCCAATCTTTACCTAATTTCTTGATTCTATCAGAATTAGCTATATTCCAATTTTTCTTGGCGTCTGGATTTCGCTTGCGCATGCTTACGGATCTGACTTACGAAACATCTCAAATAGGGACTTCTTAAGTCTATGTTTAGGAGTAACACCCAGGGTCTCGTACATCTTCTCGTACTTTAGGACCTCTTGCCAAGCATCGTCCTCTGTGGCCCACTCTAGATCTTCGTTGGCCTCAATCTCAAGGAATCTACGTAACTCCTTCATATCCTTATCATAAACAACATACCAGACTAGGACCACCTTATCAACCCAGGCGATCTTACAAGTTTTATAGATGCCGAAGTTATAGGAGTAGCCAGCCAACTTACAGAACTCAGTGACCGTCTTTAAGTTGTCACCTTTAGTAGGTAAGTTAACTTCGATCCTCTCGTTGTTGTTCTTATCATTGGTCTTTTGCTTGATCGTGAGCTCACCGCGATCGTCGGTGTATCTGTATCGAATGAATTCACCTCCAGGGTTGACGAAGTAGTCATCAAAGCTACTAACCATCATCCATTTGGTGGGTGCATTAAGTTTCTCAACAAAGTCAATGAACTGCTGCATCGAAATGCCTGCTGCATCGTACTTAGTCTCGATTTCCTTGTACTTCATACATTACCTTACTGTACCGATCCGTAGAGACTTTCTCTTCTCAGGGGAGAGGAGGTTTTCACGGTCTCTTGTCTCGTTACCACAATCCTTGTTATTACATCTATACTTCTGGAATTTGCCCACGTTAGTATAGTAAAATCCGTTCTTCGCAAAATGTGTGTTTCCACACTTGCATGTATTCTCTAGATCTTCATGATATAGATTAAAGTTAACTGCACTGTCATAAGGAATAAGAGCGTGATACAACTCTTCAAGAGCGAGAACGTCGTGTTTGTTGTATTTCTCCATCTCTTTCCAAGCTGATTTATTGCCCTTTAGACACTCAGTCCACATCTCGTGTCCTGGGAATCTTTTATGTTTAAGTTTTTTATACTTCTTGCAGAGGATACTTGTCATGTACTCTAATTTGTAGCTCGGGAAATCAAAATGCTTCTTAGCTATAAGCATCGTATCGATATGTTTAAAGCTGCCTGGAGGTGTGATCTTATTCTGAACAAACCGTGCATTCAGCTTTCTTTGGTCAAACTTCTTACCATTCTGAGTGATAACTACATCAGCTTCGTCTAACAGATCACGAATCAGGATCAAGAGACGCTTATCATCTGATACGTCCTTCTCTTTCCTTTGGTCATCATACATGATCTTCTTAGGAGAATCATCAAGCCACTTAGCACTCCAACTTAGGCAATGCCAGTCTTTTACGACTTGGTTAAGACCTACGTTGTTGTCCCACAGACCCCAGACGTGAGCCAGAAGTGGTGCAGTTTCTATATCAAACAAAAGAACCTTGGGACCTTGCTTCTTAGCTTTTGCCATTACGAAATTACTCCATGTTGCCCTCTGAGCTTCTCTCGCTCAGATTCTTCCTTGTCGTGAATAAGACATCTCAACAGGAAGAGGTAGTTAATAGCGTCGCAGATTCGTCCATCAATTGTTTCGTTTGAGAACGTCTGCCCTTCTTTTATGTAGGATTTTATACTTGATAGATGTTTATCAAGGAAGATCCAGAGTTTCTGCTCTGGTTTTACACCGATATCCGAAGCCCGTTTGAAGTTGCCTAAGCAATCTACTGGGCCAGCGTATTCACGGCCTTTATCCCACAGAAGAGTGCGTAGCTCTTCCACCATTGTTTCAAATTCGACTTTTTGTTGTTCCCATTTCATAAGGGTAATTATACAAAATTGATCGAAATACTTTTGATATTGATAGTTTAACAAAGGTTCCACTGGCCATTTGTGGATAGTTTGAGTTCTTCTTTCTTTATACCCATCTTGGATTCTAACGCAGCTTTCTCCTCGGGAGAGAAGGTCTTTACGGGCATGGCTTTGCTCTTTTTACGAGCCACAACTGCCTCTTTATTGGCCTGTTGAGATGCTGTTCCACGTACGTTATTGGTATAGGTTTTGACGTTGGTATTGGTTGAGGATGGTAGGATGTCGCCGGTGTTATTGGCTTTGCGTCTGGAGTTGTCAGCCTGGTTATAAAGGGAAGTGCCCTTTACTTTTGGACCATAGCCACTCTTTTCTACTATATCCCATTGCCCGTTGGCGTGCTTTATTAGCTCTTCCATATCCCTATTATATCAAATAAAAAGGGCCAGATTGCTCTGGCCCTTTTGGAACTTCTATTTAGAAGCTAACTCTTACTTACCGCAGTTACGGAAGAAGCAGTTGAATCTTGGAGTGTATACGAACAGCGAACCGTACATAACAATCGCGAATTCAAGAGCAGTCGTAACGATAGCAAAGTTGATTTTGCTCAAAGGTGCAAGTTGTTTAAACTTCATGCACTCAGAACTTAAATCAAGCAAGAAGGCTTCACCAAGACCGGGCTGTGAAGCACCAGACATAGTGTAGTTTCCTGCGCCAACGTTGGCAAAGTTACCAACAAATTGTTCAGTGCCAGCAGCGCCGCCTGGAGCAGACAAGAAGATCTTGAAGCTCTTAACGTTTGATGGGATAAGCGAGATAGCTAATACGATGTTCTGACCTGCAGCAACAACTACAGGAACAGAGGCTGCCAAAGGAATACCTTCACCGAAGTCATTAACAGCGGTAGCTTGGATCTGATACGTTCCAGCGAGATAGTTGGAAAGTGTACCCGAAGCTGATGCTGCTACTGTGATTGCAGTAGGAGCATTGTTGTTAACACCAACTGATCTCCATGAAGCACGAGGTCTCAAGAAGAGGTTAGGTTTAAGGTGAATTTCACCGGCAGTTGTCTGAACCTTAGACACGTCATAACCAACAGTTTGGTTGGAAAGACCGGGTGCAGATCTAAATTGTGGGTAGAACTGTTTAACGAAAGCGCTTAAGCAAGCGGGTTCGATGTGAAGTTCATTAGGATTACCGAAGTTTTCAAGAGCGATAACGGCTAAAGCTTCAACGTCGTCCTGAGCAAGTACAGCACCAGCCAAATCTTGGCCGATTGATTGTACTGTTCCGTAACCTTCGAAGTCACCAGAACGTTGCTGAACGTCAGTATCACCTTTTTGGAGTTGTTTTAGCAACCCGTTCATGGCGATAGAGTTAACTGGCAAGTCACCGTCCATACCTGTTTGTTTTCCAGATACTTGGTTCATGTAGTGACCGTTACCCCAGTACATTTCGCGCTCAAGCTGTTTAAGAAGATGCATTGTACCTTCTTTTGCTTGTTGAGCAACGATATCACCGACAGTCGTACGAACCAAAGTCATTTGGTGCGATACTTTACGACGAGTTCCGAAGAACGCGATACGTTGACCGTCTCTGATGTATGTTGAGTCTTCTTCTTGAGGTGCGCCACCTTCTCCGATATAAGGAGAAGAGTCAGAACCGTAACCGATTAAACGGTTGTACTGTTCAAACAAGTTGTAGGCTTTGTCGACCGAGATCGAAGGCCACAACTTTAGGTTTTTCATGTCAAACGTTACTGATTTTAAAGTAGCTTCAAGCGATTCAGCTTGTAATACGCCACCATATGTAAGATCAGTAGGCTTGCCTGCACCACCGTAACCGGCGGAAATAGCTTTGTTCAAGGCTTCGACGTCTTGCGCAGACACCAATCCCTGTTCAAGGCCTTGCAATAGTTGGTTTACACTGTCGTTCATTTGTCCCTCTCCTTATTTAGAAAGATTATATTTTTTACTGATAAAGTCTAAATCTTGGCCTAGTTCCGCTCTTGTGACGTCAAGAGACTCTACTTTAGTGCCACTCTTTTTAAGCTCAAAAAGCTTATTAGAAACTTGATGCTTGTTCAGAGGCGCTACTTCTTCGCCTTCACTCTTAAAGAGTGGGATGGCTTTTGAAGTGATGCCCTTAGGAGCAACAGGTTGATCTGCAATTCTATTAACAAGTTCTAAGATAGTTCCAAGTTTATCCTCGAGAGGTTTCACTCGGTCGTCGATCATAGACTTCATCAAAGAGGTTTGCTCTTCGACTGACTTAGCGGCAGTACCTTCTGGCATGCCAGATCTACTGTCGTTCTTATCAAAGAAGTTTTTCTTATCATCTTTGTCGTCGTCTTTGTCTTCGTCTTTATCTTTTTTCTTGTCTTTTTTGTCTTCTTTTTTGTCCATGTCGGCTTTTTCAGCGTCAGCTTTTTCAGCATCAGCTTTGTCCATCTTGTGATGTCCACCGTTAGGATCTGCTTCACGATTCTTGCCTTCACCTTTGTCCATCTTGTGATGTCCACCGTTTGGGTCAGCTTCGCGATTCTTACCTTCGCCTTTTTCGGCTTTGTCTTCTTTGTCGTCGTCTTCGTCTTTGTCGTCTTCGTCATCGGCTTTTTCAGCGTCTTCAGCTTTTTTAGCGTGAAGATCACCATTGGAAGGCTTACCAGCGATACCTTCGCCAGGACCTTTCAAGTCAACTTCTGAAGCTGCGAAGCGAGATTTCTTAAGTTCTTCTAACTCCATCAACGTTTCGTCGATGAGATCAGTCAAACTTTTTTTCATATTCGCGTCCATTTAACATACCTCCTGAAAGTTGATGATTATTGACCCATTACTAACAAGTCGACAGTGCCTCTGATGTAAGCAACTTGAGTGCCTGCACCGTCTTGGAGGATAATGTCGTTAGCCATACCAGCTACCATAGCGAGAACTTGAGCAGCAACTTGGCCGTCAATTACATCACCGATAACTCCGCCAACAGTTGTTGACTTGATTAAAAGTTGTCCTGGGTTGGTAGTACCAATTCCAAGGAAAGGGCTGATTGTGTCATCAACTCCACCCATAGGAGCTTGAATCTGCGCAGGTACATACGAGATTGTAAGGTTGTTTCCACCGTTAGAAACGATAACTGAGCTGTTCGCACCGCGCGATTCGCCGATGCTCAACTGGTCAAGGTTTCTAGCAAGTTTATCTAGAATTGCTTTTGTGTTGTGAGCCATTTGTAAATCTCCTTAGATATGAGTTAAACTCAACGTTAGATATTAATATACCATGGCCTATTACTTAAACATCACTTTAACGTTACCTAGGCCCTTACTTGACTAATTATTGCCTTTAAGCCAGTTATCAGAGCTCCAGAGAGGTTGTAAGTTAGTGTAATGACAGGCCTTCTTAATTTGCTCTATATCTGTTAAGTCAAAAGCATCTAAAGGAAGTACATGATCTATATGCCAACCATGCACTGAATGATTAGACCAAGTCATATTGACTTTAAACTTCGATTCTAGATGCTTCTTAAGCTCTTCTATAGAACAACCCAGATAATCTATTGCGACACCAGATCTATAGTCTCTTGATAATGCGGTTCTCAGTCTAGAACGAAGTTGATGCTTTATTCTATAACTAAAATCATTTTTATACTTGGCAACTTTTCTAGCAACATCTTTTTTGATTATTTCTTCTTTATTCTTAGAATAATATTCACTCTGTAACTTTTTCTTACACTCTTTACAAGACGGATACCTACCATCTTTGTATCGTGAATCTTTAGCAAATTTAACTAATTCTTTAGAATAACTACACTTACTACAGCTTTTCATGCTTACCCATAACTTCATACAATTTTTTTAAACTAAAGTTATCACCGCATGTTCTACATTTGACTTGATGTTTCATATAAACAGCTTCCTTGCCACACTTATCACAACCTATATACTTTAGTCCTTTACGACCATCATCTAAGGACTCAGTCTGGAGCACGCCGCCACCGGTTCGTCCCATAGGTGCCCCAGAACCGCCAAAACCAGCCGTAAGTGCCTTATTTACTTGACTTTTTGGATATAAATGCTTTACATTCATGAGATTATCTAACTTTTCACGCTTATCAACGTGTTCCTTTGCGGCCTCATTATAGTCATCAGAACTTAGACCAAAACCTTTAGGACTTATTTTGAACTTCTTATGCATAGCTTCAAGGTCTTTAGCTTGTCCCTTAATTCTATTTGCTCTGTTAGCTTTGTTATATTCACCACTTTTGTTATGAATATCAAGCATCTCTTCCTTGGTAACTCTTGGAAAACTACCCTCAGCAATGTTAACGTGTCCTTGAGCAAGAGCATGAGAATCTTTATGGTCATCTCCAGGTGCATAATTTATCTTACTAACTGGAGCCCAAAAAGACAATACGCCATCTTTACCTTTACCTTTTGAGTTATCAGCATACTCATTTGCTGCATGAGGAGATAAAGAATGAACTGAATCGCCTTTTGTATGTATATGAGTATCATCAACCTTGAGTGCATTTTTACCTTCAAGGTTTGGATTCAAATTACTAACGCCTCTATGAGCCATGACGTGTAACTCTGGTTTGTTAGTTTCTGGATTTACCATAGTTTTAAATGGATTGTGGTATGAAACATCTTTGGTCCAATTAATGGCGTTAGTTTGACCTTGTTTACGGTCTTTATCGTCAAACTTATCACCAAGATCGTACATTGTTTGCTTGTCCCAATCTATAGATTTACGAAGATGCATACGCTGCATTGCGTCCTGGACAGCCTTAACATACTCGTCATTCTTGATTGAATCTGGGTCGCGCTTATACTTGTCCCATGTGCCCTTAAGCCCATGATTCCACGCGTGAATTAACATTTCTGGACTCTTTGTCTTAGACTTTGTTCTCTTATAGAAGGATTGAGCGAAGTCCTCAGCGACCTGAGGGTCTTTATTGAAGCGATCTGTGAAGTCCTTATGATGGCCTTTTAGGTCCTTAGCGGACTCTACCAACTCAGGATACTTCTTAGCTAGGGCTGGATCATTCTTAAGTGTGTACTGAGCGGACAGGGGCATCATGGCATACTTACCACCAGCAGTCATACCAGCATGTATACCGTGTTGCATTGTCTTGTGATTAAGGTTCTTACCACCAGATGACTCTACCTGGCTAATTGCATCAAGGATGGGGTTAGGTTGTGCTTGTTTCTGAGCGTGCACCATCGATGGCGCTCTCATGGGAGGTTTCGCTGCGGCAGGTGCAGGAGACATTAGGGATGCTGCAGTTACAGCACCAGCTAAAGCATTCTTGATGCCTTTGCTTAGTTCCTCTTCATCTGTATCTTTAATGATAGCGTGAATCTTAACGATGTTGTTCTTAATTTTTGCTTCAATCGCTTTGCGAAGTATCTCTTCCTTAGAGGGAATGTTAGAGAGACTTATCCCTTCCTCACGAAATAGGTCGGAAATCTTACAGAGGTTCTCATATACATGCTGCGCCTTGGCATCACGGTAGATATGTCTGAATGAGGGAACATTAGTTTGTGCTAAGTGTTCTACTGATTTAATAAGTCGCATATCAGCTTCAAAGTCAACATTTGACTTATCTAGAGATGTAGGTTCTACGAGTGTAGCATTGTTGGCAGGAGTAAACGTAAGGGCAACGCTGTGAATCTTGGTGCGAGCCAATAGAGATGGATCTTTCAATCCCCTGCTAATAACACCACCCTCAACCGATGCTTTTAATTTTAAAGGAATATCAGCCTTATGTATATTTCTAAGTATAGCAGCCGCAGCTTTAGCGTTTGGGTGATCTTCATCGTCATATAGTAAGCCTTTAACATAGATGAATGGAGCTTTGATCTTATCCCAGTAGTAACGCTCACGGTCGTCAGCGCAGTCTTCTTCTTTAAATACTTTGTGGGCTTTTGTCACGCGGCCAATAGAGTTGAAGAAACCTTTACCATGGTTGTCGTTCAAACGGCCGTTTCCAGACTCGAGTTCCGATATATCAGCTCCTTCAACAGAGAGCATCTCGCCCTGAGTATCTTTAAGCTGGGACCCTGCGATCATGTCGATTTCAAGTGGTTTTTTGGCCATAGCTGTATTATAACAGCTCTATATGTTAGACTTGGGTCTGTACTTGGGCCTTGTGGATGCGGATTGTGATAGACTTACCCTTCTTATTATAGGTAACCATAAGAAAGTCAGGACCAACATAGGTAACCATGGCGACCATGTAACTTATGCCATCTGAGAAGAGCACAGTTGAACCCACTGTATATGGTTGGGATGCTGGGTTGATATAAGCCATAAGGATATTATACTATGGATTGTCATGTTCCCAATGATGATTAGGACAAAGGTAACATAAATTTGTCATGTCATTGACTTCGCTAACTAACGAATCCATTGAAAAACTTGTTATCGACTTTTTATGAGCCACTTCGACGTGCTTGCTATAACCGCAGATAAGGCAGGACTGTTCAACATCAGAGTGAACCATCTTATTTCTTGCGTTACTACGGATCTTTCTAAATCTATTAGAACCTTCACCTAGAACATCTTTAATAAGCTTATTGTCTATATAAAGAATGTTGTCTCTACACTTCAAACAATATTTTAGCCTGTTACCACTTGGCGTCCTACCGGCTTCTTGACCACAATTAACACATAGTACTTTTACTATTTTAGTGGAGTTAAGAACAGTGTTAGCACACATATGTGAACAGTATGTGTTCTTCTTTTTAGTCTTAGGTATAGGTCTATCGCAATGTAAACAAGTTTTCATATGATATGGTAGCGGACCTGGGATTCGAACCCAGAATATCACAGCTTATGAGGCTGGACAGTCTCCAATTCTCTGCCCGCCCAATCATTATACCGCGAAAATCTGGCCTAGAAGATCTTCTTTTGTGATATCTACTTCTCTTGAGAAGCTAAGGACTTCTGAACGCTTAGTTACGCGTTCTTGCTCCTTGCCAGTAGCTACGTTGTATGCGAACATAGCACGGCCTAAAGCAATCTGACGACCACGTCTCTTTGAGAAGTCATCGCCAGTAGCGCACTTAGCGACACCAACGTATGCAACATCTCCCTTAATGAATACAGCGATAGAACGAGCTTGTTCCTTGCTGTGGAACAGCTTAACCCTGTCAAACTGTAACTTCAATTCGTCTAATTTTAATTCTTTCATTTCTTCTCCTTAAGTGTTTTATAAAATTCTAGAATATTCTCTTCTACGAATTCGTCACAGTCGACTTCAACGTAGTTAATTGGATATTCTTTTAAAAATGTTTTCAACTGATCGTCAAGCACCTTGGCTTGCTCTTCAGTTTGAAATCTCCCTGCCGGTTCGTACTTGTGTACTCTATTCAGGAAGAAGTGGTCAATCTTGTATCCGTGATCTTTACAAAAACTCCAATGCTGCTTAACAATCTGCTTACATGCACCGTGCTTCTTCTCGTACTTATCGTAGATGTTCCCGTAGAAGGTCGTCAACGAAAGGGGAGAGTCAGTAATAATGAAGTCTAACCCTTGCTTCATGTATATCCGCTCTTTCCTTGCTTGCTTAGCTGTGATGTAGACTTGGTCTCCATCTATCAGCTCGCGCTTTTCCCAAACCCAGTCTTTAATGTACTCACGGTTTAGTTCTGCGCTGAAACCCTCTCTCTTAAGAGCAGCGAATATTGCAGCCGCTGTTGTACTCTTGCCAGATCCAGGTCCACCCCAGAGACATATAATTCGTTTCATCCAATTTCCTCCATGGTGTTATTATACGAACATAGACGAAAAATTGGCGGCTCGTGTCGAATTCGAATCGACGGTCTCCTCTTCGACAGAGAGGCGCTTTAGACCAACTAAGCTAACGAGCCATGGCATGCTAGGTAAGAATCGAACTCACGCAGAGAGATTTGGAGGCTCTCGTGCTACCATTACACCACTAGCATATAACTTGGGGTGAGGACGAGAATCGAACTCTGTCTTCCCGGTTCACAGCCGGACGTGCTAACCATTACACTATCGACACCACTTTAAATTTTGGAGCTCCCACCACGAATTGCACGCGGTTCCCTAGTTTACAAAACTAGAGCATCACTAGAAATGCTTTGGGAGCACATTTTGATTTATGGTCCACGGTGAAGGAATCGAACCTCCGCTTCTCGGTTATCGGCCGAGCTTCCTACCACTAGAAGAACCGTGGATGGTCTAG
>QGNH01001814.1_pt1 | contig 10744 bp, 22 predicted proteins | sample 1735481 | NCBI WGS metagenome assembly QGNH01 (sample SAMN09239004, study PRJNA386568) | Viral metagenome, whole genome shotgun sequencing project. | reverse complement strand
TTTCCCCGCGGCGAATAAACTCCGACGCATCCACCCACTGAGATGGATCGCCTCTGAATTCGTCCAGCGGGTGCCAGCCCATGGCGCGCGCCTGCGCCTCATCGGAAAGATCGTCCTCATCCGGCGCGCCAGCGCCCCCCAAATTCGGATCAAGGTCGTCCTCTTGCGGGCTGTAAGCCTCCGACATCACGCCTCCCCTTCCGGTTCCTCGGTCCATGCCTTATCCAGACCGCCGACTACGCACTCATAGCCCATGATGCGATAGACGCCGCCGTCACGGCCCTTGCAGACCTGCCCTGAGTATCTGGCGACATAAACGCGGTCGCCCGGCTGGGGCTTGTCGCCAACCCACAGCGACCCGTCGTCATGGCGGTGGAACGCCTGCACCCCGACCGCATAGATGCACCCGGTTTCCGACGCGGCGGTCATGGAATCGATCTTGTCGTCGGTGAGAAGGACGCCGCCCGTGGTGGCGACGGCGCATTCGTCCATGCGCACAAGGACGTTTTTGCCGTAAGGCTGGAGGCCGGAGGTGTTCCGTCCCGGCCATTCGCTCTGAATGAAATCCGCCTGCAAGCCTTTGAGAAGGCGAGGTTCGAGGTCCATGTCTGCTATTCGCCCTGACTGCCGTTCATGTCTTCGTAGAATCGTTTGATATTCTCAAGCCGGATGCTTTGCAAATCGCGCAGGGCGAGAACCTTGCCGCGAACGACATTGGAGTTCAGGTCTTCGTGGGCGTTGCCGGTGTCCATGCGCCCGGCCTCCCACATGTCCATGGCCGCTTCCCGCCAGTTGTCGGCCTGATGGCCCAGGTATTTCAAAAAAGCGGCGGTGACCGGATGGTGCTTCCACCGCATGAACGATTCTTCGTCCATATCGGCGAACACAGCGGCGGGGGCTGGCCCCGTGGTAATTTCGGTCATGGCATTTTACCCGGGCCGCCCATGGGCATTGGCGCGGGCGCGGCGCTTGGTCCTAGTGCCGGCGCGCCCCCTGCGGGAGGCTTCGGAGCCATGCCAGGCGCGCCCTCAAGCGGCGATGCGCCCGGCGGCGGAAGCGGCGGCAGGTCTGCGTTGGAAGGCGGCGGCTGACGCGGCGGGATGGCGCTGGGCGGCGCCGCAGGCACGTTCCCGGTTTCCATGGGGAACGGCCCGGTTGGTCCTGGGGTCGGCGGCGTATAGGGGGGTGGCGCCGACCCTCCCGCCTCAACAGCCGCAGCGGCGTCCTCGGCCGCCTGCTTGGCCATACCGCGCGCGTGTTCCAGGTTCGTGGCGTGGAAAGCATGGTCCACCGCAGCGGCGCGCACCGTGGAATTGATCGCCTCGATGCGAAGCCGGAAATACTCAAGCTGCGCGTCAATCTGCGCTTCCTGGCCGGCCGTCGCGTTCTTGCGGGCAAGGCTCATGTTCAGGAACGCCTGCGTGAGATCCTTCTGTTCCGCCGCCCTTTCCCGCCCGAGTTCCGCCTGGGCCTTGGCCATGGCCATCTGCGCCATGATCGCCACGTTCGGATCGGGAGGCGCGAACAGGTCTTGAATGCGGTCGATATTGGCGCCTTCAAGCACCCGCGTCTTGACCTCTTTCTGGTCAAACTGGGGGTCCCCGCCGCACGTCGCGAGAATGATTTGCGCGCGGCCAAGCCGCTGCATGTCGGTGGTCATGGACGGGTCGGCAATCGGCTCAACACCCCCTCCCAGGCGATAGTCGTCCGGCGTGATTTCCCGCCATTCGTCCCCGATGCGGTAGCGCTGCTTTTCTTTCAGATAGAGCCGGTTCAGCCGGTAGAGCTTCTGAAACTCGGACTTGAGGGCCAAGTACACGCGCTTCTGAATGGCGTTGTGGACCTTCATACCCTGCTCAATGAGCGCGAGCACGGTTGTGGGCGGGGCATTCGCGATGCCCGCGTCTCCGGTCAGGATGTTCTGGATGCTGGCCAATTCCTTGCCGGCCGTCATCAGCACGCCCAGAAGCTGGAAAAGCACCGGCGACGGCCCATTGAACGGCAGCGGAAACACGGACTCCCGGATCGACATACCCTTGGAGTTCACGCGGATGTAGTGGCCGACCTTGAACCGCACGTCGCCGGACGGGATGTTCAGATCGTTGGAAATGAAACCCCCGCCCGCGTTCTGCAAATGGCCCGCGTCGAACATCTGGTTCAGCGTGGAGTTGATCGCCTCGTTCAGGGGCCGCAGCAGGTGGCCGAAGCCCATGGGATACGAGCCGCCGTCGATTGAAGGCAGAAACGGGATCAGCGTGTAGTGCTCGACCGGCTCAATGCGCTGGATATCGCCGCCCTTGCGGACCTCGGTGATTCCATCGGCGTCGTAGCGCGCCACGATGCGCACGACCTTTTCCGACGAATGGTGGACCGTGATGACGTAGGGTTCGGAGTACCCGTCCCCGTCCAGGTCCCACCGTCGATGCTGTTCAATGAACAGGTGCGGCGCGTCCGGATCGGCCGGGTCCTGCGTCCCCTCGTCCGAGCGCACATCGCTCTGCGATTCAACAGTCGGGGCTGGCCCGTAGTCCAGGCGAAGGAACATGCCCTCGGCGTTGTCGTCGTCGCTTTCAAGGCCGGTGTTTTCGTATTCGGTGATCTGGTGGGGATAGAGCTTCAGCCGCTCGCTGTGCCTGGGGGCTGAGCCAAATGAGGCGGCATGGTAGTCCCAGACCAATTCCATGAGCGAGACGAAGAGGCTGTAGTTCCGCTTCTCCGCCGGCTCGTAGTAGGTCTTGCGCGCGGCGCCCCCGATTACGGGAATCTGGTGGAGGAGCTGGTCTGTCTGCGGTTCCCACTCCTTCATTTCTTCAAGAAGCTGCCAGGACATGTGTTCGCCGATCCGGTCGGCTCGCTCGCGCTTCTCGCCGGGCTTGGTGATCCAGACCGGCTGCGGAGGTCCGGGCGGCTGGCCGGGCGCAGTCGGCGCTGGCTGCATCTTGGGTTGCCCGTCCGGCTTGCCATCGACCGTGGCCGGAACGCCCTTGTCGTCACCCCAGACGACGCCTTTGACCACGTTGCGGTTCTGGATCACGGCAGGGTAGGTGCGCGAACCAAACTCAATCCCGGCGCTTGATATCAGAGGAAAGATTACGCTGGACGCGCCGGGCCACGGATACTCTTTCGGCATGGACTCCTGTGTGGCGAAGCGCATGGCCTTCGCCGCCTTGTCCGCCCACTCTGACCGGCTTTCAAGGTCGAGGTCGAACTCACGCACCACCGCCATGCCGATGTCGTCCAGGGTCTGCTGGTCCAGATCCCGAGCGATGTTGATGTTGTCGATGTTCTTGATCAGGTTGCGCTTTAGGGAGCCCGTGCGCGGCTTGGCTTCGCGGGGCTCGTCCTCGTCATCGCTCTCCTCGTCGGCGCCGATGTCAGGGCGCTCGCCGTCATCTTCCGATGGTGGAACGGACCGCGGCCCCCCGGCCGCGAGAGGCGACATGCCGGACCTGGTTGAGGAGTCAATGAAGGTCATGCGCGCCCCGGCGAATCACGATCACTCGCTCTTACGCTAGAGCCCGGCAATTTCACAGCACCTCGCGCCCCAGGTGCTTTGCCTTGATCTCCTGGGCGAAGTAGCGGCCCTTGCTGGCGGCGTGCTCAAAGCCGACGTGCTTATCCTGGTCCACGTCGCTGTATTCCCAAAGCCGCCCATCATTGAAGCGCACGCGAAAGGTCTTGGCTTTGGGGTCGTAGCCAGCCTGGGTGAAGGCGGAAGAATCGACCGCCTCCATGGGGTGCGCGGGCTTCTTTGGCTGCGGGGATGTCATGGTTGGCGATCTTTAGAGACGGCCCGATCATCGCTGAGTGCACGCAATGCGGCTGCCAGGAGCTTGCCCCCGCGACTCAACCCGAGCGGGAACGTCCACTCGCCGCTCTCAGCCCCCTGATGTGCGGTCGGTGTGGCGCCAAGATCGACCTCAAAAGCGCCCACCGCGCCGGGGTCAGGTGGTTGCGGGGGGCCAATTAGCTCTTGCCATAACCTCTCTTTAAGGCCGTCTGAAAACGGAGCGCGCTCAATGGCCTGCCCGAGCTCACCGTTTGGGTCGGCGATCAACTTCAGGCGCATACCGTTTCACCAAGCAGCCAGCACCTTTGGACCCCCGCGCCTATCTGGTTCAGCCAGAACGTGAGGTCGTGCAGGTTTGCGAATAGGTGCGCGTGGTCCTTGTCGATGAACTGGCCAGCGCGTTGCAGAAACGGATCGTCGGCGACCTGTGGAAAGGTGTCGTGGTCCGGGTCCTCGGCCCACACGCACCCGCGTTCGGCGTCGATGACGATGTTGACGGTGGGGATCGACGGGGTGACTACGCGCGCAAGGGCTGCGGACTCGTTCATGCGTATTTCCTCAAGTTAGGGTGGTCACGGCCAAAATGCCGAAGCAGCCATGCCTTCATCTGGCCCGGAAGCCGGCCGGCCGTTACCGTGGCGACACGCTCCTCCGAGCCGCCTGCATTCTCGAGAAGCGCTCGGTAGACCGCCGCGTTGATGGGCAGCGGGCTTTCGCTGACGAAGCGCCGGCTTTCCGGGGGCAGACGGTCATACGAGCGCAGGTCACGGGCCGGGTTCGGCGGCATGGAGAACAGGTTGTCCAGCAACGCGGGGCTCAATGGGCGCTCAGGCCGTGCGCCTGAATCCGTGTAGTAATTGGCCGGCCGACCGCGCAGGGCGGCGATGCGCGCAAGGTCGTCCTCCAGCATGGTCATTCCGTCTCGTAGAGCAAATGCCCTATCCCTTTGTTGAGCATCCACATTGCCTCACGGCTACTGTGGCTTGAATACATCCTGAACTCGCCGTCGTCCGCATAGCCGCAGACCACGATCCTGGCCAATTTCTGCTCCTTGACCGCGTCAAGGATGTGATCGGGGTGAAAGGCTACGCCATCGCCGACGCGCCCGTCGCCTTTGAACGGGATGACGTTGTCTTCAGCCACGATCAGTACCCCGTGATCTCGGACCGGGTTGCGTCCACCGCAAAGTCGGGCCGCCCGAAATCGTCTTCCTCCGGCGCGTTCATGAGTGCGTTCTGGAAGTACTGGACCATGCTGTACTGGAGGGCGTCGTGAATGTGGCTGGCCTCCGTCTTGTCCGCCTGCTCAGAATAGCGCTCGGGACCGCTGACTTGCAACCGCCGGCGGTGATAGGCGCCCATGAACCCCTTCCGCAGCACGCGACACCTGGGATGCAGGATGAACTGCGGCTCGCCACCGACGAGCGTCCGGAGCGGCTTGCGCACGGCCTCCCATCGCATGGCGACGTTCTGCACGGAGCCCTCGACCATGATTCCCTTGCCCTGCTGGATCTGAAAGCAGGTGCGTTTGTCGGTTTGGGCGCGCTGATCGCCGGCCGGGTCGCCCCAATCCTCGAACTCGGCTTTGCCGCGAAACGAACGCGCACAGTGCTCCAGCACGTTGTCGCTGAACTCATCGATCGACATGTTGTCCGAGGTCATCTCGTCGAACACGAGCCAGCGGCCGTCCGGCAGAAGCTGGCTGAAAGAGCATGCCGGCTGAAGTCCGTAATCCCAACCCCTGATAATCCGAACGCCAGGCACCGGGTCCATGGCGACGCAGTGAACCTGATCCTTGTACTCAGGATAGATCGGTTTGCCTTCGGCCACGAAACCGTACTGACCGTGGATGTAGACTTTGACCCAGGCTTCCGCCTTTCCGTACGCGAGGTCTTTGTAGTAGCTCGGGCTGGGCAGGTTGCTCAGGTTCTCGGCTTGGTCGCTCAGGCCGCTTGGCTGGTGGAAATGCGCCACGCGCATCGGGTCGTGCGGGGTCTCCTCAAAGAAGCGGTACCACTTGGAATCGACATCCGGCGGGTTGGTGTCCATCCATAGGCCGGTCCATGTGGGGCCACCCTGATTCTTGGGCGGGTACTGCCCGATCCGGCCATCCAACGCCTCCACGATTGGCCACGGCACTTCCCGCGCCTCATTGACCCAGGCGCCGGTCACCTCAACCGATAGCAGGTTGCGGACGTGGTCTGGCCGATCCAGCGCCCGAAACCACACCTCGATCTCGCACGGCCATCCACCGGCCCCACGCAGCGCCTTGATCGTGTAGGTGTGGTCGCGCTGGACGTACTTGCCGAAGTGCTCAGGCGGGAGCCACATGTGCACGGTCCGGATGGTGGAATCTTCGAGCTGGGCGAAGGTGTTACGCACCACGATCCAGCGGGACCGAGCGACGCCGTCAGGGCCCGGACGCTGCGCACATCCGCGCTGGGCTATCTCCATCACCGAGGCTGATGACTTTCCGGATCGAAAAGGCCCATTGATCCCCCTGATCCGCGCATCGCTTTCTGCGAAGCGGGCGAGCGTGGGGACGTCGGCGTAGCTGTAGCGAATGTCCCTGGTCGTGCTCACGGCGGCTTGTTCGTGAGTCCCTGGAAATGATAGCGGTGCTCAAGCTGAGCGATCCCGGCGCACATGAGGTTGTGGTCGCCGGGGCCACACCATCCGGTGGTGACGGCGTTGGTGCGGGTGAGCGTGACGTAGCCCAAGGCCACCACCTCCCCGCTTCGCGCCGCCTCCAGAAACTCTTCAATCGTCTCAATGAGCTCAGGATCAATCGGGCGAATTTCGACGGGAACCTGTAGGCCGGGCAGCGCGACTACCTTTTCCTCGCTCAATTCGCGCTCCCATCGACCTCGGCGCCCGGTATGTCCTTGGCGCCCCACAGCGCGCAGCCCTTGAGCGCGTCCGGCAGATTCGGGCGGTAATGCACGATGTTCGGCTGCACGGACCCGTCCGGGCCTTGAACGGCTCCGATGACCAAAGGCGTTGGCGGCATGCCTTCACAGCGCACCTGACCCTCCGGCACGCCCATTTCACGGGAGCCAAAGAAGCAGTTGCCGCATCGATGTTTGTGGACCACGGCCTCCAGGGCGGCTTTAGCCCGGGCCTGGGCGACGTGAGGCGGGACGATCAGGCTCATGGCGCGGCTCCCTCCAGCTGCGGGGTGATGTCTCGGAATTGATCAATGCGCTTAGACGGCGCGCCCTCAATGATCAAGCGCACGGTCTGGACCGGCCCATTGTCGTCCGCGCCGATCAGCTTGAGGTGACGCGCCAAGCTGTCCAGGGCCGGCCGGCGATCCGCGAGTTTGATCTTGGTGCGGGTGACCGTGACGGCTTCCTCGCCCGTTCCGCGCGTCATGGTTTCCGTGGTGAGCTCCGTGATGGCTCCCGCCGCGGCGCGATCCACCTTGCGCATGTTGACCTGCACATCGCCTGTGACCGGGTCAACGTCCACATAGTCCAGGATGTTCGAGAAGCCGAGTTGCGCCCAGCCCTGAAGGACGTTCTTGGCGGTGATGGCGAGCGCGCGCATCTCCGGCGCGGTGCGGGCGGCTATTTCCGCGCGGACGTAATCGCGATCAAGCGCGTAGGAACCCGAGTTTTTCGCATTGCTGGGCTTGTACCCAGCCGCGATGGCGGCGCGGGTGATCTGGCGCTCAGGATCGGCGAGATAGGCGGTCACGAACCGATCCTCACGGTCCGTCAGCCTGCCGGTCACGCCGAATTTGTTGCGGCCACGCCCCTTGCGCGTGACGCCAGTGCGGGACTGACCCTTGACCTTGGGCACGTCACGATTCCTCGGGCATGGGAGCGGGCTCTGGCTGCGTCAGATCCACCGTGGGCACCGCCACGGGCCGCTTGCTCGGATCGTGGCGCGTGACGAGGTAGGCGCTATTGACCGGGCCGTTGATGCGTCTGGCCTCAAGCGCGGCCCATATCTCGGCGCGCAGTCTCTCCGACGCATCCAGATCACGGGTGCCGATCTCCAGCCCGGCGCCGCGCCAGACCAGGACCGGCTTTCCCCGGATCATCTCCCGTTTGATCGGCGGGTTGAAGTGCTCGGGCATGGGGGCGGTGGAGGTCATTGTCCGTGGCTCACGATGAACGTGCGCGACAGTTCTTCGGCGAGATTGCGCCAGCCATCGCGGGTGTAGATTTCGACTTCGCCGGCCCGCATATCTCGCGAGAGGACACCATCAGGCTCGACGTGCCGGACGTCGCCGATACATGGTCGAGTGGACGGCACGGGCTGATATGCCGGCACTGGCCGGCCGTTGCATTTGGGCGCCAAGTTATCCACCCACTTCTCCCACGTGCACCCGCAGTCGGCACTCTGTTATCCGCCCCACGCGACGTACCTTCAGGTGCGTGTTGCTCACTTGGCCTGCCCCTTCAGCTTCTTCCGCGCCTTGGCCTTGATCCTGGCCGCCTCGGCCGCACTGATGTTTCCGGCGCGCTCAGACCGCGTGGCCCCGCTGATGGCAAGGCGCGCGTGCTCAGGGTCGGAGATCGGGAACGACCTGCCCTTGCCCGCAAAGTCGCCTTTGGGCATGCGCTTGCGCTTGGCTGGGGTGAGTTTGGCCATGGTTCACATCACCTCGTCGCCCAAAATCATATAACCGATGCCCTCGGCATTGCGGCGCACCACCACGCCCGGTGCTGGCTTCGGCCACCATTCGCTAAAGCCATCCGGCCATGTGATTTCCGCAACCGGATACCCCACAAGCGAGCGATCAAATGATATCGCCTCGTGTTGCGCGACGGGCTCTATAAGCCAGCCAATGTTAGGGACGCTGGCCACGGTCAGGGCTCCCACACAAACGACCCGCTCATATAAAGGTGATGGCGGGTTTTATTTTCAGCAAACAATCTCTCAGATTCCCATCTGGGTTCAGACCTCCAAAAGAGCCACTTAGCGCCGTCGCCCCTTGAACGAACGGTCATGATTGCAGTCAGCTCAACCGCAGAGCGGTCATCTTCAGTCAATTCTCCCCAGACGGTGGCGGCTGCCGTTTCCGCCTCATCCATGGGATTTGGCCAGAAAAAATGTTCAACCTTTTGCTGGTAGTCGATAGGGTTATCGGCGCCGATGCGGGCCTCAAACCCCTCCGCGATTGCGTCCCTCACGCGAATCAGAGACGCGAGGACGCCGGGCACACACGCGGGCTCGTAATATATGTTGCGCCGATTATGTGCGGGCTTGGCAGTCACTTCGGCACTGCCCGTCAGATTATCGGAGTAGCCCGTTGGCGTGCCCATGGTCATGCTTTCCTCTTTTTCTTGGTTTTGGCCTTGGCCTTGCGATCCAGCGCCCTCTGCCCTGCGGCGTCCGCCTTCTTGTCCCCGGCGCTCTTCTCCCATGCCTTGAGAGTCACGCCGTGCTTCTTGGCGTTGCGGCGGTCCTCGGCGCGGTCGGCGGCTGAACCTTCAAAGCGGGGAGCGCGGGCCATGGTCAGGCTCCGAGCCCGCATCGAAAATGGCCTGGGTCTTGCACCGCTCAATGCGGGCGCTCTCGCATCCGGCCGCCCACACCTTGAGCAGCGTGGCGTAGCCGACTGCGGTGTAGTACTCAGCAGCAGAGGCCGCTGGATCACGAGCCCAGTCCATGGTCCTATCCCCCGTCCTGATCCGGAAACGCCTCAGGCGCCGTAGGGAATGCCGCGCCGCCCGATCCATCCGACGAATAGGCCCCGTTGTCTCCCACGCCAGGGTCGCCCTGACTGCCATCCGGATTGCGCTTGGCCTTGGCGTTGGCGCCGGCCATCATGGCGTAGTCTCGAGATCCCGCGCCGGCGTAGAGGTGTATCCGCTTCTGGGGCTGGGCGGCCTGGGCCATGGTCAATCCCTCTCAAAACGTCAGATTCGGCGCAAGATACCCTCGCTGTGGCGCATGGAGCAATGGTCGACCGGACCATGGTGCGCTCCGTGCGGCTCAGGCACGCTCAGACTGACGCTTTTTGCCCGGCTTAGGGTTTGGGCCGCTGTGGTGGCCGAGAGGCTGGCCGGTGACTGGGTCGAAGCCTTTGACGCCGGCAACGCTTGCGGGAACTCGACAGCGGGCGAGCGCGGCTTGGGCGATCTGAACCTGTGGGCTGAAGCCGGACCAATCAACCCGCGTCTCAGCCGAGCGCTCGGTCCACGCCTCGACCAAGCTACGGGTCAGCTCGGCGGGCGTTTCCCCGCGCCGCTCGCATTCGGCCAGGAACTGTTCGTGGAGCGCGGCGGGGATGCGGGTTTGCAGGGTCGGCACGGCATGATCCTCTTAGGTGTATTACAGCCAACGTAAAACGGGCCGGGAGTGTATTACAACCCCGGCCCGTGTAATACGCTCTCTGGGCGCTCAGGCCCTCACCAAGCCTTGCGCTCACCCCGGTCGAAGTGGTCCGGCATAGGGCCGTGATCCGGCGCGGCCTGGCGCATCGGCTTAGAGCCGACACCGGGTTTTATGCCCCGTTCTCCATCGCCCATGGCCCCCTGCGCACCGAGAACGGGGGCGATATGCGTTACCGTGCCCTTGCTCCCGGGATAGTCCGAAACGCCGAACGATCCGCCGGGTCCGCTGGCCATGGCCTTGCGTGGGCTCATGCCGTCTTTGTTGTCCATGGTCTCTGTCTCCAAAAAATGGAGCGGGGAATCGCCCCAATGGGAGAGAGGGTTAGCATGGTTCATGGTCCCGCGCGATATCCTGGGTTGACAGCGCGTTATTGCACTGCTTATCTCTGGGTTATCGACAAACGGAGAGACAGAGATGACCTATTACGTTGAGATGTCCGCTGGCGGAAAATTCTGGACCCCGCTCGCGGTTTGCGAAACCCGCGCCGATGCAGAGCATTTTCAGGCGAAATATCTTGCCCGGAATACTGGCTACCGCGTCCGCATTCGCACCGCCTGATATCTAAAAAGCGGACAACCCGCCCAAAGCCCGGAGCCGGAAACGG
>QGNH01001066.1_pt1 | contig 10750 bp, 15 predicted proteins | sample 1735481 | NCBI WGS metagenome assembly QGNH01 (sample SAMN09239004, study PRJNA386568) | Viral metagenome, whole genome shotgun sequencing project. | reverse complement strand
TGCGCCTGCCACCAGGGGTTCGCAACGCGATCGATCCCCAGGTACACCTGGAATCCCGAGGCGTTGTTGATCCCGGCGCCGAGGCCGTCCCAATCCTTGGTCGAGTTGCCGGTGCCGTTCGCGAACACTTGGGTTCCGAGCTTATCGAACAGCGCCATGTAGGCCGATTCGATTTTGTTCTTAACCAAGTTGAGCTGCGCGAACTTGCCGCTCGCGCGGGCCTTGTCGATGCCGTTGATCGTGACCGAGACCTGCGCTTGCTTCCACTGCAGCTCGTAGGTCGTGAACTCTTCTTGCGCATCGGAGGGCAGCACGTCAGCACCCGAATAGGTGATGGCGGTTTGGTTGGGCTGCGCGAGGATCGGCTGCGAGATGATCGAGCCGCCGTCTTCTTTGACGACCCGATTTTTACCGCGCAGGATGCCAAGCATCGCCTTTGACTGATAGCGCTGGTCGACGATGACGTCGCGCAAGTTGCGGTCGACGAAAGCGTTGATTTCAGCGGTCGAAACGAATGGAACCTGTGGCACGGTCTATCTCACTCCTTCGGCTTGAATTGCTTGCCCTCGGAAAAAGCGATCCAGTTTGCAACGGGATCGATCTTCTCGCCGGGCTTGGGTTTGGGAACGCTGCGATCGCGGGTGGTCGTGGGGGCGGCGCCGGTGCTCGGGAGCACTGCGGCGCTGACGGGAACGGCTGGCGCGGGCGCGGTCGCCGCCGCGAGCGGCAAGCCTTGGCCGGCTTTGAGCGCCTCGAGCATGCCGCGATTCTCTTCCATCGCGGCAAGGAGCGCGGGCGCATCATCGGGCTTGACGCCGCGCATGACGGCCTGGCCGTAGAGCTGTTGCGCACGACCGGCGATGTACTGCCGCACGGGCTCGTTGGTCGCAATGAACGGATAGGCCGCGGTGAGCGAGGCCATCTCGCGATTGAACCGATCCAGGGAGTGCTGCTGCTCCTGTTGCTTGATGTAACCTTCGACGCGCTGCAGTTGCGCTTTGACTTCGGGCGGGACTTCGGCGCGCGGCGGCGGTGGCGGGATGCCCATCTCCTCGTCGTACTTTGCCGAGGCGTCGATCAGCCACGCGCGCTTCTCGTCGTCGCAGTCGATGAAGTTGCCCAGAAACGCGCCCTCTTCGGGGTGCGCGCGAATACGATCGACGACCGGCTTCCAGAGCTTGTCGACAACTTCGTCGGGCCCAAAGAGACCGCGCAAGCGCGAAACGGTCTGCGTATTTTCCTCGAGCGTCTCTTGCAACGTGAGGCGCTCGCGCAGCGCCGTCGAAATCTGTTCCTTCGTCCAGCTCACCTTGCCGTCGGGCGAGAGCACGACGGTCTCGGCGGGGTCGTAGGCTTTGGGCTCGCCGGCGGGCGTCGCAGTCGAAGACGGCGCCGCAGCGGGGGCAGCGACCGAGCCTTCCGGCGCGGCGCCGTCTTCTGTGCGCGCGGTGTCCGACGGCTTGGTCGCAGCGACGGGACTGTCGCCCTGCGGCTGGGTCTCGGACGCGGTTGCCTGCGCCTCGGTCGACGTCTCCTCTTCCGCGGGCGCAGCAGTGGCAACGGGTTTGGCGGGGGCAGAATCGTCGATCTCGAGCGGCGGCAATCCGGCGGGAACGGTTTTGATTTCCGTCGTCTGCGCCGGCGCGTCCATAAATTCTTTGACGAGATCGCGATCGTTAAAACGAGACGCAGGCCGCGGTTGCGCGCTCGGATTTTGCGTTTGGATCAGCGGCGCACTGCCGGCCACGGTCGCTGCGGAAACTGGAACTTCAGGCAAGCCTAAACTCTCCCACACATAAGGTTAGACGATCGGGAGCGCAGGGCTCCCGACCGCCTGGCGATCTCTAGCGCCGGCCTCTGCGGCCCATGCCGCGCCGGCCACGTCGCAGACCACGCTCAGCCTTGCGCGACGCTTTGCGCAGGTGATGCTTTTTCGAACGCTTTGCCATGTGGGAACCCTCCTTTCCACTTCGTTACAAGCGCACTCTAGAGCGCCGTGCGAAAGAGGGTCGTTGGCCTATGCCAATGCTAGACCGGGCCGGGTGAGCCGGAAAGGCCGACGGGATCAGGCGTTGCGGGCGGAGCGCCGGGCGGCGCTGGCGCACCGACGGGCGTGCTCGGCTCGCCCTTGGCCGCCATTTTGAGCGATTCGATAATCGCCGTCATCTGCGGCGCGAGCGCGGGAAAGTTTCCCATCGCGGTGCGCAGCGCACTGATCGCGTTGCTCGCCGAATCTTTTTTCGAATCGGTCGCGGCTCCCGTCGGCAGCGCCCCCATCCCCGTTGCAGGGGGTAAGGGTTCGGGCATCCCGGGCGGCGCGCCGAGTTTAACGCCGTGNNGCCGCGGCACCGCCGCCACCGGCGGCCGCTTTGAGGAGATCTCCCATTCCAGCCATGATGCTCCTATTCTAGCGCACGGCCGCGCGCTGCTCGGGACTTGCGATTTGCGAAGGGGGCGCCGACGGTTTGCGCGCCTGCTTTTTCGGACGGCTCGGCGCGGGTCCGGGCTTGCCTTTGGCCTTCTCGAGCGCGGCGTTCGCGGCATCTTGTTTCTCTTGCAGCTCCATGCGCGGCAACTCTTGGCGCCAACCCTCGATGCGGAACTTCTGGTGCCACCAACGCCGATCGATGAGGTGCTTGGCGTAGAGATCCATCCAGCGCGTCCATGTCCCTTGCGGCGAGGTCGAGAGCGAGCTGACCGGCACGATCCCGAACTCGATCTGGCCCTGCAGATCTTCGTTCGTGTACTTGTCGAACTTCGTTTCGACCCAGGACGCGGGCTCGACTGGCTCACCGTTCTCGTTCTCTTCGATGTCGACGGGGTGCTCGATGCGCTCGCGGATGGGGACGTCGCCGCGATCGTACTGCTGAATGAGCTGCATGCGCAGACGTCCGGCGCGCGTGAGCCCCGTCTCGAGATTGCGCACCTTGAGGCGGATCGGCGCCGCGCCCGATTCTTGCAACTGATCCATCGTCGCGAAAGCGGTGTTCGCCGCGGGCAGCTGGCCCATGACCGAGGCGTTGACGCCGCACACGACGCCCATGCCCTCCTCGAGAATTTTGTACAGCTCGAGAAATTGCGGCGGCATCTGCGGCTTCTCGAGCGGTTGCAGCGCGGCCATGTCGTCCATCGAGATGATGAGACCCGGGCGATTCTTGATCGCCTTCGTGTTGACGCCGCCCGTCTTGAGCACTTTGAACGACGGATTGCCGGTGCGCTCCAGAATGTCGGCGACCTGCGAGATGATGCGGTTCGAGGCGATGTAGGGATCTTTGAGCGCGAGGCACTCGCCTTGGCCCCAGAACCCGCCGACGTCGTAGTCTTTCCACATCGCCCACGGGAAGCCGTCGGTCTGATACGAGAGCGCGCTGTCGCGCAGCTTCACGCAGCCCGCGGCGATCAGCACGGTGCGCCCGTTCGGATACTTCAGGCGCCAGGCCGTCGTCATCACCGGCTTCTGTTTTGCCTTGCGCACCGGCGCCATGTACGGCGTGCCGTCGACTTCGGAGATCGCCATCTGCTGGCCGACGATTTCCATGACCGGGAGGCCGTCGCCGTCGAGCTCGGGCTCGAAGACCGCGACGCCGTTCTCGTATTTGGGGATCGTGCACTTCTCGTAGGTGTTATCTTTGATCCAGTATTCGGCGATCTCGACCGTGCGACCGTCGAAGTCTTGCGCGTTGACGGGATAGGCGTACTGCGGTGAGGTGATGTTGCCGTTGACGTTTTGCGCGCTGATGATGCGCTGCGTTTCGTTGAAGTCGCCCTCGCGAATGAAGTCGCGCGGGTTCTCGCGGCGATCGCCCATGCGCTTGCCGCGGTGACGCCAGACGATCGGCGCCTTCTCGGGGAAGTTGCGCTCGACCCAGCCGATGTCGTAGTCCTCGACGTGGATGAGGTACTCGGCGTCCTCGATGCACGTCGCCGTGCCGTTCGTATAGACGCGGTACGGGACGACTGGGATCGCCAGATGCTTGCCGCGCCCACCATCCGCATAGGGATCGTAGGCGATTTTCATAAACGCCGTGCCCCAGATCAGGCCGTAGAGAACGAACGTCGACAGCTTCTGCTGCATATCGTTCTCGTCCCAATCGCGATCGAGCAGCTTGCGCATGAGATCGGCGGCCTTTTCGGAGCCCTGCACGCGCGGCTCGATCGCCCAGCGCGGCTTGTTGTCCGTCATAATCGCCTGCATGAAGGTCACATAGGCGCGGATCCGATTGATCGTGATCTTCGCGCGCCAGCCGGGCATGCGCTGCGGCCAGACGTTGCCGATGTACAGATCCCACGCGCGATCGAAGGTCTCATACGGTTCGCGCGCTTTGCGGGCGTCGGTGAACATGGAATTGCAGCGCTGGATGATTTCGTATTCGTCGCGCTCGTCATCGGTGAGGTCGCGCAGCGCTTCTTCTTCGTCATCGCGCAGGGGGCGCGAGCCGTACTTGCGCTCGGCTTCGCGGCGGCTGTTATAGACCTCCCACGGAATAACATTCGCCGGCGTCGCCGCTGACTCGAGCGGCACGCGTTAGCCCCCGGTTTTCGCTGAGTGTTTCGGCTTGGCGAAGAGATCCGTGTGCGTCATGCGGTGCAAGAGCAGCTTACGCTCGTCGGGCGCAAGTTTGTTGAAGAACGCGCGCAGCGGCGGATCGTGCTCGAGGCCCATGTGCGCGAAGTCTGGATCGCGCGTGACCTCGTAGGGCGCCGCGATGCGCTGCACGTCGGCGGAGGAGATCCCGCTCGGCGGCGCGGGGGCGCCCATCGTCGAGTGGCCGGCGCCCACCGGCGGCGCGCCGATCGGCGAGCCCATCCGCAGTTGTGCGAGCGCGTGCAGCATCGGGTGCATTAGGGCGCCGTCACCGTGACGAGGCAACGCGCGATCGCATACGGGACATTCGAGTTGGCGACCGACGAGGCCAGCCCTTGAGTGTAGGCGGTTTGCTTGGGATAATAGGTCGTCGTCGAGGAAACCAGGCCGACGACGTAGGCCGGCGTTCCCCCGCCAACCGCGTCGAGAAAGGTTGAGGCTAGGCCGTAAGGCGCGGGCACATTGCCCCCGGGCTGGACGGTTTCAGAATCGACGATCGCGATGTAGACCGGCGCATTCGCGTTGGCGACGGAGAGCGCAACAGCCGCGGTCAGCGCGGCGGGAAAGCCGGCGTAGAAGGTCCCGCTGTTCGCGTTGACCACCATCCACTGCACGTCGATCGGAACGGCTTGAAGGGTCGGCATTAGCGCACCACGCTCCGGTAGCGGCCGTGCTCTTCGTGCGCAACGAGATTCGAGCGCTTCGCGAGCTCGCGCGCGTTGCGATTGGAGCCGACTTCGTGATTGGTCAGCGGACGATACGCGAGTTTCGGCTTGCCATCGGCGCGCGTCCCGACGACGGTCTCGACGCCGGGCAGGCCCATGTTAAAGATCGCCGTGCCGTCGCGCCGGCGTGTCTCGAGCGGGGCGTCTTCGCCGCCGGCATCGATCCGCGCGCCGGGCAAACTCTCGGCTGAGAAGACTTGCTGCGCGTCGCCGCCGCACGAGGCGCACTGGAGCGTGCGTTCGAGCGCGGCGCTCATCGGAGCGAACACCTCGTCGACGCCGCATCGAGCGCAGCTGACATCATAGCGGGGCACGAGCAGATGATGCCCGCGCGCGAGCATCGCGACGGTTGGTCGAAACCAATCAGCGCCGCGTGCGTCCGCGGCGCATGCCGCGCGCGGCCCGGGTTTTCGCTCCGCGCTGGCTGTGGCGGCGAGGCTTCTCGCGCCCGCTCGGGGCGTGGAATTCGCCGTAGCCCTGGATGCGCCCGAGGCTGAAGCCGCGCTGGCCGTAGTGCCCCATTAGCGCTTCGTCGTCCGCTTGGCGACCCGCCGGCGCACGCGCTTCGTGGTGCGCTTGGCGCCACGCTGCAGGCCGCGCTCCTTGGCGTTGCGCTCGAGCGGGTTACCGCTATGCGGCCCGATGATCTTCTCGGTCCCATGCGCGCCCTCGCCGCTGCCTTCGCGGCGGGCGAAATGCACCCGCTTCTTCTTCGCCATGCCCAGAGTCTACCACGACCACTCTTCGCCGTCCTCGAAATTTTCTTGGTCGAGATCGCCCAGGCGCATGCCCGGGATTCCCGGCATCGGCAGATCCACTTCGAAGGGGTCCCAATTCGGTAGATCGAGGTCCTCGCCGGGCGAGCCTTGGTCGACGAACAGCGGGTCATCGACCGAGAAGAGCGCTCGCATTTCCAGGCGCATGACGGCGACCATGATCTCGAAGGCCGTGATGATGTCGTCGTGGCGACCGGCGGCCCCGCCGTAACTCTCGGCGTCTCCGACCGAATCGTGCTGCTTGTACGAACTCATTTGGGTGATGAGCGCTTCGTCGTAGGTCTCGATCGCCTCGCGCGCGATCGCGTTGATCGTAAAGCCGACCATGAGCTGCTTGGATTTCATGTTCGACTCCCAGCCGACGTGCTTGCCCGCGGGCATGCCGTGAACGCCAGGATTGCGGTAGCGATAGAGATTCCCGTAGAGGTGCTTGGTATCGATGAGCGTGTTCGTCGTCGTGCCCGGGCCCGTCCACTCGATCGCAAGCAGCGGCGCCGGCACGAGATCGCCGACGTCGGCTTGGATTTTATTGGCGAGCGCGGAGGCGAGCTCACCGAAGGCGACCGGATCGATGTGCCCGCTCCAGGTCATAATGTGCTCGTCGCGCTCGAGCTCCTTGAGCGCGCCGACACAGAGCGTGCTCTCGTCGCCGTCGTGGGATTCGGGGTTGCCTTCGCCGACGTCGCCGCCGATGATGATCCGCTCGCCCTTGCGCGGCCAGCGCCACACCCGCAGGTTCTTACGATAGCCCGAATTATTTTTGGGCTTGAAGCCGCGCGCGCGCGCTTCGCCCGGGGTGAGCAGCACCGGGCGGCGCACGACGTCGTAGAGCGACTGGCGCTCGTTGTCGGCGTCCGACTCGCCCCAATAAATATCGCCTTCCCAGATCGGCGGACGCACGCCCTCGAGAAGTCGCTTGATCGTCTTGCGCCCGAAGACCGTCGTGCCGCTCGTCAGGAACGCCGTCGCCAGATCCGTCGGGTACATTTCGTCGAACGCGTCTTCGTCGAGATTGAAGACCGGGCCCGAGAGGATGACGCGGCGCCAATTCAGCTGCTCCATCGAGATGTAGGGAAAGCGGCGCAAGAGATCGAGCTCGGACTTGTCGAGCGATTTTGAGAAGTTCAGCCGCCGCTCGTCGGCGGTGAAGCGCTCGTCGGATTTGAAGGGGATCACGAAGCTGCGGTTCATGTGGTGCCACGGAATGAAGACCAGCTGCATATCGCCGTACTTCGGGGTCGTGCGATCGGCGGCATCCATGACCTGCTCGAAGAACCAGCGACCGCGGCCGGTCTGGCCGTTCGGCGTCGACTCGACGTAGAGCGCCGAGTGCGCCGAGGAGAGCAGCGTCGGCAGGAGCCGCTTGAAAAGTTCGTGGCCGTCGAGGTAGCTCGAGGCTTCGGTCGCGTGGATGTTCGTGAACCGAAAGCCCAGGTACGCGTCGAGGTTGCGCGCGGTGGCGATAAAGATGCGCGACTGCGGCTGCGCGAAGACCAGGCGGTCTTTGGGCAGTTGATTGTTGTACTCGGGCGGGATCGTCGGCTTGACCGAAAAGGTCTGGTCGCCGATGCGAATGTCGCGCGTCTCGCGATAGAAGCGCCGGCACATCTCGAGCACGTTTTCCGAGGGGTTTTTTTCGTGCGCGAGGATCAGCGAATCGGTAAACTCGTTGCGCGTCGTGTCGTCGTAGATGAGCGCCGTGATCCCCGTCGAGAGGCCAGCGCGGCGCGCTTTGCAAACGATGAGGCGCACGGGGAAGCCGCGCTCGAGCTGCCACTGTCGACGCCGGTACAGCGCCATCTGCGCCTCGTTGAAGCGCAGCGGCACGATCCGGTTCTCGTGCATATCGAGAATCTTAAAAATGTTCTCGATGCGGAAGCGTTCGTCGGAGCGAAAGCGCTCCAGCCGACGCTCGACTTCAGCGTCGGCTAGTTTCGTAGCACCGCCGTTACGGGCTCGGACTTGGCGAGGGCTTCGGTGTCGGCACGCACGAGTTCGTCTTGGCGCAGGCCGGCTGCGTCACGCTCGGCTTCGGGCTCGGCGTAGCCGCGGGCCGCGGCGCTGCGCACGACGCGATCAGCGCCAAGACGAGAAAGGCGCCCTTCACCTAGTGGACGCCCCCGAAGACGCGCAGCCCCAGGATGATGAAGAGCGCGAGCGTGACCAGCGATCCGCCGATGTACGTTCCGCGATCGACGCCGGCCGGCAGCGAGCGATAGCCAAAGAAGCCGACGAGAATCGAGACGACGATGATGACCCAATAGATCATCGAGAGTGTTGGCATGCGGACCTCCCCCTAACCCTTGAGCGCAGTATACACTAGTCCTTGTAGCGGTTCGCGTCGTCGTCGTCGTCGGGCGAGAAGCCGCCGGCCGCGGCGTCGGCAACCGAGGCGAGCGCGGTGAGGATCTCCGGCGAGACGCGCGCCGGCACCGGGTCGATCGCGGCGCCCTTGGCCGGATCGGGCGGGGGCGGCGAGAGCCGGCCCTCGATCAGCTCCATCGCGCGCACAAAGACGCGCCGCGAGATCTCGCTGATCTGCTGATTGTTGTAGGTGCGCGGCGGGTTTTGGGAGCCGTTCGTCACCGCACGCCCCCGTGCGCATCCTCGAGCGCGCGCACGCGCCGAACCGTCTCGTCGACAAAGGCCGCGTGCTGCTCGCGCTGCGAGGCCAGATCCATCTCGAGCGAGCGGATGCGATCCTCGTGCGAGGGTCCGACTTTTTCTTCGGCGTCGCGCGGGTACAGGATGCTGTAGGGCGACGCAGGTGGCGCGAGTGCGCGAGCCGAGCGGCCGTAGTCTCCCGTCGATTGCGCCGGTGCGCCTGCATATTCGTTTACCATGATCGTCTCCTTTAGGCGTGTCGCTGCGTGAGTTCGGGAACGTAGTTGCGCGGATCGAGAATTCCGCAGCAGAGCGCGATGACGACGAGCTCGGCGCGCGAGCCCGCGCCCAGGCGCGCCATCATCACTTGGGTGTAGTGCTCGGTCATGCGCGTCGAGAGCCCGACGAGCGGGGCGAGCTCTTTGGTGAGCATGCCCTGGGCGATAAGCGAGAGGATCTCGAGGCACTTTTTGCGCGCGCCCTCGCTGACGGGCAGGTCGGGAAACTCGGATTTCACATGAAACTTATCGCACACGGGGCAGAGGTGCACGCTCGAGAGCAGGCGCAACGCGCGCCGTCGCTCGCGCCGCGCGAACGCCGCGCTGGGCTTATCGTAGGCCGGCATCGTGCAGACCATCAGTGTTTGCGCCGGTCATTCATATCGTCGATCGGGTTCGAGATCGGGATCGGCTCGCCCGGTTCATGCGTGAGCTCTTCGTAGTCCGTCGCACTCCCGCTCGCGCCGCCGGCAGACAGCGCGCGCTTGGCCTCGGGACTATCGTGGCCGAAGATGTTGACGATCTTGCGCGCGTCGGTCACCGGGCCCGCCGGCGGCGCCTCCCAGCGCAAGACTTTGGAGAGCACGAGCGCCGCGCGCACGGCGGCCAGCTCCCCGCCCGAGATCGCAATTTCGGTCAGCCGCGCGAGGATGTCGGGTTTGCGCGCGAGCTGATCGCGCATGTTGCGGCGCAGGAGCGTCTGCACGCCCGGGCAGTCGAAGACCGCGCGCCCGAGCTTAATCGATTCGTGCGTCGTGCGCGGGCCGAAGCCCAAGAGATAGAGCGCCGGGCCGCGATTGAGCAGCGTTTGAACGAGCGCGCGCGCGGCGACTTCGTTGCGCAACTCCTCGGGCAGCTCGTTCCAGGTCTCGAGCGTCTGGTAGAGCAGCGGTTTTGGAATGTCCTCGAGCAACATCTCCGGCTGCTGTGCCCGCTGCTCGCGCACCGAGCGATCCTGGAGCGCGGCAACTTCGCCCACCTCGGCGGCCTCGTTCACGCCCGCGGCGCTCCGTCGGCGTAGAACCCGCCGCCAAAGGCCGGCTCTTCGTCTTCGCCCGTCTCGTTGCGGGTCGTCGTCTCATCGGCGGACTCGCCCGGCGGATCCGGGCGCGAGTCGCGGATCGCTTGGGCGATCTGGGCCGGCGTCGGCATCGGGTCGAGCTCCTCGGGCGCAAGCGAGCGCACCGCGTCTTTTGGATAGCGGCGATACGCCGGCGGGCGCTCGAGCTCCTCAACGGCCTCTTGGCTGTGCGCCGCAAGCCACTCGTTGGTCTGCGCCTCGAGCAGATGGGCCCGGGCTCGCGCGCCCTCGGCGAAGGCTTTGGCCCAAACATAAATCGCGATCGGCGTGCCCAAGATCAAGAGCAGCGCGATGAGGACTTCGACGGCGGCGAGCACGAGCAGCTCTTCGCTCACTCGCTTCCTCGCTCATGGGTGACGGGGCGCACACCCTCCATTTCGGCGATCGTCTCGGCGAGCGAGGGGGGCGTGGGGGCGTGGCCGGGAGAGCGCGCGGGGCGAGATTTTCCCGCACCCGCCGCTCCCCCGCGCGCTCCGGCTCGCCGGAGATGCTCGACCCCGTGCCGGGTCAGGGTGGCGTAGCCGCCAAGCCGACCCAGGGCCGCACCACCGCGTGGCACCTAGGAGCTGGTGTACTGATCGGCGGGCGAGGCGACCGAGGTCCCCCCCGGTCCAACGACCGTGACGTCGACCGTGCCCGCAGCCGAAGGCGGCGAGACGGCGGAAATCGCGGTATCCGTCGTCGGCGGGACAAAGCTGGCC
>QGNH01001065.1_pt1 | contig 10758 bp, 11 predicted proteins | sample 1735481 | NCBI WGS metagenome assembly QGNH01 (sample SAMN09239004, study PRJNA386568) | Viral metagenome, whole genome shotgun sequencing project. | reverse complement strand
CCAACGTACGGCCACCGACCTGGAAGCAAAAAATAAACGCTGTCCTAGGTGCGGCAAGAGGAAGCCACTGTCGGAATTTGGAAAGCCTCAACCAGAACGTGGTGGTACGGGACACGGAGCTTACTGTCGCTTGTGCGACAACGCGCGCCACCGAGAGTACAAACGAAATCGTACATCGGAGCAGCTTGAACACTCCCGTCAGTACTACCGCGACTATCGAAAGCGAAGTCCGGCCGTATTCCGGAAGGGAGAGTTGAAACGGAAATTCGACATGACTGTCGAAGAATACGAAGCGATGCTGGACCGCCAGGACGGCGTCTGTGCGATTTGCTTGAACCCTCCTAACGGAAGACTTCTTGCTGTTGACCACGATCATTTGACTGGAAAGCGTCGGGGGTTGCTTTGTTCCAATTGCAACGCAGGAATCGGACAACTTCATGACTCCATTGTGTTGCTCAAAGCAGCCCTCAGATATCTCAAGAGATTCTGACCCGCATGAGCAACTCCAGCACACGCCTATTGCCCTTCTGGCTGTCCAATCAGAGACATGGTGCAGGTGACCGTCTGGCCGGCGGATCCGCCGATCACCCAGCGCACCCGAATGGTATCGGGGATGACGGTGTTGGACTGCATCCCGGGGCCGATGCTCTGCGGCGTGTCGACCACCGTGCTGATCACGGTGGGAGCGTAGAGCGAATACCAAACACCTTCGTCGTCCAGACCCTCAACGAAAATCGTGATGGTCGGCGAGGTGCCGGCCAGAGCCGAGATGTTGAGGTCGAACTCGAGACGTCGGATGGACGCCGGGACATTGATCGGTGCCGATGACCCGTTGGCAGTAAGTCCGGTTGACGCTTGCTGGAAGAGGTTCACCGATTCTCCCTCCTAGATATTGCGATGACGATCAGCATCTTACCCCTCGTTCAAGCACGTGATCACTAAGGATGCACACCTCTGACCCACGTACAGGTCGGACATTTACATCCCGGCAGATGTCCGGATGGCACCTCCCAGTGATGGAAATGAAGCACTGGAGGCAAGTGGGTGTGAAATTGAACACCTGCCTCCTTGAGGATCGTTCCTACTCTTGTATCGAGGTCGCTCCACCGACAGTCTCCGATCCTGGCACTGAAGTCGGGGATGATCGAGAGCAACGATTTGACTCTGAACCGAGCGCAGCCGAGGCCTTCGTAGAACAGTTCGTGGCCGCCCGAAAATGGAAACACGCACCATGGGTTTAGACAGCTTTCGAGCTGCGGCATGACGTCCCGATGGATGGCTATGTCGTGCTCGATGATTGCAAAGTCATTACCAAGATCGACCAAAGCTCGAAAAAGGCTTGAGTAGTCGCTTGGACTCCGCATCGGAACTCTGGTGTGGACTACTCCGCGAAGAGCTTCTTCCGTCTCACGAGCAATCTTCGTCCAGGGAACGTAGATCTGAATCAGGGGTTGTAGTACGCCATCTTGAAGAGGACGCCACCAATGGTGATCATGGTGTAGCCAACCGGAGTGGCCGGCAGTGCCGACGCCCCTCCAGCTGCACCAACCGTGGTCGCATTGTCGACGCTGTCGAATGCCGTCGACACATTGTGGCCTGACGCTGTCTGCCCGGTCGTTACCTTGTCAGCTGCGCGCTGTTTTGCTGACTGATTGTCGATAGCCTCTTTCGTTGCCATAAGTACCTCTTACTCCTGTCCCAGTTCATTCTTCTTCCGCGGCCAGGTCAATGCTGACTGTACCGCAGCGATGTCCGCTTTCAACTCAGGACGGATCCCCGGGTGGTTGGCGAGGTCGCGCGGATCGAACCACGCCACCGCTTCAAACGTGTCGCCGTCCGGGTTCTTCACATCCTCACGACCGTCGATGTGAACATCATCCTCGGTCGGCACTTCGTATACCCAACCGATGTAGCGTCCGTTGAAGCTTTCCCACCTAGAGAAGAGCTGCGCCTTCTTGGGAAAGAAGATGCCGGTCTCCTCCTGCCACTCTCGATAGCCCGCTTCCTGGTCGGTCTCTTCGTAGCCCTTGTGTCCACCGGGGAACTCCCACTGGCCAGCTGCGGGATCGCCTTGCACCATCGCGCGCTGGAGCATGAGGACGCGGCCGGTATTGCCAGCGCGTATGGCCACACCGTTGATCTTATGTACGTCTAGCGGCTCCGGCTTGGCGTTTGTCGGCCGAGGATCCATGGCGGCCTCGAAGACCTTGTCCACATCCTCTCGGTTCTGCGCTTGGGCCAACGCCATGTGCAGCCGGGTGGAGACTTCCTGAGGGATAATGCCGGACTCGAAGTAGCGCTGCTTCTTCTTGTCCTTAGCCTTCTTGCGCGCGACATCACGCCAGCGGAGCAGTTCCTTACGAGCTTCCTGCGACAGCAGGATTACGTCATCGTCTTCGTCATCGGTGCTTGGGCCATCGATGCCTGCCAGCGCTGTCCCAGATGTGATTCCGCCTTCCTTCAGAGCGTTGCCATTCGCAGAGCGCCGTGGAGGAGATGTCCGCTTCGGTGCCGATGATCCCTGCGGCAGCCGCGGGCCTCGAGATCCTTCGGTCGTACCGGCTGGAGGAGCATTAAATTGGCCGGCGTCGACGCGGTACTCGTTGCGCGCAGCGGCACCACGGAGCTTGACTGTCGGCACATCGGCATGACCGTCTTGATCAATTCGCCCCTCCGGATCGGTGTGCATGTCGCCCACCTGCTCGTGCGAATCCTTAGCGTGTTGGCCAGGCTGACTGACCGCCGTCTCGGGCGGGATTTTGGTACCGGTGGGGAGGACGGGCAGCGGTGCTGTGGGGGTTGCAGCTGCTGCCGCTTTCGGCTTTGGTTTCTTTGGTGTAGAGCTTCCGCTGGACGGAGATCCGTCTGGCTCCGCCGGACCGGATGGCTCCTTCTGGCCGATGATGGGGACGAATGGCAATGGCGGGATCACCCCGAACGGAGACAGGGTGCTCGGATCGATGGTTCCAGAGACGGCCATGATCCAGGCCAGGGGCACAGGACCCAATCGGTCTGAGTCGTAGAAGCGGGGGAGCCGGTTGTCGTTGTCCACAGGCAGACCGAGGATTTCATCCCGCACCTCGTCCGGAGACTCCGAGCCCATAGCGACATAGATCTGGTGGGCCTGAGCCTCCATCAGTCGATCCTTCTTCTCCCGCCCGGTGTCGAAATGGACCTCCACGGGCAGACCGAGGTCGTCCTGAATGACCATGTTGATGATCGCTTCGTAGATCTCGGTGTTGGGCAGCGTGGAAATCCTGAACTGTGTATCTGCCAAAGCGTCTGCAGTCGAGCGGTTGACAGTGTTGCCGTGGACTGCGATTACTCCATTGCGCCGGGTTACGAACAGGTGATGCGGAACTTCGAGGCACCATACCACTCCGTCATACGTCTCACGCGAAACGTGGTCGTGGCAGAGCTGATGGTCGCGTCCTTCGGTGATGTTGACGAATCCGAATCTCGAGGCGGAAGCCAAATCCTGAGCTTCGATGAAGTCCCAGGGACGGTTCTGTGGCGTCCTGTCCTGGGTCTGCTTCCAAGCCCACATCCGGTGGTGCGGCGTAACCATGACATCGACACTGCGACTCTTGAAACGGACCATCTCACCCTTGTGCTGATGAATGTGGATCGAGATCGGACAGTGGTACTCGATCTGTTGGGTCTCAGGGTTGTAGGTGGCGATCTGATCATCCCGGCTCAGCTCGTGGTACTGCCTCCAACCGGAGGCGGTCAAGCACTCGGTATCCTCGGAATAGCACTCGGTGAATCCCAGATCCTGAGGCATGAGACCGAAGGCGGCAACCGACCGCATCATCACGTACTTGGACAAGTTGGGATCGAACACCGTCGGTTTGTAGGGCCAGGGTTTGGTCCCCGCAGGCACCCAGTGGGCCCCATGACGTCCGGTCTGGTTGGATTCGTAGAAGTTGTCCCAGTCCTCCTGCAGCTCGGAGATCGCGTCCGGGTCAGTCATCTCTGCTGGCGCCTCAAGCAGCATCTCTGGAACCACCCCAGCGGTGAAGAATTGGAGGAAGAAGAGCTGCAAGCGGACGTCGGTGTTGGCATTGAGCACGATGGTCTCCGCCGGTGCAACGCCATATGGACTCTCGGGCAGCGGCCAGTGCGGTTCGTAGATGACGTCGTCAGTGGTCGCCCAGTCCCACGGAATGCCATTCACGAACTGCTGCAGGAATGGCGCTGGTGGGATTGGCCGATCACCGTAGTAGTCGACGATCGGAGCAACGATGGTGCCTTCGACGACCTTGAGGGCGACCAGCTTGCCGGCGGCATTGCGCTCTCGATAAAGACATCCGGCGTCATAGCGGAGAATGTCCATCATCCACTGCGCCAGCCAGATCGGGAATGGCCGGTTGCCGTCAGGTTTACGGAGGAACTTTTTTGCTTCCAGGATGTCCTTCGAGACTTCACCGTCGTAATCGTCCATGGGGCCGAAGCCGAGCTTCATGGCCCGCATGTCGCTGATGATGTGGCGGATGCAGATCGACGCGATGTCGTAGCCCTCGTTGAGCTGTTTGAGCAATGAGAATGGCAAACGATCTGGCCTGGTGTCGGTTGTGATGTTTCGACCGACCTTGTAGTCCATTTGCCGCATTCGTCGGCTGTATCCGTAGTAGGGCGTGAGAGGTCGACCGGGAGCGAATGGCTCAACCCAGTCAATTCCCTGTCTACGGAGTGCGACCTCGATGTCAGCTGGTGTGGTGCCAGAGGACGGACGCAACGCGCGCGCTGCCTCCTGCGCCAGTTGAGTCACCGAGACCGGCATCGGTGGCCCCGGTGTGCGTCCGCTTGGACCTCCCCCCCGGCCACCAAGAGATGCGATTGAAGCTCCGCGTGAGATCTTGTCAGCTGCCGCCTTGACCATCTCGCGGTCTCTCTGAGGTATGTGGATCAGCTCGTCAGGTCGCAGTGCAACCTTGACCGCCTTGACCATGTACTCGGCGTTGTACTTGCGCCGGCGCTGGTAAGGCTGGCGGACAATTGAGACCGGGATTGGCCGCTCGGGTGTCCGCAGAGCCAGTGGAGTTCTGGTCGCACGGAGCACGGGAGTGGACTTGATCGTCTTCGACTTTCGCTTCAGGTCTTTAACCGTGGTGCCCACTACGGTGTCAATTCTCCCCCAATCAGCCAGCCGTGCCACGCTCCCGGGTTACCTTCGTTGACGTTGAGCGACGGGGAGACGGTCACATTTGGCAGCTCGCCGTCCCGCACCCAATAGCTGTGAGGAGGATCCGTCTCTGGGCAATCCATACAGACAAGACCTGCTGGAGTCATGACCATGAGGTGGGGAAACGGCCGGTGTTGAGTGTCGTACGCCTCGTACTCATGCCAAGCCCAGACCATCGCACCGACACGCTGACCTCCACCTTCTAACCAGCAATCCATGATCCTCTCGACCATGAAGCACTTGGCGCCCACGTACGACGCTCATTGTCTGCCCGTACCGCAGAAAACGCACGTATCTCCAACAGCCGGACCGCGAAAGCGATGCTCGCAGGAGGTTCTGGTGCTGATCTGCTGTGGAACGCGGCGGGGCCTCTTCATGAGGCTGAAGACGGGAGACGGGTGCGAGATCGATAGATTATCGCTGGCGGCTGGGGTCTGGTTGGGGTGGGCCCCAAGCGCCTTCGCGGTCTGCTTGCGCCAGGCCTCTTGAAAGGCCTGACCCTGACCGAAACCGTGGTAGAAGGCGAGCAGCAGCGCGTCGGCGTCGTCGGGGGAGCGGCCCAGCCGAGCCTTGGTGTCCTTCTTGTCCTCGATGTTGATCCGTCCGCCGGAGTCGAGCTGATACTTTGGCGAGAGTAGTTGCGCCACTGTGGGATCGTCCAGGCCGTACAGGTCGAGCACCCCGTCGTTGATCATCTGATGTCCGATCGTCCACCAGATCTCGTCTCGAAGGCGCATGTACTTGAGCGGCTTGGTCGACTTCTCGGAGACGTTGACGCGCACCACCTTGGCGTTGTGCTTGCCCTCACGGCGCAGTTCATCGAGCCGGTCGGCGGCTCCGTGGCCGATGCCGATGGTGTCCACCTTAATCGCGGTGGCCTTGGTCTGATTGATGATGTTGACGACGTTGCCGACTTGCTGCATGGTGTCGGCGCCACCTTTGGGATACCAGACGCGGCCAACTTTGATCCCCATACGTTCTCGGACAACACTCTTGTCACCGCCGGCGCCAACGTCCCATCCCAACTCGTGAGGAGAAAGCTCCTTTGCGGTGTGCGACTGCTCGGGCTGCATGCAGCTCATCAGCTTGGAAACTGAGACCACCGCATCTTCGGCCTCGACCGGGAACTCACCTTCGCACTTGGAGATGAATGGCGCTCCCTGCTCGCCGACCTCATGACGCATCTCATCGACGTAGATCTCGGAGATGAGCAGCTCCTTGAGTAGTGGAGCCACAGGTTCGTCTGAGAAGTTTGGTGTGTCCCGGTAGCTGATCCGAATTACGTGCCAGCCGGTTCCCGGCTTGCAGACTTCCGCGAAGTAAGAGCCTGGGTCGTCGGGGTTGCCGATGGCCAGAATGCGTGAGTTCTCGTTGGCGGCCAAGGAGCCGGCAGCCATCCAGAGATCTTTAGGTACCCAGCACGCTTCGTCAATTATTACCAGCACGTAACGGGCGTGGATGCCCTGGAAGGAGCCGGGATCTTGGTCCTGCGGCTTGCGTCCGAAGGCGACCAGCTCGTCGTCGATCCACCACTCTGTCTGGTTGACCCGGCCAGCCAGATGTCCCTTCTTGTGGACGCGGTTGATCTCTCGCCAGAGAACACCCTTGACCTGGTCGTTGGACGGCGCGGTGGAGACCACGAAGGCCTCGCCGGGGCGATGAAATTTGATCCACCAGGCGGCGGTGCGCGCGGCGAGGTAGCTCTTGCCGGCAGCGTGACAACTCTTCACCGCGGTGCGCCGATTGACCAGAATCGATGACGTGATCTCGCGCTGCTTGGAGTACAGCTCCTCCTGCAGCTCGACGTTGCAGAACTCCTCGACCGTGGACTGCGAACCCTTCTCCATGATGTCGGCCGCGATGCTCAGCGGATCCGGCTGCTGGGTGAAGCTGTTTGCGAGGTCGATCATCGGTGTTTTACAGTCTAAGCGTGGAAAACGATCTGCTCATGCGCTCGATGAAAGATGAACGAGAAATGCTGCTGGCGCACCGTGATCGGCTGCGTAAAACTCTGACCGACATCATCACCCTGGTCGACGATCATGAGGAGACTTCGGCGGAATTCCTCCTCCACCAGATTGGCAATATGGCTGAAGCTGGACTCAAGCTCTAGCGTCTGAGAAGATCCTCAGTCGTGAGTATGGACGGTGACTAGCACCGAGGGCTCGGGCGATCCGTTGCCGCCCTCTATCCAGACCACCGAATCGACGACCAGGGCGTTTGATTCGAGGTTAGCGTGACGACGGCGGATGTGATCCCCGACGCGTGGGACCCCCACCAGCAGAACCTCTTCTTGGGCCCCATTCGGATAGCTGAGGACGACGACTGTCACGTCTTGTCGATCGGCTTGGGCAGGCGGGCAGCGTCGTTCTCGGCTTCCAGAGCGGCGGCCTGCGCGTCCCCGTCGTCAGGCAGCAGGCGAGCGATGATCAAAGTCAGCTTGGCGATGTAGGTCTTGTCGATCGAGCGGTCGTTGTTGACCAGTTGGTGGGTGGCCAGCCCGGTCTTGGAAATCTCTTGCAGCAGTGGTGTGGTGGCGTCAGCATTCTCGACCAGTTTGGCCGCCACATCGGCGTTGGACTTGACCAACTTGTCGGCTGTTTCGGTCTGGCTGGTGACCAGCTTGTCGGCAGCCACCTGCGCCTGCTGGGCGACAGCATCCCGGTCTGCCTTGTCCTCCCGCCGCTCCTTCTGACGCTGCGAATTCTGGATGCGCTGGACGATGATTGGACCGGCGAATCCGAAGATGCCGACGATCAGCGCGACCAGGACGAGCGAGACGGCGTTGGCGTTGGCTCCGGTGAGGTCGATACCCACAACGCCAATACTATCGTTTCAGTACTCGTCTTCGACCGTCATCCGCTTAAATCCGGGGACATTTTGAGCCCGACGCTGTTCGGCCGATTTGCGAGCCGCCTCCTCACGCTCCTTGTTGCGCTTGGCGATCCACTCCAGGTTCTCAGCACTGGAGTCCCGACGTTTGTGCGACAAGCTAGAGCAGGAGGGCGATCGCGATCAGCACGAAGAGAACGAGCAGGATCGTCTTGGTGAAGGCGACGACGCCGATCAGGACCAGAAAGAGAACGACCAGCATGAGGAGAGCAGCGATACGACCGAGTCCAAATGATGTGATTTGGTTCATAGCCAAATAGTAGCCGAGAGAGCGCTTAAGAGCCAGAGGCTCTCGGCGCCCTCCCCATCTGCGGATTCAGTTCGTTGCTCCTTTGTCGCCGCAGAACTCTCGGGAGCTTCGGTGCCGGCGGGCCGGTCCAAGAACTGACGAACAGCTTACTCGGTTTTGGCGTGCTCTTCGACGTCGGTCTTGGTCACCGTTCCACCCTGACCGGTGCCTTCGACTTCGGCCATATCGATCTTGCGCTTCTTGGCTTCCTTGCTCGCGGCGTCGGTGGCGTCCCACTCTTCGCCCGGACCGAGCTTGTTGGCGGCCGGCTTCTTGTCCTTACCGCGACTCGGCTTGGCTTCGGCTGCCTTCTCCTCAGCTTCCTCACGAGCTTCCTCACGCGGCAGCCGGCCCATTGTCCTGGTCTGCGTGCGATCGTGGGTGTAGCCGGTGACGTTGACGGTTATGCCTTCGACGTCCTTCAGCTCCTCGAGGAAAGCTTCGACCGCCGCCTCCAGCTTGTTGTGTGACTTCGGTGAGTCGCCGTTGATGCTGATGCCAAACTGCATGAACTTTCTCCTTGGTGGCTGTGGAATTCCGGACCCCAAGAGTCTACCCCGGCGCCTGATCCTCGTCTTCGACGATGTAGATGCGGAATCGCTTGGAGCCCATCTTGGGCGCCGCGAAGTCAGGATCGTAGACTCGACGAGCCGCCTCATCGAAAGCTTTCTCGAAGACCGTGTAAGCGCCCGGGTTGGCGATGTGGATCTCCAGCTTGCCGTTGGGCGAGGCCTTGCCGAAGATTCCACTCTTGGCCGCCGTCATGGTGACTATCACACTCTTGGCGGTACCGAACCCGGAGTCGCCGTAAGCCTGGAAAGAATGCACTTCGGTGAGGTGGAAACGCGCTTCGACGATCGGCTTGTCGGTGCAGCTGGCGATTGCGATCGGAATGTCATCCTGTCTCAACTCAACGCCCATGGGTGCTCCTCTGCGTGGTCCTCACGCTTCATCGCAGATCCACCGGCCTGGGTAGCCGGTCACCCGAAGAGAATCCTATACCTCTTCGTCCTCAGTTTCGTCCTCGCAAGCACAACGGGTGCAGATCGAATCGGTGACGTGGCAGATACAGGTGCAATCTTCCATGGCCGGACGCTAGCCGGGGATCGAGAACAATGTCCATAACCATTCAATCCGACCCGCCGGCCAGGCCGCCCTGGACGACCCAGAGCACGACGAGGGTGAAGATCGCTCCGAGCGCAAAGCAAACTCCTGCCGTCACCAGCAACGCCCAAGCGGGGACCATCTATCCCGGCAGCCGTGGGATGGGCAGGTTCAGGTGGTGGAACAGCCACCACCACTCGAAGATCACGAGTGCTACTACAGGCAGGATGGCGATCACCGCCTGCAGCCAGCGGTACTGCTGAGCGTAGAACGAGATTGTGTGCCAGGGCGCCGAAGTAATGCCGCACCACTCGAAGAGCGAGAAGGCGATCACCGCCAGCGGGATCAGAGCCAGGATCAGCGCGTCCCGCAAGTAGCGGTTCAACGCCGTCTCCAGGCCGCCTGCGCGGCAGCGTAGCCCTTGGCCCAGCCCTTGCTGTGGCCCACCAGCCAGCCGGCGAGGAAGGCGACGTCGAACAGCAGCCAAACCGCCAGAATCGTCAGCACCAAGTGATTATGGTCCAGATCTGGTGTAGAGTCAAGGTCGATTTGGAGATTCTGAATTTGTAGCGTGGAGGACCAAGCATGCCTCCCAGGATCGGTCCGAGAACTTTTCGCCAACCTACGCTTAGTAGCCTGGCCATGCTATGTAGCCTGTCAACTAGGGGTTGACACCTACTCTATGTAGCCTGGCTATCCTACACACATAAAGCTTGACACTACACCTAATGTGTGATAGATACGCGCGCTCGTGTCCTCACTGCCAGGTATGGTTCCGCCGGCGACTAAAGGTTGCCTGGCAACTACTTTGATTTGGCTATTGACATACACTACACCTAGGTGTAGTGTAGGCAACAGTCGATCGTAAGTTCATAGCGAGCGGGTTAGGTTCCACTCATCGGGGCCAATCTGGTAGCGCTTTCTAATGGGTTCCACTGATGGCAGCTAGCCAATAAACGGGGATAGACCCTACATGAAAAGAGACTAGATCGGTAGCAGGTTCCGCGAGTCTGAAGACCCCAGTAGCAAACTCCCCAGCTTAAACACAGAATTGGATACCGGTACGATCGGGCCCCAGAGTAGGGAGTGAAAAGTAACGAGCGCTAGTGCGATTAGCGTGCACGATCGCCCATCCAAACTTCAAACATCGCGCGCAGGGAACAGGCTTTAGGGCTCCAATCCCAGCTAGCCATAGCTGCAGCTTGCCAAACCTGCGCGCGATTCTCAAACCCTAAGTCTCCGCGTAGTGCGCTACGCAGTAGTGATCACTTATCGAACCTAACGACGG
>QGNH01000344.1_pt1 | contig 10759 bp, 12 predicted proteins | sample 1735481 | NCBI WGS metagenome assembly QGNH01 (sample SAMN09239004, study PRJNA386568) | Viral metagenome, whole genome shotgun sequencing project. | reverse complement strand
GCGCTTATCATGTCACGCGCGATCAGTCTTAGTTCAAGCGTTGTGTCTTTCGCCATGCGTTACTCCGCTCTCCTCTTGGGAGAGGTCAGGGTGCTTCCAGCGACCAAATGGTCAGCGCGGCCAGCAGTTCATCGGCGGGTGTGGCGTCGTACTCCGCAAACGTCCAGTGCATCCGTTCGCAGATTTTTACTTTCGTGAAGATCGACGGCGGCGCGACACTGCCGGTGGTAACGGCTTCGATGATCCGGGCAATGTCGCCTCGGCTAAAGGGCTGCTCAGCACCTCGAAGAATTTATGCTGCAGCATCTGGAACAGATCGATCGGCAGCGCCCGTAGGCCGTCCACGCCCAGCGCGATCGGCTGGCCAGACTCATCGACGAAGTTCCAGTCCTGAATGAGGGCGGCCACGGTCGGATAAATATCCTCGCCCTTCGACAACACTTCCAGGGTCAGCATGGATATATTCACGCGCATCGCCGCGTGAAACCCGGCATAATCGCCGTCACATTCGATTAAGCGCGTCCGCACGGGCATCTTCACCGGTGCGTCGCTCATCCGGCCACCTTCACCACCGCCGCAAACACATCCGCGATCGGATCGACGCTGAAGTGGATCGTTCCGTCCGGCTGATTGTAAACGGCTGCCGGACCGGGCCGCACCAACACCATGTCGCCGGCCGCGATCACTATCGTCCGATCGGCGATCTCCAGGCCCTCGACCGTGCCATAGGTTTCGATCGTCAATGTCGTTGGCAGCGTGGCCGATCGATTGTCCACCGCGATGAACGTGCGTTTGTCGCCATCGTTCATAAACGCTTGCCCATCGGCGTAGACCGGCACGGGGATCTCATCGCTGGTCATCTGACCAAGCGCCACAAACTCGCCGGGTAATTCCTCGGTGGGTGTCCCGGCCTTGAACAGCAGGCCGACCGAACCAATATTCTTTACCGTCAAAATTTGTCGAGCCATCTTGAACTCCTATCCTTTCAGTTTGAATGCGCCGAATGTCACGTCCGTTACGGACGAGAAATCGACGTAAATCCGGCTGACCGTGTCATTGTAGATGGCGGGCGTGAAAGGCCCAATCAACAATCGCGCCCCGACCGCTATCTCAATCACGCGATCGGCCACGGGCAGATCGTCCCGCGTCGCATACGTCTGAATCGTCATCGTCATCGGCGCGCCGCTGCCATTTTTGCACATGAAGAACGTGCGTTTTTCGCCATCGTTCATCACCGCGTAGCCCTCCGGCCAGGCCGCACTCATGGCGTCCTGGGCCAGCTCCAACCCTTCCACGCTAATCTCTATCGCCCTCAATGTAGATCGCATCTCAGCCTCCTCGTAGATACCGGATGTTTCTGCCGGTTCGTAGATATCGGATATTGCTTCCGATTACGGAATCGTCTCGCACGTCCATTTGCCGCCGTTGAACTGCGCGGCCAGCGTCATGATGTCATCATGCGGCAGATCGGGCGCATAGTTTTTGATCGCCGCGTGATAGAGCGTCCACTTTTCATAGCCGCTGCGATCGCCATCCGGCATGATGATCAGTTTGTACGATTGGGCATAATCCCAGTTATTGTCAGGATCGTGTTGATTCGTGAACATCACACTCAGGAACCTGTTCACCTCGTCGATGGCGTGGTTGTAGAACGCCTTCACTTTGGCGCTCCAGGCGCTTTGCCCGACCGGGATCGACTCGCCGAACTTCTCGTTGTAGCCGCTGACGCCCTCTTTGACTTCGGCGGTGATCTCGAATGAAAACTCGTTCGAGCGGCTCGCTCCATCGCTGCTGACGCCGCTGATATCGAACGGCGTATCTTCCTCAAACTGAATCTGAATCAATGCTTTCTTTCCACTGCGTCGCATGTTTACCTCCGTGATTCAACCTTCCCCTAATCGGCGTAAGCGGAAGGCTGAAACTTATCCTCATTAGGCCGGAAGAGTCCCGACCGGACCACTGCCATAACACATTTGCCAGTCCACGCGCATTTCAACGAAGAATTCAATCCCGCTGAAGTCCACGCCGGCGTAATTGATATTGCGGACCTTCCAGCGCATGGCTTTGATCTCGCCTAGCACATCGCTGTCGTTGGCGGCTGCCAATTCATCGTGTGTTGAAAAGAGCAGTAGTATCTTGCCCACCCATGGCCTGGCTTTGGTAACCGCTTTCTCTACGCCATCCTTGCCACGCAGCGCCAACAATACCAGCAGACGCGCCGTGATCGTGGCTTCCCACTGGCCCGCATACGCCGATCGCTGTGTATCGCCATCCGTTTCCACGATGATCGCTGCCGGCAAGTCGTCCACGCTTTCCGGTGGACTGGCGTGAACATGCCCCGTTAGATCTAGCTCGAGTCTCAAGATGCTGGCCAGCGCTTCGGCGATCACATCATCGAACTGGTTCATCGCATCCATTTAGATCCACCTGCGATGGCGATCGAGCACGCGCTTGACATCAGCCGGAATCGCTTTGCTATAGACCAGTTGCCCCAGCTCGGGCAGCGCCGTCACATCCTGCGAGCCGCCGGCGTCGTCGCTCTTGATGACCCGCCGCACCCAGGTGATCGTGATGTCTTTGATTTCCGGCGGCACTTCTTCAGTCGTGCCCCAGTAGCCCCGGATCGAAATCTCGTCATCCCGGCCGAATTCTCCGGTGATGACGTGGTAAGCTGCGCGCGGGGTAACATTCTTAAGGCGATACTGCGCATTGGCGAGAGCCACATCATTCACCTTGACGCTGGTCGCGCTCTGTAGATCGTCGATGACGCAGTAACCCTCACGCGACGCGAAAAAGATCCGTGTCTCCAACTCGCTGATCAGGTAACAGCGTCCCGTCTCGCGCTCGATGCGATCGGTCACCGCCTCGATGACGTTTTCGATATCACGATCGGCGAGTTGTGCTCCCGATCGGGCCTGTACCTCTTCGGCCGTAACATATCTGCGATTGGTCATGCCTACCTCGTGCGCAGGCGGGGGCAGTCGCGCCGGCTGCCCCCGCGTTCAGCGTGCGTTCTTCATTGTCTCTTTGATCGTCACCGTGACCACGCCAGTGTTGGCTATCTTATAGCGCAGATAATCGCCCACGATCGGCACCCGCTTTTGAGCCGTGGTACTCGTGCTCAACACGATCTGATAGTTACCGGTAGCCAGCGATGTGGCGCTGGAGGTGGTAGCAGTCAACCCCGCGGTGCCGGTGATCACCGACGTGGTAAAACTGTTCGACAGATAGGTATAATCCGCATCGACCCAGTTCGTCCCATCCGCTGAATATTGCGGCGTCACGGTGATCGTGCCCGTGTTGCCAACCGTCGTCACGAACACATCCGCCATCGCCCAGTATCCGGAGCGAGTATTCAGCATGGTATAGGTCAGCGATGTGCTGGCCGTAATCGCTTTCGAGTCCCAAAGCGTATACGTCGTCGATTGCGTCACCGATGGCATATCCAGCGCATCCGGGCCTTTGGCGCCTGCCAGCACGCCCGGCGCGACCAGCAGCACGGTCATGAGCAAGACAGCGATCAATACACCAATCAATCTTCCTTGCGTCTTCATGTTTTGTTCCTTTCTGAAAAATCTACTCGTTAGCCGCTTGCTTAGCTAATAGGCCTTATCAATCCAACTCCCCCTCCCCTGTTGAACGCTTTTTCTCAACGGGGGAGGGTGGGGGTGGGCTACACGATGTCCGTCAGCTTAAACGCGCCGCGCCGCGCCGGGAAGGGCATGGTCGCGTAGGTCTTCAGGAAGTAGGTCAGATTGTCGCCGACAACGCCTTCCTCGACCTCGGTGATGTCCAACAGCGAATCCCACCACAGGCCGCGCTGGCCCTGGCGACCCGCCACCTGCACCGGCAATTTCTCAGGCACGCCGATGATGGTTCCGGCCGGAAGAGTGCGCATCGGGATCAGTGGGATAGCCTTGCCCGTGACAGGGTGAATGTAATCGGTCACACGCTGGCCGCCCGCCATGGTCCCTTGCTCCGTGCGCACCACGACGACCTGATAAGCGCCGGACGTCAAGACGAGGTTATTGAATTGACCGGATTGCACGCTGTTCAGGCCGATCCAGTCGATGTCGTAGCCCGCCGCCCACGACGTGCGCAGCGCCAGTTCGAGGTCGCCCAGTGCCAGCGCGCCGTTGATCGGCGCGACATACGAACCGTTCGCCGCGGCGATCTGCTTGAGCAGGCCGTCAAACGCCAACGGCGTCACCGCGCTGTCGGCGTTGACGATTGCATCTTCGATGTCCTGCTTCAGCGAGATAATCGCGCCCTGGCGTTCGCGCACCAGCGCATCCTCAAACGACATGCCCACGGCGCGCGCAAAGCCTGTCACGCCGAAGCGGCGGCCCATCAGCTTATAGCCCGCGCTCTTCGCTTCGAAGGTGTACTTCGTGTCGCCCGGCGTGCCGCCCTCGGTGTAGAACGCGCTGCCGACTTTGGCGAAGCCGGTCAGTTCGCGCCATTCCACCGCGCTTCCGCTACCGGCTAGTTCCTGTGGCTGCAACCGGTTAAAGATCGGCGTATCGGCCGGAAAAACGCTTAGCGCTTCAGGCAACAAATTCTCGCGCAGCGGGAATCCGGTATCGGTACTGGCCGAGATGGCACGCTCCAGGCCCCCGATCTGCTCCCCAATCTGATTAAACAAACTCTTCCAATTGTTCACGTTGACCTCCTATTGGTCTTTGCTTCTTTGCTTCTTTGCTTGACGACTTGTTTCCTTGCCGGCTCGACTACTGCTTCGCGCTGCGCTTCTGCTGATACAGCCGCTGCACCTCGACTACTTCCGGCGCATCCGGCGCCAACTTCTGCGCCTTGATCGCGCGCTCCAACTTCGCGATCTTCTCGTCGATGCTTTGCTCCGGCAGATCGGTGCGCTGCACCATCGGCATGACGGGCATCGCCTCGATCTTCTTCAGCCGCTCATCGAACGCCGTCATCTTCGCGTCGATGCTCGCAATGCCGTCGAGCGCGCGCTTGATTTCGAGCGCAGGTTCGGTTGGCGCAATTATTGGCGCCGGCGGACTCACCGGCGTCAACTTCGCCCGCATCAACTCGGTCGCTTTCGCCGCATCGGCGGGCACGGCCTCTTCGCCCATAATCGCCTTCCACATTGCTTGCAAACTATCCACGTTCTGACCTCCTTCTTTCGCTTGTTGAATTTCCCACGGCGCGTGGCGATCCATCGCATGATAATACGCTGCGATCCTTGCCTCCAACGCGCGTTGGGTCGTATCGGTAAGATCCGTCATGGCCTGCATGGCGGTCACGGCTGCGAACAGCGCTGCCGGAATGGCCGCCAGTTCCTCGCGCTCGTCACAGTCATCGCAATATTTGAAACTAGAAACGGCGGAAAATGGCAGACGATATGATTCGACCGCTTCCTCGTTGGCGGCGTCACGCAGCAAGAATGCCCGGCCATATTCGGCCCAATTGATGCGTTCGTTTTCGGTCGAACGCTCCAGCCAGGCCGCGATCGCGCCGGCCTCATCCCACGGCGTTTCGATATCCATCACGTGCAAATAGGGATCGCCGCCGGCAATCCACAATGCCGCTGCTCGTTGTAATTGTTTCGTCACAGGGTTCACCTCCTCGTCAAGAATTTCCTTTGGCGCTTCGTCGCCCTGGCCAGCCGCCCGCCACAAGGTAATTCGGCTGGTGGGATTCTTCGGACGATCACAGAGACTGATTTCGTCTAGATCGTAATCCGTCACCGTGATACGCTTCATCTTTTTGTCGGGCTGATCCCAGGCGTGGATTGGCCCCAGGATACTGAAGCCCTTGTAGACCTGCGCTTTGACCTTTTCCCAGGCTTGATCGTCGGCGATGTAGGCTGCCACATAAGTCTCGCGTTTCACGTCATTGAAGGTCACTTCACGCGCCACACCCACCGCCCTGGCCTGGTGCATCTCGCGGATATTGCCCCACTCCAGCCAGCGCGCAACGGCCTTCTTCGTGGCCGCATGGGAGACCACGACTTCAATATCTGTATCGGCCCATTCATAGACGGGCGTCTCATCGGTCGCGATGCCGTAAACCATGCGCTGTTCTTCGTCGATGCGCGAAATAGTCGCAAAGCGCTCGATGCGTTTGTTGGTGAGCTGTAAGGTCATTTATGCCTCCGCGGCGAATGCTTCGCCCAGTGTTGAAAAGATTTCATCGCTCATCTCGTCGAGAATGTCTTGAGCGGTGTCCCATTCACCCTTGTGAAACTCGGCCTGCTGATCGCGATCCTGAACCAGCGGACCGTAGGGCGTGATGTTCCCGACAATCCCTTCCACCCCGCCGGCAATGAACTGGACTTTCTCAGTCCAGGCCTGCCCCAGGTGCTTGGTCCGCCGATACGGAAACTGGCCCGGGTTGTCGCGCAGCGTCGCATAAAACCAACAGTGCTGCTTGAACGTCTTGAACGACGACATGAACGTGACGCTGTGGCCATTTATCATTCCGGTCAGCGGCTGCACGCCATAGACGGATGCGCGCGTTCGCCGATTGACCGACGGATATTTCTTCAGGCGCTTCTGAAGGCGCAGCGTCACGATCTTCATCTGGCGCGACAGCCGATTCAAATTTCGGATGCGCTCCAGCATGCCCGTCGTTTCGTCTACGCCGTCCAGATCAAATTCGAAGTCCATCGTTTAGTCACACCACCGGCAATTGATCGCAGCGGCAGCGCGGATGAGCCGGGAAGTCATACTCGTCGCCGTCCAATTTGAATGGCTCATCCAGGCCGACGACCTGACCATTCAGCCCGCCGCAAATCGGACAGACCACTTCATCTTCGGCCGTGCCCCACATGCGCTCGACGGTGATACCGTATTCGGTCTGCGCCGTCTGCCACATGATCTTGTTGCCCTGCGCGTAGGCCCGCGTGGCCTCGGTGCTGGCCACCAGGTCGGCCCGCATCGGATCGTCGAGCAGCACCTCAAAGCGTTTGACCAATTGGCCGTAAGTCTCTTTGGACATCACCCATTCGGCGAGCGCGTCCTTCAGCCCGCGCCACGTCGTATCATTGATCTTTGTCACCAGCAGCGCCGAATAACTGCGCGCCCAGCGCGCCACGTCGGGATTGGCCAGCGACCAATCGACCTTGATCGATCCGGCCAGCGAATCGGCCCCCGCCTGCGCGCCATATTCCCCCAGGGCTTTGAGTGACGCCATAAACGTCGGCGATAGCAGCGATTCCCAGTCATCGTCCAGCGTAGCGTCGCCGGCGGCACGCTTCAGGCGCTTGCCGAGCCGATCGGTCATCTCGCGCACGGCCCACTTCTCGACGGCATCGTCATCGAGCACGTTCAAATCGCCCGGAACAGCCACGCCGTTCAAGCGCTTCTCGATCGCGGTGTGCTGCTGCATGAAGACCTGCTGCAATTTGGCGCGCAGATCCGCTTCAATCTTCAGGGCGTCTTCGTTGTCGTCGAGCGAGACGACCTTCAGCGCTTTGGGCTTCGCGCGCTGGATGCGTCCGATGGGCGGTTGCGCATTGACCTGATTCGGCGCGGCCAGCTTGACCGGCTCATTGCCCCAGGCGGTAGTATCCCAACCTAACTCGGCGCGAATATCATTCGGCGTGGCAACATTGGTCGTGATAAACGCCTGCGCGTCTTTGCGAATCTCTTCGCGATCGCGCGCGTCGAGCGTCGGCCAATTCAGTTCGTAGCCCTCGTGCCCGATCGCGGTGAAGGCGTGGTCGATGCCTTCCTTGATGAGCAACGCCAGCGGCCGCACCGATCGCCGCTGCGCAATGATTTCCTGAGACGATCCGGTCGCGCGATTCACATCGACGGTGAAGCCAAGTTCCTGTGGCTGCACTTCCATCACAGCGCAGACAACCTTCACCAGCCATTCGTCAAAAGCCACATCAAACGCGCGTTGGGGCGGGAAGGATGCGTTCGCGCCCTTCGGTCCCCACATCCCGCGATGAGGCTGACCCAAGGTCATCGCGTCCCAATATTCCTGCCACACTTTGATCTGGTCAGGCAGCCAGCCTTCCGGCACCTCGCCAAAGAAGGCCGGCATGTTTCCATCGTCGAACTCGTTGCCGACGCTGGTCATGCGCTGCAGCATCACACCGACCGCCAGCAGCACAGCCTCGACGGGCGATAATCCACTGAGCGACCAGGTGCGCGGATTCATCACCAGATAGATCAAATCATTCGTCGTCAATTCCGCCGTCTTCGCGCCGGCGATATATTGCTCAAAGGCAATCTCAGGCGGGAACGGTCGAACGCCTTGCAGGTTGGGCACCGTCCAAATCGTATTCGCATCGATGGGCAGCAGGCCAAATAAATCCCCCCCCCGCGTCGGCCAGATGTAGATCGCGCCGGCGTCGAGCACCAGCACATCCTCGATAACCTGCCCGAGTAAATGCCGCCAGCCGCCGCCCGGATAGGGCGTCTTCAGCACCTTGAGCAATTGCGCAACAATGGAGTCTTGCGGTCCGATAACCGTGTATTCCAATTGCGACACATGGCGCTTCTTGGCGTTGATCGCCGCGCGCACGATCGGCGATGTGTCTGCCACCTGGCGCAACAATTTCGCCTCGTGGTTGCCGCCGGTAAAGGCCATCGCGCTGGCCCATTGTGCCGCGGCGGAAACGATCACGGCCGGCGAGCGCACCTCGAGCGAGGTCACACGCTTCAGCAGCGCTTGATTCTCGCGCTCCAACTTCGCTACTTTTCGATTGCGGAAGAGGTCTGAAAAAGCCACGCGCTACCTTCCCCTAATCGGTCTAAGCGGCAGGTAAATCCGTCCGCTCAGACGAACTGTCCGTTGTCTTCGATTGCGACTTCATGAATTCCAGATAGTTCGTGCCCGGCAAATCAGGCTCTTGCCACCACGCCAACACCACCGCATCGCCGCAGTCCGGCGAGCGTCCCAGCCGTTTCTTGATGTCGTCTTTCGATTCGATAAAGACCTTGCCGCCGCGTGGTGTCCAGCGCGGCGCAGCCAGATCTGCAATGAGTTCGCGATCGTCGGGCAGACACAAATTCAATCCGCTGTCCGGTGATAGCGCCTCGCGCAGTTTCCAGTAGGCTGCCGCACGCACGTTGGAGAATGACAGCAATCTGCTCTTGTCCATCAGTGGCGTGCCCGCGCCGAAGTTCACGCCGGACACGTTGCGGAATGGCAATTGATCGACCACCGACGAACCGACGCCGATCACGTCCACGTTGATGATAGCCGTGCCCGTCATGCGGTTTATGACCAGCTGCGCCACGCTATTACCCGTCGGCGTGTCTTTGCCGGCCACTTTCACCAGCGGCGCAATCCATTCGCCGTGCCGCATGGCCAGCACCGTCTTATCATCACCGCCGCGCGCCACATCCACCCCGATCGCCGTAAGTCCAATCTCGGGCTGATCCATCTTCTTCCAGCGATCGACGGCCGCCTGTAACCATGCGGTCGGAATTGTCTGATAGGGATTGTCAACCGCATTGACCTTGAACAGGCCGAACAGCAGCTGCGAGCGCAACGGCTCGGGCAGGCCCTGCAGCACGCCGCCATATTCCGTATTGCTCAAATAGATGTTATCGCTCAGGCGCGCGGGAATGAACGTGCGCGAGCGCGGCCTGATTAATTCGCTCTTATGCTCAAACGGCTTGCCGGTCTCAACCTCGATGTCTTTATCGTCAATGCGCGCAAACCATCGCAGCGCGCCCGGCTGGGCGGGATTCGTGTGCTGGTCATCGAGCCATGGCGCCCAGTAGGAGATTACCCATTCGCCTTCGGGATTCGTTGGCGGGTTGCCCGTAGCCACTACGCGCGAAATCTGACCCCCCACCGTCGATCGGTTCCAGGTATTCACGAATCGGAATTGAGATTCGGCAAACTCGGTCACTTCGTCCCAGGCTTTCAAATCGTGCGGTCGCCCGCGATAATTCTCTTTGTCTTTCTCATATTGCATCGAACCAAGTTCGATCATGCGGTCGTCTCTCAAGCGCCAGATGTGCAGTGATTCGTTGTAAGAATCTTTCGCGTGCTCATCATGGCTCGCGTTGTAAATCTGTCGGCTGCGCTCAATGATGCCGCGCATGGCCGGGAACACTCGCCTGAAAATGATCGATTGCCGATGCTGCGTCCCGGCCAATCCCAGCAATAGATCGGTTTTGCCGCCGCCGGCCGCCCCGCCATAAAACAATTCATTCGCCCGGCTGAAGTACGCCATCATCTGGGGCCCCGGCTGGGGTCGCCAGATCGCCGTGTCCATCTTCAGCAGACGATCGATCTCGTCGCGCTCGTGCGGCTTCAAGTAGGGCCACAATTCGGCCACTTCGTTCTTCGTCAGTGAGTCCCACATCTTCAAACTCTACCGGTCCGCCATTCTCGCCGGTGACGGCTACGGCGCTCTTTTGCTTATAGATGCCCGTGATCTCAAAGACCATCTTGCGCTCTTGCGTCCCGGCGTTCGTCGGCATCGAGGCCACGGCCACCGATGCGTCGATGATGCTGCGCAGATTGCGGAAGAACGGCTCGGCCTTCAACTTCATGACCCGCTCATCCATGGCGGGATTATCTTTGCGCCATTTCTGAATCGTCCGGTCACTCTTCAGACCAAGCACCTCTTCGGCTAATTTGGCCTGCGTGGCGGGCGTTCGCTCGCGAACGGGCGCTGCTTCCCAGGCGATGTAGGCCGCTTTTCGCCAGTCCCAACCCTCAGCGCGCAACGCGAGATAATCGTCCCTCCAAGTCGGGTGCGTCTCATCGTCAATAAAATCCTGATAAGCGCTGCGCGACTCGGCTTGGCCGGGCGTGTTATCGG
>QGNH01000400.1_pt1 | contig 10760 bp, 17 predicted proteins | sample 1735481 | NCBI WGS metagenome assembly QGNH01 (sample SAMN09239004, study PRJNA386568) | Viral metagenome, whole genome shotgun sequencing project. | reverse complement strand
CCATCAGGAGGTACCGGGATGCATTGGCCGGGTACGCACGGTACCTCAATGTGCCGCTTGATGAGTTACACCGGCACGCAACTGCGGAGAACTTTATCGAATACCTGGACACTCCCGAGTTTAAAACCCTCGCGCCGAATACTCGCCGGGCTATTCTATCGGCAATCTCCCGTTACATGAAACTCAATGGCACCGAATTTGACGAGCTGGAGCTTGCGGTAGTGCGTGTCCGGGCGCCCGAAACCCGACAGGACAAACCCCTCTCGCTTGACACCCTGCAGAAGATGATGGATCTCGCTGATACCCAGATGAAAGCTGTAATCGCATTTTTGGTATCTACCGGTGCCCGGGCGGGGGAAACCTCGCAGATTCTCTTGTCTGATGCACGCGGGGATGTGATAACCATCCGCAACGAGATCGCCAAGAACGGGCGGGGCGGCCGGGTCTTCCTGAACGCGGAGGCGCGGGAATACCTCGACCTATGGCTCAAGGAGCGGGATCGCTGGATCGCGGAAGCGGACCAAAAGGTAAAGAACATCGGCAGGGCCCGGCCAAAAGATGACGGGCGTCTCTTTGCCTGCTCATATAGCAACATCTCGCAACGGTTCTCAGATCTGTACCGGAGCGCGGATGGTGAGACGAGCACCACACTTAACGGGCAGCGGGGAATGAATACCCCGCACTCCTGCCGGGCATATTTCCGCACGCATGCCGCAACCACAATGGGGATAGATCTTGTGGAAGGGATTATGCGGCATACGGGGTATCTCAATGCCGCATATGTTCGTATGACCGATGAGGAAAAAGAGAGGCTGTTCCATGAAGGAGAGCACGTTCTTTACATCACCCGGGCCGATCACCGTATCCAGGTGGGGAAATTAACTGAATTGGAACGGGAGATAGAAACTTTAAAAGCAAAACAGGCAGAGCAGAATCGTGTGAAAACTATTGCGAATCAAACATATCTGAATAATGCCAATGATCCTGAATTTGTGAAGGCCGTGGCGAAGGCTATGATCGAGCTAAAAAAGAAATAATATTTTATCCGATCCCGGAGATGAGTTTGTTTGCCATTTCTCGGACGGCCCCCTCTACATCAATACCCCCACAATGTTCAGATAAGAGAAGTTTGGCAGCCTCGAGATAAATTCCTTGTTTGAAGTGTTTGTCTTCCAGCCCATTCTTATATTCAATAAGTTTTTCTTTCGACGCAAATATATCAATAGTTTCATTTAAATAAATACCAGGAACCCGGTATGAGGTGGGTTTTTTTCCATATTTTTTTTCCCGTTCGGTTGCTTCTTTTCGCTCAATTAATTTATTTTTTTGAAGGTCCTCGAGGATTTTGTAAAAGGTGGACTCGTTGGGGATCTTCTTACCGGTTTTTTCCAACATCGCTTTATTGAGACCTTCGCGTTCTTTTCCCCGAGGGAGAACATTGCTTTGTTGATTCTTTTTGTAAAAACTAAATTTTTCGTCGTTAGATAGGACCAGATCGTTTTTTAGCGTAGTCAAAGAAATCCATCCGATGTGAGTGCCATATCCTCTACTGATCAGACCGAGATTCCCTTCGTTGGGGTGGTTTGGTAAATCCTCCTCGAATTTTTTTGACAGGTAATCCAGGATATCCAAGGAATATTGACGGGTTTCCTCTTTTTTTCGGGAACTTAAAAAATTATCAAAAGTCTGCTTTTCAAGCCCCCGTCGAGAGAAAATAGGAACCTGAACACCATGAAGTTTAATCGTCTCAAAATCTTTCAACTAATTTCAACTCCAAGATAATGTTTCTCTTTTGAGGTAATATAACTGTGTTATTATACGATTATCTCATGACAAAAATTCCCGTTTCCATTACGATGGATGAAAATCTTCTGACCGCGATTGACACAGTTCGTCCGCCAGTAACCTCTCGTTCGGCTGCAATCGAAGAATTGGTGCTCCGGGGTCTTGAGGCAGGCACAAGGGGGTCTGATGAAACCCATCGTTGATCGCGGCGTTGTGGAGACGCTGGACGACCTGCACCGTGCAATCTTCGCTGTAATGGAAGAGCGCGGAGAGGTCATCATCAGGGAAAAGTTCGCACGAACTCCAGGCAACGTTGAGGTAAACCATGGTACTCCCATTCGATCCTAATCTGATCCCACGGACCCGAAGAGGGGCTGAATGTCTTATTGAGAGCGCCGGCGGTAACCTCTCTCTTCTCAATGATGCACAACTGCTGGCGATAAAAGAATTGTACCGGCTTGACGATGACCGCACTGTCGAACAGCTCATAAAAGACGGTGAGGTGTTGCCATGAAACCTCCGATGACCTGGTGGAGAGTATGGACCATCATATGGCACGTTAAAGCCAACGGCTCGCGTTACACACGAGGGCAGTTGAAGTATCTTCGTGATGAGATCACGCGGATGGACCAGTACCAGCGGCAACGATTCCGCCAGGAATGTGCCGGTGTCCTCGTGAGGTGTCCGGCATGAAAGCCGTTATCATTCTCTCGGGTGACGACAGCGCGGACGCCCATTGTGCCATCGGTGAGATGTGCGATATCGCAAAAGGGTATGGCGTCGCGGTTGTGGTGCCTTTCATCGAAGAGCATGACACCCCGGAGGCGCACTGATGCCCGAGACGATTACAACGAGGCAGCAGTATGGTGACTCAATCACCATCGGGCGCGTAAGCAAAGGCGGCGAGCTCAAAATATACCTGGATGCCGATGACCTCGCCGGAGCGCAGCGACGTATCGATAATATAGTGGCAGCCCGGCAGTATCTCCTGCAGAAACTCGGGGGTGCACTTGACGCTTAATCTCGATCGTGAGTGTGGAGCGGCCTTTACAGACCCGGGCCGGTTCGGTGAAGCTCTGATGCTGAAAAAGATCCTGGCGGAACGTGAACAGGAGATATGCGAAGCTGAAGTAAAACCGGCAGAGTCCAAACCGGAGCCGGGGGCAGCACCAGAGCCGGTGGCGGTAACCGCACAAGGGACGAAGGGCGCACCGGCGGCCAACATCTGGCAGTTTGATCCGGTACATCACCGGCTGGTTCTTTCCGAGGTCGAGGTGGACCGGCAGAACCGCAAAAGCCTGCAGTGCAAAGAGTTTTCCCGGTCCGATCTTGGCAACGCACAGCGGTTTTCCCTACGGTTTGGACGGGACACCCGGTACTGTTACTCATTCAATACCTGGTATATCTGGGACGGGAGACGGTGGGGTCGGGATAATTCCGGGCTGATATCCGAATTTGGCAAGGATGTTGTCTTCCGGCTTGGCGATGAGGCCCCCCTTTACGAATTTGACTTCGAACGGGCTGCAGCGTTCAAATGGGCGGCAAGCAGCCAGTCAAAAAGCGCGATCGAGAACCTTGTCGCACTCTCCCGCTCATCGCTTCCAATATCACCAGATGAACTCGACCGGGATCCGCACCTGTTCAGCACCACGAACGGCACATTGAACCTTTCCACGATGGAGTTCAGGGAGCACCGGCAGCAGGACTTTATCACAAAACTGGCCGGTGTGGAGTATGACCACCAAGCTGACTGCCCTCTCTGGCAGGACCACCTGCAGCTGGTGTTCAACAACGATATCGAATTTATAAAAGGTTTCCAGGAGATATGCGGGTATTCCCTCATCCACGGTAACCCGGAGCAGCTCATGTTTATCCTGCACGGGACCGGCAAAAACGGTAAGAGCGTTACCCTTGAAACGCTCGCCCATGTGTGGGGTGAGTATGCGGTCAACATCGCACCGGAAAGCCTGATGAAGCGCAGGAATAATGACGGCCCGCGTGGGGATATCGCCCGGATCGCTGGTGCCCGGCTCATTACTTCATCTGAAGGTGAAGACGGGGCCCGGCTGTCCGAGTCAATTGTAAAAATGCTTACCGGCGGCGACCGCGTAACGGTCCGGAACCTTTACGAGAGGGAATTTGAGTTCACACCCGCGGGAAAGATCTGGTTATCGACAAACCACAAGCCCGTGATTCTCGGAACCGATATCGCAATCTGGCGGCGTCTCTGGTTAATCCCATTTACCGTTACCATCACCGATGAAAAGAGGGATGCTCATATCGTGGAGAAACTCACCCGCGAAGGTTCGGGGATCCTGAACTGGTGTCTTGTCGGCTTGAACCGTTACCTGGCAAACGGCAAACTTCCCCAACCGGCGCGTATCACCGAGGCATCGGAAACCTACCGGGACGAAAGTGACATCCTCGGAGAGTTCATCACGGACCGGTGCACCATGCAGGGTGAGGTACCGCGGCGCAGCCTGCTTGCTGAGTACAAAGCCTGGTGCATTGATGTTAACGAGAAACCCGTTTCAAGCAGGAGATTTGCAGCGCTCCTGCGCGACCGTGGAGTGACCGAACGGAAAACAAACGGTACACGCAACTGGGTTGGAATCGGTCTTGCTGGGCAGGTGAAGTTCTCGTGATTACCGATTTGATGCCTAAATCCAATCAGAGCCCGCATAATGGATTAGGGCAGCAAAGGGCAGTATTTTATCTATTTTGTAAAGTCCTTCGTGGGAATCCTATAGAAAAACTTTCAGAAAGTATGTTCTATCTGCCCGTTGCTGTCCTTTTCAAAAAAGAGGCTCAAAATAAGAAAATCGATTTTTGGAAGGGAGCGGTCTGATCATGGGCTCAAAACCATGCTCAATCTGCACGTCGCCTGCACGTCCTGCCATTGATTTGTGCCTTGTAAACGGTACATCGGTACGGTCAACGGCACACCAGTTTGGCCTATCTCCAAGTGCAGTCCAGCGCCACAAGACAACGTGCATGCAGCGTGCGCCCCCCGCTATCACAGCGCCGGTCCAGGTCCCTGCATATCAAACACCGGCAGAGGTAGCGATCACCACCCAGACCGCCCGTAGCGTAGCTTCCCGTGCGGAATCCCTTGTCAGCCGCATGGAGCAGGCATTCAATGAGTGCCAGGGTACGGGCAATTATGACGTGCTCGTGAAGTGTGCCAAGGAAGTGAGGGAAGGTCTGCGGCTGCTTGCGCAACTATCGGGAGAACTATCGCCCAACCAGACGAACGTGCAAATTAACAATATCCCGTCGATGCGTGATAGCCCGGAGTGGCCGTTGATCATCCGCATTATCGAATCCCACCCGGAGATCAAAGCCGAACTTAACCAGGCACTATTGGAGGCCGGGCAATGAATAGTATAAGAAGGGGTCAGATTGCGCAGAACATATATTCTGCGCAAAGTTGTGTAAAAGGCTCTGATTGCCAAACAAACCCCAATTTGATAGGCAGTCTTTGCGCCATCGCGTTTCCAATGGAACAAAACCTAATTCATGCCCCGATTGATGCACGGGAAAAGACTACCGTTTCCTGTGGAAGTGCCGGCAATACTTGCATGTATATCACCGGAATACCCGGGCGATATAAGTGCGCGTGCACGGAACGCTCCCGGTGCCTGAAGGGTAACATCGTCGGGGCTCTGCGTGTATCGCCAGAATGTTTCACAATCCAGGTGCGGCCATGACCAGCGAGATCCGATATGCGCTTGACCCGGTCGTGTGGGCCCGGGAGTGCCTGCACTTCAATGCGGATCCCTGGCAGGCTACCTTTCTGCGTTCGTCAAAGAACCTGCACGTGCTAGTATCCCGCCAGTGTGGGAAGACCACAGTATCAGCGGTCAAGTGCCTGCACCGTGCCCTCTATCACCCGAAAAGCAGCATCGTCCTTATCAGTCCAACCCTCCGGCAGTCTATACTCATCGCACAGAAGATCGCTGATTTCATCAACGTAATGAAACCCCGCCCCGAACTGACGACCGATAGCACAACTATCCTGCAGTTCAAAAACGGCAGCCGGATTACCAGTCTTCCCGGGGGCAACAGTGACACCGTACGCGGGTTCTCCTGCGATCTGCTCATTGAGGACGAGGCGGCCCGGGTGAGTGAAGACGCCTATGTTGCCTGTAAGCCATTCGTGGCAACCACGGGCGGGCAGGTAATCCTATGCAGCACGGCAAACGGACGCCAGGGGCATTTTTACGTCATTGGCACAGCGGATGATACCGAGTGGCAACGGCTCATAATTCCCGCAACAGAGTGCCCGAGGATTCCCGCCGCGTTCCTTGCTGCAGAGAAGTTGAGCATGGACGCACACACCTACGGGCAGGAGTACGAATGCATGTGGGGGGAAAACCAAGCGGCATTATGGAGTGAGGATTTGATTGACGCGATCTTCCAGGAGTGCGATACAGCGGGACCGGCAACGGCAGCAACCACCACCGCACTAAACGAACTCCCTGCCGTTAAAACAGAAACGGACACGGGCACGGGATCAAGATTGCGAATATGGAGCGGATGATCATGAGTGTAATTTTAGGTTGGGATGTCGGGCAGGCCGTGGACGCCTCCATCGTTGGGGTTGTGTCCTACGACGGAAACCCTGCACAGTTCTGGGTGAGAAGGATTGTGCGATTGCACAGGGGGATGCCTTACCCGGAACAGGTTCGCATGGTGAAGGATCTTTACCTTCAGTATCATTCCCCGCAACTCATCCTCGATCGCACAGGAATAGGGCGGGCTATCGGGGATCTCATCCAGGAGGAGGGGTTGCAGCCGGTCATGATCTCCCTGACTGCCGGTGATAAAATGTCAAGACCGGAGCCGGGGTGCATCAACTTACCGAAACAGGACATGATTGCTTCGTTCACCCGGGCAATGCAGGAGTGCAGGCTGCGAGTGGTACCGGGCTGTGAGAACGCCGCCTTATTCCGCACGGAACTGAAGGCGTTTCAACTGAAAGTGAGTGCATCCGGGCATAACACATACAACGCAGCACCCGGCAGCCATGACGACACCATTACCGCGATCGGGCTTGCAATCTGGTATGCGGACGGTAGGAGAGGGCGCCCGGAAGGCGCTATCAGAGCGTGGTGCGGGGATGCAAGATGGTAACGACAATGGGCGATGATGAAGGGTTTTCTTCAGCCGCCAGTCCTATGCGACCGGTGAAGTTCTTTGCCCTTTTGAGCCCGGTGCCGTTTATCATAATCGTAAAAAAGGAGTGAAAAAACATGAGTTTCGACAAGACATTTGACATAATGACAGCCGGCAAAAAGGTGCGCGTGCTGTCCGGTAGCGAACTTGACCACCAGAACAGCGTGAGGATCGATCTCCTGGGCGCGAAGGTGCAGGCAATCTCCCGTGCTCTCGATGGCGGTGGCCTTGGAGCGTATGACGGCCATGCAATCAGCGCAAAGCTTCAGGAGATGATCAAGGAAGCCGAGAAGCTGAAGGACCAGGCTGGCCCCACTCAGCCGATTCTGGATCTTCTCTCACACTTAACCGCTCTCGCCGCCCAGGTCAACGCAGAGATCAGCGCCAACGGCCCGCGTCCGGCGGTCCCCGCATCACAGAAAACCTTGGGGGAACCCGAATCTCTTGTTGTTGAGCGGGACTGGATGGGTGAGCTTCGCGGGACCCGCACGTGCATGGAACCCGCAAACGAATCCCCGGTTGTTGGTCGGGATCTTGCCGGTAACCTCATCCAGGTGCGCACGACGAAATCAGAATCGCCCGCCCAGGTATCCCGCGGGGTGTACTATAACAAGGACGGCAATCTTGCCATGGAGGAGTGATGGGACTTCTTTCCGCGAGACCGAAACCGGAAATCGACTATAGCGCCTTGGCTGCCGAGGTCGATAGGCTGAAGAAGGAGGCAGAGTTCACAAAACGATGGGGCGGGAACCCGTCCAACCGTGCTTTTTGTGAGGAGCAGGACCGGCTCGCAGAAGAAGCAGCAGCGGCAAACAAGCTGGATGCAGATGCACAGATCGCGCAACAGGCAGCCAACGAAAAACGGGATGCGCAGATCGAGAAGAACGTCCGGGAGGTCCTTGATTCTGGTGTCCTGGTTATCCTCAACAACGGCAAGAGGACCAAGACGGGATCGGATCTGGCGGTCCCGTGTTCTGGATGTGGCGCATCCCTTCCGGGCACCCATGCAATCATGAAAGAGATGCTCCGCACCCAGGGCGATAAGGTGGACCCGTTTGAATTATTCCTGCAGGTAATAAACCATCGCGAAGGACGACAATGCCTGAAATGCGGCCATCACAACGCCATCTATTACCTGGTCGTGCCGCCATGACCCGGAAGACCGTCAAGGAGCTCGGGGTTGAGGTGGAAGAACTGCAAGGACTGGTCGAGAAACACATCGGGCTTACCATCATCATCCAGGAGCTACTCACCACGCACTCCGGGCAGATCGCCACGCTCTCAGAATCTTTAACGACGGTAGCCCGGGCCGTCAACATTGACCCCGCGATATCGGCCGCCGTCCCGGTCACGGACCTGCGGGCATATCAGTGAGGTGAAAAGAATGACACGCAAAACCACGAACAATGACAAGATCGCCAAGCTGGAAAAACTCAATGCCGACATGGCACAGTTAATCCAGACGCAACAGGCCATCATCGATAAAACGCTGAAGACGTTGGAGCTGAGCTATGGCGGGAAAATATATCTCTCGCGCATATTCTACGATATCTCACATCAGTACGCCTGTCTCCTTTTCGTGATGCTGAACTCGGAAAAGATTCCGGATGATGCACCAGAGGAGAAACGAATCTCACACGAAACAGCCCTTAAAGAAGCAGAGCAGCGTATCGAGGCCGTGTCGAAATCAAAGGCCGATGCCTACAAGGAATGGATCGACTTTATCGGCAAGCACCCCGCGGCGGCCAGAAATCTCTATGGCCGGGCAGGACCCGAAATGAAAATCCCGGAGGTTTGAGCCATGGATGCAGGCTCTATCTGGGTCCGCCTCGGGCTCGACAGTACAGATCTCCAGACTGGTATCACGGGTGCTGCGATTCAGTTTGACGCGCTCTTTATGGCCGTCAACATTGGGTTTAATGATATCCAAGCGGGATTTGACAAGACTGTCGGTGCAGCGATGGAATACTCTCACCAGATGCAGCACCTCTCCGATGTGACCGGTATGACAATATCCGACGCCCAGAAATGGCAGCAGACTGCCATTGATATGGGAGTCAGCCAGGATGCCGTTACCACATCGTTCACCATGTTCACCCAGAAACTCGGTGAGACAGGGACGGCTGGAGACAATCTCCGTACACGGATCACCGATCTTGGTGTCACTGTGAAAGATTCCAATGGGGACATACTCGATACCTCGACAATATTACAGCAACTTCTGCCGGTAATGGCGAACATAACCAACGCCCACGACCGGGACAATCTCGCTATGGCGCTCTTTGGGCGGAACTGGCATGACATCACCCCGCTCATCAAAGATGGCACAGCTGCAATTAAGGACTACAATGCACAAACACCCGTATTCACCCCGCAAGACCTCCAACGTATGGAAGATGCCCGCATTGCATGGGGGAAAATCAATTATGAAATGGGTATCGCAGGGGATTACACGGGTATAACAATCGTAAAAACATTTACCGATGTTTACAATTCGGGAACAGAAACCACCAAAATGACTGATATTCTCGTTACCTCTTTACGGGGTTTAAACGATATTATCACGACGGGAAACTGGGGAACCCTTGACACCGCATTCCAGGAATGGAGGGATAGCATTCCCGGAAATGTTACCGACTATGGAGGCGGCGGCGCGCAATTCACCAACAAACAAGTCGGCGCAGATTCTAACGGATCCCCGTTTATTGATCAATATGCAGGACTCTCGGACCTGCAGATCAACCTGAAAGATGCACAGGCAGACCTGGAGAAATATACTGCAGCAATGAAAAATGATACCGACGCCGATCAATTCCAGAAAGATTCAGAGGCTGCGGCCAAGGCGGCAAATAGTGTAAAAACACTTACCGAAGAAATTGCCAGGATGAACACCACCACGGCAGCAGGAGCGGCAACTTGGGCGTCTTCATCAGTGGTCGGATCGGTCGGTTCCGAGATGTACTCATTCCTCATGGACGAGATGAATCACGGTGCCGATTACAAGACCGCGATCCAGGCATGGGCGTCCGGTGCTCACAGTTACTCCGCATGGACATCACAAGGGACACTCGGAGCGGCAGCAGGAGCAGCGGCACAACAGCCGGTTAATCTCGGAGCAAACGCCCGGGCAGCAAATGCCGCTGCCGCTACTGTAGGTGGAGGCGGGGCAAAGGCAGCCGATTCAGTAGGCACCCCCGATCAGACAAGAAGCATCCAGACCGAACTCGCAAAACAAACCGCGGCCGTAACCTCACATTATGCTGATCTGACGAATGCCTATCTCGTGGGGGATATGGCAATTGAGAAAAACGAGCTCAAGCACTGGACGGCACTTGATGATCTGGCGAGGCTTCAGATGGCGCAGGTGATGAAGGATTATCACGATGCCGCCAATTATATGAGTAATACCCCGATTACCTGGCAGATCGTAACAGTGACGGATGGAAAAGCAAACTCCACCCCCCAAAATATCACCGTCCCATCACCTCCGGACCTCCAACCAGTCGATTACTCATCGGTAAAATTCAGCGCATCGGGTTCACAGTTGACCGGCACAACGAGCGGCGGCACTCCCGATGTGATTAACCTCGGGACAAACGAACGAGCGGCAGCGGCGGCAGCAGCTGCAGCAGCTGCAGCAATCCCTGTTAATATCACCATCGTCAACTCACAAAACGTCAGTTCGTCCGTCACGCAACAGAACTCGACGGCACTGGCAGGTAATGTTTCCATCAAATCTGGCGGATAAGTGAATAGAAGAAACAGCCCTTTTTTCATCGGCAATGATGAATCATACC
>QGNH01000748.1_pt2 | contig 10761 bp, 11 predicted proteins | sample 1735481 | NCBI WGS metagenome assembly QGNH01 (sample SAMN09239004, study PRJNA386568) | Viral metagenome, whole genome shotgun sequencing project. | reverse complement strand
ATTCCAACGGAACGTATTAGTCCAAGCAAGTGGGGTTGTTCCGATACCAACATTCCACAAGAATGTAGAAGTCTTAAGAATAGGAACGGTACTTGGAGCACCAGCAGGAGCACCAGCTAATACTAAGGGTAGAGATTGAGGTAAGTTACTAGTCGGAGATACCATTATAATACCTGCGTCCATGCAGCGGAACGTCTGATGTTAATAGGGACGTTAGATACCCATACACCAGAACGTCGAATGGATACAACATTAAGTCCACCAGTAGGGGTAACTGAATTAGATGCTGCACTTTCGGCCGAATTACCATTTGCATTAATAGCGTGAACAGTAAAAGTATAACCTGTTCCGGCAGTTAATCCCACTACATTAATAGGCGCTGCTGCTCCCGTACCAGTAAATGAACCTGGCGTAGATATTGCAGTATAGCCCGTAATTGGTGAACCGCCATTACTTGCGGGAGCAGTGAACGTAACCGTCGCTGCGTCCACCCCTGCGCTTGCTACGATCGACGTAGGAGCCCCAGGAACCGCGCCGGGTGTGAATGTCACAGCAGGACTTGAATTAGGCCCATTTCCAATTGCATTAGTAGCATAAACCACTACTGAACAAAGATTTCCGTTAGTTAAACCACCAACAAAAATCGGTGAAGTCGGTCCACTATTAGAAAACACTGCACTAGTAATCGTATCTGTAACTACAATAGTATAACCTGTAATTGCTGATCCACCATTTGAACCCGGTGCAGTAAATGCTACACTAACTTGACCGCTTGCCGGAGTAGCAATTACAGCAGTAGGCGCCCCAGGAATTGTGGCTGCACCAACACCAATAGGTGTAGAAGTTGCAGAATCAAATCCTGGATCGTCATAGAAAACATGAAACGTTCCAGAAGCAGATGTTTGTGCAATGCCGGGTTGGTATTTAGTTAAATTAGCAGTACCAGCATTAACAGTAGCACCTAATGCTAAACGAGCATCTACAGGAGAGCCCTCAGCGGCGTCTCCTAAATAGTAGCCGCAGTTAATTGTACCATTAGCGGTAGTTGTGCCAGGGATGACTTCAATTTCAACACGATACCAAGTGTTAGCAAGTAGTGTAGTAGCGAATCCAGCACCATGTAAAGTGTTGCCCGTTGCATTTTGAATCTGCAATTTATTCGAGGCACTAATAGTAACTTTAGCTGCGATTCCACTAGAATTACGAACTTGACATAATGCAACTGTAGTCGATGGAAGTACAGGGAGTCTGAAATAGAACTGATGCGCGCATTGAGGACTTGCTGTATAGTCGAATTCTGGAATAATTGTATTTCCAGAAGTAGCACTTAAATCATAAGAGTTAGTTCCATGTATAGCTTGGGCAGTAGAAAAAATTGCTGCGCCGCCCGAACCACCAATAACACTAAAAGCATCCCCCGAACCACCGCCAGAATTTCCAACAGTCAGAGGTGTGCCGTTACTCTGACCCTCTGCGGTATTTCTTTTAAGCGCCATTATATACCTTACTGGTAATGGGGAGTAACAAGAGTACCGTTGCTGAATTTATTTCCAGTAGGAGCATGGGCTGAAAATGTGCTGCCTGTGGCAACCGACCAAGCCCACGAATTACCCCCACCATTATTTCCATCAAAGATATTATCATCAAACTTAACAAAAGCAATAGGCTGTCCAGGAGGGTCATTAACAGTAGAGAAGTCTCCCCCACCAAACCAGTTCTTTGCCACTGTAACGTTACTCAATGCACCAGTATTAGTGTTGAACTGAATAGCGGAGTTAGCAAGATAAAGTCCACCATGATTGCCTCGCTGGGCAAAGTAGTTAGTAGAACTAAATCCTGGAATTGTTGGGTCAACCATGCCCGTATGCCGGTTACCCTGGATATCAATATTCTTACCGCCTTGCGGCTGTATTCCATCACAATGGGAACCATTGGTATGTCCCGCGTCAGGATAGAACCAAGCATGCTTATCAACAAAGTTGCCATAAACAATTACATCAGCATTGTTAGCAGAACTGGTATCAAATGCCCCAAAACCATCCACACAACGTTGAATGTTATTACGATAGGCACGATACCTGCGAGCAAAAATACCATCAATTTGCTGTGCAGGATTATCGGGTATCAGTTCACAATCCTGAATAATTGCATTGGAACAGTTCGCATTGTTAGTGTTGATAAGACCTGTTGATGTAGTGGCAGGAGAAGTATGTGCTCCACCGGGTAAAGTTCCTGCAACATACCCACGAACTTTACAACCTGAAAGAGTCACATTAGCCGCTGTAATGGTCACAAAACCAAAAATATCCCTGTTTACAATTGTTTGTCCAGGGGTATTAAAAATTTGGTCACCATACATCGGTGTCAGTAGATTGACAGCTTTCTTATCAACAGCCCAAATACCATTAGGACCAGTATTAGTACCGGGTGCAGGCTCTACTGCACCGACAACAAAAAGTCCACTATTTCCTTGGACGCTTAATGGAATCCAAGCACCATTGCGTCTAATAAGTGCAATAGGCATTACGCATCAACCCAAATAGCACCCTCAGCAGCAGAGCCCCCAGGATCGCTAGTACCTTCAAATAATTCAATCTGTCCAGTACCGTTGCCATTAATTACTACATTAGCCATAGCGGTTACAATTGCTCCCGCAATATAACTAGCAATTCCCCCAGCAGTTAACACAGCAGTAAATGAATGACCAACTGCATGAGCAACAGGAGTTGTACCCTCTGCACCGCGAGTTACTGTAACTGCTGTACCTGCAACATTAGTCACAAGAATAATCTCGCCAGGAGCAGCCAAGTCCTGGACTCTACATTCTGTTGTACCAGTAGTAATACCAGTAAATGCAGTTAATGTAGAAGATGCCCAAGTTTCAACTGTACCAGATGCAGGAATAGTTGTCCCGCCCGCAGTAGTAACGAAACTTGGACCGTTAAGTAAAAGATCAACAGCAGTCATTACTACTCCTACAGAGGGCTCGTGGCAGAATAACCGATGATGACGCCATCGTTATTAACGGCTGGGCCACCCTGACAAGTTCGACGAATCCAAATAGGTAGAACAAAACCATGAGTAAGATTAGATACAAGCAGTCCATTACCAGGCAGCACAGGATAAGAAAATACAACTCCCGCAGGAGGCGTATTCTTATTTGGAATAACGGCAGCTTGAGCTAATGAAGAAGCTAATGAGGTTATTCCTGTAGGATCAAGTCCAACAGCAATTACTGCACCGCCCGGCGTGTCACCATTAACAAATACTGTGATGTTAGATAGGTCTTGAGTTCCATTGTTATTAAGTAAGAAATAACACTGGTAGTCCTGATTACCCGCAGCATTCTCTGCACCTGTGGCATCTGAAAATAAGTTATCCAGAGTAGCATCAATCAGAGCACCAGAAGAACAGAAACCACCGAGGTTACTGCCAGGACCACTATTAGGCGTGGCATTACCAGCAGTAGCTAGAGAACTGCTACCTTTAATAAGTAGGTCGGTCAAAAGGACCGCCATTTTAATTCCTTTCCCTATAGATTCAATATATACGTTCTAGAATATCGCAAACCAGTCGGCACCCGATCGTGCGGTAAATGCACCTAATGATGCCGGGAGGGAATTGACTCGGCCAGTGTCAGCAGTAAAATACTTACTATTAGCCGCCGACAGGTTGCCGTTCACAAGGGTGGAGTTCGATGGTGCCTTGAGGATCGCCGCGGTGGTGCCATTCTGATAAATTACTGCATAATAATTACCCGGCAATAAGCCTGTTAAGCCAGTTCCGTCAGCTATTAACGTACTCGTATGCCGTCCAGTTGAGCCGACTAGAACAGTAGCCAAATCAGTTGCACCATCTGCTGTAAATGCGTGGCCTATAAGGGTTTTGCTCGGATCGTAGACGCCAACCTCACAATGACCAGCGGTTAATGAAGCACCGGCGGTAGATATCGAAAAATCTAAGCTTGTAATTGGCGCAACGTGGTCTAAGCGCATTACCGACCCAGTGATCGTCCCAGCGTTGTTCATGGCAGCAGAGGCAACAGGGAGAAAGTCTGGCTGCACAGTCATTGCTGCGTAATTATAATCAGACGCGAGAGCATAACCCCGAGACAGCGGACCGAAATTTAGAGCGTACCAAACAGTGCCAATTAAAGCAAATTCTATAGAAAAACCCGCTGAGAGAACAACGCTACCTGCAACACCACCGACATTAAGTGTGGTGCCAGCGCCAGCGGCGATTGTTACTGACACTGATGATGTATTAGCAATAGTATTAAGAGACGATGCTTGCGCTGTACTGGCCGGTAGTGTCAATGTTTGCGCGGCAGTAGAACCAGTAAAAACTGTTTCTTCCCCAGCAATAAGAGTTGCAGTAGCTGAACGTGTCGTTGAACCATTAAGTTGTGATACAAGTGTCGCCGAACCAGCGGTAATAGCGACACCTTGTACCTTAGCTACAGTAGGATTAGGGTATGTACTACTTAAGTCCCCACCAGCAGCACCATTAGGCGGAAGTGCTGTTGGAATTTGACCAAAAGCTGCGGCATCCTGGGCACCTGAGCCGTTAGCAAGTCCTGTAATTTTTTGTGCATTAAATGCCACAGCAGCCGCAGGAGCAGGAAGTAAATCTAATGTTTTGGCTGCAATTGTAGAGCCTGTAACAGTGATACCAGAACCAGCTACTAAATCTGGACCAACGTCTAATCCAGACCATACAATTGCCGTTGTACCAATTATAAATGGCCCAGGATTAAAGACACCCCATAGGCTACCGGCATTAACTGTACCCTTTTGAATAACAACTAATGCACCGGGGATTGAAGCATTAGTATTCATATCAGCGACACGAGTTAATACAAAGGGTGCTGCACCAGAACCAGTAGCAGTAACAGAGTATAAACCGTTATTTTGTTGAGTAGCTTCATTTTTAACAAGAACTCGATCATTAACTGCAACGGCTGTGCCATCAACAGTTAAAGCGCCATTACCTGTTTCAGTAATAACACCAGTTAAGTAAGTATTAGCTGCCAATGCAGCAGTAGTTGCCCATTGTGCTTCTGGTTTTAAGTCTAATGCTGCAATTGCAGCATCAACATAACTCTTAGTTACCGAGTCACCAGCATTAGTATTTTGTGTAGTGCTTCCAGTACCACCCTGATTAACAGGTAATGCAGCAGATAGGTGTGTACTTACAACAGTAGGGGCACCCGAAGTTCCACCAATATCACCTACAGGAGGGGTAATACCCCCACCGCCGGAACTGCCATTAGTAAGAACATACATGGCGTGATCAGCCATAGAATATGAAGAAGCAGGGGTAAGCCCAGACTTATTTGCCAATGCGGCAAACACCAAGTCGGAAAGTGTTGTCATAACAAAAGTCTCCTTTTAGCAGGAAGGGCGTTAGTAGGCACTCGGGAACCTACTAACGCCCTAAACCTGGATTAGCCCTCAGTAATGTCCGAAAGGAGACCATTAGCGTTACGACGATTAACACCGAGTTCGTAATAGCAAGCTAACTTTGCCTGCCAAGCGTCATAACCAACAAGCCACTTCCAAATGTCTCCGTCCATATTCAACCAGTCCCAATCAGCGAGACGGTAAATCTTGAACGAATCTTCCTGCAAGAACCACATCTTATTTGCAGGAGCGTCAACATCTTCGACACAAGGAATATCGCGGCCATTAGTAAATGCAATTCCGGTAAGACCACCAGTAAACTCAGTTGTCGAAACGATACGACGTTGCTGAGAAAGCAAGCTGAAATAAGCTCGCCGAACACCGAGGCTCATAAGAATGAGAGAAGTCTTACCACCTTGCTGACGAACACTGTCCGTTAAGTTAATCATTAAGCCTTCGGAAATGGCGCGGTTAGTTCCACCATTCGCATTAACTGTTGCAGCCCACTGACGATAAGTAGCAGGGTCCACATTAAAGAGAACGCCTGTGCTACTGTCAATAGAGGCTAAACCGTTAGGCTCACGACCATACGAACCCTGACGAACAAGAATGTCACCAGCGGCAACAACTGTGTGAACGTCAGAACCGTCATAAGTAATGGTGTTAGTCGAGTTAGTAATGGTCAAAATGTTACGAGAAGCAGCGTGAGAAACCCCTGCCGTAGTAACAATGTCAATAAACATACCATCCTGAACATACTGCAAAGTATCAACAGTAATTGTTCCAGCAGATGCCGAAGTTACAACAGTTGCAATTGTTCCAAGAGTATTACCGTAAAACATACGGCTCTGCTCCTTGCCAACATCTTCCTTAAGTCCGTTCATTTCCAAGCTAAGTGCAGAACTAAATGCCTGGAAGTTAGAGTCAGCTAACTTCATAGTCTGACCTGAAAGCTGCACAGCACCGTAACCGTATTTAAGACCAATACGAACAGAAGTAAATCCCTGGTTACCAGCCGCAGGAAGTGCTTCCATTTCGTTTCGGAAACCAATACCGTTGTTACGGCCAATCCTAATCGGGAAGGTCACATATTGACCGCCAACTTCGGAAGTAACACCTTCGGAAGTGGACTCAATACGCTTCCAACCAACAGCCTCATTTTGAAGCTGTTCCTGAATAGTACCAGTATATAAAATCTTGGTGATTGAGTTCACCGTAGTCATAGTTGCGACCATTTGACAACTCCTAAATCTCAGAATCCCAGGGCAGGGATTACTTTGAACGACTCGCTTCTTCGAGCATTCGTATTGCTAAGTCTTTTCTTTCTTTTTCACTAAGCTTAGTTAAGTCCTGCTGGTTTGTAACTGTTCCTCCACCTGAACCCATCACTACAGGAGCATTATCTCCGGGAGCTTTTGCCGCCTGAACGGCAGCTTCTATACCGTCAAGATAATCCTTTGCAGCTTTTTCAACATCTAAACCCTGTGCAACATACGGGAGAAGATATTGTTCTGGAACGGTAGGAAACTTTGCTTTTACATTGTCCATAAAAACTCTTAAATCTTGTGCATTCTTAGCATCTTGCTGGGCTTTCGTCTGAGCTTGAACACCTGTAGCAACTTCATTAAGTCTTGCTTCTAATTCGGCAATCCTCTTTGCTTCCGGTGAAAGTTCTTCACCAGTTGGTGTTTGCTGTACGTCTGCAACAACTGCTTTAGCTTCTGCCTTAGTTAATCCGTATGCTTCCTGCAGAACTTTAATAACTCCGGCAGGGTCATTATCAATTGCCTGCATGAGATTTAAAGCTTGTGCAGCAGCAGCAGGATCAACTTGTGCGTCGATTAACTCTTTCCAAGGAGCGTAAATCTCCTTCTCTTTAGCTAATCTTTCCTGAACGCCTTTATCCCACTTTTCAAAAGTAGGAGTAACTAATGGACGTAATCCCTCAGGAAGTTCAGCTAAAGCTTCTTCCCATGCGGGGTGTCCTGTACTTTGAGGTTCCGTAACTACTGGCGGTACAACAACCTCATTGCCCTGGGGTTCTGACATTTAGTTTTGTCCTTATTAATGGTAGCTGTACTCTCGCCGAGTGCGGGAGCCCTGGCCTTTGACTGACAGAGTAGACGCGAACTAGGTCCAGACACAAGCTAAGCCGAACCCCAATCAAGGAATTCGGCTTAATTTGCATTCAAAGCATTTACTTCTTTAAGGAATTAAAACCTGCATTTCCATACTTCTTCTTACCAATCCACGCAGCTAATGCGGGAGACGTCTTATTAGCTAATTTATTGAAACCCATATAGGTTCCCTTAGCTTTACTGCTAGCCATTTTAGCCTGAGCAGCCGCCTGCACACCTTTCGGAACCATTGCCATTAAACACCAACCTTAACCGCAATCACAATCTCACCGATAATAAGAACAAGCCCAATAAGGATTAGTAGTGTGTTAACTGCTTGCTGACTCATTTAAATCCCTGCCGCATCATCATTTAGACGCAAGGCATAAACCTTGTCATTATAGGTCAACTTATCAAGGTTGGCCGCAGAATAAAGAGTGCCATTAATTGCAGTCAACCGAGCGCGTAATGCAGCCTGCGACGCATAATTAGCTGATGTACCTAAAACATCACTAGCCTGCCCCTGAACAATACGCTTATCCATAAACCCATGCCCAACATCAATTCCGATCTGTGCCATTAGAGAGTCCTCTCAATATAATTACCGGCCCGAGTAGTGATTCCTACAGGAAGTCCCTGAGGTATTGCATTACCTACATTTTCTATTCCTGATTTATCTCCACCAACATCCCCTGCTTGCGTTGGTTGTTCTGCAGGAGCAGGTTGTGCATTAGCAGTTGCTTCGTCTGTAGGTTGTATTCCTGGTTGGGCTGGTATTGGCTGACCACTAGTATTCTGCTGCAATGCCTGTTCATGCAAGGCAACATGGTTCTGAAAAATCTTCTTAGTTAAATCATCAAGTGATTCAAATTTTTCAGACTTACGGAATCGGTTATGAATTTGAATATGGACAGTGTGGTTATCCCACGTATTAGGAACAAACTGCGGAACATTTGCATTCTCGTCAGGATCAGGTTGCCCAGGAACTTCACCAGATTCTTGAACGACATTAAGTAGGTCAGCCATTGGATCAATATTGTCGGGGAAGTTAAAGTCAGCAGCAGGTGGATTTTTGCCAAGTGCGACCATTTGTTGATTCTCGCGCTGAGCTTGGCGCTGGTCAATCAACATATCCTGTTGAATCTTAGCAACCCCACCAATATCCATCAAATCTAATACGTCGTTAGGATCAGGAATTAATCCCAACTTAAACGCATCCATTAAGAAAGCTTGGCGACCCGCTCTGTTAACCGGTAGAGCGCTTCCTGTTTCGACATAAACCTCGGTATTGCTCGTAATATCAGTATTCTTAAACGCAAGGATTTCGAAGGCTTCGTCATAACCTACAACCTTAATTGTTCGAGTGGTAGTCCAAAACTGCTTCACCAATGCAAGAACTTGACGACCTGTTATCTGAGTAACTTGCTCAATGTTTGTAGCGGCACCCTGGATAATTAGTGCGTCCTGTTGTTGAATAGCTGCTAGCATTGTTGCAGAAGTTCTCGTGCCTACAATATGCGAAAGGTCGTGCTGCCCAACTAAGTCCTGCATGTCAGACATTAGCTGTTGAATGTCATTTTCGACATAGGCTGGAAGTGGTGCAATAGGTAAAGGTGTAGGAGGATTAAATCCAGGAGTGTAAAGAATTACCTGACCGGGCTCCGAAGTAATCGCAGAAGGATTAATCGAGCCTCGCGGCGCGAGTAATTTCGGCTTCGCAATAAGATTTGTGTTCTCAACAATTTGGCTTCGCTTACGGTTATATTCCCTCTGTAACGGGACAATATCTGTAAGTACGCCTTCACCATAGAATTTTCCGGTGTCAATGTCGTCGAATTTTGCAAAGGGATACTCCTTGTGGTCGTAAGGCCACCCAGGCTTATTTTGAACTAGTTTATCCCCCGCAACCGTAATCATTGCACCGTCGGGAAATCGGTCATATGACCCAGGCTTAATCCAGCATTCAAGAACCAGAACTGCGTTAAATTTACTAGGAACCTTGCCGTTACCTGTTAAATTAAGAAACTGATCTTCAAGTAAGTTTACGCTAGTTGTAGCGTTAGCAGTTACTTCAACCCCATAAATTCTCTTTACCATTTCTGGCGACATAGTAGATGCATGGATGAGAAATGGTTGAAGCTCTAAATCCTGTTGAAGCAAATCTGGTACATAGAGATGAAAAGGATCAATAACATCTGTTGTAATTTTTCCTTGATTTCCATTAGCATCTTTCTGACTTTTGTCCCAATAGGTCTTAAAGAAAGATGTTCCACAAATACTTCCCCAAAAGAGAAGTCGCCGCAACTTTAATTTGTACTGTTCTTCACGATAGTAGCTGTCAATAATGCTCTCTGCAATACGAGCACTGGTTGCATCTTCGTCACTTGTTCCGGCCGGGACAGAATAAAACTTAGGTTCCTGGCTAGTGAGGTTTGCCATCTGCTTAAGAACAAATGTACGGCAACGATTAACAACCATACGGATACGCCACGGAGGCGCTTTAGGAACTGTCAGTAGAAATCCATTACTAGCAGCCCCGTTGGCAGCAATAACTTTAATATTCTGCTTACCAAAGTAGAACGCCAGATTGACGTACCACTGGCGTTCTACATAAACCCGTTGTGACTTGCAACGTCTGTATTGCCTCATAATCCACGATAAAGTATCTGCATCATCTTTTTGCTTTTTAATCGAATCTAATACTGTATCACCAGTATCCGATGACGAAGCATTACGGGATGACAACGGCTGGGTTGCCGTCTCCGTTAAAGTTGTAGACGTCATCGTCGGTTATTTCCTGCCCTTCATCATCATCACCATAATGCAAAGATTCATCATTAAAATCCTGGCTAGGATATTCAGGTGCAGGATTGTTATAACCCACTGCTTGCGAGGATAGCGGCTGCGTGCTCAATAACGTTGTCTGTTGAAGATTCGCTAACGTCATCGGGTCTTTCGACATTAACTGGTTCCTCAACCCCTGATTGTGAATCGTCAGAAGATTGAGGTTCTGCAATAACTGACTGTGAGCCAGTGTCGAAGATTTGAGTAACTGTATCCCCATAAGGAATACTAGCAATAATAGGCACAGAATCACGCCTAGCAAGCCGCTCACGAGTAAGATCGTCATTAATTCGTTCCGATCGTTCTAATGCTTCCCGAGTTTGTAAGAGTTCCGCATCCTTATTAGCTAAAGAGATACGAAGGTTATAAGCAACTGCCAAACCAAACAACGCACCCAT
>QGNH01001171.1_pt1 | contig 10779 bp, 14 predicted proteins | sample 1735481 | NCBI WGS metagenome assembly QGNH01 (sample SAMN09239004, study PRJNA386568) | Viral metagenome, whole genome shotgun sequencing project. | reverse complement strand
CTCGCCGGCGTGAAGACCGTCTACATCTGCCAGGACAACGAGGTTTCTGAGGCCGGGATGCAGGGCGCGCTGAAAACGGCGCGCATCCTGGCACAGCACGGAATTGGCACACGGGTGGCCGTTCTGCCACTTGGCAAAAAGCAGCAGGCCGCGCGCGAGACTCTCGCCAGTCTGCCTGGCGGCAGCGCCGAGGCTGACGCGTTGATGGCCGACGCGAAGATCGATGTCAACGAGTTCTTTGCGTCCGGCAAGACGGCGGCCGATTTCGAAGCCATCCTCGCGGCCGCGCAGACCCCGCTCGAACTGGCAATTTCGAAACTCAGCACCGAGGTGCCTGACGGTGATCTCAGCCGGTTGCTCAATCCGATCCTGTCGGAGGTCGGCCGGCTCGACCCCATTCAGCAGGACTGGCACCTCAGGTTGATCCAGACGCGGTGCGGCAAACTCCGAATGCCGGTCGCCACGTTGCGGAAGCAGTTGAAGGTGGTGGAGATCGCCCGCCCAAAAACGAAGCCCGGCGCATCCAGCAAGGGCGGCTTCCGGGATGACGCGGCTTTGGAGCCCGGCGCCGGGCTGGAGGCAACGCCGCTGCGAAGCATCCAGGTTAACAACCGGCAATTGCGCGACATCATAGCCGATGCGTGGAGCGCCATCCAGAGCATCAATGACGCCAAGGAGCCGGACGGAGCGGAGCGGCCGTTCCTTTTCCAAAACGGCGGGGCCTTGGTGCGAATCGTCGGCACGAACGTCCACACGAGAATCGAGGCGCTCGGCGACACGGCAATGTACGGAATCCTGGCTCGCAGCGCTGACTGGCACAACGTGACCGAGGAGGCCGTCACCGCCGCTCCGCCCTCGAGAGACACCGCACGCGACATGCTGGTGAACCCGGATCCGGGACTTCCGCCGCTCGATTCCGTGGTTCGTACCCCAACTTTTGGAAAGGACGCAATGCTAATTACCACTCCCGGTTACCATCGTTCGGACGCGCTTTGGATGTTCCCTGATAACTCCCTGGACATCCCGGAGGTCTCCGCCAAACCCACACGCGAACAGATCGCGAGCGCCAGGGCGCTGCTTGTGGATGAACTGCTCGTGGACTTCCCGTTCGTGAAGGAGTCGGACCGCGCGCATGCCATTGCCGCGATCCTTCTCCCCTTTCTACGGCGCATGATCGCCGGTCTCGCTCCGATTCACCTGATCGAAGCTCCCACACAGGGCTCCGGTAAGGGGCTGCTGGCCAGCTTAATCTCCATCGTTTCGACGGGTTTGGCGGCCGAGGGCCGGACCGTGCCGGAGAACGAAGACGAAGTCCGGAAGATGATTACCGCGGAGTTGGTCACGGGTCGCCCGATCATTCTTCTCGATAACCTCAGCGAAAAACGGGTGCTGGAGTCGTCCGCGCTGGCGTCGGTGGTGACCGTGCCGTATTGGACGGACCGCCTCCTGGGCGAATCCGAGATGTTGCACCTTCGCAATAATGCTCTCTGGCTGATGACCGGGAATAATCCGCGGTTGTCGGCTGAACTCGGCCGGCGCTGCGTCCGACTGCGCATCGATCCGCGAATCGACATGCCGTGGCTGCGTGGCGGATTCAGGCATCCGCTCATTACTGAATGGGCACAGGAGAATCGTTCGGCGCTCGTCCATGCCGCGCTCACGCTGATTCAGGCCTGGATCGCGGCCGGAAGGCCACTGCACGAAACACGACTCGGATCGTTCGAGAAATGGTCGGAGGTCATGGGCGGCGTTCTGGACGTCGCCGGAATTCCCGGCTTCCTGGGAAACCTGAATGAACTCTACGCGGCGTCCGACGGCGATGGCCAATTGTGGCGGGAATTCACCGGCGCCTGGTGGGACGAATTCCGCACTGCGCCGAAGAAAGTCAGCGACCTGACCCAGTTCTGTGAAGATCGTGACCTGATGCAAAACGTGCTTGGCGATGGGTCGACACGCTCGCAACAGACCCGCCTGGGCAAAGCGCTCGCCACGAAACGAGATCGGGTGTTCAACGGGCTGACCGTGAAACGGATTGAGCAAGGCAAACACAAAGGTTCCGTCTTCTATGCGCTCGCGTCGGCTACCGGCACTGAGGGGAATTCTCCGCACGATCTGGACCTCCTGGAGTTGCAGGATGGGGACGTTGTCGCCGAGGGTGGGGACGTTGGGAGTCTTGGGGACGTTGGAGAAAAACGTCCCCATTCGCTCGGGCCAATAGATTCAATTAGTTGCAAGCCATTTGGGGACGTTGGGGACGTTGGGGACCTTTTTCAAGGTTCCTCACGCGAGGAATTCTCTCTCTCTCACTCGTACACACGTACATGTGAGAGCGGTACGCATATAAAGGAGAGCCCCGAAAACGTCCCCAATGTCCCCAACGTCCCCATCGTGTCCGTAACAGAAACAAAACACGACATTTCACTCGTGGGGACGTTTGGAGCCGACGTCCCCATAGTCCTCACACAACGTCCCCAACCGGGAAACCGCGACGAGGTGGACCTGGCCAAGTTGCCGGAGACTGCCGCCACGGAACCTCCATGATTCGAGCCATCGCCATCGATGAGGATTCCAGATGCTCGCATTCACCCAGGAGAAAAAGATGCCCACCGTATTGACGGAGCAGTGTGCCGAGTCGGCTGAGGATGCGGCATCTGCCAATACGCCAAGGTGCCTGTTCGTGGCTACTTCCCTTGCGACGTGGACCACGGCGAACCCGCAATGGTTCGCCCGCGATTTCCAAATTGACGACAGGGTGTACCGGCGGCTGGATCCCGAGTATTACGCCTGGCTGCGGTCGCGAATGCAACTGGCGAAAAGGGCTGCCACCTCCGGGCCTCTCCCTCCGGCCGCGTTTGAAGATTTACGCGTGCGGTTCAACGCCGTGCACGAATGGGCGGTCAAGCATTTCGGCGAGGCACCATTGCTCACCGCAGTGCGGACATTTCGTTCGGGCGACTACGATCCTCCCGTAGCTGAAGACGAGGGCCGGCACGTCCCGGTGCCGGGCCCGCGAAAGACCGCCGCTGATGACATCTCGCCAGAGGCTATGGCCCTGGTTGATGCGATCAGCGAGTGTGCGCTATCGCTTGGCTGGAAACGTCAGAGGCTCTACGCCGCTGGCGGCGGCCGTATGTTCACCCCTGAGCGCTGTCTCGTCTGCTTTCTGAATGCTGGCGACCAGATCGGCGAAGTCACGCTCCAGTCCATCGAGATCATTCACCCGCTGCCATCCGAAGTGCGCCATCGATTCTACAACCCGGACGTCGACCAACCGTGGGTGAAGAGAATTGCGAGCCCGTGAAAAAAACACGAAAAAGCATCGTGCACTCCGGGTATTAGTAGATGAAGCGTCGGTTCGGACGACCAGCGCCAAGCGCACTCCCCGAAGGATCCCTTCCCGTGCTGTATCACTCTGCGGGTATACCCGCAATCCCACCTGGGCCTTACGCGAGAGCCATGCGCAAAAACATCCGAATCGAAAACCCGGTTTCCGGTTGTGGACTCACGTCGAAGAACCGCGCCAATCGTTTTGTGGCACAAGGACGTGCGGAATGGGTGCAGGCCGGAGTCTCGATCCGGTTCGTTCAGTCGGACCATCGGCAGCTCTCCGCACAGAAGTCCGTGGACGCGACGCGTTGGTCGTATGATCGGGCGGCGCACACCGGCATGGCGGGAATCGCTGAGTTGGCAAACCTGCCCATGATCGCCCCCGGCGTCGCCCTGGGACTTGGCCGACGCAAGGGTGCCAGCAGACATACTTTCCTGGCGACTGAGGGGTTCTGATGCGGATGACTTCAAAAGTTTTGGAGTCGCTGCGCCGCCAAGTTGCCCGCGCCGAGAGCGGCACGCCGCAGTGCAGGCCTGGCGGGCAGGGGCGGCAAGGCGCGCCCAAGGCGGCGGGTGGGCCATCCAGCCAACCCGAAGGAAGACGGGACACGGGCCAACCCGGCGCGAACGGGGCCAATACGTCGGCCCGCACTGAAAATTTGGATCCCCACCTTTCACTATTCTTTGCGGGTGGAATGGTGGCACAAAGTCTCTAGTTACTTGCACTTATTCAGGTGGTCACGGCAGGTGGTCACCGTGGTCACCCGCGTCGGCGCAGTTGGCCGCAGGACCCCACAATAGATGTCAACACCTCCGCCAACCATTACGCCCGCGATGGCGCGGCTCATCGAGATCTGGCCCACCGACCGGTTGGTGCCGTACGCCAAGAACGCGCGGACGCACTCTCCCGAGCAGGTAGCGCAGATCGCGGCGTCCATCGTGGAGTTTGGATTTGTGAATCCGATCCTCGTCGATTCCATGGACGGAATAGTTGCCGGCCACGGTCGCCTCATGGCTGCCCGTAAGTTGGGTCTCGCGGAGGTCCCGGTGGTGGTGCTGGGCCACCTCACCGAGATTCAACGGCGGGCGTACATCATCGCGGACAACCAGCTCGCGCTGAATGCCGGATGGAACGATGAACTGTTGCGGGGTGCCTTGGAGTCGCTCAGCGCGGATGGTTTCAACCTGTCGCTGGTGGGGTTCTCCGACGAGGAACTCGTCGTGCTGCTTGCCAGCGCAGAACCGGAGGCTGCCGCCACCGCGGAGGAGGATGCGGTTCCCGAACCTCCCGCGCAGCCGGTTACGATGTCCGGGGATGTGTGGTTGATCGGGCCGCACCGCCTGATCTGTGGTGACTGCCGGGACAACACTGTCGTCGCGAAGTTGATGGCAGGTGCCAGTGCGAACGTGGCGATCACGTCGCCGCCGTACGCCACGCAGCGCGAATACGACCCCACCAGCGGGTTCAAGCCGGTCCCTCCCGAGGAGTACGTGGGCTGGTTCCGCGCGGTGGCGGCCGGCGTCGAGTCGGTGCTGTCGCCGGACGGATCCTATTTCCTGAACATTAAGGCGCACGCCGACGAGGGCGAGCGGAATCTGTACGTGATGGACCTTGTGCTGGCCCACCGGCGCCAGTGGGGCTGGCGGTTCGTGGATGAGTTCTGCTGGCGCAAGACNNGACAACGGCGTGCCGGGCGGTTGGGGAAACAGGTTTAAGAACGCGTTCGAACCGATTTACCACTTCTGTAGGCAGCAGCAGATCAAGTTCCGTCCGCAGGCGGTCGGGCACGAATCCGAGGACTGCTTTGACTACTCCCCGAACAACCCGACGTCGACATCGGGCAGCGGACTGCTCGGCGCCGGGGCGCGGGGTAGTGCGGCGGTGAAGCCGGGCGCGCACGATTCGGATGGCCGACACACCGGCGTGGCGCGCCCGAGCAACGTAATCGAGGTGAAGACCGAGAGCGGCCAGGGATCGCACTCCGCCCCATTCCCGCGCGCCCTGGTGGAGTTCTTTGTGAAGGCGTTCACGGACGCCGGCGACATAGTCTTCGATCCGTTTATGGGTTCGGGGACGACCATTGCCGCGGCCCACGCGCTGGGTCGGATTGGCTACGGCTGCGAGATCTCGCCGGCCTATTGCGACGTGATCCTGCGGCGCATGGCGAACCTCGCCGGCGAGGAAGCCATTCTCGCGGAAACTGGGCAGTCCATTTCAGAGGTCGCGGCCGCGCGCGGCGTGCCGCAGGAGCAAGTTGACAATCCCCGACTTCGTGATTCACGCCGGATTCAGCATCACGGTCCGGCGCCCTTCTACGGGAGCCGTCAGGCTTCCTGAGAAACAGCAGTTGCATTTCATTCAACCAACAAGGAGAAAAACAGCATGCCCGAAGTAGCCACTCCGAACCAGGGCGAACGCGAGTTCGAGACCGGGACGGACGAATCTTTCAAAAACGCTAACGCCACCGGCAGCGAGGCCCACAACGAGAACCAGCGGGTCACGTACGCCAACATCAAGCGCACCTACGACGTGTACCAGGATCTGGACGTCCAGGCCGCGCGCCAATCCATGATCGAGACCACGCGACTGAACCAGATCGCGTCGCAGGCTCTGCAGAACGCGGTCGAGACCGCCAACATGGTCGGGAAGCAGGCCATCCGGCATGCCGATGTCGCCGCGGACGCTCTGTGGACTGACGAACTGAACCCGGTCACGCGCGGCGCTGGCTCGAACATCACCGCTGGCAGCGTACCCGCCAACCGCGCGATCGATGTGAGCGCCGCTGGCGTGGGCGTGGATGCCCAGGCTGTGGCCGCCGCCGTCGCCAAGCAGGTGGACGCCACCATTACGCCGGTGCTCGCCACCCTGCAGCAGATCGTCCAGGCACTGACCACGGCGACCACGGCCATCGCCAACGTCGTCAACCAGACGCAACCGAAGACGGCGTAGTTATTCCGTCCGAACCGGGGCGGTCCGCAAGCCGCCCCCACTTTTTCAATGGAGAAACGAAACCGATGAATACTCTGCTGATCATCCTCAAGATCTTCCCCCTGATCCTGGCTGCGGTCCAAGCCGTTGAGCAAGCGATCCCGCTGCCCGGCCAGGGAAACAAGAAGTTGGAACTCGTGCTCGACGTGCTCAAGTCCGCTTATGACGGGAGCGCGGACTTGGCGAAGCAATTCAGTTGGGACAAACTCGTCGCCGTGGTCGTACCGATGATCGCCAAGATCGTCGATCTGCACAACGCGCTGGGCCTGTTCCAGAAACCCGTTCAAACCAAAACCGCATGACGAACCTGCAGGTGGTGACGTGGCCGGTAGAGAAGCTGATTCCATACGCCCGGAATGCGCGCACGCATAGTGCGGAACAGGTCGCCCAAGTCGCGGCATCGATCGCCGAGTTTGGGTGGACCAATCCGATTCTGGCCGGCGCCGACGGAATCGTGATTGCCGGCCACGCGCGCCTGCTGGCTGCTCGTAAGCTGGGCATGACCGAAGTCCCGGTCATCGTCCTTGATCATTTGACCGAATCCCAGCGCCGTGCGCTGGTGCTGGCCGACAACCGGCTGGCACTCAACGCCGGCTGGGATGAGGACATGCTCCGCGTGGAGATGGCCGCGCTCGATGAGGACGGTTTCAACCTCGAGCTGGTCGGATTCACAGATGAAGAAATCGAAGGACTGCTTCGCGATCCCGAAGAAGCCAGCGCCGGTAATACAGACGATGACGCGGTGCCGGAGACTCCGGAGATCGCGGTCACGGTGCCCGGCGATGTCTGGATCCTCGGGGAGCACAGATTGCTGTGCGGCGATGCCACGCAGATGGCCGACGTGGAGAAGGTCCTCGGCGGCGGCCTGGCCGATATGGTCTTTTGCGATCCACCGTACAACGTGAACTACGGCGCGACGATGAAGGACAAACTCCGCGGCAAGAAGCGGAAGATCGCCAACGACGACCTGGGTCAGGACTTCGAACAGTTCCTGCGGGACGCATGCGTGAACATCCTTGCGATGACCAAGGGCGCGGTCTACATCTGCATGTCTTCCTCGGAACTGCACACGCTGGAGAAGGCGTTCCGCGAGGCGGGCGGCCACTGGTCCACGTTCGTAATCTGGGCGAAGAACACGTTCACGATGGGGCGGTCGGACTACCAGCGGCAGTACGAGCCGATTCTCTATGGCTGGAAGGAAGGAACCGATCACTTCTGGTGTGGCGCCCGCGACCAGGGCGATGTCTGGTTCGTGAAGAAGCCGGTCGCAAACGATCTCCACCCGACGATGAAGCCGGTGGAACTCGTAGAGCGCGCCGTTGGCAACAGCAGTAAGGGCCGGGACACCGTGCTCGATCCGTTTGGAGGTTCCGGTTCCACGCTGATCGCCTGTGAGAAGGTCGGCAGGCAAGCGCGGTTGATCGAACTGGAGCCGAAGTACTGCGACGTGATCATCCACCGCTGGCAGGAGTTCACGGGCAAGGAGGCGTCGTTGGATGGTGACGGTAGGAGCTTTGCCGCGATTGCCGCGGAGCGAACCCCAGTGGCGGCGTGAGGTGGACCGGTGCCGTGCGGAGATCGCCAGCGCGGAGCAACTCCTGCGCAGTGGCCACTCCGACGTCGCCGGCCTGTGTTTAGCACTGTCGGACTGGTCCGCCGAGCTACGCATTCTGGAGGGGGAACGTGAACGAGCATTTGTTTCAGATCTTGATCCCGGTAACCGGGCTAGTGTCCGGACTGATTGCGACCTACGTCAGCCTTCAGAATCGCGCGCTGCTCGCTGAGGTGCGCAAGGAGCTCGCGGAGTTGGAGAACCGGATCTTCACTCGCATCAACGGCACGTACGTGCGCTCCGGGGAATGTCGCCTGCGAGAGGAAAACGTCCAAGCGCGGCTGGAATCGCTGGTGGATGAGATCCGGAACAGAAACGCCGCCGGTGGTTGAGGCCGGCGGCGGTGAGGAGAGGAGTTGCTACTTGGCGGCAATGCGGTAGGCTCGGGCGCCATCGGGTCGTTTGAAGGATTCGACGGTGAGGCCCATCTTCTTGCCAAGGCTGCCGGAGATGAAGCCGCGGACGCTGTGGGCCTGCCAGTCGGTCGCGCCCATAATGTCGGCAAGCGTGGCGCCGTCGCCGCGCCGCAGCATGTCGAGGACGATGGCCTTCTTGCTGCCCTCGCGCGTCGTGGGCGTCGCATCCTTGGCAGTGGCGCCCTTGGTCGCCTTGGCCTTCTTCGGCGTGACGGGGGCCGCCTGGGGCGCGAGTGCAGGCGTCAGGGCTTGGATGGCCTTCCAGATTCGGGTGACCGCCGTCTTGCGGTCCGTGAACTTCTTGACCGGCTTGAGGTCGCCGAAGGGCGGCACGCCGGCGAAGGCGTTCCAGACTTCGATGAACCGTGTGATGGGCCATTCGGCGGAGATCTTGGTCAGTTCCTTCTCGGTCGCGAACGCGACCAGGTTGTCCTGCGCGGCGGGCGTCGCGTCGTGGGCAGTGATGTTGTTGTCGGTGTCTAGGGTAAAGGTGGTCATGGTTGTTCTCCTGATTCAGAATTCGATCTCGTCGACGATCCGGCGCGCCTCGTCAGGGCTGATTTCCTGCGCCGGCTTCACCTCCGAGCGGAGGCGTGCGGCCGTCCGGATGCGGATCTCGCGGCCGGTGGCGAGGTTGGTGCCGTACCAGCCGCCGCGCGGGTGTTCGCGGGTGAGGCGGACTTTGGCCAGCGTGCCGCTGACCTTCACGATGTAGGTCGTCCCGATGTGTGCGTTTTGCTTTTGCATGGTTAGTAGTCCAGTCCTTTGGCATCCACCGCGCTGCGGTCGCCGAGGCTGGCGAGGACGTAGGCGAGTTCCTCGGTGACGCGGCCCAGGTCGCCTGCGTACCCCCAGTTGGCGGGTTCCTGCGCCTGGTCCTTCTTGTGCTGCTCCAGCCGGCTGGCGATGCGTTTCAGCAGGTCCATGCTCTCGGTGTGGCGTTCCGCGTAGCAGGCGGCGGCGGTTTGCTTGGTGGTCTTGGCGGTGCGTGGCATCGAACACATACATCACTTCGGTGGCGGCGGAAAGCAAGGCCGAAGTTCGACTTTTCGGAAGAAAGATTCAATGGCGGCGGTTATGGGATTAGGTGACCGCCCGGTGTCCACATGACTGGAATCTCTCAGCGGGCGTACGCACGGTTGCGGGGTGTTGCCCTCAGCGCCGTCCAGAAGGCGATCAAGACCAAGCGGATCACGCCGAACGCGGACGGGACCCTTGATCCAGAGCGGGCGAACCAGGAATGGGAACGGAACACGTTCGCGGGCAAGACTCTGCATCAGGCGACCAGACCGCAAGTAGTGCCACTCAGTGCGCCTCCCCCAGCGCGTGGCGGTCCGGGCATGTCGAATCAGCCCGACGTATCGAGCGATCCGGTCGCCGCCTATCTGCGGGCCCGCGCCGTGAGCGAGACGTTTAAGGCGAAGACGGCGCAGTTGGAGTATGAGGAGCGCGCCGGCAAACTGATCCAGGCGACCAAGGCCGGCGAGTATGCGGCGCACTGGTCCGCGATCGTCGGGGATGCGCTATCAGCGTACCCGGATCGCGTGGCGCCGCTGGTTGCAGCCGCGAAAACGGAAGCGGAGATCCACCGGATCCTCGTGGGCGAAACGAACGCGCTGCGCAGGAAGATGGCGAAAGCCATCTCGGACGCGGGTTACTGATGATCCATTACCACGGCGGCCGGCATTCGACATGGCAGGTCGCTGTCGAGATCTGGAAGGGACGGCATGCGCTGGTGAGCAATGCGGAACCGCAGCAGATCGGGATCGCGGCGGAAGTGGCGCAGTCGTTCGCCCTCGATAACGGCGCCTTCACGGTGTGGAAGCAGGGCATCGACATCGACTGGCAGTCGTACTACGGCTGGGTCGAACAGTGGCATCGGCATCCCGGCTTCGACTGGGCGTTGATTCCCGATGTGATTGAGGGAGACGAGACGGCCAACGACGGACTCCTTGGGGAGTGGCCGTTCGGCAAGGTTGCGGGCGTGCCGGTGTGGCACTTTCACGAGTCCCTCAAACGGTTGCAGGGGTTGGCGACCGAGTGGCCGCGCGTAGCGCTTGGATCGAGCGGGCAGTACGCGACGATCGGAACGACGCGGTGGTGGAACAGGATGCAGCAGATCATGGACAGCGTTTGCGAGGACGGCACGCCCACCGTAAGGCTCCACGGTCTGCGGATGCTGCGGCCCGACGTCTGCAAGTACCTTCCCCTCGCGTCTGCGGACTCGGCGGGGGCCTCGCGCAGCGTGGGCACGACGAACTGGGGTGGGTGTTACCGCCAGGCTTCCGACGCAGTGAAGGCGCACGTCCTGGTGGAGCATTACGAAGCCACCCAAGGCGCGGCGATTTGGGCCGGCATTCCGCAGCAAGAGGAGTTGTTCGGTTGACCAGCATCTGGAAGGACTTCCATTTCGATGCGGCGCACCGACTGCCGCG
>QGNH01000183.1_pt2 | contig 10783 bp, 9 predicted proteins | sample 1735481 | NCBI WGS metagenome assembly QGNH01 (sample SAMN09239004, study PRJNA386568) | Viral metagenome, whole genome shotgun sequencing project. | reverse complement strand
TTTACAGATGAAATGAACAAGTTATTGCCAACATCCGGCAATTTGCTTAAGTCTATTCCAATGTTAGAACAACTTTTCAACGCATTCGGTACATTGAAAAGTTTATTCGTTGAATTGGCTGTGGTTACTCTTGCAGCAAAAGAAGCAATACACCTTCTAGAAGAAGGCATCAAACATGGAGCAGAAGCATATCAGAATGCAGCCAAAACAGGAACCAATATTGCTACAGCCTTTGCTTTATCCGAAGCATTCAAAGCAATAGGAATGGGCGGTGCTGAACAGCAGTTATTGGCTACTGGACAATTCAATAATAGAGCTAGACGGTCACTTATTCCCGGCACAGATGAAGTTGTTGGTGCAGCAAGAACCGGACAATTTGCTAATTTACAGCAGTTTGAAAATATGCATGTTGAATTTGATAAAGCACTTCAAATGTCAACTAGTGCTGCTTATCAAATGCAAGAAGCTGCTGGAATAAATCAAATTTTAAGTTCTGAAATGAGTTTGGTTGGTACACAGTGGAAAGCTTTCCTATCACAAATGACCGCAGTTCTAGGCCCCTTAATAGACCAATTTTTATCGAACATGATAGTGATGATGGCATATTTTAATTCTCAAATGGAACCTTTAGTTTGGATTTTGAAGAAAATAGGATTATCAGGGCCAATAGGTGATTTTAATAAAATAAACGTTGGTAGTAATATAGGTCAAACCAATCTTTCCTCTTATGAACGAATTGGTTTTCATTTTGACGGTGGATTGAAAGAAATTGACCATCTATCAAATATCGAAAAGAATACAGCAGAAACCAATCAAATATTAACAACAGGCATTGGCCACGGCGGCAAATTCGGCGGAGCTGGTGCTGGTGGCGAATGGCCATTTAGACCAGCAATGCCTGTATTTGGACTACCTTAAATTTATGGCTATATCTACAATCAACATCAATTACGCAGGTTCTAATACAACCTTCACCTCATCCGCTCCTGTTCAGCAGATAACAATTCTGGACAGCACAAATCCTGTATTTCTAAGAAATGCTTTCGTAACGGATAAATCTGTTATTCTAAAACGCGGTGGCAGTGTTGTAACAATACCTTTATCGCAACTATTTGGTGCTGCTGCGACTGCTGACCCGACAATGACTTGGAAACCTATTATTACAACACAACCAACAGTGAATAATACAATTACGCATCCAGCAACAGGTTCCTTTACCATTTCAGCAAGTGCTGAGACCAGTTTGACTTATAGCTGGTATTATCATACTTCTGGTTCGGTAACTTGGACTTCATTACCGGCTTCAAGTGGTTCCAATACAGCAACCATCAAAATGCTGTGCCCGCTAGCAACTCCGTTGAACAACAGTTCTTATATTTGTTATGTTAATAATACCACCGGCAACGTAACGTCATCGGTTGGAACATTATACATTTTGTGAAATTATGGATTTTGAATATACAATACCAGCTGATGTAACTGATACACCGCCTTCGGGGCTGGATAGAGCCGATGGTCTTATTAGAAATAATGTGCAATTCCCCGGTACAGCATTACCATCCGGATGTATTTATATCATTCGCTCGGATGGAACAGTTGTGGATTTGCCTTCTAATTCTGGTTTTTTTGAGGAAGACCCGAATTCGCCTGAAATTGAACGTGGTGAACAAGCAACCATAACACACAAGTTTTATAGTGACCCGACCAATGCTCAAGCAATATTAATTTCGCTTGGCCGTGGTCATTTAATGCTTGATAGTTATGGCAACGTTACACGCGTATTGTCACAACGCCAATCGTTTAAGCGAGGTGGTTACAATGAAATAACAATTACTTCGGAAGGCACCAACTTTGACGTTCCGTTCGACACTTGGAATGTTGAAACGGTTGAGTTTAATCCTTCGATATACAAGCACCCCCGTTATAATATTTTAAGTAATTATCAGAAGTATCTGATAAGGCAGCAGAACCAAGTTGAGAATTTGAATTTGCAATCACAATTTACCAACCTTATCAGTTCTCCAGCATTCAGCGCTTCACTTCAACAACAAAGTGCTTCATTGGAATTGCTGAATAAATTACATAAAGGATTTGATAGTTTTTATTTGGCTGGCATAAAGGTGACTTGGACACAGTATTCATTTCTTCCACAAGTCATTAATGCTGGTGGATATATTGAAAATCCTATTTCGGAAGGTGGACTTCCTTATTATATATGGAGCCAAGATGGTTCTATAAGCGCTGCAACCGACTCAACAAGTTATAATATATTTCAGGATTTTCCGTATGAGAATCCAAACTTTTATATGTCCACCTTCGGCGACGCCGACAATCCTACGCCGGGCATATCTTGGTTGCGATATATGGATGTGCAGACGTTCCAAAGAACGTGGTATGCTACCACCAGAACGTGGATAGGCGGACCTATAGGCCACTGGGACAGAGAAGCGTATAGTTATACCTATCTTCTTGGTGAACCAATACCGCTGCCATATAATACCAATCCAAGTTCAACGGAGTTGTAAAATGAAAACTATTTATACCTACTAATATGGCAACAAAAGCAGAACAATTATACATTAACGCCTATCCAAACGGCGCAGCTCAACCAGCAGGCAATATCTTGCAGACAAATGCTACCAACATTGTTGGACCTGACGGCGTTAAGAACCAAGATCTAATTGAAGTGATAGAGCCATTTGGAACACAGGTGCCCACATTGGTAAAGGGCAGAACTTCAGGTTGGAGTCAAATACAGAATATCTCAACAAACTTGGACCTTTCCAAAATGCAAGCAGCATTGAGAGCAGCGGAACGCGGAGATACCACTGTATTGTTCGCTATCTACCGCGATATGTTTTTGGGCACAGGAATGGTTGCTGGCGACCTTGGAAAAAGAAAACTAGCCGTTTTATCGGAGCCTCATAGCATTTTACCATTCAATAAAAACAATGAGGATGACCTATACGCTGCGGATGTTATCAGTGATATGATAATGAATTGTTCTTCTTGGAATCAGAGCCTATCACATTTGATGAATGCTGTTGTATTTCCTATCGCCATTTCGGAAAAATTATTCAGACCCGTTGAACAGGATGAAGAAAATCCATTCAAGCTTCATTATTATTTGAAAGAAATGTTTCCGGTTGAGTATGTTTTACTGAATTACCGCCTTCCTTATTTGCCACAGGGACCGATAAACGCTATGAACAATATGCCTCCGGTTCCATTTCCGCCCAACTTGCAGTCAAGCACAGGCAGACTTGAGGATACCATTTACGATGTTGACAGTTTCGAGCCAAACCTTCGGCTGTGGCACGTATTCAACAACGGCCTAATTGACTATAGTTGGAGTAATATTCGAGCACTTGACCCTGATAGACATTTGGTTTATCGCTGTAATTTGTTGAATGGTATTGCTCGTGACAATTTCGGTGGACTTGGCAGAAGTATTATGTTTTGGGCATTCTTCGCTCAACTTGCTAGAGAATATTATATTCGCATGTTGGATAAATACGGCAGTCCATTTATTGTAGCGAAGGTTGATACCGCCCAAGTTGATACGGTTAAGAAAATTGAGGAATCATTACAGGCATTGACAAAACTTCAGGGAATTGTGATAAATAAGGATGCTGATATTGTATTGCATGAGTCTAATTTAAGAAATGCAAGTGATGGGCACGAAAGGTTTTTGAACTTCTGCCACGACCAAATATCATTGCTTATCAATGGACAAACTCTATCAGGTCACGCACAAGGAACTGGTATGGGCAGTGGAGTAGCAAAACTACAAGGACAAGTTAGAAGCGATATTATATCTTATGATAGGCTGATGCTTGGCACAGTTTTGAGAAACCAGTTATTCAAACAATTTCTTAAAATTAACGGCATAAAAGGACACGCACCTTTGATAACTTGGGGCACGGACTCCACGGAAGGAATGAAAGACTTTTCACTATCAATACAGGCTTTATACAATTCAGGTATTGTGCCAGCAAAAGAAGCCTTCGATGTTATATCCGAAAAGTTTGGTTTCACCGTTGAAAAAGCGGTTATTGACAGCACAACAACACCACCAAATAATAAGCCTGTGGTGGATGATAACAATAAGGATGCTACGGAACCAATTGGAGCAGCGGAAGACCAAGAGAAAAAGGATAGTGGCGGTGAAAGTTAATATCATAACTGATACCATAACACCCCAGTTGAGACTGCTTCAACGTGCAATTGATACTTCGGGCAGAAGGCGCGTGTTAATTGCTGTTGCTCAGAGGTTCGTTGATATGACAAAGCAAAACTTCGGCAATAGTGGTACTTATCGCGGAAATACATGGCCTAACCTGAGTATCAAGTATGCTAAGAAAGTAGGCCATTCAAATGCTACTTTAATTCAGACCGGAAACTTAAAGCAGTCAATACAAGCATCAGCACCACGAGGCAACTGGGTTGAGATAACAAGCAAAACACCTTATTCCGCTGCACATTTACTTGGTAACAAAAGAACGCCACAACGAATATACTTTCCTATGGAAATGGTATCCGCTAATATGTGGAGGCCGGTATTGTCTGCTGAAAAGGAATTACAATACGAATTCATTAGAACATTATTTATATTATCAGGCGGTGGCTTTCCTCTATTTAATCCAGTGGTAGCAAGACAAGTGCCAATGTATGGCAATGTTACATTACCAGCACAGGAGTCATTTTAAGAGATATGGACTTTATACAAAACTTACAGAAGATAAGCATACCACTCTTGCACGAGCGTTCTCAGTTGGACTCGGTTAGAGAGAGCGAAAGCACTCCACACTATTGGAAATATATTAACCTTTGCTCCAATACAATAAATGCTTTAATTGAAAATGTATTATCGCTGAAAAGAGACTTGGTATCCTTGTCAACACCTAAACTCGGTGGTATTGACTTTTATCCTTTCAAGATATATCAATTTCCTGAGATATTCAGAACCACAAGCATAGACTCCTATAATGACTGGCGAAAAGTAAGAGTTAGAGCCGGTTGTGTATTAACGGACTATATAGACCCGCTTTCTTCTTCGCTGGTAATAGGAACAGATGGTATTCGTTATACAGACGACCAATTTTATCCAAATGAAACGGGTTCTTTGGATATATTGGTGCCTGAAAACACAAGTCAATATTGGTTCTGGGTGGAACAGTCGAGCAGCAATTATTATTTGAGAGACGGAGCCGACCCGACAGTGACAAGTTCATATAACCCGAGTGCGTGGACAACTTTTCCAACACCTGACAGCACTCATTGGCCCGTAGGCTATGTTGACAGTCTATTAGGTGCTGGTTCTCACCAACTATATGTCAGACAATTTGCTCGGGGTGATATTTTATCAGCGGGCGCCGGCGAGGTTGTAAGCGATGTAAAACAATTAAAAATAAAAGAAGTGGGCGACGACTGGTTGCGCTGCCGTGAGTTCTTTAGTATCCCCGGCGAAACTCAGGATGATGAGGTGACTGTGCAAGAGCAAAATGAAGACGTTTATGTTGCCAAACAGCCAAAACACAGATGTTCAATAGGTTCTGAAAGCCAGTATGATATTATTTCGGGAGTTGATATAAACCACGAATATTCTTATGCTGATGCGTATGATGGCAATTACGACCCGAATGCTTGGGCAGCACCCGGCTATCCCGGCACTCAAAGTGGTTCGGTTGGTTTGGGCATAAACAATACAATTCGCACGGACCACGTTGGAGTTCAAGCAGGTGTTCCAAAAGCATTGGTGGACGAACAACAGCAAATAACGCCGGTATGGATGTTGGATGATATAATTTATGCTATGTCGGTTGTTCATAGCAATGTATTCATCTGGGTTGCTGGTGAAGGTGGAGATGTGCCACAGGAATTATATTGGATAGAGATAGGTGGTTCAAGGCAGTGGATGGAAATATATCCGGAAGGAGCCTGATAAATGTTATTCAATCCTTATCAGACCCGCCTCCGAACAGCGAAACAGAGTTCACACATTCAAATGGACAGTCACCGCCGACTGGCTCCAGACCAAATGGTTATTGAGAAAAGCCGGTTTGCATGGCTTAATAGGCCGGGCTTTAGAATTGTTGATGGATGGAATATCCTAACGGGTGGAACATACGGAACGTTGTATCAGGACTGGGACCATAATGTATTCAGTTCATCTTGGAATCCAGCAACATATTTCTTTGATGCTGATGGCACCTCCGACAGAAGGTTTCTTTCAATGAGCATTCAGGTTCAATGGAACCCCGGCTATTACAATACACCGACAGAAATTACCAGAGCGGAAATACATGTAAACCGATATACAGGTGGTGTTGAAAATGCTCAAGCAAGTCCATTCTTCTTCGATGCACCACCGGTTAGTTCCAATGTTATTATTTCAGGAAGTTACTACAATTACTTTGGGCCACGCGTTGATGGTGACGGAGTTATGACCGCTTCTGTTCCATTTACCGTGTTGAGTAACACCTCTTCGTCCTTAGCATTACAATGGAGTGCTATTACAGCCATAGGAAGGAACGTTACGCTTACAATTAAACTGGATGGCTCGATAACCGAAGAATCCGTAATAAGTGAATCTTTAGCATTGTATAATACCATACCTAAACTTGGACAATTGGCTTATGGGCAGTTATGGAACAGAACGAAGGACTCAGCAAGTGTCATTTTGGATGACCCGGATTATACAAAAACTCCGTTGTATGGCGATATAAACTTTCCAACAAAATGGTATTCAAATAGGCCTTGGCAGAATATGGGAAACGGTATATGGAGTCCTGTAATACAAACAACCAATGCTTATGTGCCCGTTGGAGCGTGGCGCAGAGTGCCATTTGATGAGGATACCGAGTTCAGGTGCGGTGGCGGTGGCTTTTGTGGAATGAGTGCCAATGCTATTGTATCAGGCTCAGCTATTGACCCGTGGATATGGCGGGGACTTGACCTTGTTGGCTTTTTAGGTGTAACTTGCCATGTTGCTTGGAATGAGGAATGGAGCATTGCAACCATTGACTGTAATGCAAATGGTTATACAAGCTCAATATCCTATACACCGGAACCAGCACATTATGACCATTCATTTGATATTGAAGTGGTGCAGAGCAATGGTCCTTCTTTCAGCCAATCTCTGCAATGGACCTGTCCATCGTCGCACATTGTCACTTCTTGAATATGCTTTCGGTTTTTTCAAATATAATTATAATATAGCGGAGGCGCTGTAAACGTGTAGAGGTACAAATATTATGTATTTTAATTTTATCAAGGCTGATGGAACTGCTGTAAACAACTATTTCAGTTTAATTCCTGTAAATTATCCATTGGTTGTTGCAGCGGAAATTATAACGGGCGACCCGATACCATTTTTAAGTTCACCACAAAATATATCGCCCATACCAAACACCTATAAAGTAGAATGTAATATTAGAAATATTGCAAGTCCTTCTGTTGTTGCTGGTGTTGGTGATATAGCAAATACTTGGTACATCAGTTCCAGTTTAAGTAATACCGCTTCAGCAAATATTATAAGTGGTTCGTATGGAACTGGAGCACTTTGTCCGGTATTATTTGACTTTTATAATTCCATAAATGGTCCTTGTAGCTCTTCTCTGGTTCTAATAACCTCCGATTTTAGTAATGTTGGCTTTAACGATAGTTTTGTATTAAAAGGCACTCTAATTTATACCACGGATATAAATGGTTTATTAACCGTTCCATTGGTTCCAAGTGCTTCATACAGCATTGAGTATAGGGGAGTTAAGAAAATAACTTATTTTGATATTTGGCTTTCAGGTTCGGCTGCAAATGCTACAGCAAGTCATTGTATCATTTCGCCCATCAAAACGGTTCCAATTATCACACCACAGAATAGTGCTCAATATCCATACACGGCTCAAGCAAGTGACGCGCGTTATATTCAAACCGGTGGCAGTATAACAAATGCTGTATATGCACAAACCGCTTCTTATGTCACCGCCTCAAATGTTATTGGAACGGTATCAAGTGCTTCATACGCTTTGAGTGCTTCCTATGCTTTGAATGGTGGTGGAAGTTCCAATAATAGTAATAGTGCTTCTTGGGCATCATCAAGTTTAAGTGCTTCTGTTCTTTATAATTCTCAAACTTCAATTGGCACCGATGGTAATATTGTCATTTCCGGTTACATAGTCACCTCTCCTTCGCAAATTGGTAAAAATTCAAATTGCATTGGAGCGAATGCTGGTGGAACAACAGCACCTGTTTTAAGTAATTTCATCGGTGACTTTGCTGGATATGGTGCAACGGTGACTTCAAGCAATTTCTTTGGGCAAGCAGCAGGTGAATCAGCAACCGATGCGAATTATTCCGTATTCATTGGTGATAATGCTGGTAATTCCGCAACTAATGCTTCTAATTCAATTTTCATTGGTTTTGGTGCTGGTGAAGGTTCAACAGACGCGGCACGTTCGATTTTCATCGGTGAAGGTGCTGGTGACAATGCATTTACAGCAGATAATTCCATTTTCATCGGTTACGAAGCAGGTGCTTCCGATACCGTCAACAACCACAGCATTCACCACAGCATTCTTATAGGTGAGTTCACCAGCACCGGCGGACATTCTGATAGTATTTGTCTTGGTAAAGGAACACAAAATAATTTATCCAACCAATTGAATATTGGTAATGTGCTTTATGCTACCAACATTTTTTCCGGTTCCACTCCTACTTCAACACCGGTTGCCAAGGGCAAAGTTGGTATTGGAATAAACAATCCAGTCAATACTTTGGACGTGGTAGGCAATATAAGTTGTAGTGTTATCACAGCTTCTTTATTCAACGGCACCGCCAGCAATTCAGTTACAACAAGTATCTTATATAATTCTCAAACTTCAATTGGAACGGATGGCAACATTCTCATTTCTGGTTACGTAGTGAGTAGTCCAGCACATCTTGGTAAAACCAAAGAAATGATTAGCATTGGTGAAAATGCTGGAGCAGGAACAGGAGCGGGGTATGACGGAATGATGATTTCTTCCTGTTTCCTTGGAAACAATGCTGGCTCTGCCTCCAATTCTGCTCACGACACCGTAGCCATAGGGCAGAGTGCTGGTGCTGCTGCTCCTAATGCTGATGATAGCAACTTTTTAGGTTTCATCGCTGGTGCTGGAGCAATTAATGCTCACGATTCTAATTTTTTCGGTAGTAATGCTGGTTATGGTGCGACTGATGCGAACGACTCAAATTTCTTCGGACATTGGGCAGGTGCTGGCGCAAACAGTGCTTCTTATTCAACATTTATTGGCTCAAGTGTCGGTATGAATGCAGTCAATGCCGACCACTCAATATTCATTGGTGGTGGCTTCGGTGGTGGAACTGGTGTTGGTGCCACTAATGCCAACAATTCAATTTTCATCGGTTACGCTGCTGGTATGAATGCTGCTGCAGCAAATAATTCAATTTTCATTGGTTCCACCGCTGGTAACACAACTTATGGTTCTCTTTCAGCAAGTTATAGTATTTGCATTGGTAATAATGCTGTGGTTAATGGTCCGAATATGATGAATATCGGCAACTTGATTTATGGACTGAATGTAAATACTAGTGGTGGTTCAGGACTTCTTGGTATCAACCAACCAACACCTGTAAATACCTTGGATGTAAATGGCAATATCGGTTGTAATACTCTTATAGCTTCGGTGTTGGAGAATACAAACACTACAATTGGCGGCAATATAGTCACCACACCTAACAACTTTCAAGCCAATTCAGTTATAATTCCTATTCAAGACATCGCCGGCACTCTTACAATAACCGACCCGAATGCTCCAAGCCATTATGAATTAGTGAGTGATGGTTATACAATTCAATTGCCGGATGGTTTGGTTGATGGCCAGTCATTTACTTTCCACGTCCAAGCTGGTATTGCTTATACAACCGGTATTCAGTTTATTCCAACGTCAGGCACCATTGACTTCTTTTCGTATTACCAGCTCACCGGTAATGATGTAACAGTCAAGTTTACGTGGCACAGCGATGGCTACTGGTTCTCAACCAAGTCACAGGGGCCGGATAACATTGTCAACAATGACACTATAACCATAGGCGTTGATGTTCCATACACCACCGACACCATTATTGGAAATACCGTATATCTTCCACCAGCCAATATAAGTGCTGGTAGGCGTTATACAATAATAAACAAAGAAGTTCTGCACGCTGTCGGGACGGTGTATGCTCAAAGTGGCGACGGTATTGATGCTGAGGGTAATAGCTACATTTATATAAATCGAGCCATAACACTCATTTCCGATGGCGTGAATACGTGGTGGACAGTATCCACCACCAATGGATATTGATGTTGGTAGCATTTATAAGGACAAGACAAAAACGATGAGGACAATTTTATGGCAATTATAATATCACAAAGCATAGTGGTTCCAGCAACAACAACACCTGAAATAGTGTATAATGCTGTATGGATAAGCAATATATCAATTATAGCACCGAGACCGACTGTACCTGTTAGGGCAGTGGCAACCTTTGTGCCTTATAGCACCGATACCGGTGATATATTGACAAACAAAAGCAAAACTATAATGATACAGGATGTATTCAATGCTGCAACTGGTAACACTGAATTGAGCAATGCGATGAGTTCCATACTGTTATTTGCTCAGAACTATGTCAGCAGCAACAACTTGTTCGGCAGTGGTAGCAACAACAACTCGTTCAGTAGTGGTAGCAACAACTTGTTCGGCAGTGGTAGCAACAACTTGTTCGGCAGTGGTAGCAA
>QGNH01000965.1_pt1 | contig 10791 bp, 15 predicted proteins | sample 1735481 | NCBI WGS metagenome assembly QGNH01 (sample SAMN09239004, study PRJNA386568) | Viral metagenome, whole genome shotgun sequencing project. | reverse complement strand
CTGGTGGCCTGAGTGGCCGCAGTGCCAAGGCCCAGATTCGTTCGTGCTGTGGCTGCGCTGGCGAGATCGCTGAGGTTGTTAGCAGACTGGAGAAAGTATGAGCTGGCTTGAAGCGCCGCACTGCCCAGGCCCAGATTCGTTCGCGAGGTGGATGCGCTCGAAACATCGCTCAGATTGTTGGACGCCAGCAGAAACGTGGGTACGCCTGTCAGTTTCGACCAGGCAAGGCTTGTGATCCATGACGGGTTAGCGTACGATCCGGTTTGGTCCGCGCAATTCGTCACAGCCGCGCAATTCAGCGTCTGCCACGATTTATCGCCTCGCCAGTATTGGCTTGTCGTTCCCGCTGTGATGGCGGGTTCGTAGGACGGAACGCCAGTCAGCTTAGACCACGCCAGCGACGCGAGCCATGAAGGATTGGCATACGTGCCGCCGCTCTGCAGCACGTTGGCCGGCACGATACCCGAGTCGGCGCCGTTGCCCGCGCCGTCCCCTTCGATTAGATCGGTGGTTGCAGGGATCGTTGCACCGCCGCCCGCGCCTGTTTTCGGCAGCCACGCTCCTGCGGATGCGCTCCATTCGGGCGTTTGACCATCGATCGCGCCGCTTTTCGAAATTTGTGCGAGCGCGATGATTGTGGCTGGCGTGACAGCAGTGTCACCCTCGACGTATTGCACCGTGTACGGGCCGCCTCCCGGAACGGTCCACGTGCGCGTGTAGGTATCGGTACCCCCCATCGGGGCCGGGAGGCGGACTGTATACGTCGCGGTATACGTCGCGGGCGTTAAGCATGCAGAGAACGTGCCAGCCGACGTCGTAATGCGCGCAGCGCTCTGCGTCGGCCCGGTCGCGGGCGTATAAGCAAGAGTGATATCGATAACACTGCCGTTCAGCAGGAGCATGGGAACAGCAGCGCCGATCTGGTAAACCGGGCCCGTGATCGTGGTACATGCAGGCTGCGCGAGCGCGCCCGCGCAAGCGACAAGCATGAAAGCAATGAGCGCGGCCGAGTTTCTCGCAATGGGCGCAAAGGTCGACGCAAAGGCACTCCCGCTATGGCTGCAGACTCGCCGGAGCCCTCTGGAGGGTTGGCTTTGCGGTAAACTTTGCGTCTTTGCGAGAAAGTTATGCACGATTCAGCGTCCTCTGGAAAAACAGATTCCGATCCGCGAACTGCCCGCTTCCGAGCGCCGCGCCCGTTGTCGAAGGCGCGCCCGCGAACGTGTAAGTCTGCGTTGCGATGGCGATCGGCGAGACGTTTTGCAGCGTCAGCACGCCGCCGGTGACTGTGGCGTAAACGTTCCAGCCGCTTGCGTTCAGCGGAACGACCTGCCCATCCGCGATGCCGACCTGATCGGGCGCGCCGTTGGGCGGGTTCAGCCCGGCGATGGAAACCGACAGATAATGCGAGGCGGCGAGCGCATAAGTAACAACCGCGCTCGGCCCGCTTTCGCCGTTGCCCTTGACTAGCGGCGTGATGTACTGCGATTGATCCACGTACGCGATCGCGACATCGTAAGCCGCCGCGCCACCGGCGCCTCCGGAGACCCCCGTGACGTTCGCCGCGCCCCACGTGCCCGCGTTGACGGCGTGCAGAGCACCCGGGCATTCGAGCGGCCGGAATACGATAGGCAGCCCGTTGGCGCGCAACGTGCCCCACGCGGTCGCTGCGGCCGCCGTATAGCGGACGAACTTCTCATCGTAACGGTCTTTGATTTTGCGATTCGCCGCAGCGCGATAGAAATTGCGCAGCGCGAGATAAGAGAGCCACGTCTGGACAGACGAGACATCGTTGGCATAAGCCGAACTGACAACGATCTGCGACGGTTTAACGCGCGGGATCGAAGCGGCCGTGTAGCTCGCGCTCAGGACGGCCCACGAGCCGCCCCCGGCGAGAGAGGACGCGCCATACCAGGTGTTATAAAGCTGCTGCGCGCGCAGTAGCTCGTTTTTCGCTTCCGCCCACGCCTGCCGGATGACGCCGCCCGCGCCGTCGACGGTAATCGATTCGGCGGTGGCGACCTTGGGCACCTCGCTATCGATCTGCGCGAGATCGGCGGACGAGGAAATAATATCGGAGTCGGAGAATAGAGCCATGGTGAGTCAATGCCGTTAAAGCAGGGCGATACCGTCACGTGCATCACGTGCGGAAGGTCCTATATCCTCCAACCGATGGACGATTATTTCAACGCGACGAACAGCCAGGACGGGCAATGCGAAGCGTGCCTCGTTAAGTCTCTCGGATGCAGCGAAGTTATCGTGCTGAATCCGGGGAGAGGCGAGGAGTTGCAGCAAGCGTTCGAAAGATCGGCGAGCGCCCCGGCGGATAAGCCGAAGCGCTGAGCGCCGAATCGGGTCTTATTGCTCGAGCCACGCCTGCACGAGCGCCGTCGGAGATCCCGTGACCACCTGCGCATTGACGCGCAGCTTGGTATTGGTCGCGCCAAAACGGCAGGCCGGAATCTGATAGTCGCGAACCGACTGCGTCGCACCCTCGGGTTCGGCAACGCCCGCGAAAGTCACGGACCAGGGCTGAAGCGCATCGGAGAACGCGGACGCGTTGGCCGTGTCTTCGAGCGCGATCTGGATGTTCTGCGCGCTGGTCAGCCCGCGAACGCGGATCTTAACCGTGTAGGCGCCCGTCAGCGCGGAGGTGTCGAGCGATCCGGTGATGGCGCCAGTGGTGGTTACGGACTGCTCGCCCGTTGAAATGGCACTGATCTTAGACATGTGTTTTTTCCTTTTTCCTATGTGAGATGTTCCGCAATGCGGAAGTTGAAAATACGTTTGATGTGATTCAGAAATTCAGGAACTGAGAGATTATGCTTGGCTATATTGCAAACCTTACAGCAAGGAACCGAATTGATCTTCGTGTAACCGAGCGAACTATCCAAACGGTCAATTCCGCTGTACTTTCCGCTTTCATATCTGCCGCCGTTGTGATAGTTGGACGGAGGCAGATCACAATAGATGCAGTTCGATTCAAAGAGCACGATGGCATCGTCGATGGTGAGCGAGAACTCCCGGGCATTCCGTTTCGCGCGGGACTTCGCGGCGACAAACGCTTTGGAATAAAAATGCGGATTCGGGCACGGCTTAGACGGCGGAGGCGGCGACTTGAAACAACCGCACGACCTGACAACGCGCCGGGCATCTACCAGGTCCTCATAGGATCTGGCGCATATCGTCCCACAGGTACATCTGCACTCGAACCACCGTTTACCGTGGCGCTTTCCTTCCGGGCGCTCAATACGACGGAGAACCGTCAGGCGAGACAACGTTAGGCCAGTGATGTCTCCTCCCGGCGGAAGGGTTATTTTATTTGTCGAATAGCGCTCCCTCAAAAGCCGGTTTGAGCAGTCCTTGCATCTCCGGAGTACGCCAAGCCGTCCGTTCGGACTCTTATGAAAGCGATCCAGTGTTCTGTTCCGATTACAGTCAGAGCAACGCTTGCGTGGCATATTAACCAGTATAGGTTATACTGGTTAATATGCCTAGCAAAAAGCAGTTACTTTCGTTCGTTATCGACGCCCCACTACTGGAACGTGTCGATGACTTCTGGCACAAATACAAATTTCAGAGCAGGGCCGAGGCGATTCGCTGGCTGATGGAAAATGCCCTCGACAAAAAGCTCGCTCCCGGCAAGTGAGGCAGCTAACTACGCGCCGTCGGAGTGGTCTTTGGCTGCCTTAGCCGGCTTCGCCGGCTTCGCGTCCCGATCCGCCAGCGCCACCGCGAGCGCGCGCTGCAGCTGATCGTCGGAGACCGCCGTTTCGAGGCGCACGGTCTGTTTCTTTTCGAGTTCCGTTCTGTTGATGGCGTCGGTGCGCGCCTTCAGATCGGAGTGGTATGTCGCAATCTCCGTATCGGTCGCCAGACGCGCGTCGCCCTGCACAATCCACCGCGCGGCGTAACCGCGGGGCGCGGCGCTAATCTTGCCGGCAGTCGAGCCCGAGACCTCGTTTTCGCGAGAGACGATATACACGGGTTCGGTCGGGTCGCCCGGGAATGATGCTTCCATTGCCTTGGCGCCGGTCCAGTACTTTTTTAGATCCATAAATGTGTTTGGGCCTCTTGGCTTTCGGCGGGCCGGATGCTTTCCAGCCCGCTCGAAGTGCCGGGTGAACTAGGTGCTCTGGACGTCGACGGCGAAGTTCTGCCGCAACGGCGCGCAGCCGTACAGGCAATCGACAGTGAACTGCTGTGCCAGCGTGTTGGGCTGGTAGCTCATCGTGACGCGCATGCCGAAGTTGCCCATCTCGGCATACTCGGCGATCGCGCCGGTACCGGGAAGCGGCATCGGGAGGCGGCGAACCACCAAACCGATCGCATCGCGGACGAAAGCGAGGTTGTGATAGAGCGTCGAAACTTTCGTGATGTACTGGCTGCGGAAAATGTCAAAGCTCGTGCCGCGCAGGACCATGCCCTCGGCAATCGGGCTGGGCTGGCCGTTGATCACGTAGCCGGCCGTCTGCAGCTCGGTGTAACGCGGGATCTGGCGCAGCGCCGTATATGGGTTGTCGCCCACGATCAGGATCTTGCGCTGTCCGCCGGGGATCTTGGCGTTGAACAGAGCCTGTTCGGCGGCGTTCAGAACGGCTTCGGTGATGGCCGCGGATCCACCCACTGCGACGTTGGCCGTGTAGAGCGAATACATGGCGAGCAGATCGGTTTCGATCTTTTCCGCGAGCGCGATCACTGCCGGCTGCATGAACACTTTCAGCAGATCCGGCGTGGCCAGAATCTTGGTGACGTCGGGAATCTGGAAAGTCGCTTCGCAGTGCGTGTTCAGCACGATCTGCGCGTTGCCGAGCGATGGGTTCTGTGTGGTGACGGTGCCGGCTTCCGCGATGTTATTCGCGGTGAGCTTCGGCGAGATCGGCACATTGACCGTATCGCCGGCGTTGGCGAGCGTGGGTTCGAAGTCGCGGTTGACCAGGTTGCCCATGAGAAGATTACCGACCAGCGCCGGGAGGGCGTCGGCGGCGACGAGTTTGACGATGGCTTGCGCCACATTTTGGGACGTAATTGCTGGCATGTTGATTCAGGCTCCTTTTTGCCTTGTTGTGCTGCTGTGAGACACGCCTGGCTTAGGAGCCATTGGCAGTGTTGGGTTGACTTAAAATCGGGGAACTAACTTAGAGGCCCTTGGCGGCCTCAGCGGCTGCTCTTCGCACGCTTTCCCATGCGGCGTCGCGCACCTTCGGATCCATGCCGGTTTTGATATCTTCCATCTGGACCTGGCGGCCTCCCGCCATACCGTTCGGCCGCGCGCCGGACGAATCGACCTGCTTGGGCGCGAGGAGGTGAGTCTTCGTCGCCATGACGGTTTTGATGTAATCCTTCACCGGGACGAAATCGCCGCCGTAAAGCTCGCCGTCTTCGCCGCGCTTGACGTCCTCGCGCAATGCGCGGAATGCATCTTCGCGGGCATTTGCCGTGTTGCCGGTGCTGTCGGGCGCGAAGGCGAAATCGCCCAGCGCCGCGCGAATGGCGGAGTGGCGTTCTTTTTCTTCCGCCTGCGCGTTGGTCCTTTTGGTTGCCTCGCGCTCGGCGGTGCGCTCTTCTTCCATCACTCTCATGCGCGTTTCCATCGCCTTGTTGGAACGCTCCAACCCGGCGAGCATCGGGTCGCGTGGCTTATTGGGATCAACGGGGGGATCGACGGGCGGATCGACGGGCGGATCGACGACTTTCGTATGCTTCGCCATCTCCGCTTTGAACGCCTTCGTCGTGGCGGCGTTTGCCGCCGTGATGGCTTTCGTTACCTCGGCCATCAGCGACGTTTGAAACGCGACAGCATCGAACGCGCCGCCGCCGGCGGCGGGATCGGCTTCTTCGAAAAGCGGGGACTGCAATCCAAAATGTTTCATTTTTCCTTTTGTCTTAAGCGTTCGTATAGCCAGCGAGCGACGTCGCAAACAACCCCTGCTGCGTTACTTCCGCAGCCGCGGCCAGTTCCGCGAGCGTCGGCGCCGCGTCGATCTCGTTATCGATGGCCGCATAAACGGCCGGGTTCGCGTCCTGCAGCCCGATGCGCGCGAGCTTCTTTTGGGTTTCCTTAACGAACGTGTCGGACGGGATGTTCTCCGCCAGGATGGCGCTGAGGAATTCCACGTCTTCGGCTCCGCCCTTGTCGGCGAAATCAAAGCCGCGAATATCGGCCGCGATATCGGCGTACCCGCGGATCGTGAGCACGTCATCGAGAACGCCCTGCATGTCGGTGCGCAAATTGTCGCCGAAGCCTTCCTGCGCGTCCTTCGAAGGCGACTTATCCTGCTCTTTCGAGATTCCCGACTGCGCCGCCGGCGTGGCCCGCCCGCTTCGCGCCTGATCGATCAGGTAGCAGGAGCGGTAAACGTCCTCGCGCAGCTCGTGTAAACGCTCGCGATGCGTTTGCATCGCCTTGCCTTCAGGCTCCAGCCATTCGGCGCGCGTTTCCTTATCGGGGAAGTGCAGCCACGAAACCTCGCTCATCGTCGGCGTGTCGTCGTACGGTCCGAAGATCGCCAGCATGGCGAGCGCGGACTGGAAGATCTGCCAGTCGAGCGCGTTTTCCATATTCAGGTGCTTCAGCAGCGGCAGCATCACGCGATTGCCGAACCACATACCCTCGGGCGCATCGCAGCGCCGCAAGGGCACGCGGTTCTGATCGCTCAGCGCGTGGCGCCGCGGGTAGCCCTCGACGAGCGAGGCGTCTTTCTCTTTCGCGGCCGCGGCCGGCCCGGCTTCGTAAAAGACCTCATAGGCGGCGACCTGATCGGGCGTGTAGATGTACCAGCAAACGCGCACCTGCGTTTCGCCAAGGAGCACGGCTTCGAAGGTCTGCACCTTGAGAACGGCCCAGATTATATTGCCGTAATCGTCCGTTTTCCAGTTGAGGACGCACGTCGGATCGTAAGTCAAGATGACCGGATCGAGAGCGCCCGCGGCTTCCTGCTGCGCCAGCGATTCGTACTGCGCGCCCGCGGAGTCGGGCAGATCGATCAACAGCCACGAAGCGCCGAACACGATCTCGTGCGCCAGCACCTGGCGCCACTTGTCCGCGTACGCGCCGCCGTGGTGATCGCAGTCGAGCTCCCATTGCGCAATCCAAGCGGCCGTCTCGGCCGGCACCGCGTCCTGCGCCGCTTTGATATCCGCGATCGCGCTGACGCGGGTGAGAATATCCGGCTCGCGCGCGAACATCGAAGAAACGTACCAGCCCGCGATGTTGCCGAGCAGGTTTGAATAATTGAAGTTTTCCTGACGCGAAGCGAAGACGTCGGCGTGCTCTTTGACCTTCCGCACGAGAACTTCGCCGCAGTTCTCCTTCAGAAGAGTGCCTCCCGCATAAAGCAGGCCGAGCTTGCGCCAGGCCCCTTTATAGAGGGAGTACTCCGGATGCTCGGCATCGAGAGTCTTGATCGGAACTGTGGCTGGAAAGTCCATCAGATCTGGAGAAGCGAAACCAGCAGCCCTTCGCCGTTAACCGCGACATCGACCCAGTAGTCCGCCGCGTTGAGCAGGTTCCCACCGGGCGATTTGAGCACCAGCACGTCTGCGAGTCCGGTCGTTGAAGGCTTCAGAAACGTCTTCACGACGCCGACGAGCGTCGAGGCGACCAGCGTCGAGGTGCCGAAATGCGCCACGCCGGTTGACGCCGCGATCTGCGACACGATAATCGCGTGGCAGAACGTCGGCGCAGACGTGACCTGCACTATCGTTCCGGCGGTGGCAACGGCGATCTTGCCGAGAGGAATGGTGATCATTTGGCGTCAACCGCCTTGGCCGGCGCTGCGCCAAGCGATGCACCAACAGACGAAATCAGCGACGCGAGCGGCGTGGGTTCGGCTGCCTTCACCACGACGGGCGCGGGCGCCTTCGCTGCGGGCGCATCCGGCGCAAGCTCGACTTTGAGCTTCGCGAACAGCGCCGCCGCTTTCGCGTGCGTGGCCGGATCGATAGCGCGCTTTTTCGCTTCGTCGAGCAGGAACAGGAGAGCTTCTTGGGCTGGATGCATATTGTTTTCCTTTATGTGGGCGGGCGCCGTCTTTCTTCTCCGGACGGCGCGAATCCGAAGCGGCCTTTGCTGGTTAAAGGTCGGGCGCTGATGCGACTGAACCAGAGCGATAGCCCGAAGTCTCCGTCCTCGGCGTCATACCAGAACAGATATCCGCGAATATTCAGGCGGTAGATCGTGATGTCGAATTTCACTTAGAACAGAACGTTCGATTGCGGGCCGCCGCGCTGCTGGACCGGGAACTCGCGATGAATCAAATACCCGAGCGCGTCCGATACGTGCGTGCGCCGCGGATCGCGCTTATCGACCGACGCCGTCAAATTGCCCGAAGCGTCCGGCTTCCACGCCACCTGCTCGAAATCGCGGATCAGCTCTTTGCACTTCGGATCCACGAAAAGCCGCGCCTCGCCGAGCGAGTTGCACAGCATCGAGTTCACCGCGGTGACGCGATCCTTAACCGGCGGATCCGCCGACGGAACCTTGAAATTGAAGACGAAGCGCGAATCGTGGCGGAAGTACTCCCGCACCAATTCCCAGTCCGAAGCGCCCGCATGCGTCCGGGCATTGCCGGCCGCATCGCCGTACACGTTCACGCGGACCTGGCCGCGGTGCTCTGCGTACACGCCGGCGCGCTTCGCAAACTCGGCGCAGGCCTCGCGGATGTTCGAATCCGGCAGGCAGATCTCGCTGAGTACCCGGACCGTGGCGCAGCGCCTGCCCATCAGCGCTTCCGCCCGCGTGCCCGATTCCTCGATCTGCGCGATCACAGAGCACATCGGATCCACGTTGAAATCGAGAGCCCAGCAAAGCTGGTTCACGTTCAGGAAGCCTTGCGGCGCGATGTTCAGCTCGCGATCGAAGGCGTAATAAATGGCGCCCGTCGCCATGTTCTCGAAGCTGCCCTGATACTCTTGGCGGAAAGTCTTCTCGTCGAGATCGGAAGCGGAGGATTCGATTTCCTCGCGCGTAACGTTGCCGCCGTCTTCGGTGGTGAACTGAAACGCCGCCCAGTCGGGCTTTTCGCGCGCCGCCTGCCAGAGGTCGTAGAAGTTGTTTCTGCCCTTCGGCGTGCCGATGAAGAGCGCCTTCCCCATGCGGTCGGAAAGCATCGGGCGGATGACCTCGGTCCATGCCTCCCGGTGCATGTCGGCGAATTCGTCCATTACCGCGAAGTCGAGGCCTTCGCCGCGCAGATTGTCGTAATTATCGGCGCCGCGCAGCGCGATGACCGCGCCGCATTTCAGCACTATCGACAAGTCCGTTTCGTTCGGCCGGCTGCGCCAGTACGGCCGCGTCAGTGCCTTCAGCGGCTTCCATGCCACGCGCTTGGCTTGCTTATACGTCGGCGCCAGATACCAGCAGGCGCGATCATAAACAGGCGTCCTGCTGAAGTCCTTCCTGGTAGCCGCGCGGAGCAGTTCTTCGCACGCCAGAAACGTCTTACCGAACCGCCGGCCCGCAACCAGAACGCGAAAACGCTTCTGGCTGTTGTAGACATCGGACTGCGGTATCGTCAGATGCACGTCCGGCGGCGGAATGCGCTTTCTCACGCATGGCAGCGGGCAGGATCATCGCTGCTGTGTAAAGACGTTATGTGCCGGCGGTTCTGAGTCATCTTCGTTGGGTGCAACAGCCCTGCGGTATTTCGCTGGCAGCCACGCGCTGAGCAGAATCGCGAGCAGCTTCGTGTCGGGCCGCCACACGCCGATCTGCTTTCCGTCGGGCGTCATCACGATGCGCTCGCTGATCACTTTCGCGTGCTTTTTTGGAAGCTTATCTTTGAACGCTTCCGTGCCGTCCGCGAGCGTGCAGCGGATGCGTTCGCGGGGCTCATAGCAGTATTTGCCCTTGTAAACTTCGGGCTCGAAAACGCCACGCGCCGCGTACCGCACCGCCCTGTCCTCGAGAAAACCGGCGGCCTCCGGCACGACTGCCTCGAACTTGAGCTGGTAATCCGGCTCCTCCATCCACCGATAGTGCTGTGAGCGATGAACGCCGACCGCCTTCGCCGCTGCCGTAACCGAGCACGTAGCGAAAAACGCGGCAAGAAACGGAGCGCGCAGGTCCAGAAGCGGGCTTTTCCGCGGCGCCTTGCGCTTCGGCGCGGGCGCGGCGGGCGCCTTCTTCGCTGGCTTTTTGCGGGGGGAAGTCAAGAGAATTGTTCGGGATTGGACACCGAAAGATAAAGCTCAGAAATAAGCAGAATTCGCTTTACTGTGCCCGGCACCAAGAGCGAACATCACATCGGGCGAACGACATCAACCCCAAAAAGGAGCACTGAAAGAATAATGAAAACCAAACGGCTCGCACTAACCGCGGAACAGCTCAGGATCATCGAGTATGCACTGAACGTCGCCACCAACGGACGTCACTGGACGCATGACGAAGCCAACAGGGTCATGATCCTGACCCGATTAGTCAAGGGCGCCCGCGGGCTTCTGGAATCGTAAGTCAACGCAGGATTCCGCGCCGGAAGGCTTCCGGCAGCCACGAGACGCAGGACCGAATTAAGAGGACAACGACAATGAAAGCCTTCACCCTGGACACAGACAACGGCATCACGCTTTACCCGTCAATCAAAGCCGCGGGCGACGCCCGACCGGACGGAGCATCAACATTCACCTGCGAGGAGGACCTGCTGCAGTCCCTAAGCGGCAGAACAGGCAACGACCAAGTCGAGATCTTTAACTCCTTCACGGGCGTAATCCCGGTCAAGAAGTTTATGGATCGCAAGACCGCGGCCCGGCGCATCTGGCGCGAATGCGAAAAGATGACGCTCTCGGTCGACC
>QGNH01000957.1_pt1 | contig 10815 bp, 14 predicted proteins | sample 1735481 | NCBI WGS metagenome assembly QGNH01 (sample SAMN09239004, study PRJNA386568) | Viral metagenome, whole genome shotgun sequencing project. | reverse complement strand
GATGCCAAACCGTAAACTGCTGATAGATGGTGACGCCCTGGTATGGAAGCACGGTGAGGCCAATCAAGAAGAGTCGTGGTGGCCGGGCAGCAATGACACACGCACGGCAACCTGTAACGTGGAACATGCAACCTCAGACATTGTGGCTGCGGTCCATGCGCTTAGGGATCTTGCTCATGCAGATAGTGTGTACATTGCTATGGCACCCTGGCACAAGGAGAACTTCAGGAACAAACTCTGGCCTGCATATAAGATGCATCGCCGCAGGCTGGACAGCCCCATTGGCATGGGCGTCATTCGTGTCATGCTTGCGGAGCAGATGGCGCATGATGTGGTGTTTGCGCCCAAAGAGTTAGAGGCTGATGATCTGCTTGGCGTGGAGATGACACGGCCCTGGGCGACAGAAAATCAGGAGGTAGTGATGTGGTCTCCTGACAAAGACATGAAGCAGATACCCGGAATGCACTTGCTCACTGGGCCTGGGGATGATGACACGCGAATCATAACGATCAGTACCGATGAGGCTGACTACTGGCACCTGTATCAGACTCTAGTGGGTGATAGCTCGGACGGCTACCCTGGTTGCCCGAAGGTTGGGCCAGTTACGGCACAGAAGATCTTGTCCGATCAGCTTGATGTACATGACAACTGGTTGAACGTGGTTGAGGCTTTTGAGGATGCCAAGCTCACTGAAGAGGATGCCCTGATCCAGGCCCGTGTGGCACGAATACTGCGGTATGGAGAGATCCCTGGAGAATGGAGCCCAAGTGGATGCTGACTGCGGAGGATCATATAGTAGTGCGGACTTCATGGGTGCCGTAGATGGGGGTGGCATCAAGGCTGTCATGTTCAGCCCCAAGCCCCCTATCGAACTCATCCCTTCACAATTTATCTTTGGGCTTGCGGGCATTCTACTCCACGGCAAGGTGAAGTATGCGGCCAACAACTGGATGCGTGGGATGAGTTGGAGCACGGTGTACGGTGGGGTGCAGCGTCACCTGAACGCATGGTACTTGGGTGAGGACACGGACCCAGATAGCAAACTGTCCCATCTCTTTCATGCAGCCTGTGGCATAATGTTCCTGACTTTTTACGCGAGTCGAACAGACTATAAGAAGTTCGATGATCGAACATACAAGGAGAGCTAATGCGCGTTTATGTGGCGGGACCCATGCGTGGCATCCCACTCTTCAACTTCCCAGCCTTTGACCATGCGGCCAAGGCGCTTCGGGACCAGGGACATGAAGTCTTTAGCCCTGCGGAACGGGACCGAGAGGATGGGTTTGATGAGACCATCGTGCGAGAAGTCACCAACGCGGAGTACCGTGCATTTCTGAAGAAGGATCTCCCAATAGTTCTTGACTGTGAGGCCATGTATATGTTACGTGGCTGGTCACAGTCTACGGGTGCGAGTCTGGAGAGACATACAGGCAGGGCCGTGGGCAATTCCCTGTGGTATCAACCATGAGCCGCCGCCCGCTTCCCCCGCCCGTCTGGAGCAGTCCACCCTTCCTGCTCGGCATACTGATTGGCATAGCCTTCTGTTGGATTCTCTTTATGTTTACCATCGTCCTCAACCACTCACCCACTGCCCCCCACCCCATACAATCGGACACAATGCCCGATACCTTGGGACTTCCACCCGCCCCACCTGGGTACCATTGGGTGCCCGTACCGCCGCCCACCCGCATCTAGGTGTATAGAAATAATACACCATACTATCCCCAAGGATACCAATATGTTAGACCCATTTGAGCGCCAGCCCTTGCTGGCCCCGATGATTGACGATGACTTCATTGCTTATTGCGCGCGGAAGTTTCCTAACCGCTTGCCCGATCAGTACGTAGATGACTTCCAACTGGGCAAACTGCTTGGGGTGCAGGAGGTTATCCGGCACTTCGTCGGACTCAAGCTGCAACAGGATCGCGGTACCACCCACTAACCCCTTGGAGGACAACGACTTATGTGTGGCCCTTTCAATGCACCGAAGCCGCCTGTCCTCCCCCCAGTCCCCGCCACCCCTCCCCCTGCGGCTGTGTTCGGTCAGCCCCTAACTCTTTCTGGTGCAACAGGTTATGCTCCTGGCACAGCGGCTCACGCGACTTCGGCGGGGAACCTCTATGTTGGCCGCTAAGTTGCCCTGGCAGCGCACTCGGCACCGCAGCTTCAATGAAAGTTCCGAAGACATCCTGTTCGACATCCGTAAAGACGTGGAACAGATCCTCCACGACCTTGAACCACCCTCAAATGTGAGGCTCACCATCACCATAGGAGACGCAATGACCCCCACTTCTTCCTTCACCATTCCGGCCCCTGGCTCTGCCACCTTTGAGCTTCGCTACCTGAATCCCGATGGTAGCATGGGCGTTGCGCCTGCTGGTGCAGTTACGCCTAGCCTGTCGAACAGTTCGGTCGGGGGCTTCTCGTCTGCCTCTATTGCTCCGTCTGTTGACCCCACGAACGTCGGCGGGTACACCCTTACTGTCGCGGATGCGGTCCCGGCTGTTGCTGGTACGGATATGTATGTCGTGACCGATGGTATCAGTTCGCCCAGTATCAACATCATCGTGACCGTTGCGGTGGTTGCTCCGGTGGCTGTCCTGACCATCACGGGCGGAACGTTGGTTGCTCCTGCCACGCCGGTTGCGAGCGCGTCGGCTGTGAAGGTTGCGACGGCTCTGTCGGCCAAGCCGTTTACGACCATTCGCTAAAAGATTTGCTGGGATTCATAACCCTGGCAACCAGTTACGGGGCTCTGGACAAAATGCCCCTTCCCCCATCTTAGGAGCCCATACCCCCTGTGGCAAAGAAACAAGACGACTCGCCGCTAGAAAAGAGTGAGGCCGCACAGCGGTATGGCGTCCTAAGTGATGGTAAGCTGATCTTCATACAACGGGCACGGCGGGCTGCTAGAGTGACGTGCCCCATGCTGTTCCCGCCGCAGGGCCATAGTGCAGCCTCTCAATATCCCACACCGTTTCAGTCCATCGGGGGCATCGGTGTCAACAACCTGACTGCCAAGATGGTGCTGGCCCTGTTCCCTCCTGGCGCACCCTTCTTTAAGTTCTCGCTGTCCCCGAAAGCCAAAGCCTCGATCAAGAAGTCTACAAATGACGAGGCCGATGGTAAGGATGTGCAGTCGAACCTCGAAGCGGGCCTGGGACTGGCAGAGAAGGAAGTTACCAACGAATTAGAGCAGCACGGGAGCCGCATCGGTAAGACTGAAGCGATTCAGCAGGCTATCGTGGGCGGTAACTGTCTTGTCCAAGTCACGGATGACAATCACTTGCTCGCGCACCACCTAGAAGACTATGTGTGCCGCAGAGATGTGGACGGCCATCCTATTGAGATCATCATACGGCAGACCTTGAAGCGCCAGTCGTTGCCCGATGAGGCGCAAGACTTCCTCTTCAAGATTGAGAAGCAGCCCCGCCTTGGGATGCAGACCAATGCGGAGAGCGCGGGCATCAAGTCCACTGGCTCTGCCGATCAGGTCTCCCAGATGGAACCCGGCAGCATCGAGTTGTTCACGCACGCAATCATCAAAGGTAAGGGAAAGCAGCGGAAGTGGCACGTCTATCAAGAGCTATTGGGCCACCGTGTCCCCGGCACTGATGCCACTTGGCCCTTGGACACCCCAGCTTTCATTCCCTTGTGCTGGCGGCGCATCCAGGGTGAGGACTATGGTCGTGGGTTTGTTGAGGGATACCAGGGCGATCTCAACTCGTTAGAGTCACTGTCGCAGACGCTTGTGGAGGGTGCAGCGATCAGCGGGCAGGTGAAGATTATCGTCGATGAGACGGGTCTGACGAAGATGTCCGACATCACCGACACGCCAAATGGTGAAGCGATCCACGGTGAAGTGGTGGATGGGAAGCCGAAGAATGTAGGCGTGTTGCAGATTGACAAGCAGATGGACTTTCAATTCCTTCTGTCGTGTATCAACAAGATTGAGGAACGTCTCAACACAGCCTTCCTCAAGGTTGCACCGAGAGAGGCAGAGCGCGTCACAGCCGAAGAAATCCGGCAACTTGCCAAGGAGCTTGAAGCCGCCCTGGGTGGAGCATATGCCATCTTTGCACAGGAGTTTCAGCGTCCCCTGGTACGTCGTGTCGTGCTCAACATGCAGAAGAAGGGCGCACTGAAGCACTGGCCGAAGGATATGGTCCGCAGTGAAGTGGTCGCAGGGCTGGAAGGTTTGGGTCGCGAGCAGGAAGCACAGCGCATGACTCAGCTAATCAATGCACTTCAGCCCTTCGGTCCAGGTATTATGAGTGCATTCAACGTCGGTACCTTCATCACACGTTTCGGTACTGCATTCGGTATCGACATGACTGGCCTTGCGAAGAGTGACCAGCAACAGCAGCAGGAAGCACAGGCTGCACAGATGGCCGATCAGCAGAAGTCCTTGGGACCGCATATGATTAAGGCCGCAGACTCACAGGCCAAGGACATGAGAGCCCATCCCGATAGCCCGGTAGATAAGCAGCCGGGTGGAGCGATGGGTGCAGTACAGGCTCAAGCACAAGGTCAAGTAGCACCACACGCTCTCGCAGGACAGGCGGGCGGTGGTTCACCCCCCGGAGCAGCGCAATAAATCCTGCATAGTCAGGTCGGCTCATATGGGAACCACCCCCTGCCACCCCACGCACCCTAACCAATAGGACAATGCCAACAAAAAATCCGAACCCCGAAGTTATCCCCGAAGGTCTTGAACCCGTCGAGTTTCAGAAGGGCGAAGAACTCGCTCCGAACGTTGCCCGCTTGGGCACGAAGGCTCCGAAGCTGCGGCCCCCGCAGAAGAAGATGCGCGACGTGTTCGTGCAGAACGACACCTTCGTCCGCAAGAACCTTGTCGCAGGTGATGAAACCTACGAAGTGCCACAGTACATCTGGGGCATGGATGACGACGGCAAGCAGGCTGTCGTAGTGAACCCCGAGTATGAAGGTATCCTCGATCCGAACGGAACGCTGAAGAAGCTCCCGCTGTCCAAGGGTCCGAAGGTCGGGTCCAATAGCCAGCTGCTCCCCTCGCGCTATCCGATCAGGGCGAAGGCCCCCATCGGCACGCAGCAGAATCCTGCGGAGCACGTCAGCACGATGATTCGGCAGGATAACTAAATGTGCAAAGACTGTTGCCAGTGCGCGTGCACGAAGTGTTGCCCACATCCGTATCCTCCGGCACCGCCAACCACCATCTATCCTGGGACCGTTCCATACATCCCTACTGTTACTCCCTGGTGGCCTCCCATTATGACCGGCCCCTACGCCATCAATAACTAATGTACGATGACTGGGAGTTTGACCCGCCGCAAGACTGGCCCCCTGGTCCTATCGTCCCAGCCAATGATACCTACTATGGTATCACAGGGCCGAAGGGTGCAGGTACAGCGGTGAAACCAACTCCCATCGGACTACAGATCAATCTGAGCCCTGCGGCTGCTACACAACCGCCCTTGAATCCCGCAGGCACAGCGGGCGGTGTCCCAACTACGGGGGCAGGTACCATAGTCATTCCCCCCACTCTCTTCCCCCCAGTTTAGGAGCTAACTACATGGCCGTAAGATCGTCGAACCCCTCGATCCAGACGACTCCAGTGGACCCGTGTGTGCATGGGACTACGGGCGGCTGGACCGCACTAAGCGGGGATGCAGTCCCGCCCGTGAATAACTCCGGCACTGATACAGAAAGCTGGGGCTCATTCACAATGGCTGTTGACACCACCACTGGATTTCCTGTTGAGACCTTCGTGGTCAGTGGTGCAGGTACCGTCCGCGTAGATCATTAAGCCAGCATCCTGCTGGGCTGACGCCCGCGTAAGCGGTCATGGAAGCGTCCTGTAATTCATCCTTTGCTCGGAGGCTATTGATATGACTCTGCAAGCTGTGTATCCCCTATACAATGCCGTCGAGAAGGCGCCGAATCCCCCGCCCCCCATCAAGTCAGGCCCCACGCCTGCTGAGACATTCTACGGTGTGGCTTCGCCGGGTGCTGGCACAGGCGTCGTTCCGACCGCTGTTGCTACGGTGGTTGGTCCTGTTCCCCAGGATGACTACGCCACACTGGCTGCGGCGTCCTATCCTTCAACCTCGTACACCCCGCCCCCTGTTGACCCTGCCCGTGTGACCTATGCTGGTCAGGTAACGGGTGCGAACCGCGGTACGGTGCCGCTATGGCTGACGGGCACCACATATGCGATGGGCGACATCGTTGCGGGAGTGACGGCGGGAACGCAACCACTGTATCAGTCGATTGTTGCAAGCAACCTCGCGAACACGCCTGCTTCCAGTCCGACGAAATGGCGTCTTGTTGGTCCGACTGCGGTTGGTCCTGCCTTTGGCGCGGCCTTCTCGAATCCTGGCCTGCTCCCCCTGTGGACCTCGGCTGCCATCATCAAGGGTAAGGTGGTTGGATACGTCTCGATCAATGCAACGTACTACATCGGCCATTTGTATGTGGCCGGTACCACGTATGCTGAAGGTACCTTTGTTATTGGCACGGACATGAATGTCTATATGTCCTTGCAGGGTAGCAACGTCGGGAACTCCCCGCTCATTGCAGCGAACTTGGGCGTGTACTGGGATCTCGTTAACACCACGTTCGACAAGGGTGCAAACTCTGGCGCGAGCTATGTAGTCGGACAGCTAGTGCTGCAAGATGGCGTGACCTATGTTTGCGTTTCCACGGTTACGACTAACCGCCCCGACATTGACTCAACGGACTGGACGGCGACGACTGTTACCGCCAACCCGTGGTTGGTCGGCTCGGCGTATACCTCGGGCCAGATCGTCGTGTACAACAACACGTACTGGATCTCCAGTGCCGCAGGTAGCACCGGGAAGATCCCAGGCTCGGGTACCGGGACCAGCACGGGCGTTGGTTCGTGGACCCCGCTATATGCTCCGACGTGGAATAGCGACACGACCTATGTGTCTGGCACCACTGCTCTGACGTTTGCCTATGTTACGTTGAATGGTGTTCTGTACAACGTGAAGACGGGGCAGACGATTGTTGGACAGAACCCGCGCATCAACAATCAGTTGCAGTTTGACTCAAGCGCGGCAGACGACAACCTCCCGACAACCGTGCTGTGGAATGCGGTTGGCCGTGGACCTGTCGTTCCTTACCGGGCGATTGCCGCCACGACGAACAACCTTCCCGACGCGAACAACAACGTCGTCGGTACGGGAACGTGGTGGACGTACCTGAATACGGCAGCCCTGGGCGTGGCTGGTGGAGCGCAGCTTGCGCGTACCGATCTCTCCTATGGACCGCAGGTCTATGGGGATGGTACCACGGTCACAGACTGGATTACTGGTGGACTCTGGGGGCCTGCAAACGTTGACTCTCCGGTTTCACGTACAGATTTCAATACCGTTGTCGCGAAGATTGTCATTACCGTACCCACCCTGACCTCTATTACAGCGGTTGTGGCTACTGCGGTCGTGACAGATAACAACGGAAACGCGTTGACCCCGGGGCGTTATGGTGTTGGCCCGATTGTCTGGACACAGAACAACACGACAGACTACACGATCTCGGCTAACATTGATGGTTCCGTCACTCTGACGGGTGCTTCTGCTGGTTCGGCTACCACACTGACTGCTACCATTGGTAGTCGGTCAGCCTCTATCACCCCCACCCTGGCGACCTAAAGATGCCCGAAGTGTGCGAAGTGTGTGGAGTGGCTGCTGTTGTTTCAGCAGGCCGCTGCAAGTATGTCTGTGGCAACTGCAAGACTGTCATCCAGACTTGCTCTGACCTGTAACCTGCGGTCCTTGGGCCTGAAAACCCAAGGGCCATATGTAGTAATGTTATCCTAGTTTAGTGAAATCCTGTAACATGCACCCTTTCCCCAAAGGACAATGCCAGAAACCATTCCGACCGACATCACAGCCACATCTACCCCCAGTAGAACCATCACCCAAGACGGACACGGGAACACAAAGATTTCCGTTAAAGCAACCGAAGCCGCTGTCCAACGTGTGACCCCTCCCCCTCCAGCCCTCGGCACTGCCGAGAGGGACGCATGGCTACCGAAGGAGTTTCTGACACCCCAGGCCCTAGTGGCGAGCCAGAAGGAGGGACATGCTACGATTACACGGCTGTCCCAAGAATTAGCGGTCCTAAAGGCTGGTGCTCCGTCCACAACCGCTACCACGACTGCAACGCCCCCGTCTCCACAGATCCCAATTACCCCCGCGACGGTGGAAAACCTGACTTCAGTTGCGGCTGCCGCGTTAACGGGTACCGATGTGCCGCCCACCGCTTCGGTCGTTGTGCCCCCGGCTCCCTCGGCCCCAATCCCTGGGGTCCAAGACACCGTGGCCCAAACGTTAGACCTCCCAGCGATGTCAGCGGAGTGGGCCAAGAACGGGGGCAAGCTGACCCCGGCATCTCAGGCACGCCTGGACAAGCTCGGAGTGACGAAGGAGGTAGTGGAGCAGTACGTTCAAGCGCAGATGGCTTGGGCCGCAAACAACACCGCATCACTAGAGCAGGTCGTGGGGGGTAAGGACCGCCTCGGTCTGGTTTTACAATGGTATGGTGCAAATGAAAAGGAGACCGGGGATCTTTACAATGCTGCCCTTGCCAAGCTCGACTACAAGAGCGCACGGCTGATCCTTGCGGGCATGAATGCCACCTATGCTGATGCCGTGGGCCATGATCCCCGACTCTCAATGAGTGGGGCTGAGTCCGCGCGTATGATTACCGAGAGCCCGTTCCTCTCGCAAGGCGAGTTGCAGACTGCGCTGAGTGACCCCCGCTACAAGGCGGGTACAGATGCTCAGTTCATTCGGAGCGTGGAGCGGAGAGCCCTACAGTTTGCTGCCATGCAGCGGACAGGGAGAGCGGGCCGCTAATGTGGAAGAAGGTAAAAGCATACCTGCTACGCTGTGCGCTTGGCCTGGATATGTTCGCCAACGTACTTACAGGCGGGCACCTTGATGAGACGATTAGTTCTCGCGTCCGTCGTGCATCTGACACACATCCACACACATCAGGTCTGCCCAGCGTGTGGATTGCTAAAGTGCTCAACAGTATGCTCAATGATATTCAAGCGGATCATGGTCATCTGGCAGAGCAGGGCGACCTCACCCGTGCAGGGTATGTACAGACGATAGAACAGCAAGCACTCAAAGTCGTGGCCGTTGCGGCAGCACATGGGGTTGTCATCCCAGTTGCATCTGCCGTTGCTGCTGTAGTTTCCGCACTTCCAACCCAAGCAGAGGCCCCACATGAACCCTGTTCCGCAGCCCCTCCCGCTTCCAGTTCCAGTTCCGACTCCCACGCAGACCGTTAATTCGGTTATTGCTGGCATTGATTCCTTGCTCGCTTCGGCGGGTCAGGCTGCATTGTCGGCCAGCGTTGTCGGTGAAATCGCTACCGTAATTAGTACGTTGCTGCCCTTCTTGGACGAAGTGTTCCCCGGCCTTGCGGCTGTGGGACGCGAGAGCCAGCGTGAGGATACGCTGTATACCGCGTACAACGCGGGCAACATGGCGGGCCTACTCGCTTACAAGAATGATGTCCCCGCACATCCGAAAGCTAGCCTTGCGATCTGTGACCTCTTGATCGCGAAGCTCACGGCTTTGCAGGCCGTTGGTCTGGTCCCTGTTACGACTGTTTCTACAATACCCGCTCAGGTCTCCATTAACTCTCCCGCCGCCGTTGGCGTGCCGAGTCTCGTTAATGCAGGATCACTTGCGGCTGTGGCAGCAGTAGCCTCAGGACCAGAGAAAGGCCCGCTGAGTATTGGTGGGTCTCGTATTCTAAGTCATTAGTACAAGTCGTCCGTGTTTGCTATGACCACGGATGCAGCCGACAGCACAACCGATCTCTGAGGCCCGAAAGGCTAACCTCGCTGAGTGAGGCGCGTGAGGATTCACGCTCGTAGCACGCTTCAACTGCTGAATATAATATGGCAGACTCAGTAGTCACGTATGGTGGGCAGAGTAATTTATCTGGCGATACCCGTGCCGATTACCTGACTCTCTTCACTGGTGAAGTTCTCCAGGCTTTCATGGAGAAAAATATCTTCATCAAGCACAACGATGTGAAGACGATTCAGTTTGGTAAACAGGCTCAGTGGATCGTCTCGTGGAAGGGTTCGGCCCGCTACCACACTCCGGGTACGGAGATCGTGGGCGACCAGACGGCATTCGCGCAGGCTCTTATCGCGTTGGATGACCTCCTGATCGCAGACCGTTTCGTCTCGAACTTCGACGAAGCGATGGCTCAGTTTGACATTCGTCAGCCGCTTGCCCGTGAAATGGGTATGGCCCTGGCGCGTGTGTACGACCAGCAGATCGCTCAGTTGTTCTGCTTGGCCGCGCGTGCGTCCGCTTTCGTTACGGGCGCTCCGGGTGGATCGCAGATCACCCTGAACAACACGACCTCGTACCTTGCGGATGACCTTGTTGCCGCGATTGCGAGCGCCGCTGTTGCGCTTGACCAGAAGTATGTTCCCGATGAGGGCCGGTTCATTGCTGTTCGCCCGGCTGACTTCTACAACCTCATCAACTCGTCTTCGCGCGCCATCACCACGCTCTATAACCAGAACGCGGGAAGCGGCTCGATTCAAGACGGTACCTTGAAGCAGTTGTTTGGCATGACGATTGAACGGAGCAACAACATTCCGTCCACGAACGTCACCACTGGTCCGACCAACTACCAGGGGAACTTCAGTTCAACCATTGCTATCGTCGCGACCTCTGCGGCGGTTGGAACGGTCAAGCTGATGGAACTCAATATGGAAGCTGAGTACGGCACCCGTTGGCAGGGTACGTTGATGGTTGCTCGGTATGCGGTTGG
>QGNH01001149.1_pt2 | contig 10822 bp, 10 predicted proteins | sample 1735481 | NCBI WGS metagenome assembly QGNH01 (sample SAMN09239004, study PRJNA386568) | Viral metagenome, whole genome shotgun sequencing project. | reverse complement strand
GGCTGGTAAAGTTTGGGGAACTACATACTTAAGTCCCTTGAAAGGACTCTATGGCTGAGCCTCTAAGCGATTCCGAAAGTTATGCACTCGAATACCTCTATGGCGGCGGTGATGAGGAAATTGAGTGCCACTCGGTGGCGTGGGTGGTTGTGCGCTATCCGCAAAAATGCGTGAGCATCCTTCACAAGGGGCCGATGACGCAGCCAGCGGGAACCCGTATGGTTCTTGAGCGCGCGAAGGTGGAAGGCAAGTTTGGAAGCTGTTACATTACACATGCGCCTCTTGTATTCAGAGAGCCGCTAAGGAGACGAAATGAAGCAACTTTTGATAGATGCAAGGCACGAAATTCTTGATTTACGTCGTCGCAACGAACTGTTGTCGGCTCAGATGGCCGTGGTTGAGATATTTGCGGCCGCGCTTGGACTGAAGCGTAACGAAGGCGGCATGTCTCCAGATGTCGCATGGTCGTTAGAGAAGAAAATCAACGAACTTAACGAGTCAGGGACTTAAGTATATAAATCCCAAAGTTTGCAGTTGAAGCGCGCGCTGAATAGAAGTACATTCTGAGCGCAGCGTGGAGCAGCCCGGATAGCTCGTCGGCCTCATGCGCCGAAGGTCGGTGGTTCAAATCCACCCGCTGCAACCAATTTTCGCCAACCCGTGACGAACGGGTAAGGCAAGAAGCAAAACGAAGCGCGGTGACGAATCGCGCGGAGATGAACAGTATGTCTGGATTAGAAAACGCAAAAGCACCAGAATCAAACGCAGATGCCAGCGGCTTGGCCGAACTGAAGGCCCAGCTTGCCGAAGGCGCAGGACCAACCACTTACGTCGAAGAGGATACCTCAGCGACAGACGTACAAGAGGAAGGTACTGAAGCTGGTACAACTGCGGTAGCGACCGAAGAAGCGCCAGCCGAGACGACCGATGGGGCCGCTCCCGGTGCGGAGGAATCAACCGAAGAATCTGAGTTCGGTATCACTGATGCCGACAGGGACTATTCGGATGAAGCCTACCAGCGCGCCGCCGCTCACTATGCAAAAGTAACCGGAGTAGAACTCGACCCCAACACCCATCGGAAGATTCTTCGAGAGTTGATGGATCGTGGCCAAAAGATTAAGGAGTTGCAAGAGGCCGCGGAAAAACCCGCCGAAGCAAAAGCCGAAGAGGGTGCAGACAAACCTGCCGAAGAAGCCGCAGCCGAGGGCGCAAAGCCAGCGGAGCGGAAGCAGATCACACCGCAGGAGTTGTTAACTCAAGCACGGGCATACGCGAAGGAAGGCATCGTCCCTGAATTGGCAATGGATTTCGCAAAGGGACTCGTCTCAGCGTTGTGGCCGGGGAATACAAAGGCAGTGGACGCAGTAACCCAAGAGCAGGCAACTGCTTTAATGGAGTGGGGGCGAACGTGGATTTCCGTGCAGATTGCGGACGCGCTTCCCTCGATCATGGGTGCTGTGCCACAAGTCATGGGCAACGATCCGGTTTACAGCCGGGTTCGAGACATGGCGACACGGGAGCAAGTCGTGGAAGAAATTGAAGCGACGGTTGGCCCGGACAAAAAGCCCCTGTATCCCGACTTCGAGCAGCTAACTGAAAGCGGTGCGATCAAGCGCGTGATGAATTCTCCAGATTTTAAGGCCATGCGTCTCCATAAAGACCCGGTGAAGAACCTGGTCGCAAAGACGAAGCTGGCCATAGCGAGTGCGCGCGGTGAAGCAGGAAGTGTCGCGGCGGTTGAGAAGGCTGTAGCCAAAGGGCGCGAGGTTGAACGTAAATCGAACGCGGCCCAGGGCGCGGCTCGTGTGTCGCCGGGGAGTTCAAAAGGTGGCTTTGATACCAATTCTGGTAAGAAGGGTTTCGTGGATTCCTTGCTGACTTCGCGTGGCGGAAAATTCTCGAAACTCATCAACGAGAAGCGGTAAGCACCTTTAATAAGCGAAGTGCTTCATGGCCAATACAACGGCCGCACGTAGCATTGACCAGGCTTATGCCGAGACAGTTCAGAAACGGCAGTTCCTGGGTGAAAAAGACGTTCTGTTGAATCCGAGCTTGACCCCGCTTCTCTTCCTGGTGACGAAAATCGGGAACCGCAAGAAAATTACCGTTTCCGCGCGCGTTGAGTGGACCGAAGACGATTACCTCTCCGTGTGGGGGCAGGCAACAGGCGCCGCCGTTTCGTCCGTCGCAACCGGCATTCAGGTTGTGGACGCCACGATCTTCGGAGTAAACGACCTCGTTGCTGTAACCGTACCGCCGACCTCAACCGTAGTGGAAGAGATCGTGCAGGTCACGGCCATCAACGGCTCAACCCTCACCGTAACACGCGGCATCGGCGGCTCCGGCGCGAACACCGTTGGACAAACTGGCGATCTCCGCATCATCGCACCGGCCTATGCTGAAGGCGGCGCTTTCGGGACACCCCGCACCACGTCGAAGAGCGTGCAGATTTCCTACACGCAAATCTTCCGTCGTCCGGTAAGCGTCACGAAGTCTGTCACGGCGCAGGCGTTGTTCGGGCCATCCAATGACCGCGAGTACCAACGGCAGAAGATGCTCGAGGAACACCGGCGCGACATGGAATCCGCGATGCTCTGGTCGCATCCATCCGAAACGCTCGCGTTGCCTGGAACCGTTCGCACCACGATGGGCTTCAAAAACCGTATCGTGACGAACGTCTCCAACGCCAACGGAACGCTCACGGAAGGATTCTTCCTCTCCACGTTCACGCAGCAAGCGTTCTCGCAGTATTACGAAGGAAGCGAGAAGTTGCTGCTTTGCGCTCCAATCATCATTTCGGCGCTCGACACCTATGCGAACAACAAAGAACGGTTGGCGCCAGGTGACGACGTGTACGGGATCAAGCTGTCCCGCTACACGACCAATCACGGCGATTTCATGGTCACGCGCGACCTGTTGCTCCAGAACTCAACCATCACTGGTGCGAGCGGCTGGGGTAACGAGGCGTATGCGATTGACGTGGACTCGGTGGAGTTCGCTCCACTCGCCGCGAACGGTGAGAACCGCGATACGCAACTGCTGATCGACGTCGTGAAAGACGGCGCCGACCTGTACCGTGATGAATACCTCACGGAAGCGGCTTGCGTTATCAGAGAAGAAAAAAGGCACGCGAGGCTTTATGGGGTGTCGGCCTATCAATGAAGCCTCCATTGACGTTTTTCCTCCGCTGAGCTCGTTGAAGTCCCGAACGAGTGGCCGTAGGAAGAGCACCAGGTTGGGGGCGACTGACCATCGCCCCCTATTTTCGAGATTGCGGAGGATCCATGAAGCGTTTCAAAAATGAAATAGTGGGTGCGTTTGTAATTGCAGTGTTGGTAGTCGCGTTAGTATTTGCTCCAGTTCATACGCCGACACGCGCGCAGAATCAGGGCTCGGCACAGCTTCAGTTCAATGTGACTACGGGCCAGTTTCACGGATTCGCGGGCGGTTCTACCTCGACAGACATGATTTTGGACATTCAGGGTGGCTATCCGAACATGATCGTCAACCTACCAGCGCAGGGTGCCTCGATTACGACAGCAACGCTTTGTCCGGCGGCGACCTGTACGGCAGGACTTTATGAAGTGAGCACAGCTCTATCGCAGGGTGGCACGGCTTGCTCCAACGTAACCGCGGGTGGCGTGGCTGTGACGCTCGCATACACAGACCTTTCCGGAGCCCACGCAGCGCAGGCGTTTCCACTCATTACGCAGGGAAGTAGCACGGCGCTAGCGGCGTCCATGTTGTTTACGACCACACTAGCGAACTCGTGGGGTTCAGGAAAATTTGTGATCTGGACCACGGGAGTGGCGGCGATTCAATACGCCACAACTTTCACCGCTTGCACGACCGGAACGGGAATTTACAATCTCAATCTCGCCGTCAAGCGTATCGGGTAATAGATTCACCGGGCCACTGCAAACTTTGCAGTAAATCAAGAAAGGGACTTATGACAACCGCAACACAGCAGGAAACAGCGACGTTCTATTGCTGGGCAGGGCAAGACCACAAGGGCCGCTCGATGCCTTCGGGCCAAGCCATTTTTATCAGTGGCGGAAGTAAGGTTCTGGCGAAGGATGGCTCGACTTTTCAAACGCCTCTGATCGTTGGTCAGTTCCACAATGGGATGTGCGTTAGCTCGGACCCCGAAGTGATTGAAGGGCTACGAAAGAAGTGCGGCGCCGGCATGGGAATCACCGAGGACCGCGAAGAGTATTACAACCACGTCCAGACCGCAGAAGAGCGCGCGCGACGTACCGGCAATATCAACTCGCAACTCCAAGGAGAGTTGAACAAGGCCAACGAGAAGCTGGCAGAAAACAACCGCCTAATTGCGAAACTGCAAGCGCAGGCGGCGGCTACTCCGAAGACCAGGGCTGGCAGGAAGCCTGAAGCCGAAGAGAACGCGACGTAGGCCATGAAGTGCGCAAGCTGCGGACGGGACACCCCGAAGACCATCACGGGATTCAAGAAAGATGGAACTCCGGTACAAGGGTGTCCCTCTTGTTACGACGGAACCGGAGAAGTTGACCGAGACAACAACGTATTCACCGGAAAGAAGATATGGACTGGCGAACAGGTGTACGGCAGGAAGAAGAACCGCAGGCTGAATCACGAGTGGGTTGACCGACTGGCAGCGAATGCGGATAAACGGGCGAGGACGAGATGCCCGGTTCGGCCAGCGGGAACTTTTGCGAGGGTGTAATGGCTGTTGTTGACATCGTGATCGCTACTTACCGCGGGATTGCAGACGAAGCGCAAGCACCGTTTCAGGAAATGGTAATGGCGTCTGCCTGCCAGTGCCGTGACGGTCGCGGATTGCCGATGCACCCACAGAATAAATGCACGAAGGGACGGCACGCAGTTCGCCAATCACCACCGATCAAGGGAAGTTCCGTAGTTCACTGGGCGCGTAATCAGGCAATCGCGCTTGCGATGTACGGGCCACAACCCGCAGGGCGGCCGCCAGCGGAATACTTCCTCTTGATGGACGACGACATGCTGTGCGAGCCGCACTACCTGAATCGCCTACTGTCCTACAAATTGCCCATCGTTACCGGGATCTCCACGATTCGCCGTGACCCGCCGAAGCCCAATATCCGATTCTGGTCAAACGACCAAGCGCGTTTTGGTGAGCCCTTCGAGTGGGACTGGGATTCTCAGAAGTTGATGGAGGTGGACGGCGTGGGTGGTGCGTTCCTCTTGATTCGCCGGGATGTGCTCGAAAGAATGGCCGAGGCATACATCAACTGTGAATTCGAGATTGAAGAGGACTTGCGAAAGACCAGTATCGGAGAAGCGGAGATTCGCGCGTACTGGGCCAAGAAGTCCGAGCGCCGAAAGCTCTACCTGAAAGATGCCATCGCAAAGCAGGACTGGCGAATGATGGACGGCTGGTGGTTCCAGTTCCTCGATAACATTGACGACCGGCAAATCGGAGAGGTCGGGGAAGACATTTCGTTTTGCTGGAAGGCTAAGAAGATGGGCTACAAGATCATGGCCGACCCGCAAGTGCTCCCTGGCCATCTCGGGATGTACGGCTACAGCGCGAAGGATTATCGCCAGTGGGCGGAATCGGCAAAGGAAGTCATGGAGATTCCGGAGCACATGCTGAAGGAAAACAAGCCGGCGCTTTGCAGCGATACGCCAGAAGCGAATGACAATCAGTTCCACCCGAATTTCGAGGATGCGAAGAATCAGCCGCCTCCTGCAAACGAAGAGGTTCCTGTATCAGTAGAAGGGGCTTAGTTCTACATGCCAACGATACCTTGGACCGCAATTCAAATTATCGAGCAATGCAACAAAATCACGTCTAACTTGGCGGCGAATAAAATTGATGTGGCGATGGAGTTCTGGCAGGGGCTCGATGAGTTTTGCGGTGAGAAGCATTACTGGTGGCGTCGTTTGTTGGGATCGTTCACTACTACTCCGCCCACACAGCAATACGATTTAGCAGGGGTGGCGGGTGGTAATGAAGTTGAGATCGAAGAGGTTGAGGAAGTTTTTGTAGTGAACGCAACCGCGCAGTGCAGTCCGGGTAACGTGCGCCCGATGTTCAATGCGCGCGATCAGGTCGCCGCAGCGTTCGGTCCAGGCGTCGGGCCATTCTTCCCTCGTTCCGGATACTTCATTACACCTGGGAGTCCCCAACAGTTGCAGTTCAGTGGGCCAGTGACTCAAGCACTTCTCATTGGATATAGCTTTTACGCGATTCCGATGATAACGGACACCACGACCGAAACTATTCCTTTGGTTCCCGTTTTCCTGCAATACGGGTTGAAGTACATGCTCTTGCGAAGGCTCTACGATTTCTTGTATGGGCAGGAAGATCCGCGCTACACGACGGCTGACAACAATTACCAGAGATTCGTGTTGCGAGCATCCAAGTCGCAGAGTTTCAGTTCACAGAGAGCGGTTCACGCATCGTCTTCCGCACGCGCAATTCAGGCGGGCGGTCACGGTGGTGGCCGGGGAAGTCGTTACTGATGCCAGCGTTAAAGATGCCGGAATTCTCGTTTGGTGGGGTAGATTCGAGATCGAATCCTACCAACATGCCACCGAACCGCGCGCTTCGCTGCATCAACTGGGCGCCGCAGGCTTCAGGTGGAAATCGTCTCCGGCTTGGGTACAGCGTTCCCACAGGTGCAACCAACGATGGATTCCCAATTCACTCCGCGGCTTATTACGAGCAGTTCTCCGCGAATTTCGTCGGTCCTCAATTCGTCATGTACGGTAAGGAATCAAGCCTCAATTCCGAGAACGTCATAACTGGAGCGATAACCGCAGCGGGAAAGATGGGCAGTACGAATCCGTGGGGGCACTATCGCGCGGGAAACAAGATGTTCTTCGGCACCGGAGCCGTACCAGCGGGAACACTCACGCCGTGGGCCAATGGAGATATGTTGAGTTGGGATGGCACGCTCTCCCGTCCGGTTGGCTTGCCGATTCCTACCGTTGGAACCAGTGCAGCTATGGCGATTTCCGCCTTTACTGGTGGGAGCATCGCGCCGACACAGCTATCCGGCTATCAGGCGTTTGTAGCGTACTACAACCCAAACACAGGGCACGTTGGAAGCCGGGTGATGTTTGGAACCGTTCAAACGTGTAGCGCGACCGCTGATGCTTTCGTGTTCACTGGCATTCCAGCACCGGGTACGCTCAATGCGGAGTGGGTAACGATTCCAGGTATGACCAACGACGGCGGGCAAGTTCCCTATTGGTTGATGGATGCCAGCAACAATCACATCATTTTCGGAAACACGGCGACGAACGGAACGATTAGCGTCTTGAATCCAGACTTCTTCTCGGAGTTGCCATTCAGGAACGGCGTACCTCCGAAGCTGGATAAGTTTGCGCGCGTGGTGACGCGCATCTTCGGAGGACTCGCGGGCAGTCCGTTCATCTACTACTCGAACGATATGTCTGACGTGACCAATGGAAACTACGTTGGATTGCCGGAAGAGAGTTGGCCGCTGAACCAGGCGGAAGCATTCCCAACCGGAGAGTTGCCCACATCTCTGCACGGCCATCGGTTCGAGGGATATTTCTTCAGCCTGAACAATCTCGCAATCTGGTCGTACTTCCTTCAGCAGCAGCAAGCGAATCCTTGGCGCGGGCCGTGGGAAGGTGGGTGTCCCGGCCAGCGCGCGTTTGTAATGACTCCATACGGCCCATTCTGGTTAACTGGAAAGAAGGAATTGGTTACGTTCATCGGAGATGGCGTAGTTTCGGTGAGCGAAGAATACGAAGCGGGATTGCTTGGAAAACTAGGAAGCAAGTATCTGAATCTGGTGGAGATTGCCTACGAGCGAGATCCGGAACAACTGATTGACCAGATCGTGATTCACGGCTACCAAAACGATGGAGTGACAGAAGTGTTTGTCGTGCATGATTTCCGTTTACGCGATGCACAGAGCGCGCACGGCCAGGGATACGTGCAGGACTATACTGCGGCGCATAGCAACGCACCCATTGCAATTCAGTGTTTCGTCGGCGCTGGATTCACCCCGCGGCAAAACGCGAAGGATGTGAACGGAAAGGAAGTTTTGTGGGCCGGAACTTCACAGGGCCAATTCGTGCAGCTCGACAATGGAAACTCGGATAATGGCACCACCTATTCAGCCGATTACGTCGGCCTGATTAACATGGGCGAGAACATGCCTTCGCTTGTGGCCATAGAGATTCAGGGAGACGACGAAGTTGAATGCTCGTATCTTACGGATTACTCCCTTGGTCTGGACGGCTTCACTGCTTGCAATCAGGTTCCATTGCCTATCGGGAGTGATGTGCAAACGAAGTCCCGATTTGACGCAGAGATGGTTGGCGAGACTTCTTGGCTCTACTTCAGGGCACAGTTGACGGCGCATCCTGCAGACGGAGATTTTGACCTTACCGATCCTCCATTTCTTCCGCTACCGACGTATGGAGCGATCAACAAGACGGTATTGAAGACCGGCGCCATGCGCAAGGAAGCGCGTTGATGGGGTTTTTTATTCCAGCGGCGGATTCAACAGTGTTCCAGCAGCAGATGCAGCGTTATCTCCAAGAGAGCGTTGGAAGTATCGCGCCGACGATTGGAAGTACGAGCCGACCCGACCCGCCGCGGAGCCTGATCGCGCAGCCGGGAAGTCTTTCGGCTTTGATTACTTGGAACTCTCCGCAGAACACCGTGGGGATTGTGGCGTACAACATCTACTTGAACAACGAGAACAATAAAATTGATTCGATTGATGTGAGCAAGCAGCAGTACATCGTCACGCTACCTGCGAGCACGCCGACCGGAGTGTATGTTTCTTCGATGAATGGGTTGGGAATCGAAAGCATCAAGGTGCAGATCATCGCCAAGGCTAACTCGAATCAGCTTGTTACTTCTGGTACGGGAGGAGGCACGGGAGGGGTTGTTCCTGGGCCTCCCCCGGATTGGCCTAACGAGCCCACGGGTGGCGGTGGTGAAAAGCCGGACGAGACGCAGTGAGGAAATTATGAAGAGAGTCATTCTATTTGTATTGATGATGTTGGCGAGCGTGGGTACCTGTCAGGCGCAATCGTCTGCGGTGTCTGGTCACCTCGCAGACCTTGGGCTGAACAACGTCACATCGGCAAATACTTACGTAAGCTTCGTTCTTCAGGGATACGGTTCCAACATCCCGAAGATCACCGGCTCCAACGTAATTGTGAGCGCTACTTCTCCACCATTCAGACCGGACGGAAGCGGAAACATTTCCGGAAACATCACGCGCAACGATTTCATCACGCCTGCGACTACTTTCTATCAGGTGTGCGTTTTCAATCAGGGGACACAGTTTCGGTGCAATAACTATCTGATTGCCGCTTCGACGTTCAATCTAAATACCGCCACGCCACTGAATCCTACTCCCCCTCCATACACTCCTTTTGCCGTAGTCACTAATCCATTGGGAACGCAGAATGTGATTCAGCCGGGAATAACTCAACTTCAGGTAAACGCAAAAGACTTGGTAGGATTGTCGACCACTTCAGCCGTTGGTGGCCGTTGCATTCAAGATGTTCTGAGCGGTGGGATATTCACATTTCAGGAAGCGTCTGCGGCCTGCGGAAGCGGCGGAGGCGGCGGAGGTGTTCCCTTTCCCGGTCCGAATCCGTGGTTTGACGTGACGAACGTAACATATGCAGGCGGAGCGAAGTGTGACGGAACTACGGATGATTCTGCGGCATTCCAGGCGGCAATCAACGCGCAACAATCCTTTGGCGGTGGTTCGGTATTCATCCCTCCGAATTTTACGCCTTGCTACCTTCACCACACGCTGACTACAAACGCTACTAACAATCGCTGGTTAAACTTTCTGCAAGCAGGCAGTATTACCGCAGACGTAAGCATATTGGATTCGGATTCAAACACTGCTATCGGCGGATTGAAATACACTGTTTTTGTATATTGGCTGGGAATACCGGGAAATACTTCGGGTTATCCGCAGAGTTTCGGAGATCCTAGCGCACCGGATGTCACCGAAACTGCTAACGTGCCCGCGTTTCATCTTCATTCATCCCAAACAAGGCTTGAGAATCTTAATGTTGAGTGTAGTGGGGCAACAACAGCCGATTGCGTCAACTGGTACACTACGGCGGATTTCGGCTTCGCGCAGGTTTCTATGGTGAATGTCAACTCCTCTTTGTCAACTGGAGCAACAGGAACCCCACTTAATTTTGATTGCCATCTTGCAGAAGCGGCAGGGAACGGCTGCTTCAGTGTTTCGGTGGTGGGCGGCAGATATGCTGCATTATCCACAGCCACAAATAAGGCATCCATTTGGTTTCGTGATGTCGGCGCAGTTGTAGTCGGTGGGCCAGATCGACGAATGTCACTTGGTGGGTATGGAATCCTGATTCAACAAGATGGACACGCGGCGGCCCCCGCGGGATTATTTCACATCCAAAATATTCTTACTGAAGCGATGGCCGGACCTCTTGTGACGACATATAATTCAGGCGCGGAGGGAGCGGGAATCGTTAGCATCGCCATTGACCGTGTGGACGTAGCGGATTGTTCGGGGACGTGTTCTATTTTCAAAGCGAGCAGCGCGGGAACAGCCATCACTTCGGGAGTTTCAATAACAAATTCTAGCGGGGCCAATTTATTTGATGCGGCAACAGCCAGCCTTGCGGGATGTACTGCAAGCAATAACTTTGAAGTCTATACAACCAATCCTCTGCCAACGTTCCCTTGCGATATGGCGCTATTCGATGTTAATGGGGGAGCTTCGGTTCATTACCTTACCGGATCTTCCGCAACCGGCACAGCGTTAGGAATTAAGGGTGCGCTGGTGATTGGCCTTGACCCGACAGT
>QGNH01001812.1_pt1 | contig 10823 bp, 16 predicted proteins | sample 1735481 | NCBI WGS metagenome assembly QGNH01 (sample SAMN09239004, study PRJNA386568) | Viral metagenome, whole genome shotgun sequencing project. | reverse complement strand
GGCGTCGAACAGTTTCGTGGCCAGCGGCTGCACCGCGACCTCGATGTTGTTCTTCAGTATCTGCCACTTCTCGCCGGCCGTCTCAGTCTTCTCGGCCATGTCGTTGATCGACAGGGTGGCGCCGTCCATGCTTCCCGACAGCGAATCTATATCCAGCGCACCAGATTTGATGGCGTCCCAGAATTGGACACCGTTGCGGGCGCCGAACAGTTTATTGGCCAGGGTGATACCCATATCACCGGCGGCTGTGTCACCCTTTTTCGCGGCGTCCGCGAATCCTTTGAGCTGGTCCACGCTTTCATGCAGCGCTTTCGGTACGTCTTTGTGTTCTTTCGCGAACTCGCCCACCGACTTCCGCAGACCGGTGACCATCTTCGTGCCGTCGAGTCCGGCGTTCTCGAACGCCGACATCAACGCCGCAGAATGCCCGAAGTCCAAGCCCAACTCGCGCAGCGGCGCCCCACCCACGGTGACAGCGTGGATCAGGTCATTGACGGACTGCCCCGTCTTGGTGGACGCCGTGTACAGCTGATCCAACCCCGCGCTTTGATCTTTAGCGTCAACCCCGAACCCGCGGAACGCCTTCCCCAGGTCGCGAACATTCGTCGCTTCACCGGTCTTCACGTTAAGGTTCGTGATTTGCTGCGTGATGTCCTCGAGCTGCGACCCGGTCACATGCAGACCGCGGGTGACCTGCGCGGCGACGTTCCCGATCTGGGCGATCGACGCCGGGGTCTTGCGCGCCACATTCTCGACACTGTCCGTCAAACCCTGCAGGCCGGCGCCGGTCAACCCGGTGGAAAACGAAACGTTGTCGGACATCTCGTTGAACCCGGCGCCGATCTCATACAGCTTGGCGGTCACGGCCCCGCCGACCGCAACAATGCCCGTGAGCGCGACAACCGCGGCGCCGACCGCGATACCCATGGGCCCGGCCGCCGTCGACACGGCAGCCAGCGACCCGCCCACACCTTCAGCGCTGCCAGCTACCCCAGACAGCGCCCCACCCAGCGGGCCCATCGCCCCGGCCGTCTGCGTCAACGACCCGAACAACTTCCCCATAACACCATGCAGCGCACCGAACCCACCACCAGACGACGCCGCCGACAACGCCGTCGACGACGACCGCTTCAACGCCCCGTCATACAACTTCTGCTGATCAGTCGCCAACTTCAACGCCTGGGTTTCCTTACGGCGCGCAGACTCCAACCGCTCCGTCTGCGCCAACACCCGTGTATCGCTGGCACCCTTAGCTTGCAGATCGTTCAGCTTCGCCTGCTCAACACGAACCTTCCCGATCGCATCCTTCTGCCTGTTGTAAAGAAGGGTGTACTTGTCCAGCGCCGCTTTGACCTGAGCCTCACTGGACGACAAACCGGCAGCGACACCCTGGCCCAGCTCCCGGCCGGCCTTCTGCCCAGCCGGCCCGAACTTCCCGTTTAATCCATCATTTATTTTGGACTCCAGGCCCAGAAATGAGGGAATCACCTCAATGGCGAAGTACCCTACGTCAACGCCTTGGCCAGCCATTAGTGATCACCTGAAGCATGTAACGTGAACTGCGAGTTGACTTTTAGATACTTGGCGGCAGATCCAAGTCGTTCGGTGATCGTTGCCATCAGGCCACGCAGTGCTCGTTGATGGCGGTGGCGACGGCGTCGGAGAATTCGTCGAGGTCGTCGCCGAACGGGCAGACCTGTTTGATCCGGTTCCACTGGCTTTGCCCGATCAGTTTCTTGATGCCGGGCAGCGGTTTTCCGTCCTGGAAGTCGACGAGGGCGTCGATGTCCCAGCGTCCGCGGCGCTTCGGGATCGTCACGGTCATCCCACGGAATTCGACGGCGACGGTTTCGATGTTCGGGGGTGGTTTGAGGCCGTTGGTTGATTCCGCCGGTGCGTGGTCGGTTTCAGGTGGTGCGGCCGCTTTCGTCATTACGTGCGATCTCTTTCAGCCGATTCTCCCGGGCGGTCGCCGCCGCAGCTTGTGCGGGGCTGCCCGGCGCGTACCGTTGTGCGCTAGCTCGCAAATTAGCTGCTTTCTCGGCGTTGTTCCGCGCAGCTTCTTCCCACCGCTCCAGCTCGGCTTGCGTGGCCGGGCGGCCGGGATACATTTTGCGGGCGAAGAATTCCCACACCGCCGCGGAGACGTGGTGTTGCAGTGTCCACACTTCGCGGCCGCCGTTGCGGGCCCGCGCGGTCGCCGATTCGGCGGGCAGCCGCCGCATGTAGGTCCAGATTTGGCGCAGGGTGAGGGCGCCGCGCCACCGGTCGGCGTAGTCGACGCCCCAGAAACGCCGCAGATCGGATGCGATGTCGTCGGCGTTGTTGTCCAGCACGTCAAGCAGTGTCGGGACGCCACCGAACACGTCCGCGGGCCGCAGCGGTGTTTCGGGCAGCGGTGACACGCCGACGGTGTCGGCCATGCGGTGGGACAGCTCAACATAGTCGTCGATGCACGCCAGCCGTCCGACCGGCTGGGCCGCTAGCAGCGCGTTGACGGCGAACATCAACGCGCGGCCGGGCAGCGGTTCGGCTGCGGCGGCGCGGATCGCGTCAAGCGGCCAATTCTCGATCGCGCGCGCGATGATGATGGTGTAGCCGCGGAACTCCAGCGTCGCCTCGGGGTCGCCGAGCGCCTCGAGGCGGGCGGCGTCGCTTGTCACTCGGGCGTGGGCGGTGCGGCCTTCGGCGCGTCATCCTTGACGCTGCCCTTGTCGGTGTCGTCGTCGTGCGGCACGTCCGGGTAGTCGGCAGTCCCTACGACGGCAACAGGCGTCACACCCGGTTTCCGTATCAGAGCAACGACGTCGGATTTTCCGTCGTAGAGCTGCGCGACCTTCAGGTTGATGAGAGATTCCGCGGAGCCGTCGTCGACGGTCAGGACGTTCCCTTTCAGGTAACCGTCATGATCCTTGGTGAACTGTATCTTCGGCATGGTCAGAATTCCGTCGCAACCGACGACTGGGTGGTGAACAGGTTGAAGCCGGAGTCGGGGAAGACGCGGATCGACACCTCACGGGGCGTCACATCGCCTTCGACGTCTTTGACGTTCTGCACCCACAACCTTGCCGGGCGTGACGTGATGCGGCGGTAGATGTTGCCGGCGGAGTCGACCCGCTGGAAAGCGACCGGGTAGTAGGCGGGCTGAGGAACAACGATCCCGGTGGTCGTGGCGCCGGGCCACACGATCGCCTCGGTGACCGGGTTGTCCTCCAGGAACGACGCTTTCACTTCCAGCTTGAAGTCTTTCGATGCCACCATGATGGCGCCGTAACCCCAGGCGTTGACGTCTTTCTCCGTCCAGGTGCGGGCGTCGTCGAAGCCCTGATCACCGGACAGCAGACCGAGGAATCCCCACTTGTATCCGGTTACTCCCCACGCGGGGGTGGTGGCGAACGCGGTGGTGACAGACGTCGGAAGGTCAGTCGTGAATGTTGACCCTCCGTAGATCAGCACGTCCGCGTTGGCCCACAGTGGGACATTGCTCGGGTTGCCGGCCATGTCGTTCTCCTTCTTGTCAGACGGTTATTACAGTGCGGACTGTGGCGTTCACAGTGAACGACGCCAAATCTGCGCCGGTGTCGGTGTCGAATGCTTCGATGATCGCCGTGCCGCCGGTGCGGTGGATGTCGGCGATCCCGGCGGGAATGTTGTCGTGCAGATAGCCGGATGCCTGCATGGCTATCGTCCGCGCCAGCGGGTTACCCGCCGCGCGGACGGTGACCCGGATCATGTTGCGGGACAGGATCGGCCAGTTCAGGGGGCCGCCGTCGTCGTGGACGGTGACCAGCGGCGGGCTGGTGGCCAGCACCCAGTCTTTCGGTACTTCGGCCGCGACCCGGTAACCATCAGTAGCGAAGAACGCCGCCAGCGCGTCTTTGATGGGCGGTTTCGGGTCACCTTGGGTGGTCAGCGCGGTCACTGGATCGCTCTTCCGCTGCCGCCGAACGCTTTGGTTGCGGTGCCGTTCTTGGCCTGGTCGGCGGCGTCGACGATGACCGCATTGACGAACCGGTCCGTGACGTATTCGGCGATGTGCGCGCCGGGCGCCCTCGACAGCACATCGGCGGCCACCGCCCGCACCACCGATCTGATACCGGGATGGTTTTTGGCGATGTCGCCGATCTGCGCCTTCTGCTCGGGCGATAAACGGAACTGGCCCACTATTTCTCACCGCCCGACACGGTGCTCACCAGCACGACCATGCGTTGGCGCCCCGCATACTGTGTCAGATGCTTTTGGATGCGGGCCCGACCGGTCTTGCCGCGCACCGTGATCCAGTCGTCGTCGCTCAGCGGCGTCGTCAACGGCAACACGATCGTGTAGGCGGCCTCCGACACCTCCCCGGACGGCCCGAACCGTGCGACCGTGTTCCCGGCCTCCACGGTGAACGCGACCACGTCGAACGGTGCACCGCCGGACAGCACATTGCCGTCGTCGTCGCGGCCACCGTTGGGTGTCACAGTGACATTCTCGCCGTGCCCGGTGTCGTACATGTCCTGCAGCTCAGCGAAAACATGATCAGCGCCCGCGTCGAGAGTGCTGATGACGACCGCCGGGCCTTGCATCTCGTAGGTGCGGCCACCGAATTGGATCGCGTCGGTGGCGGCCAGCGCGGTGGTGTCGTCGTCGACGGGCAGCCGGACACTGGCGTGCCGAATCACCGCAACCGAACCCGACTCGTCCATTTCCTCGGTGGGACGGGCCGCGAACATGAACGCACACCCTGGGGTTGGCGGATCCGCGAGCGGTCCTTTGTCGACCGTGCGTTCGGTGACGTTAGGTTGGTTGTACGCGTCATAACCAGTAGCCGGGTCTCGGAACACCAACGTGACAGTGTCACAGCCGATGTCGGTGTCGATCAAATCGGAGCCCATCATTATCCGAGCGGCTCATTCCACCCGGACGGGTCCGAACGTGGACCGGCCACGTCGGCCCACACCGGATAGTTGCCCATGTTCCATGCCGGGTTCCACAGCGGCGGCGCGGGCGGCGGCTTGTCGAAATGCCCGCGCGCGGTGGCGACCATCGACAGGCCGAGGGCCTGCTTGTGCAGCGGCGTGAAGTCCAGCATCGCCGATGCCTGCACCAGCGAGAAGCTGACAATCCGGTCCCCGGCCTGCCGGGTGTACTGAGACTGGCCGCGATGCTGCCCCGGCAGCAGCACATCCCGGGTCACCTCGAACGACACCAGCTGCGCGCCCGGGTCCTGCGTGCCAGCGAGATCGGGGCGCCGTATCGGGTCGATGATCCAATTCGCGGCGGCCTGCAGCAGCAGGCCGCACAGCTGCTGTTCGGTCGCGTCCAGCGTCCGGGGAAACATCGCCTGGAACTGCGTGACGGTCAGGAACGGCGTGACATCAGACATGGACGGTTTACTTCGTTCCGTCGACGAGCTCGGCTTTGGTCGCCGCTTCTGCTTCTTCTTCGGTCCAGCCAGAGGCAATCCGGAACGCTTGCCAATCTGATTTAGGCGCGGTTTGTTTCGGGCGCTGATCTGACGGCTCATCGTCGATGACAGCGGCGCCGGCGACAGGAACATCAGGAGGAACCGGTGCCACGATCGGGGGCGCGGTGGTCGGGAATTCCGCCGCCACCTTCGCCTCGTCAGAGGACTTCGCCGCGATCGCCCCCGACGCCAAGTGCCGCTCCACATCATCGGCAGACAGGTCCGACACGGTGTCACCGCGCCGATACTTCTTGAGTTCGACGCGCAGCATGCCGTGCTCCCACACCGCGCTGGTCTGCTGATGCAGCTCCGTCGCCAACACCGTGTATTCGGTCACGAGTGAATCCCGGTGAGCCACACCGCAGCAGTCGGGTGATCCAGGCCAAGCGCCCGCTTGATGGTGGTGTCCGAGCGCCACGTCTCGGTCGGGCCTCCGTTGGGGCCGTTGCCCTCCGGGTACAGGCCGGTGAACTCCAGCGGCCGGGTATCGGAGTAGAACCCGCACACCCCGCGCTGCAACACCAGCGCCTGCGTAATCGGCCACACCCGGGACAGCAGAATGTCCAACCCGAACACGCGGCCAGGCCACGCCCCGGTGTAGGCGATGTTCTGATCAGCAATGTTGCCGACGTACACCTTCGTCCAGTCCGCGTTCTCCATCAGAACGGGAAGCATGGCCGGGTTCATGACCAGGGTGTCGGGTTCGAACCCGAAGTACTCGTCGGTTGAACCACCCTGGGCTATGGTGGGCGCCGCGACGGTGACCGTTTCGATCGCGTTGGCGAGGTCTTTACGTGGGGTGCCGTTGGTGGTGTCCCACGCCGCACCGACCGCGCTCGCCGGCACGATGCCGCCGGCGGTTACCGACGCGAACAACGCGCGCGCCCCGCGGTCGTTGTAGCGGATCATCGTCTGCTGCAGCTGGGTCATCTGAATGTTGACTTCGTCAATCTTGTTTTCGTCGCGCATCTCCCGCGACACCCGAACACCCAGACCGGACTTCTGCGCCATCGCGACGTTCGGAGTGCCGAGCTGCCCGGCGGCGACGTGGATCTCGCCGAATTCGGCGACGATCTCAATGTCCTGGTTGAGGAACATCGGGTTCGACTGCCGGTAGGCGACCACACCGTTGCTGTTACCACCGGCGTTGCGCAGCAGCGTTTCGGCGATGAACTGATTTTTCATCAGCTGCGCGAGCTTGGAGGGGATCCACATCGGGTTACCGATGAGATCCGAGACGGTAAGTCTCGAGCCGTCCGAAATGCTCACAACTGTTTGTATTGCCATTACTGTTGTCTCCCTGTGTGTTTCGGGCGGTTCACGTTACGCGAGACGGCTAAGGCCGAGGGGACTGGTTAACACGGTGACACCGAGTGGTTCTGTGCAGCGACCCACAATGGTTAGCGGGTTCATGAGGCCGCCCGTGCCGGTGGTCGCCGGCGCGACCGTGCCGTTGGCGGTGGCTACCAGCAGGTCACCGAAGCTCGCGTTCGCCGAATAGGTCAACTGGGCCTCGCAGCCGCCGTAGGCGACGGCCACCGATGTCGGCAAGATCGCCGCCGACAACAGGTTGCGGCCCTGCGCGTCGACCGTCGGCGTGGTCACCAACGCCTCCGGGGCCTGCGCATCGGTCAACGCCACACCGAGCACATGCACGCTGGCGGCTGCGGCGACACCGACACGGCCACCGCTTCGGGCCTCCACCAGCAGACCGCCGACGATCTGCACGCTGTCATTAGCCGGCGTGAAGGTCCGCGGGCCGGTCTTGGAGTAAACGGGTATACCGGGCATCAGGCCATCCATCCTTTGTAGAGCGGGCTGTCCAGGTCGCTTTGCGCGACCGGGTCGGTGTCGGATTTCGCTGAGGCGTGACCCATTTCGGTCAGCGGGATCGCCGCTTCCTGCAGCGTCTCGTTGAGCAGCGTGGTGGTGCCGTCGGGGTCGGCTTTCATCATCGCCAGGAAGTGATCGCGGCGTGCCGGGGTGATCTTGCCTTTGTCGATCGCGGCGTCGACGACCGTCGCGTGGGCCTGCGCCTGTAAGGTGGCGTGCGCTTCGGCGCCCATCCGCGCTTGTTCCTGCATGGTGGCGAACACTTCGGCGTCGACGATCACCGTCCCTTCCGGTGCCACGCGGGCCTGCGGCGTGGCTGGCGCAACAGCCGCGACGGGTACCGGAACGGCGGGAACGGTCAGGGGATTGCGATCAACTTGGGGGGTTGATGCTATATCCGGGGTCGGCGTGGTCGCCTGGTCCGGCTTGGGGTCTGCCATCGGGTTCTCCTTTTGTGCGGTTGCGGTGGCGAACGGTGCCGGGGCGGCCTGGCGCCCGGCGTAACGGAACATCGAATAGTCGAAGGCTGCGGCCGCCGCGGCGACACCGGCCTTCCGGCTGGCCGGCTTCTCATCGTCGTCGGACTCGTCGACCTCGTCGAACAAACCTGCCTCGACGGCTTCGGCGCCGGTGTACCACGTTTCGGCGTCCATCGCCGCCATCCAGTCCGACGTTTTCCCGCCGCACGCATCCGCGTACAACTGCGCCATGTTGCCGCCCAGCTTGTCCAGCTGGGCGGCGACAGCCCGCATATCGCCGGCCATACCAATCGAAATCGCCGACGGCCCGTGAACCATCGTCTCCGCATACTTTGATGTGACCCGCCGATCCCCGGCCTGCGCGATGAACGAGGCAGCCGACGCCGCCAACCCGTCGTTGTAGGTGGTCACCTGAGCCGGATGCCGCTTCAACGCGTTGAAGATCGCGATCCCGTCGAACGCCGACCCGCCAGGCGAATTGATCCGCACAACAAGCTCGTCGACATCCAATGCTTTGATGTCGTTGACGAAATCCTGCGCGGACACACCGAACGGGTCGATGTAGTCGTAGATCAGCACCTCAGCCGACGTCGGCTCCGAAGGTGTCTTCGAACCGGCTGCAGCGGTGACGATCTGATACCACTGCCGGGCCTGCTGTTTCGGCACGCTAGAACAACCTTCCCTGCTCGACGCGTTTCTGCGCCTCAGTTTGCACAGGTGGTTGGCGATATGTCACAGCAGAATCGGTCCGCGGCGCTGCGGCGCCTGGTTCCGGCGGCGGTTCGGACCATGGGCGCTCTGCTGTGAAACCGGGTGGCACCGCTCTTACCTGCCCATCGGCCGGAACCCGTAACTGTGACGCCGGCTCCCCGGACGGTTTCGGCGCCGGCGCTTTCGGCGGGGCGCCCGGACCGACAGCCGGCGTGGCTTCGGGTTCGCCGGGCGGTTTCGCCGGCAGCCCGAGGCGTTGCCGCAACGTCTGCTCAATCAACACATCCGGAGACAGCAACCCGGCCTGAACAAGCAAATTCAGTGAGGTTGCGGCGTCATCCTGGTCGGCGTCGATATCGTCGAACACCAGCTTCGGCGCCGGAACACCCGCACCGAAATTGATGTCCACCAAATCCTCCACAACATGCGCGTTCGCGATATTGCAGATGGACTGCGTGTACGCCTGCACCGCCTGAACAAACGTGTTCGCCTGCACGCTTGCCAGCGCATACGAGCCGCCGCCGCCGGACAAGTTCAGGAAATGCGCCAGGCCGCCCAACGCGATGGAAGTGTCGTGGAAGTTGATGGCCTGCTGAATATCCGGCAGATTCCCCTGCACACCAAGCAACGCCATCGTCTGCCCCTGCGCCAACGTCACACCGGAATGCGGGCCCGCACGCAGCTGCGTCACAATCTTCATCAACGCGTTGATTTCCTGCTGATCATCAGCCCGGGACGCCGTCGCCACCGGCAAACCCATACCGTTACGCTGCGCAGCCGCCGCCTGAATCCGCATCAACAGATCCTTTAATAGCCAATGTTTGTACGAGCTGCGTAAGATCGATTTGCCTTGCCAGAAGCCGGGTTTCATGTTCCGGGTGTACACAACGAGCCGGTTGATGGGGATCTGGTTGTTACGGATCGTGGCCGCGGTCGACTGGCCCATGATGAGGCCCTGGCCGAAGAATGCGGGCGCGAGCTGCTCGATCGCGGCCAGGCCACCATCCATTTCGATGATGAACCGCAACAACGTCCACTGCGGGCGCGGCGCCAACTTCCGGATCGCATACCGGCGCGAACCATCCGAGGCATCAGCCACCCGCCGATACACCTGCTCAAAGTAAGAATGTCCAAATTGGAGTGTCGGGGAGGCGACGAGCTCGAGGTGATTGTTCCACGTGAACCGGTCCCGGCTGCGTTCGCCTTGGTTTTCGACGGCGTCGAATCCGATGATCGGGCAGTTCAGGTTCTGCGACACGAACTGGGTCACATCATCGGGGGCACCGTTGGGGTCGATCCGCCACGTCGTCGACCGGATCGGCAAACTGATCGCCTCGAGCAGTGAGGAGACCCGGGAGTCTTCGTTGTCCATCCGCGAATACACTGCGACCGATGACGGCCACTGGAGTTCGGGGACTTGTTCGAACGGGTCCCAGTTGACCCAGCCATCAATGTTGGAGCCCTGGACGTAGCCCTGTTCCGTCGTATTGACGGCGGTCTGGGCCCGGGCTGTCATAACCCGCATCATGCGGGTTAAGCGGCGTTATGTCACAGCAGAACGCCCGGCCGTGTCGGTCGGCGCCCGCGTCAAATTCTGTACGGTGTCGGTGTACACAACGCCATCCTTCTCAAAGCTCATTACCGCACCGGGAGCGATGACTTGCGGCATGTCGCCGGGCTCGCCGTCCGCCGACGTTATGTCCCCGCTGATCAGGTTCTCGATGTACTGGACATAGTCGTCCCACGTGAGGCCCTCATCGTCCTCGTCTTCGTCAGGGGACACTGCGTCGTCTGTCTCCTTCAAACTGTTAACCAGCGGTCAGTCGAAGTGTTTACGCAGTTCGAGGTAGTCCTCATGCGCGAGGCGGCGGTTCTCATCTATTTCAACCTGGGTCCACCGCCCCGTGAGGATGCCGCGCTCGCAGCGCCAGCGATCGAGGCGGTCCAACCACGCCCATTGCGGAAGTCTCACGCGGGGATTCGGAAATCTCATCGCTTACTCCTCAAGTCGTTAACCATCGGGCTAAAGGCCGTACTCATCACGGGCGATCTGCTGGACCCCGCCTCAACCGTTTCGAGCCGTTTTAGAACGAGGTCCCGCGTGTCGTCTTCGTTGCCCCTTATCGCCTGGACTAACCGGAGCGACAGGTCGACTTCCAGCCTTTGCAGCAGCGGCAATATCGGGTGCTCGTCGCTCATGTTGTCCTCTCAGGCTGGTAACCAACAGGTTAGAGTTCGCCAGTTTCTTCTAGGTATGCCTCGACTGCTGCTTCGGCGGCACGTTCCAAGCTGGCGCGACCGTCGGGGTCTTGCGCCCCGTGGTCGTGAAGGTCGAAGTTATCGCCGTACAA
>QGNH01001811.1_pt1 | contig 10832 bp, 15 predicted proteins | sample 1735481 | NCBI WGS metagenome assembly QGNH01 (sample SAMN09239004, study PRJNA386568) | Viral metagenome, whole genome shotgun sequencing project. | reverse complement strand
ATCATTCTCTGGGATGTGAATTGGGACGGCCCGATTCCGCTGTGGACGGTCCGGACATCGTATCCCTTCACCGAGTATTGGAACGAAGGCCAGGGCTTACGATTAGTCTCCTTATCTGTGGCACGGAACATTCTGTACACGATTATGTTTCAGAGACTAAAATTGTCACTTGGCGGAACTTGGCTCGCAACACACCAATCCGGATTGAAACGCAATAAGCTGACGCCCGAAGACGGAGCCATCTTCTATGGCAAGAAGATCGATCCCGAGAACGTCCGCCAGTTTCCAATTCAGCCCCTCGATGTGGCGTATCTCAGCCTTCTGCACGAGATCGAAAACGAGATGGCAAAACTCATTGGTCTTAGTGACGTGCAGCGCGGCCAATCCCAAGGTCGGGTCGATAGTGGTTCGGGGTACGACAAGCTCATCGAGCAGGGCGGGGTCGCCGTCGTGGATGCTGCCCAACTGGTGGAAGAATCGTTACGCGATTATGCCGAGATCGCGATGTGGTACATGCAATCGTATTATACCCACGAGCACTTCGTCCAAGTCGAAGCCAGCGACGGACTGACGACTTGGCAGCAGGCGTCACGCTTTGCGATGGACGGCCAGTACGCATGCTTCATCGAGACCGGCAGCACGCAGGCGCACTCGGAGTCCGCGCAGCGCGACATGGCCAAGGAGGGCGCGCAGCTCGGCATCTACACGCTACCGATGCTGGCCAAGCTGGGGCGCTATCCGCAGTGGCGGCGCGCCTTGCAGCAGAAGATGGCGCTCGCGGGCGATCCGGCCAAAGCGCCGCTCATGGGTCCGGCCGGCGCACCGCCGGGCAAGATCGCCGGCGGTGCCAACGGGCCGGGCCGCAATCACAAAGGACCGCAAGGACAGCACCCGCTCGCGCCGAATCACGCATAGCCGAAAAAAAAGGCAGGCGCGAAGGCCCGACGTTCCCCTCACGAGGCGTCGGGCTTTTGTTTTTAGCCTTGCGTCTCGAGCGCCTCGATGCGTTCTTCGTGCCGGATCAAGCGCGTGTCGATCGTTTCAAGCCGTTGGTCGACGGCATCGAAACGCGTATGCACAGCGGTAAAATGATCATCGGTCTGCTTGGCGAGCGCGTGAACCGCCTCGAGCGTGTCGATCGCACGGCGGTTGGTCAGCGATTGCAACGCTGCAAACCGTTCGTCGGTTCGCGTGCTGAGCGTGTTGACGGCATCAAGCACGTCGCGCAGCGTGGGTTCAGGTTGGTCAGCGATGGTCGGTCTCCTCACGAGGTTGAGTGCATAACCTACGACGCGTCGTGGATGGACACCCATGAAACAATAGGGACATGGCGCAACTTGGGACGGCCTACGGCCGACCCGGAATGACGAGCTCGATTCGCGACTCGATCATGCAAGCCCCCAGCTTGCACGCCATGCCATCGCCCGAAACGCCCGCCGACGTCGTCGAGAACCCGACGTTGCAAGGCTATTACCGACTCTATGAGTCATGTGGCGAGATCCTCCGCCGCGAGACCGACGCGCTTCGTCGGCTCGAGTTGGAGAAAATCCGTCAGTTCGCCGACACGGTTATCGCCGAGATCGAAGGGACTGATGCGACGGCGGGACCGCCAGCGCCGACGCCGCCGCCTGTGCAACAGGCAGCGGGAGGACCGGCAGGAGCTTCACCCCCAGCGGCCCCGCCGGGGGCACCGCCTCCGGGTCCGCCGCCGGGTCAGGCCCCCGCACTCTCGGGAGCCAATCCGCTCGCCGGCATCATGCCCGGCGCAGCTTAGGAGAGTATCAACATGGCTCGTGGTAAGAAAGCGCTGCACGCGCTCGCAATGCTCGAACACCGTAAGGGTGGACGCAAGAAGGGCGGCGGACGTCGGCGTGCTGGGCGCCGGCGCGGACGGCGTTCGAAGCGCTAGATGGCAGCGGCGAAAGCCGGACCGAAAGGCGCGGCGGCTGATACCCCGCCGCGTCGCTCGCTCTCGCAAATCCAGGAGAATCTCAACAACGGCGCCGATCGCGACGTCGAGATCGAGCGCGCCAAAGTCGTCCCGCAGGAGAAGCCGGAGACGACGTTGGTACGCGAGCCCTCTCCCGAACGGACCGAACCGGAGAAGCCCAAACCGTTCGTCTACGACGAGTGGTTCAAAGAGCAGCCGATCGAAGCGCGCGAGACCTTCGCTCGTAATGTGGTCGGCAACTACGAAGCGCATATCAAGCAAATCTACAGTCCCGAAGTGTTCAATCTGCTCGAGGAAGCCGGGACCAATCCCGCCCTCATGAAGAAATTGCAGCGCGCCTCGAAGGATAAGGATCTTCGGACGTTTTTGTTTGAGACCGCCTTCCAGATTTACGGGGACGAAAGCGCGCCGGAGGCGCCGGACGCCGGGACGCCCGAGCGCAAACCCAAGTACGTCGCGGACCTCGAGGAGCAGGTCGCGGGACTCCGCCAAGAGCGTGAGACCGAAAAGACCGCCGCCGCCCGCCACACGTACGAATCGCAGCGCACCGCGGAGCTCGCCGCGCTCCAGCGCGAGTTTCCCGAGTTGAAGTTCGATCCGGCGCGCACCGACTCGTCGGAATACCTGCGGGTCGCCGACATCATCGACCGGACCGAAACCGCCTCGCAGAAGGCCGGTCGGGTACTTTCGTACCGCGACACCTACGAGAACATGCGCAAAGCCTGGGGTGCGACCGACAAAACCGCGCAGCGCGCGATCCCGCAGACGACGACGCGCACCGAGACCGCTCCGCCGCGCCAAGCGCCGATGAACGACAAAGACAGTCGGGTCCGCATGCGCGAGACCATCAACCGCCACGGCGGCTCACTCTCAACACTCGCCGCCGCCTTGGCGCGGGGGAAGTAACACATGGCAACCGCATCCTCCGTCGTCAACTACACCGACGCGCTCAACGTCGTCACTCTGCCCAACATCCGCCGCGACAAGATCACCGATCAGGTCGTCGATACCTCGCCCTTCTTCGCGCTCGCGCGCGGTGCCGATCATCTCGTCGAAGAAGAGGGCGGGCTGTTCCTCCAGGAGACGATCAACGTCGCATTGAGCCCCAACGCCGGGTTCTACACCGGCGCCGGCGGCTGGAAAATGTCGACCTTCCAAGGCTTGATCGCGTTAGGGTGGGATTGGAAACTCGCCCACGACGGCGTCGTCATCACCGGCGAGGAGCTGCTCAAGAACGACGGCTTCTCCGACGCCATCGTGTCGCTGATCCAAGCGCGCGTCGACGTCACGAGCCTGACGCTGCCGGACCTGTTCGGCACCTATCTGTTCCGCAACAACCCCTACGGCACGAACATCGACGGCACGACCGGCGATCCGTCGGGCTTCGAGGGCCTGTGCGTGCAGATCGACGACGGCACGGTCAACTCGACGATCGGTCAGCAATCGCGCACGAGCTATCCGATCCTCAAGAGCAAGGTCAACTACAACGCGACTTTGACCTCGACGATGATCGCGCAACTGCAAGCGATGTGGTCGGCGGCCAACCGCGGCGGCATGAATCGGACCAAAGCCAACTTCACCACCGAGGCGGTCTACAATGCGTTCTGGGGATATTTGCAGACGCCGGAACGGTATCTGTTATCACCTGAGCGTTTGGCAGCGATCGGACTTAAGACCACGGGTGGTTCCGACCTTGCATTCAACGACTCCGTTGTCCTCATCGATGAAAAATGCCCGACGGGCATACAGAAGCCGGTTAACGCGGGCGGCTCGGGCGGCATGTGGTACGGCCTCAACACCGACTTCCTCGAGATGGTCGTTCACCCCAGTCGGTTCTTCTCGTATGGCGAGTGGTACAAGGATCCCTTCGGAGATCAATACTTTCTTGATATATACTACGCAGGCGCAATGAAAATAACCAGACCCAATAGACAATACGCTTTATGGTTCTCGGGAGGGTGATCTACCCACGATTCATTCGGCGCAACTGCCCGTATGAAGAGTATCGCAACAAGGCTCCGTATGATAACATGGAGGCATGGAATATAAGTGCCTGCGTTGTCATGGACCGCGCGAACCGCGCAAGAAACTCTGCGATGCTTGCGTTCCACTCGCGCTCGAAGAGCAGAAGCAAAAATCACGCGAACGTGCTACGGCGTATCGTCTTGCTAATCTTGAGAAAGTCCGCGCAATCGACCGCAAGCGTGCGGCCGAAGAACGTGCAAAAAATCCCGAAGAGGTTCGCCTTCGTAAACTCAAGTCAAGCAAGAACAACCTTGAGTATTTCCCCAAGTACTATGAGGCTCATAAAGACGAGCTACGCAAAGTCACGAGCGAATGGAAGAAAGCGAATCCTGGTCGCGTCAAAGTTAATAACCAAAAACGCCGAGCAGCCAAAAAAGAGGCTGCGGGTTCAGTCACCTACGCGCAATGGGAAGCCGTTTGCAAGAAGCAAAAAGGCAAATGCTACGACTGTGGGCGTGCCGACGTGAAACTCACCATGGGGCACGGCGTTCCCCTCTATGCTGGCGGATCACACGACGTTAGCAATATCATCGCGCAATGCCAGCGCTGCAACTGCAAGCAGGGTAAGCGCATCCACCCCGAATTCTTGGAGAAGCAATAATGGCAACCTACAAATCGGCGCGCGGCCGCGAAGTCACCAACAAGGACGGCTTGCACCGCATGCCCTCGGGCCTCATCCATACCGCCGACTCGCTGGCGGGCGGCGTGCATGGCACGTTCGTCGACTACTACGGCCCGCCCGGCTCGCCGCTCGATCACGTCGCCCACGTCGAAGACGGCGGGATCGGCGGCAAAGAGCAGCACGCGCCGGCGCTGCTCAAATCGATTGCGGGGCGCAGCCGCTAATGCCGTACGGCGAAAGAGTCTTCAATCCGGCGGGTGACCGCGCCGAAGGCGACAAGCTGTTCGAGCAGTCGGTCTTTTACGGCACGTCTGGCACGCTCTCGATCGGCATGCCGGTGTTCAAGGACCTCACCGACGCCGCCGAGTTCAACACCAAGATCGCGGCGACCGCGCAGACCAACACCGCCAATACCTCGTTGGTCGTCGGTGGCAACATCATTCGCACCGGCGGCCGCGTCGTCTTGGGTACCAACGCTAACACCAACATCAACGGCATCGTCGGCATCTACGCACCCGAAAATCCGGCCGACTTGCCCAACCAGGGCGACCCGATCCGCATCCTCGTGTACGGCGAAGGCATCGTGCGGGCGATCTCGCAGAGCGGCAACACCAACGCGATCACCGTCGGCTCAATGCTCGTGGCTTCGACGGCGGTAGTGCCCGCGATCGCGGCCGGCAACACGCCCGTCGTGCGGCAAACGCTGGGCATCGTGCTCGCGACCGGCGCGGTCTACACCGTTGGCGCAACGCTGACCGGCGGCGGCGTGGCGGCCAACGTGGCGATCCTCGTCAACGCGTTCGTGAATCCGGGCTGATGGCGACCAAAGATGCGCCGACGCTTGCGCCGTCGACGCACGGCGAATCCGGTCCGGCGGCGGCCTCACCTGGCTTCGTGTCGACGATTCCCGGCATGTCCGTCCGTCCGGTCGCGCATGAAGTCCGGCGCAAGACCAAAGCCGAACAGGCCAAAACGCCGGACGTGTGGCGCGAATACAACGCGCTCGCGCGCACCATCCGCATCGTCAACCGGGCGGCGAAAGGGCCGCTGGCCGGCAAACCGTACATCGGCGTCTACAACGGCGAGCTCTATCCCGACGAGACCGACGGCCTCGATCAAACGACGTGGTTGCAGCCCGGCGAATATATGGACGTCCCGAAGGAAGTCGCCTTTCATCTCGTGGGCAACGTCTGGGATGCGAGCCTGCCCGATCGCATGAACATCGTCAACCGGCACGGCGGCCCGCGCTACGCTCGCCCGACCGGCGGCAAGGCCAATCCCGGCGCGGCCGCGATGCAGATCGTCGGCTTGCCGGCGCTGCCCGACCTCATCGTGGCCGAGGTGAACGGCCGCGGCAAAGAGTCCGGCGCCTGGATCGAGGTGTTCGACCTCTACACCAAGGGTCTCCAGAACATCATCGCCGACAGCGAGGCGGTTCCCGCCGAGACCGAATGACGTTCGCGGATCTCCAGAACTTCGTGCTGTCGCGCTTGCGGCAGCGGGGAGTCAACTTCGGGGCTCCGCCGACCAACGTCGCGACCGACTTCAACCCGCCTTACGAAGTCGCGCTGGCCCTCAATAACGCCTACAACGAATTTCTGCGCGCGACCCTCGACTATCGCATCGCGACGATCGACGTCGACTTTTTGACGACGACGGGCAAGATCAGCTACAGCCTCAATCCGCTGCCCAACGCCTACGGCGGTGCGATTCGACCGGCGATCATGCAAGTCTACGAGTTCCGCTACATCTACGGCAGCGGTGCGAACGTCAGTCAAGAGCGCTACATCCCGAGTATCTCGAGCGTTGCCTTCCGCGCGTTCACTGGTGCGTACACGCAACGGTACGGCGCGCTTGCGGGCTACCCGTATCGCGTCTGCCAGCAGTACGGCATGCGTGAGATCGACCTCTTTCCGGGCACCGCGACGACCGGCGACACGATTCGGCTCTTCGCCTGCCCCGATCCGCTCTCGACGGAAGCGGCATATCCGGGCGGGCAAATCCCGGCCAGTGCGGGCGGCATCCTCGTCAACCCGACCGATGTCCCGCTGATCGCGCCGGAGTTTCACCTCGCGCTCGTGTATCACGCGACGGCCTTCTTGTGCGGCCAAGCCGACAAACAAACCGGCCAGCAGATCAACGCCGCGCTCTACTCGCAGAAGGTCGACGAGGCCCAAGAGTTCGGCGCGGCGACGATGGAGGGTGACGCCGAGCAGCGGGTGTTCGACATCTATCCCGATTCGGCAATGATGTAAATGCCGGTCGAACAGGTCGTCGGCAGCGAGAACACCTTTCGCATCAGCGCCGACAAGCTCGACGGCGGCTGGTCGACGCGCACGATCGCGACCCAACTGCCGGACAACAAGCTCGCTGTCGCGGACAACGTTGTTTTTGCCCAGGACGGCCTGGTTTCGAAGCGGCCGGGCAATATCACCTACGGCGGCGGCTCGGGCGCTACGGGCTCGGGAAGCCCGATTCTGTCGATGTGCCGCTTCTATCCGGCCTCGGGCGTCGGCGTGCTCGTCGTGCATTCGGGAACCAAGCTGTATAAGGGCAACGATCTCACCGGCGCGTTCACGCAGATCGCGGGGATTACCCTTAGCGCAGCGACGCCGGCGCGATTTACCCCGATGTACGACCCGGACATGACCTCGGGCGCTGCGACGGCGTTATTTATCACCGACGGCGTCCATCTCCCGCAAATCTGGGACGGCACCAACGTCGCCGCCGCGCAGACCGGCGGAACGTGGCTGCCGCTGGGGCGTGCGGGCGCGGCGATCACCCCGCTCTACTCGTGCAACTGGGATTACCACCTGTGCTATGCGGGGCAACCAGACGAACCTTCCGGGTTGTATATCTCGGACGCGCTGCGGCCCGAATCGTTCACCGGCACCAACTACGTCGCGAGCAATCTCTCGAGCTACGTGGCCTATTTCCCGGCCGGGCGCGACGGCACGCTCGGCGCGATTACCGGGATCATCCCCCTAGGCGCTGTCCTGTTGATTTTCTACCAGCAGGGGTTGGTGGTCGCGACCAACTCGGGGACCTACGGCGCCACGCAGTATACGTTCACGCGGCTGTCGTCGACGGTCGGCGCGACCGCGCCGCGCTCGATCGTCGCGATGGATACCGAAGTCATGTTCTTCGGCGGCGACCGCTTCTACGCCACCGACGGCCAAACGCTCGCGCCGTTGGCCGACGACCTGCCGACGCTCTACGACCACACCTCGCGTTCGATCGCGCCGCCGGAGATCGTCAACGCGTCGACGGTCTACGGCGTGCGGCGCGGCTCGAGCTATTGGGCTAGCTACGACTCGAACGCCGGCGGCTTGCTCGGGCGGATCGCGGTGTTCGACACCTCGGCAGCCGGCGGCTACACCTATTCGTCGACGACGTTACGACCGCGGGCGGGGCGTGGTCGCGCTGGCCCTCGGGCATGCCCGTCGGCTGCGCGGTCGAGTGCCGCGGGCCGGGCGACAACACGACCTTCCCGTTCTTCTGGGGCAGCTCGCAGGGCGACGTGGTCGCGCAGCACGATACCGGCGTCTTCTCGGACTTCGGCAACGCGATCACGTTCGAGGCGCGCTCGAAGTCGTTTTACGTCGAACGGCCGCTGTCGCTCAAGACGTTGCAAGGCGCGTACGTGTTGTGCGTCTTCACCGTGACCGGCGCGACCCAAGTCTTTTCGGTGACCGCGTACGCCGTCGAAGACTATCAGACGGTGCCCGCGCTCGCGGTCCCCGTCTCGCTGACCACGGGCGGCGTCGTCTACGGCGGCGGGGCCGTCTACGGCGGCGGGGCGCACTATCAATCCAGCGCCGGGCAAATCTTGCAGCCGATCAAGGTCTACGCCCAACAGGTCGGCCCGGCGACCGCCATCGGCCTCGGCGTCATAGAAAGTAGTACCAATGTTTTTGCCATCGTCGGCCTTGTTCTCGAAGTTACCATCGACCCGGTCGCTCCTTAGTTTCGCTTTCGCGCTTGCCGCGTTGGCGCTGCCGTGTGCGGCGCGAGCGGCCTGTAGTGCCATTCCGTACACGTTTGTTAACGGCACGTCGACGCTTGACGCCAACGCGACCAACTCGAACAACACGCACTTTCAGACCTGCGTCACCAACATCGACGCAACGCAGATCGGCACCGCCGGGCTGACGGCGGCGAACCTCATCCCGACGACCGCGTTGCAAGCGACGTTCGGCGGCACGCAAAGCTACACGTTTCCGGCGGGCGTTACCGCGAACGCGGCGATTAACAGCACGGTAACGATGTACGCGCCCTATCTCCAATCGAAAGCCAGCGGGTCGACGTACTACGGTCCCGTTCCGCCTATTTTTACCGGCTCATCGGGACTTGGGCAAGTATCAAGTTTTCACGGTTCGGTTGGTTACAATGTCTCGGTCCCCACGGCGACGGTAACAGCGGTCACGCTCACGGGTCAGTCGGCGTTTTCGACGGCGGCCTCCTACTGGTGCGGCGCCATGTACGCGAACACAACGATGCAGACGTTGCCAGCGATGGCGCAACCCTCAAGCGCAACGAGTATTCTCTTGTATCAAGCGACGGGGTCGACGCAGTTTCTTAACTGGATTTGCTTTGGCTACTAAATGACGCCCAACTGGTTCGCCGATGGTCAACACATCCTGGTTCTTGCGGGCGGCGCCGTCGCGATCGTCGGCCAGGGGCTGACCATTTGGCGCACCCTCGTCATCGGGCAGCGGCAGACTGAGCTGCACAACATCGTCCAAGCCAACGACAAAGAGATCCTCGGCGAACTGTCGGCCGCGCAGCGATCGATCGACAAAGTCGTGTCGGCGTTTACCGGCCGAGATCGCCGCAGGAACTCGCCGGGCTCGACGATTCCCGTGTGGGCCAACGGCGGACGCGGCCGCCGTGTCGACGACTCTGGTCCGCCGCCGGCTCCAGCATGAGCGCCAACCTCCAGGGGTTTCCGCTCGGGACCGCCGCGCCGTGGAAGAACGGCGACCCGTTCCTGGGCGGGCAGATCGTGATTTTGCCGGTTGCCGTCGCCAACGCCAACACGGTGATAACCCACAACTTGCGCCGGCTGCCGCGCGCCTATCTGGTGCTCGACATCGGGATTCAAACCTTTCCGATTCTCTACGGCGGCAACACGGGACCGCCGTTCGGTCGCGGATCGACGGCCTGGACGTTTGCGGTGTTTTCGCTCAACCTCCCCGCCTTGACGGCGGCGGTGACGGGCGTCTTGCTATGACGGTCGAACCGGCCGAGATCGGCGACATGCCGGGCGTCGACGCGCTGCGCGCCATTCACTTCGCCAACAGCGGTCTTGCGGTCCAAGAGCGCTCGCAGCAGGCGGTGTGGTGGGTCGCGCGCGACGGCCTCGCGGGCGTAGCGGGGTGTGCCTGTCTCGAGGACGTGCCCGCGCTGCGTCAGCGGTGGCTCTTGGATTGCTATGCCGTGCCGGGCCGCGTCGGGAAACGGGCACTCATCGCCATGTACGCGCGCATCCGGGCCGACGCGCAGCGCGACAGGGTCGCGATCGTCGGCATGTGCCAGCCCAACAACCAAAAGCAGATCAACGCCTACATGCGACGGGGCGGCGTGATCGTCGGCGTGCTGCTCAGCCTCGCGCCCGAGGAGGTCCCATGCCCGGTATAGTGCCGTTCATCCCGCTTATTGCTTCCGTCGTCGGCGGCGCGGGCGTAATGGTCGATCAGAACGCCCAAAACAAAGCCGCCATCAAGAATAACGAAAACCAGCAAGCAGTCTCGCTTGCCAACGCCAAAGCCGCCAACGCGCAGGCGCAGCAGACCATGAACGCGTTCACGGCGAACAATCCCGCACCAACGGGCGGCGTCGCTCCGCCGCCGGCCGGCAGCAATACCGGGACGCTCGCACCGCAGAGTCGCGCGCAGGCTGCGACCCCGCAGACGCTCACGCCGGCCATGCAGGCGGCGATCATGCAGCGCCAAGCGGCGCCGTCCGCGCCGGCCCAAGTCGCGCAAGCGCCGCAACCCTTGAGCGCCCAGCAACTCATGCAGCGTCTGGGAATTAGCGGCTGATGTCAGCGACCTTGTCGGCAACGCCCGAAGCAGCAGGTCGGACGACATTGCCGTTGCCCGCTGTCACACCCGGCACTGCCGCTTATCAAGCGGCGCCGCCGACCGCGACGACGGCGACGACGGGCGCGATCCCGCAGATCAGCGCCCAACAGATCATGGCCCCGACCGGCTATGGGGTAGCGCAAAATAC
>QGNH01000364.1_pt1 | contig 10847 bp, 9 predicted proteins | sample 1735481 | NCBI WGS metagenome assembly QGNH01 (sample SAMN09239004, study PRJNA386568) | Viral metagenome, whole genome shotgun sequencing project. | reverse complement strand
GGATGCGGACACCAAGGTTTGCAGGCAGCTGGCGACGGTGGAAGGGGTGAAATAATGTCCACTCCCTTCACATGCGACTTCAACACGGACGATGCCAAGACGCTTGGCGACTTCATGCAGTGCGATGATTATGTGAGGGGGGCGCAAGGGCCATTCGGCTCAGGCAAGTCGTCTGCCTGCGTCCTTGAATGTGTCCGGCGTGCCATACAGCAGAAACCATGGAAGGACAATGTAAGGCGTAGCAGGGTTGCGGTTATCAGGAACAGCTATCCCATGCTGAGAAGCACGACCATCAAGACATGGCAGAAGTGGATTCCCCAGTCGTTATGCCCGATAACATTCGGTTCGCCTATCAGCGGGATGCTGAAGTTTTCGTTGTCGGATAAGACGCGAGTTGAAATGGAAACATATTTTATTGCACTTGACCAACCAAAGGACATTGCGAAGTTGCTGAGTCTGGACTTGTCGTTTGCATGGATAAATGAGGCGCGTGAGATAGGCAAGGACATTGTGGACGCGGTTACAGGCAGGTTGCGGAGGTATCCGAGCAAGGATATGGGCGGTCCATTGTGGACAGGGCTGATGATGGACACGAATCCTCCCGATCAGGATCATTGGTGGTATCGGCTGTTCGAGGAGGAGAAGCCACAGGGCTGGAGCCTGTTCAAGCAACCGGGCGCATTGATACGTGTGCCTGGCGGATATATCCCAAACAATGAGGCGGAAAATATCAAGCATTTGAACGGCGGATACAAATATTATCTGGACATGATTGCCGGAAAGAGCGAGGACTGGATAAAGGTCTATGTGCTTGGCGAGTACGGAGTAGTCATGGAAGGCAAGCCCGTGTTTCCTGAGTATCAGGACAGTCGGCATGTGGCAAAGGCGGACAATAAGCCGATGCGGGGGTTGCCAGCAATACTTGCGTTTGACTTCGGGCTGACTCCGTGTTGCCTGTTCTTGCAGTATACGCCGAAAGGGCAGATGATTGTATTGGACGAATTATGCAGCAAGGACATGGGTATCCGGCAGTTTGCCGCAGAAGTGGTGAAACCGTTTATCTTCAACAACTATACCGGCATGGTGTTCAAGAACGTTGGCGATCCGGCGGGGGCTACCAAGGCTCAGACGGACGAGCGGACATGTTTCGATGAATTGAAAGCGGCGGGGCTACAGGCTGATCCCGCACCTACAAACAGCTTCATAGCGCGGCGTGAGGCGGTTGCAACGCTTATGAACAGGCGGGTGAAGGATGGCGAAAAAGAAATTCCCGGACTGCTTATCAACCCGAAATGTATAATACTGAGGAAAGCGTTGGCTGGCAAGTATTGCTACAAGCGGGTACAGGCAAGCGGGCAGGAACGGTTTCAGGATGTGCCGGACAAGACGCACCCATGGAGTGATATCGTGGACTGCTTGCAGTACGGGGCGTTGACGGTGGATGCGCCGTATGTGGTGAACGCACAGGGCGATCCGGCGGGCGCACCAGTAAAACTTGAACAGGCGGGGTGGGGAGGGTTCCTATGAAGGGGAAAAACACATTGGACAGGATGCTTGCCGACAATATACGCAGACGTAAAACAGTAGTGGCAAATCTGCGTAAGGGAATCATATCCGAACGAGAGGCGTGGTCTGAAACAACGATATTGACTATAGACAGGGAAATATTGCTTGCCTTAAAAAAAGNNCCCAAAAACAGTAGTTTGCATTTGACACCCACTATATATGGTATAAGGTAAAGGCAGATACCACTGCCTGTAGTAGTGTACGTCAAGAGCAAACACCACTACAGATAGCGGTATAAACTAAAATTACTTCGCAGGGATGTATGTGAGGTTCATGGAGCTTATTCATGGACACGACTTCACCTGTGCAAAGTACAGCTAATCAAGCACCGTTTCTTACTGCACCCGTTTCTACACCAGCCAAACAGGAGCTTGCCAACAGTTCCGGCGCAAATTTCGTTATCAAGACCAATGCCGACCTGAAAGCGGAAGAGGACGCGAAAAAGGAACTGGAAAAGCAGAATGAACAGGTTATCAACAGTCTTGCGGCGCATATCCGCAAATGCTGGGAAGCCGCGAAATATGCCAAGATAAACAATAAGGTTGTTGACGCGCTTATCCGGTGCGAGTACCAGCGCAGGGGCGAATATGAGCCTAATGTGCTGAATGAAATACGCAAGACCGGCGGCAGTGAAGCATTTCTCCGGATGACTGCCCAGAAGTGCGTTACGGCTGAGAGCTGGATAAAGGACACATTGCTCCCTGCCGGTGACAAGGTATGGGGGCTTGACCCTTCCCCCATACCTGACCTTGACCCTTCTCTCCAGCCCATTTTTGACCAGAAAGTACAGGAACAGGTTCAGCAGATACAGGCATCCGGCATCAATCTTACCCCTGAAGACATAGACAATCTCAAGACCGAGGCGGAGAACAACTACGACAAGGAACGATATGATAAGGCGAAAGATGCGGCAAACCGCATGGAAAAGCTGATTGAAGACCAGTTGCTTGACGGCGGATGGGAACAGGCGTTCAAGGATTTCATTACGCACCTGACCACGTTCCCTACGGCGATTATCAAGGGACCGTTTACCTTGATGAAGAAGAAATTGAAGTATGAGCAAGATCCTGCAACAGGCAAGTTCTCACCCAAGATTGAAGTGGTTCCTACAGTTTCTTTCAAGTGCATAAGTCCGCATGACTATTACCCGTCGCCGGAATCCAGTGCGCCGGATGAAGGATATTGCATAGAAAAGATTCGCTACCAGCCGAAGGACATAGTGGCCATGAGGGGGCTGGACGGGTACAGCGATGACAATATCAATGAGGCACTTGAACAGTATGGCGATACCGGACTACGGGAATACACGATTGAAGACTATCAGAGGAACCGTCTGGAGAACAAGAATATATGGTACTCTCAGACTGACAGGCTGATCGATGCCCTTGAATTCTGGGGACCGGTGTCCGGACGGTTGCTGACCGACTGGGGCATGGAAGTCGAGGATATTCATGCTGAATACGAGGTGTGGGCTATCCTCATAGGAAACTATGTTATCAAGGCTGAACTGAATCCCGACACTATCGGGCGCAAGCCGTACCATGTCACATCTTTTGAAAAGGTGGTTGGAAGCCAGTGGGGTTTCGGCATACCGCAGAAGATGGAAGCCACCCAGCAGTTTGCAAACGCCGCATTCCGTGCGCTTATCAATAATCTTGCGATATCGAGCGGTCCACAGGTGTCATTTGATTACAGCCGATTAGTGCCTGGGCAGGACATAACCAAGATGTTCCCTTGGAAAGTATGGCTGTATAAGAATGCACCGGGACAGGTTGGCAGTGCCATAGGCTTTTTCCAGCCGGATTCACATTCGCAGGAGTTGCTTGGAATAGTCGAAGGTAATCGGAAGATGGCGGATGATGATACGGGAGTTCCGCGATACGTGCAGGGCGAACAGTCCGGTGCGGTAGTAGGAGCAAGTCGTACAGCATCAGGGCTTTCCATGCTCATGCAGGCGGCAAGCAAGACTATCAAGCAGGTCATAGCCAACGTTGACAAGGACGTTATCCAGCGCATTATCCAGATGTTGTACGACCGCAACATGATTTATTCCGATGATGAGGCCATCAAGGGCGACTGCACTATCAAGGTGCGCGGTAGTATAGGGCTGACTATTAAGGAAGCCACCCAGTCGAAACGGACTGAACTTCTCCAGATGATTCTTACCCAGCCGCAGCTCCAGCAGTTCTTCAAGCAAGAAGGTCTGCTTGCGCTTATAGGCGATCTTGTGAAAGGATGCGATATGCCTGCGGATGAAATAGTCTACGATGCCGCAACATTCCAGCTTCATCAGGAAATGCAGAAGATGCAACAGGAACAGGCGCAGATGAAAGCTCAGGCGCAAGGGCAGGGACAGCCGGGACAGATGCCGCCGGGCGCACCGCAACTACCGCCGGGACAGATGGGCATACCGCAGGGGGCGAATGTGCCACAGGGCGGCCAGCCGCCGGTTATTGCGGGCAATGTGCAACGGATGGAGAACAGGGCGCAGATGAGTGCTGGCGGCGGAAATGATTACGCATAATGGGAGAGCGCAATGATAATGGATGAAAAAAGGGCATGGAAAATCCGCCAGTTGCGGAACGGTGAGGATTTCAAGGATTTCTTGAACTATCTGATTGAATGGAGGGCGGAACTGAGAGAGGAAAGCGACACGACAGTGAAGGATGCCGACTTTAGGGTGTCGCAGGGGAAGAGGCAGGTTTTAACTGAAATACTTGGGTTGGGCGACGAGGCTGATCGACTGATCAACACCTTGGAAGACTAGCACAAGATGGAAGATAGCATGGTCAAATACCCGTCTAGTTCAATGGAAGGGCTTGGCTGAAAAACCGTGAATACCTGGAAACAGGCTCACAAAAAAAGAGAGAGGGAGTTGTCATGGGAATTCCAAGACAAGTGGTTGAAGCAGAAGAAGCGGTAAACGAGCAGTACAGACAGATGGAAGCCGAAGCCGCCAAGGCAAAGGTAACGCCGGACGCTCCGCCAGCGGTAACGCTGCCAGCGGAAAACGTACCGCCGCCCGAGCAGGCAGAACAGGCGCAAGTACCGCCGCCCGCAAGCGCGGAAACGTCGGATGAAAAGATTGCGAAACTTGAACATCAGTTGTCGGTTTTAAAAGGTAAGCTGGACAAGGAAGTGCCAAGACTTGCCGCAGAAAAACGAGAACTGAAAGAACAGATACGCAACCTTGAATTACAGGTGACGCAGGTAGCGGAACAGAAGAAAACTGAACTGCCGCCTCCGGAAGCCAACGAAGATGATGCGCTTGTAGCACCTGAATACCTGAGAATAGCCGAACGCAAGGCTAGGGAAATGGCACAGCCGTTGATGGATGAAATCAAGAGCATGAAGAAAAGCATGTTGGATTCGAGCTTTAAAACGTTTGAATCGCAGGTGCTTGAGAACGTGCCGGATTTCAAAAGCATAGACCAGTCCGAACCGTTTGAAACATGGCTTCGGGACACTGATCGGGATGCGACCCTCAACAAGGCTTTCAGGGATCAGGACGTGGCGCGGATAACTAAAATCTATAATGCGTACAAGGAGACTTTGAAGGCGACGAACATCCCTCCCGCCGCAAAGCCCACTAACACGGCATTGAACCGTCAGGTGGCTCCGAAACCGACGAATACTGCACCTGTTGCGGACAAGAAGGAAACGTTTAAGGCAAGCGATCTGACCGAATGGAACAAGTTGCTTTTCTCAAAACGTATGACTCCTGCGCAACATGCGGATTTGAACAGGCGATTCGATATAGCCTATGAAGCTGGCAACGTAGATGTGAACGCATAAGGTGTGTGTTCCCAGTTGCTACCATAGGCATAAGCAAACAATTTTTGAAAGGATTACACAATGGCTTATCCAGTAGCAGTTGGCGTACCTTCCCTTTCGGGAACGTACATACCGAGTATTTGGAGTCCGAAACTTATAGCTAAGTTTTATGCTCTCACCGCTCTCAGTGAAATAATGAATGTTTCTTATGAAGGTGACATTAAGGCGTTTGGCGACACCGTGAAGATTAACGGTCTGCCGGACATCACGATTTCAGATTATGTACAGGGTCAGGAAGTAGTTCCGGAGAACCCGAATCCCGCAGAGTACGACCTTCTTATCAACAAAGGTAAGAAATGGGCGTTCAATGCGAACACCGTCCAGGTCAAGCAGTCGAAGATTGCTTTTGTTGATGAATGGACGAATGTTGCCGGGCAGGAAATGAAACGGTCGATCGAGTATGATGTTTACGCGAACATCTATGCTGATCCCGTTGCCGCCAATCAGGGCAATACGGCTGGTGCTGTAACTGCCTCAGTCGCGCTTGGTGCGGCTGGTGCGCCTCTCGCCGTCAATATTGCCAACGCTCTGACAGCCGTCATCGGCGCAGGACAGGTTCTTGACGAACAGAATGTTCCCGAAGAAGACCGCTGGATACTGCTTCCGCCTTGGTGGACTGCACGTATGAAGACAAGCGATCTCGGCAAGGTGTATATCACCGGCGACAAGGAAACGATGGCGCGTAACGGCAAGATGGGGATGATTGACAGGTTCACTGTCTATACCTCCAATCTCATGTCTACCGCCACCGATTCCGGACATGTCTGCACACGTGTGCTGTTCGGCCACAAGATTGCCACCGCTTTTGCGACACAGATTGTGTTCAACGAGCAGGTTGACAATCAGAAGGACTTCGGCAAGATCGTTCGCGGTCTCCAGGTGTTCGGCTACAAAACCATTAAGCCCAGTGCGCTCGGTTCCTTCCTTGCGTATGCCGCTTAATCAATATTAACGAAAGGTCATTACAATGGCTATTTTAGATGCAAGAGTTGGAAGTACGGCTGGCAAATGGGAAAATACCGAGATGGTATATCGTCTGTTGGCAATAGTTGATTTTTCCAAGACAGCGAACCAGATGGCTTCAGCGGATACCATGAAGATCATGGATATTCCGGCTGGATTTCTGATCGAACGAGTCAGGGTGAAGATCATAACGGCTGACACGACTGGCAACTCTCCGACCTTCGATTTGTATGTTGATACAGGAACCAAGTTCCTGGCAAGTGCAAACCCGAAGTCAACTGCGCTTACCTATAAAAATGGAGACGGCTCCACAGGTACTGGCGCGGCATCGGTGCAGTATGACAACATAACCGTTGCTCCTCTTATCATGCTTTGCAACACAGCGGCTATCGCAGTTGCAAAAATGCAGTTCGAGGTCATTGGCTATATCAATGCAATCCCCGCCTCTAACGCGACGGTGCTTGCGAACTGATGATGGATTGGCGTAGGGGGAGGGAGTTATGACCCTCCCCCGATACCATTTCGATAATAATTTTACAGGCGATGGGGTGTGTTTGCTCTCACCGCCCCTAGCCTCTTTTTAACAGAGAGCAAAACAAAAACCAAGGAGAGACGCAGATGGCAAACGACAGATGGTTGAAGAAACTTGACAACGGGATCATTTTTAACTGGACTAAAGAACTCTGCAAACGCGACGACATGATCGAGTGCGACAAGACCGGGCGGCCTCTGGCGTTCGACGAGAAAGCTGACCTGCACACGTTCATCCGGCAGATTGAAGTCCTGTCAAGGGAGAATGAAACGCTGAAACTGAAACTGGTGCAGGCTACCGAAAATCTGAAAACCATCGAGGAACTGCGGTTTGAATGCGACAGGTTGAAAATGAAACTTGCAGAGAAGGACATGCTGGCACAGCCCGAAATAGGACTGAAACCCGGAGAAGCGACAGTTGAGAGCTTAGACGGTACAACCACCTTCATACCGGAAGACGTCAAGGTTGCACCGGCAATGCAACCGGCAGATGACAAGGTTCCGATGCCTAAGTACGAGGGCAAGATGATTTCAAATCTGAGCAATGAAAAAATGATACTCGCGGCGAAGGAAATATTTGGACTTGAACTTGATAAGAGCATTGGCAGACTCGAACTTTTAAAGGCGATAAGTGATGCGCACAAGGCAAAAACAGCTAAAGGGTGACTACGATGTTTTACTCAACGGACGTGCTGACTGACGCAAGACAATACTTGAACGATTTCATTGCACCGTACAGGTGGACAGACCTGTTGCTTAACGGATGGGTGGGCGATGTCCTGAAGGACATATACAGGGATAGACCCGACTGTCAGATTAATCCGCAGGGAAACCGGAACGTGTTTCAGCCTATTCCTATTACGGGCTGGTTTTCATATTCGCTTACGGGCGGGCATGACTATACCACTTCCAGCTTTGAGACAGTTACGGGATGGGATAGGCGCAATCAGCAAACCCTTTATTTCAAGTATGAGGGCAGTCCGGCAGTGGTGAACATATATTATTCTACGGCAAGCAGGACGGCTGGAACCGGAAAACAGGCATCGTTCCCCGGCGTACTTGGTATCCAGCCTCTTACGACTTTGACAGGCGCGACCGTGTTTGCCGGAGACAATCTTGCGTTGAGCGGGTATATCGAGGTTGACACTGTACCGACAGCAAGCGACACATGGGAAGTGACCGACGCATTGAAGCCCATGATTATATCCGAGTTTTTCAGATGCGCCATGGGTCATTTCGTCACAAGCAGGGCATTGCTCATGGATAGCAATGACACGAACAATCTGATGTTGTCCAAGCATCATTACATGACATTCTTAGCTGAACTAACAGGCAGGGAACCCACCAAATGAACACATATTCAGACTTGATATTCAGGATGTTGCCGGAACTGCCAAGTTGCAGGGATGAGGTGATATTGCAGACTTTGCAGCAGGCTGGCAGGGATTTTTGCATAATGTCCGAGGCATGGCTTGAGTCGATGACGGCGGATATCACTACAGGCGTGGTGCAGTATGATCTGCTTGCGATGAAACCGATAAGCAATTATGATGTGGATATCCAGAGGCTTGTGCAGGTCAATGTCGATAACGGCATTGTATATCCCGACCAGTACACGCTGGTTGACCAGCAGTATCTCCTGTTCGATCAGGATCAGAAGATAACGAAGGTCAACGGCATGGTGATCAACGTGGTCCTTGCGCCGAAATATGAGGCTTTGAAACTTTCAACTACGCTTATGAACAGATATTCGAGAGCTTTGATGGCACGGGCAAAGCATCTGTTGCAGATCATGCCGAATGTGCCATGGAGCAATCCGGCATTAGCGGCATACAACAAGCAAGTGGCGGACGATGAAATCGCAACGGCTGTAATGGACAAATACCGCACGTTCCTGAACTGGGACATGCAACTTGATTTAAGAAGGGGAATATACTAATGGCTAAAGAATCAACAACGCTTTTGACGATTGACATACCGAGCAAGACATATACGCTTGGTGGTTCAATACTCGCAGTGGGAACGACTGCTACGGTTAATTTAAAAGGATACGGCAATGCTACTGCAACGGATTTGAGCCTTGCCATCATATATCAAGGTGTGGCAGTAGCGACACTTAGCGCATTCACGGATTCCGGAAACGGATATTTCACGGGATTACTTGACCTTGATACCATACAGCTTTGGAATATCATGGGCAAATATGATGAAGCTCCTCAGCTTGTGCAGATGGGCATTGCGCTTGAGGACACCAGCAATTCCGACTTGCTTATGAACAGCGTGGTACAGGTGATGAACAACCTGCTTGCACCGACAATTATACCGGCCGACAGCATGAACTTGAAGGCGTTGGGCGGGAATTACAGGAATGAGACCAGCGGCGAAGCCATTGCACAGTTCAAAGTTGTCTACACGCGGTTGGCCGACGGGCTGACGGTACACGCGGACAGTACCGCGCTTGCACAGATGGATTTGGCGAAAGGCGTGGCGTATTCCACTGTAGCGGCCACAGGACTGCCGATACTTGTGGCGTTTGCAGGAACTATTACGAACGCGGCATGGACATGGAATATTGGACAGCCGATTTATTTTGATGCCAACGGTACGCTTACCCAGACCATGCAGACTGGCGGATATATCCAGCAGTGCGCTATTCCGCTCACGGCAACAACGATTCTGATAAGGTTTGCAACGCCTGTATCAGGTACGGGTGGGTATGTTAGCGCGAACGTGAAACGTCCACTTGTGAACTATAATGGGCATATCAGGGAGCTTTTGAATGGGGATGTAATAATGGGACTGCCAAATCAGGGCATGGTGTTTGCCTCTGCAACCGACCCTACGCAGGATTATCTTGATGGTAAAGTGGATAACTCTACGATTCAGGTTACAAACAACAAATTGAATGTGAAAAGTGGATTTTATGAACCGGCCAATGCAAACATTCAGGCGCACATAGCAAGTACATCCAATCCGCACAGCGTTACGAAGACACAGGTCGGGCTTTCCGCAGTGCCAAATATTGATGCAACCAATGCAACCAATATATCCAGCGGTTCGCTTGATGGCGATAGGCTACAGGCTCCTACGGCAACAAAGCGTGGCGGCACTCCAGCAGTAGGTGCTACTCCAACTGGAACTAAATTTCTTGCAGATGATGACAGTTATAAAACACCTTCGGGCGCAGGCGACATGGCAAAGGCTGATTATGATACATCAGGCACATCAAGTGTACGCATGGCTAGAGGTTTGAAGGAGAGTGGCGGACAGGAGCTTCCCATGGGCGCGGTTGCCGAAGGGCAGTTGCTTGCCAGGGGTTCAAACACCACGCTTGGCAAGACCATAGGCAACGCAAGCGGGAACGTGGTTGCAAGGTCGGCAAGCAATGCAATAGCCGCTGATACCATCAGTGAAATAACTCCCGATGACGGTGTTATAGTTGATGGAGTGAAGATGAAGGATGGCTTTATTGACATTCCTGATGTAAGCGCACCTACAACTCCTGCAAGTGCGCATTCAAGGCTATATAATGATGGTTCGCTTCTAACATTGAAGAAGTCTACGGGCTATATCTATCCCATTGAACCTATCGTTCAAATAATGCGTAAGGATATTTTCAATACTGCCATTAATTCCACCGTGTTTATGGATTTAGATGCTGATGCAGTCTTTATGTTCCCCAAATCGACTACATCTCTATATATGTTTGATTTCTATGTTGACATCGAGCCACTTAATAATTCATATGGATTCACGATGTCGGTCAAAGAGGTTGCAGGTACTTTTAATGGTACGCAATGCAAATATACGGTAACTGTTCCACTTACTGCAACAACGATGTATTATTCCAATCAAACAGGTGCTGATACTGGGACTGCATCTGCAACTTGCGCAAGTGGCATAGCAAGAATATTTGGAATGATGTATTGTGGCAATACGAATAATGTTACAGG
>QGNH01000109.1_pt7 | contig 10874 bp, 14 predicted proteins | sample 1735481 | NCBI WGS metagenome assembly QGNH01 (sample SAMN09239004, study PRJNA386568) | Viral metagenome, whole genome shotgun sequencing project. | reverse complement strand
ACCACCGGCACGGGCACGACCACGGCGATTGTGCTTGGCCCGCAGATGCCAATCTCGGCTAATGGCACCGTGACGAATACGCAGACACTCACGTTCGGCGGAGGTATCATCGGCGTAATCGGCACTGGGACAGCAACGTCGACGACTACCAACACGGCGCTGGGCTCGCTGACGGGCATCAGCTCGACGGTGACGAACACGGCGACCAATACGCTCACGGGCACGGGCAGTGCTGACAGCGTTGCCGTGTTCAATGGATTACTCGGGCTGCGGACGGGTTCTATCAAAGACAACCCAAGCACTGGGGTTGATGTGGAAGCTGCGGTAGCCATCGGCGAAGGGACAGACGCGTTCCCGACCGTAGGGAAGCGCCTGGTGCTTGTGTACGCGAGTGACGACACTGCAAAAATAATTGCAGAGGATTTTGGAACGCGCACACTGAAAGCATTGCAGTTGTTTAGTGCATCTGGTCTATACCTTCAGGGCGGCATCGGATTCTTGCGCATAACTGATACCTACTCTGAGTTTAATCAACCCATAAGCGCACCAAATTTGACGCTTGCTGGCCACGGAATTGCGGATCTATGGAAACCAACTTCGGTTTGCGCCACTGGGCAGGTAATGACCTACCTAACTGACAATGGCGTTCCTACTTGCGTGACCAACGGTACAAGCTCCGGCATCGGATGCAGCGGCGGGGCTTGCACATATGGAAATTGGGCGCGTTTCACAGACACGACACATATAGAGGGCGTCGCGGCCCCAACGTGGTCAAGCGTGGGAGCGGACCAGTCAGGTGCAGCGGCGGCGGTGCAGAGTAATCTGGACGCAGTCGCCGGAAAGGTGGTTGCCGTGTCAGGTGATACTCCTGACGTGCTCTACAACCGCGTCGTAGCCGGTGCGGGGATATCGACAAATATCATAGGAAGCGCGCCAAACAGGCAGGTGCAAGTGTCGTTGAGCGGAGGACCGCTGCCTGTGATGTACACAGGCCCTGCCTCCGCAACAAGCATTCATCACAGCTCAGGCTGGGTAACGGTGGCTTCGTACACGGCGGCGGGAGCGTATATGCACATTACCGGGGATGCCACTTTCTTTTGCACGTTTGCCACAAGCTCGTCACCATTTCGCGTCTACGCACGTATTCTCGTGGCCGGCTCCCTGGTAGGACCGCAGATAGAAATAGATGTTAGTCAGCTGGAAAATCTATATCGCAAAAGATGGTCGCTTAGCCGCGTTGGCTCCGTGGGGACTAGTAGCACCATAGAGCTGCAGATGGCCGCAGATGAACCCGTCACGGGAGACGGCGGAACATGCACGGTCGATGTTAACAACGCCGTCCTGACCGCAAGCAAGTTCTGACCATGCCAACCGTCCCCGCAACCATCCTAGCCCTCGCCGCCCTGGCCGTTTTCGTGTGGGTGGTCGCGGGGAATCCTATTAAGCGACCACCAACAACCCAATTTTGTAAGAAGAACAAATGATACAAATAATACATATCTCAGATACTCATATAAAAGGCAATGATAGTGATAAAACTGTATCTCAATTATTAACCAAAATTTACAACAGGCACTTTAACAACGCTCAAGGCGTCTATTTAGCGGTTACTGGAGATATTGTAGACAGCGCGTTAGAGTTTCAGTATCAAAAGGCCCAAAAGATACTAGCCCCTTTTTCCCACAAATTACTACTATCCTTAGGGAATCATGACTGTGGAATCTTAGGCAATTTGTACAGCCCTGATTCTATCAATTACTGGAAGAAATATTTTCAGCCTTTTACTATTAATAATGTTGACTATACAACTAAAAACCCCGTAGAAATTCTATTAGAATACAAAGACACAAAGGTTTTGACTATGGGGTTGAACAGCTGCCTTTTGACATACAAAAACTTTGATTTTGCTTGTGGAATGATTGGAGAAGATCAGCTAGACAAAGTTAGAGAGGTTTTTAACAAATCTACCAATATGGACCTACCTAAATTGGTTTATTGTCATCATAGGCCGTTCCCCTTGTCGTTTCCTGAAAACAAGGTAATGGAGTTACAGGACGCAAATGATTTGTTTGAGGTTGTAGACGAAACAGCAGATGTGGTCATGTATGGTCATTCTGGAGGTGGGTTAGAACACAGAACTAGGGCTCCTAAAACAAATGGAGTGCCGCTTTTAGACACCCAGTATTTAAACGCTAATGATTTTGTTGATACGGGGCGTTATTTTCAAGTGATGTTTTCAGGTTCTAACCCGCCTTTAATTTACCAAAGAAACATAAAAGAATAGTAATCTTAACTAGGAGATACAAATGGAAACTCAAAATATTATAGACAAAATTCATCCAAGTATGTGGGCACCTCTTTACAATTGGTCGTTTATTTCCTGTTGTCTGTGTCTAGCTATTTTAATCTTGACACTTAAGAGAGCAACGAGTCAATTTTCTCCTACTTTTTATAGTAAGTCTAGTACCCACGGTTGGTTCACTCTTTCTTATCTAATAGGAGGCTTCCTTGCTGCTATTCCTAAAACTTATTTGGTTGGAACTAGATACTTTGACAGATTGATCATAGGCATTATTGCAAGTGGTATTAGTTTAGCCGTTTACCATGCTATTATTAAAAGACTTTCAAGTGCAATTGGAGTTAAAGATAAGTTTCTAGACGATCCTGATGAAATTGAAGTCACCAAAAAGACCGAAGAAACTACTAAAGAAACCGTAACTCTACAAGTTAAATAAGTGGGTATTTTTAACACAGCTGGTGTGGTTAATTTTCAAGCTGCGTCTGCGTCTGCTCTGTCCCAAGAACCTGAAACAAATGAAGGTGACCTGCCTATTCAGGGACCTATTAGTATTGAGCAGAACTTAACCCAAGCGGCTTTAAACGAACAAAAAAGCTATGTAGAAGACGGGTTTTGGCTTAGACCTAATCTAGATATAAAAAAATGGGATAAGTATTGCCCCTACGAACTTCTTGTAGTCAATACGAACAAAAGCGATACGGGAGCTGTTTATTACAAGCAATACAAAGACTGGAAGTATACTTTACCGCTACCCCCTGAGTCAATGTCTATTTCAACTCCTTTTGCTGTTCAGACGACTGTAACGCTTGGTGGCATAGTTGAAGAACATAATGCAGCGCCTATAAGGTACATTTCTTTCCATGGTACTACAGGATTTTTACCATATCGATCTTCTGGAGCTTCTAGGTCTGGAACAGGGGCTTTAAGCAAATTAGAAGATCAAGCTGTATCTATATTTGCCGGTACTGTAAACACGGCTAGATCTGCCTATAGCAGTGCTCAAAAAGCCATTGGGTCTGCTTTAAACAACGCTCCTAAGGCCTATAACGTTCATCAAGAAGCTGAGTTTAATACAGACCTACCTAACTATGATAAAAATCTAGCTCAAACAACTGGATTCAAACAAATAGCTTTGTTGAGAGATTTTTTAGAATCTTATGTAGCAAAGAAGAAGTTAAACGACGATGAAGCTAAAGGCCTTAGATTGGCCGTTGCTATTTGGAAAGAGAGCCAAGTATTTTTAGTCAGTCCAGCCTCATTTGTTGTATCTAAAGATGTTTCTTCTCCTTTAGAATACAAATATTCGCTAGATTTTAAAGCTTGGAAAAGAATAAGTTTAGAAGCAGGTAATTTAGATGATGTTGTAGTTACCCCTATTAGGCACAGTCCTAATTTAATTGCAAGAGCTATAAATACATTAACGGCGGCTAGGCAGGCAGTACAAAAAATTGGGACGTTGAAGCAAGCAGTGTTGGGGGATGTTGATTATTTGTTCAAACCATTCCACGACACCATTCTTTTGGGTAAGGATTTGCTTGGTGCGTCGATGTCTTTGTCAGATATCCCTCAAGCCGTAAGAGACAGAGTAACAATAAACGTTTTAGATCTAAAAAACAATAGTTCTCAATTATGGAACCAGTTATCCTCTGGACAAACCTCTGATTCTTCCATAAAGGCTGTTAAATACTCATTAGACAATTCTTCTCATTATCAAGATACTTCTATGGCGGGAAGGGNNGGGTGAATACAACTACGTCTGGGCAGGGAACAAATAGAGCGGCAACGACAACTCCTATGGGGGGCAAGTCAAATAAACTGGCGCTAAAAGACATTCCTGATGATTTAGCAAGTCAAATACCGATCTCGGCTCTTTCATTGCCTCAAGATGTCAAAAAAGATATTTTAAGTGATATTTCTAGAGTTAGGACCCTACGTAGGAAAGATTTTGAAGACTACGCTAACACAATTAGAAACACAGCCGATAAAATAGCTTTTCTAGTAGGAGCTGGAGATCCTACTTACGCTGAAACCTATGGAATAAACATAGCACCAATTAAAGAAACCCCTACCCAAAGTGATTGGGATAGTCTTAACGCGTTAAATGAATCGGTTATTGTTTTACAGCAATTTGCCGCTACAGCTGACGGAGAACCCGCAGAACAACCGACTTTCTTAGAAAGATTTGGTGGACTAGCTGTTTCTTCTGGGATTGCGTGGAAACAACCAATATCTAAATTTGCCATTCCATTCCCCTTTGGAGCTACTTTAGAGGGACTTGCTTCTAGTTACCTAAAGGATCCAAATAGATATATGGAGATAATAGCTTTAAACGGGCTACGCTCTCCATATATTGATGAAATCGGGTATTCTATCCCTATCTTAGTCAACGGTAAAGAAAAAACTGTTGTTGTGAACCAATCAGATGATTTATTCGTAGGTAAGAAGATCTGGTTGTCATCTAACGCAGCAAATCGAGTTCAGTTTACGGTAGAAAGCATACGAACTTTAAACGGTGTGTCATATCTTAAAATGGACTCATCGGTAGATAGTTACCGGGTAGCTGACAACGCAGTCTTAGAAGCGTTCCTGAGTGGCACCATTTGCTCTAGGAACCTTGTTTGGATACCCAGTGACATAGAGCCATTAGATTTAGATTCAGTCATAACCAAAGACATTCCAGGAATAAATGCAATGGACCCCATGGTTAGCATTGGTGGGGTAGATCTACTTTTGGGATCTGATATGGACTTGATTTTAGTCAATGACGATTTGCGTTATGCCGTTGGTTTAGCTAATATTATACAGTGGGTCAAAACCGTACTGTCAATTGAAAAAGGCGAATTGGTCCAACACAGAACTATAGGTATGCCTCTTTCAATTGGGTTGAGTTTGGCTGACTTTAACGCCCAAGACGTTGTAAACGCAATAAGAACACAACTTACCCAAAGCTCTATGTTCAGTAGAATAGATAAAGTCTCAGTAAAACAAAACGGTAGTGCAGTGAGTATAGACCTAAGTGCTTTGGTAGCTGGAACAACTGCCCCACTACCTTTGTCTTATTCTATGGCTTTGAATTGACGCGTTTCTAAGTCATAGATCATTTTTGACGGATGTTTGTACGTAACCTGTCTTAAGTTAAGCTTTTCGTTAATTGTTATAATTTCTACAAAACAGACTCCGTATAAGTAAATGTCTCGTCTTAGTTTTGAGGCTAATTTTTTGTTAAAAGAACGAATAGGAAACATTTATGCCTCTACAAAAATTTCTAAGATCAAACAGTCTTCATCTAATGGAGAATCTGGTTCTGAACCACCAAAGTAGCAAGATCCTAACGGGATTTTTCTATAACCAGTGACTTCATTGTCTCGACTGTTTGAGTCAGAATAAACAACAATTTCCGCGTTATCATCGCATGTAGAAAGAATTTCTTTTAGATCTTTAACTTTCATTGCTTTTGCCTCAACAAACAATAGAGCTGCCTTTGCAATAAAATTTAGTTCCACATCCAGGGCAGACATGTTCGTAAGTCTTGCCTGGAGGAACATACATCATGCTTGGAAATTTATGTTCTGGGTGTAGACACATTTCTGATTCCCACAAAGACGGTTTTAATTCAGCTGGGGCAGTGGGCCTAACAAAATGACCCTTTATGATTGGAAGTGGTGGGTGTCTATTTTTACCATAGGTATGTTTCAAATTATTCATGGTTGACCTTTTTAAGAAGTTCTTCTCCAAACTCAACATCTTTTGCGTTTAAAAGCTGAGGTTTGCCTTAGAGCGCAAATCGTCCACGTAGAAACCTCCAGGGCTTTGCTTAGCTTTTTAATTTCGTTTTCTTGATCTTCTATGGTTTGGTTTCTTTGTAAAATTCCATCAAACGCAACGCATAAAAAACTGTACCGCTACGATTGCCCACTTTTCTGATAGTAGGATACCTGGTAGGAAAAGAACGGTTAGCATACCAAACAGGTTTATACCCGAAGTCACATATATTAGTTGTTTTCTATTCATACTTACACCTTACCTTAAATTTGATTTGATTTCAACAAAAAAAGAATTTAATCCGCTAGGTTTAACCCAAGCCCTTAATACGCCTCCAAAACAGCATCCTCCATCACACCCTATTGTATTATTGACTATTTCTGGTTGAGGATAAACTGCATGACCATATACGACCGTGTAGCGACCATCCCAAAAATGACTCCATGGGTAAGAGTTTTCAGGAACATGCCACACCCCGTTAATTTCAATTGACTTTACAGGAGTTAACTTGTTGTCTTTTACGTTTTTAGTAAAATACCTGTTACGTATAAACGCTTTTGGATCTTGTTTAAATAAAGAAGGTGCAAGCCCCGCATGAACGCAAACTACTGGATACAGCTCTTCAGTTCCTTTATTATCAAAAAAGATTGCATGAGGTCATTTTGCTAAAAACTCTAAACTTGTTTGACTCATTTGGCTATAAGTTGAGTTAACTCTCATAGGAATTTTGTAATTTGGGTCAACATGCTTTTTTAGTGAATGATAATGGTATCTTAGAAGCTTTTCATCATGGTTACCCAATACGTTATAAAAACTATAATAGTTAGCAAGGTGTAGGATCTTTTGGACTACGCCTTCAGGGTCTGGCCCTCGATCTACTAAATCACCCAAAAAAACAACAGTATCATTATTTGTTATTTGAAGATTTGCTAAAAGTGAGTTAAGTTCCTCTAAGCAACCATGAACGTCTCCTATAGCGATTAGCCTGCCCTTAGGGAACGGTAAGTTTAAAACGGTTATATCTTTAGGTGGGGTAAAAAGTTCTAAATCAGTCATGTTTACCAAGAGATTTTAAATCTTGCCATATTAAATCTTGCCATATATTCAAAAATACAAGGAATCATAAAACCGTCTTTAATTTCAACAAAAACGAACCCATCATTCTCAAGATTTTCTTTTATTTTCAAAACAGCTTTTTGAGCCGCTTCGTTACTGATATAAATGGGAGTAAGCCAAAACGATTGTAGATCTTGCCTTAAAAAGATTTTTGTATTAAATTTTCCGTCTTTAGCTTCTTTTTTTGCATTGTGTCAAGATTTCGGAAGTCCAGTATTTAATATACTTTTGGTTTTAGAATTAGTGTCTTCTGTTGTCTTTTTAGCCATTGCGTTAAGCTTTTGAGCTGTATTCATTTCTTTCCAATCTATTAATAATAAAAGCAATCAATCCAGAGGTTAAGATAAATTCAGGAGTTGATCTAGAAGTCAAATACTCGGCAAACTTTTCCGTAAATTTTTGAGCCGTCTTAGGGCCAAACTCATTGCGTAAAATGGCCCAGCTCATCATCTCTAATGCATTTGGAGATGTAAATACAGTTTGACACACGTCGACAAAGTTTAAGGTACCGCCTCCATCATAGGTGTGACATTTATATAGATTTGTATCGGACATGCTTTACATTAACATTTATTTTTCTTTTGTCAATAACAATCTTTAAAATATGGCTTCGTATTCTCCTACTATACAAAATAATGCAACGTGGGAAGCTACTATAACTATAACGCAAGCGGACGGAACCCCATTTAATCTTCTCGATTATACTGGGGAAAGTCAAATAAAAACAGCCGATGGAGCTACAGTATTGGCCACTCCAGTAATCACAATCATAGACGCTGCTGCTGGTCAATTAAAAATATTTATTCCTTTAGAACAAACTGCTTTACTAAAACCTACATCTACTGCCTTGCCTCCCAAACCTCCTTTGCCTACTTGGGATGTTCTTATTGGTAATTCAGATAAATCTAAGGTTTATAAGATCATTAAAGGTGACGTAATTGTAGAAGCAGGAGTAACGCATTGGACGTAAAAGAATTTAATGTGGCAATACAGCCTCCTGACACAATTAATGTAAAAGTAGAGGCAGCTCTAATAAAAACAGTGGTAATTAACCAGGGGCCTAGAGGAGACGGGCTTGCGACGGCGCTGGCTACTCCCATGGAGACCGTTGTCATGTCGGGGTCAAGGGTGTCGACGCCTGGACAAGTATTGACCAGGGTTGCAGGCGGGAAAATGGCGTTCATGGACGCGGGAAGTGAAGGGCTTAGCCGCATCCTGGATGGAGGTGGCCCCGGAATCGATTACGTGAGCGCGGACGTGTTTGATGGTGGTGGACCTGGAACGGACTACAGCGAAGCCAACACCCTTGATGGAGGATCTCTCTAATGTCGATTGAAACCGTACATATTCGATTGTCTCGCGGCACGGCCGCGCAGTGGACAGCAGCAAACTTGGTACTTCTGGCCGGTGAAGAAGGCTACGAGACAGACACGAAAAAAAGGAAGGTAGGAGACGGGTCCACGACATGGAACGATCTTGCGTATTCCGCAGCCATTGACCAAACGGCGCGGGACGCTGCTAGCTCGGCGGCGTCAGCTGCTTCGTCCGCGCAGTCCACGGCCAACGCTGCCATCCCATCAGCGCAGAAGGGCGCGGCTAGTGGCGTAGCCTCGCTTGGAACAGACATTAAGGTTCCTGTCGCACAACTTCCCACAGGTACAACGTCGAGCACCGTGGCGACAGGAGACGCCCCGGTCGCTGCCGCTGCTGCTGCCATCGCTACACTCGGTACGGCTGCAACTCACGCGGCTACTGATTTCGATGCGGCTGGCGCTGCGTCTGTCGTCCAGGGCCACCTAGACACGCACGCTGGACTAACTACTGCAGCGCACGGTGGGGTAGTGGCCAGCGCTGCGCTTGGGGCTCCAAACGGAGCTGCTACTCTTGGGAGCGATGGGAAGTTAACCGCTTCGCAAGTGCCAGACATCGCGATCCAAGACTATCTTGGATCAGTCTCAAGTCAGGTGGCGATGCTCGGATTGACGGGACAGAAGGGAGATTTCTGCTCGCGCTCTGACTCGGGCACGATATGGACCATTGTTGGCGCCGACCCAACGCAGATCGGGTCTTGGCTCCAGATGATTTACCCGTCCGCTCCGACCCTTTCCCAGCTTGGAGGCGTCGCGGCCAACTCAGCGATCACCGGGGCCACCAAGACCAAGGTCACCTACGACGCAAAAGGACTCGTCACCGGAGGGGCAGACGCAACTACTTCCGACATCACAGACAGCGCAGACAGACGCTACCTAGACGACGCGACGAAAACCAACGCCCAAGCGATTGCTTCAGGCGGGGCGACAATTAAGGAAGCGATAATCGACGGAATTGCTAGCTCTCCGGGGATGCGCAGGTTTCAGACGTCAGATTTTACGGCCCGCCGAGCGCGTGTGTTGACGCCGTTGCCCATCGAACGCGGCTTCAGCTCAACTTCTGCCGCCGTATCCACGTGGTCCACGGGCGGCATCACAGGGGCAGCTAGTATTGCGCTCAACGATCCCGATCACTACGGTTCTGGAACTGACTGCGCGGTAATCACTTCGAGCGGAACGGGAGGTGCTCCGTACATCAACTCTCCCGCCTACACCGGGAAACCGTGGGATCTCTCTAACTCTCACCTGGTGATAGCTGTCAAGGTGACGGACACCACAGCTTTGAAAAATAACGGAACCGTGCCCTTTGCGTGGGCCACCGTCTATGCCGGATCAGATACCAACGCTTCCGCGTATACCAATGGAGTGTCTTGGTCTATCGGAAACACCAACGATGTGTCCACGCAGAGATGGATCGGTCCAGACGGAACGTGGATTTTGCTGTCACTGTATCGGAACACATATGATGCTGCTTTCGGTACAATTGATTGGACGTCGATCAAAGCCATTCGATTCCGCCTGAACGACGCTTGGATTTCAGGAAACCCAGTAGCACAGGCTCAAGTAAGGGTGGGTTTTGTCGGGATTGCCAGGGATACAAAGCAAGAATTTCCAAACGGCGTTGTCACGTTCTGCCTTGACGACGGATTGTCAAACGTATATTCGCGAGCCTTCCCTATCTTCGCGTCGCGAAACATCGCGGCCACTGCGTTTCTGATTAACGACGTGATCGATACCGATGGTTTTGTGACCACCGCGCACGTCAATGAAATGGTGGCCAATGGATGGGACGCCGCGATTCATGGCGAGTACGCTGCTCATGTGTCAGGATGGGTGGCTATGTCTCCTACTGACCGTGATGCCATGCTGGCTCGGTCCGTTGCGTTTCATGCAGCACGCGGATGGGACACTCGACACTGTGCTTATCCTGAAGGTAGATTCGATGGACCGACTGTGGCCTCTGTTTTGTCAGCGGGGCTATACGGTCGAACCACATATGGCATGTACACATCAACAGCTGCATTTTGGGAGATGTACCCGCCAGTGTCTCCGGGAAAGCTCGTCGCGTTGTCTTATAACGGGAATTCAGTGGGCTCACGACACGCGTGGATCGATGCTATAAAAGCGGGTAGGCATTGGGGGATTTTCAATCTTCACAACGTGGTTACTACTGCGTCCAGTGGGCAAGAAATCAATCAATATGATTTGGTCGAGTTTTTGGAATATGTTGTCAATCAAGACGTGACCATTCGTACCATGTCGCAAATGATTCCATAGTAATTGTCAGTTATTCAGCATGATCTTCCTCGGTCACGACCCCGGCCTTC
>QGNH01001808.1_pt1 | contig 10877 bp, 11 predicted proteins | sample 1735481 | NCBI WGS metagenome assembly QGNH01 (sample SAMN09239004, study PRJNA386568) | Viral metagenome, whole genome shotgun sequencing project. | reverse complement strand
CACCTGCTGTCCTATCTGGGATGTTATCTGTGCGCGCTTGGCCTGCAGGTCAGCTTGAGCTTGTGGGTCATCAGGGTTGCCAGCTGCCTGCTGCCTAAACTGCTCGTCTGCCTGACGGTATGCCATAGAGGTCTGTGCCACGGCGTTGAGCGCTTTGGAATTGGCGCTCATTACCGCCACTTGGTCAGCTAAATCTGTGCCACCGCTCAGCAACCCTGTATCTGGCAGCTTTGGTGTGACGGTTGTTACGGTGGGGTCAAAGTCTAGGTTACGGTCAGCCATTAAAATTCTCCAACATATCCGGTTTGACCTTCATTCTGAAAATCGAAACCTTGCGGGCTTGGGTCCAGATTACCAGATAAGCCGTTCCATGCTGAGCCAATAGCTCCACTGATAGTGCCCGCCCCCAACTTCGAAAACCCCTGTGCTATGCCGTTCAACGTCTTAGAGCGGCCTTCATTAACGGTGTTTGAGATAGCGGAATTGGTATTATCTATGGTGCGCTGTATGTCCGTATTGCCCTGTGCGGCCGCTTGTGCAAATACGGCCGCTGGACCACCTGTTCCATTGAGCGCTATGCCACCGCGTATAAACGATGTCTCAAGGCTTCCCTCGGTGCGCGAGGTCTTATTTGCGATATTGGCAACGCTATTATCGGCGCTCTGAGCCATGGCTTTGGTTTGAGCCAGCGTATTTTCAGTGTTGATTACACCGCCTACTGCTGTTGCTCCTAACGAAATACCTGTTTCCCAGCCCACATTAACCCCCTATTTTACTATTGCCCAGCAGTCAAAATCCTGCCCGTGCATCATTTTACGCTTAATACCTTCATGCTCAAAGCCAAGGAACTTATGCCATTTACGCAGTGTAGGCTCCGCCCGGCTCTCTGTCTGCAGGCGTACAGCGTAATTTTCTGTCATGTAACGCTCAATCAGGCAGCGGAGCTCATGGGCATTAAAGACCTTGAAGTTAGCGGAAATTAGTACGAAGCATGACCAGCATGGCCCCCAATAATTGCGGAAACATATAATAGCCTGCACCATATCGTCATCACCCCATAATGTCCGCACTTGGTAATCAGTGCCGGTAAGCAATGGCAGCACGAGCTCAGGGGCGCTGTATTCATTTGGTACAAAAGCATCTAAATCACTAAGCTTGAAAGGTTTCACGCTCATGTGGTTAACGCATAGTTGGCTTCAAGGAAATAATTAGCAATGCAGGCAGGTAATGGCAAATCCTGCACCGCGTACCAGTAGAAATCCTCTGCGCTATCACTATCCACGTCTATATCGATAGTGCCGTCAATAGGTGCAGGCGGCAGATAATTAATGTCACTCGGTCCACGCAGCTGAACCTCCTGCAGGTCATACAGGCTGCTACCAACCTTGAGACCGAGGCTGTTGACGCAGCGCAGGCTGATACGGTCAATTTCCTTTTGGGTAATCTGCGTATTGCTGCCCTGAAGCTGGAAGCCGATACACATGCTCTTAATGATTCCGGTATATAGGTATCCGATACAGATAGACGCTGTGGGTTCATCCAGCGCCACCACGCCACCGGTAATGGTCTGTGCGCTATCAAAGCCACCATCAAGCACCAACCCTACTGATTGGCCATTGTATTGGCTCAGGCCGCTCACGCTGGTAAAGGTCATATACCATGAGCTCCACACGTTCAAAGGCGTATCATTGATGCCATGCGGTATCTGAATGGCTGTAACCAGCACCTCAGTGGCAGATACATAGCCGGTAATCAGGAAGCGGCCGCTCTCATAGCCTGTAGCAGTTTTATAAACGATATGCTGGCCTACCTTAGAGCTGCTGAAATCGCTGGCACCAGATATGATATGCCCTGTTGGCGCGCCGCTAGATGAATCTGTGCCGGTCTGCGTAAAGGTGATGGTTGAAGTGCGATAATCGGAATAGTACATCGAATTATCGAGATAGTTACACTGGCGTGATTGCTCACTGACATAGCGGATATATGCCTCAGTATCCATGTCCTCATTGGGGTTATTCTGAGGGTCCTCTGGATATTGCGTCCAGAAATCGGCAGGCTTTTTAAATTCCACTAACGGTGCCTGCATTTCAATGTAATACGTGCCATTGCGCTCCACCAGCGCGAACAGCTGAGGATTGCCCAAGTTATCGCCTATAAGCGCTATGTCGCTAATGGCGCCTTGAGTGTTGCGCAGGTGCCAGCCGTTTATATGCTCCTCCTGCTTAAACACCGTTGATACCAAATTACCATCGGCGCGCATGGAGTATATCAGGTCATTACGGTCACGCTTATAGCGCATCTTTGTCAGCAGCCCGCGCGTCATGTCATAACTCTCAAGATTGCAGTCTTGGCTGGAAAATGTCTGCATCAGAATGTCATAGCGTATGGTGAATATGTTACGACTAATTTGGCCTTGATAGAATACCAGCGCGTCCTTTTTTAGTGGATATGCTCCATTGCAAGGCTGGGCTGAGGTAATGAGCGCCTGCACTGTGGAGGGCGTGACAGCCGTGTTGATGGCTCCCCCGTTGATAACCAGAATACCGTCTGTAGCACCAGCAATGAGAGAATAGTCAGCAGGAAACAACCACTCAATCTGCTGCGTAATATTGGCGCACGTGAAGCTAAAGCCCGATGCATCTGTAATGGGGTTCTGGATGGTGAAGTCATCATAGCTACCTTTATTGCTAAACCAAACGTTGGTAAGGAAATTAGAAGTCGATGCCATGTAAAGGCTGCCACCATAAAAACAGCATGCACCGGGCCATCCTGTGGCTGTCATGGTGATAGTCCACGAGGCAATGGTACCGCTGCCAGTAGCACCGGTGATGCTGACCACAAGCGAGGTGCCGCTATAGCTGGTTACCGTGCCGGTCATGGTATTCAGGCCAGTGCTATCAACAAATTTTATTTGCTGAGCTACGGTGTAGGTCTTTCCAGATGACACGGTAAATGTCTCTGACGTTGGAAATGTGGTTGGTATGGCAATGCTTGTGGTTGATGTATCGCTAACCGATAGACTTGGTGAGCAAAACGGGTCACTGATTCGTACATAAGTGGCAAGCGTAAAGGCATTGGCGGCGGTGCGGGTAAGCTTATATGGCGCATAGTTACGATGGCAAATATACATTACATCATCGTTCTGAGCGTAGCTGCCACGTTGGCTGATAAACTGGGCATCAGCCAACGTGTAAGGACTACTTACAACTAAAGGCACGCCACCGCTCAATACCCAGCCAAAGTTACCGTTGGTATCAAATGCAAGAAACTGCACAGAGCCATTGTAAAAGGCACAGATATAATTCTGAGTAATACCAAATTTGAACTCAACGAAAGCGCAATCCTGAAAGGCGACTTCGTTGATGAAGCCTGGTGCAAATATGGCATTGCCCTTAAAGTTGCTGATGAAGTTTTGAAACACATCTGCACCATTCGAATAGGTGGGCAGGTCAAAGCGCCCCATGAGGTCATGGTCAATCTGGCCGCTGGAGAAGTTGCCATATGCTCTGACTACCTTTTGTGCCGCCTCACTCATTACCGTTTTCCTCTACCAGCATCAGGGTTATTTGTGCGACGCGCATCACGGAAACGAGAGCGTGACATACGTATAGGCTTATTCTCCTGAGCGTTCTGTGCTGTGCTATCCATCCATGCTTGCGTGGCGTCTTTAAGCAGCGACGCTTTCTTGCCGGGGTCCTGAGTGTTTACCATAGCTGTAACCTTCCCCAGAATGAATGCAAAACACATTACGAAATCAGGAGAGAACTGTGTAACGTCTGTGATGTCGCCAATAAAGCGCAGCACAGGCCCGTTTGAGTAAAACACATTGGTGAAGATGACATTGCCCTCAATGGTAGGCTTTGTCTCCTGGCTGTCGATAGGGCCAAGGCCAAGCACCTTGAGGCAGTTTTGTGGCACGGTATAAGCGTACATGTATTCATCACTGTAAGCGTCCGGCACGACAGGTAACGCTGCAAGCCTGACGCGCTGCAGGGCAAAGTTAGGTATAAGGAACTTGAGCACGTGCTGGCGGGTGATGTCATACCACTGAGCGAAAACAATTTCTTTGTCGCTTTTAGGCGTGTCGATATTGTTGATGCTATTCTTTAAGCCCTGTGAACCTGCTGACAGATTGCATATTTGAACTTTGCTATTGAAGGCTGACATGGTGTATCTCCCTAAAACAAAGGGCGGCAACATTACTGCCACCGCCCTTTGAACGTCATGCTTTTTTAGTTTAGCGCGTGGTGGCTTCCTCAATTTCAATGTCGATGTCAATAACCCCCCCAGCCGTATTAGCGGTGGTGGTATTGGTCAACACAAGGAATACGCCGCCCGCTGGCTCTTGATCAGGGCCAATGCTGAGCAGGTCACGAATAGCCTTGGTGTTATCCAGAGACGTATTCTTGGACACCAGCATATCAACACCGAGCGTAGGAGCAGTGACCAGAGAAACGCCAGACCACAACTCATTACCGCCGCCGCTAACCACAGGTGATAAGCCCGCTAACGTTGCGCCATTATCCGAGGACTTATAAAAGCCAAGATTCCATGTCGTAGCGCTGGTAAGACCAGGGAAACGAGCAGGGATAATACGCGATACACGGTCATCAACGGTTAAAGGGCCAGCTAAGATATACTGGTCACCAATGTTGCCGGTGGTGGCTACAGTGCATTTAAAGCCCACAGTGACGAGCTCCTTGCCGGTCTGGTAATACGGGTTGAGCGGAAAGGCTGCAATCCCGATACTCTTAATTAATGCTGCTACCATAAAATATTATCCTTCTAAGGTTTAATGATTGATTACGAGAATGGCGTGGTGAGAGTTCCGCTGCCATTAAGGTTAGCAGCAACACGCCAGAACCCCGGCGCGCAATCTTCCAACTCGATATAAGAGCCAGCGAGCCCCCCCTGAGTAGTTCCATTCAATGTTAAGGTATGATAGCCACCGACGGCGGCGTATTGGGCTGAAGTACCGCCCGCCTCACCAATGCCTGCGTAGCCATAGAAGGCATCCTGAGCACCTGTTTTAGGGTTATTGCCAGACTGGACAACAAACGTATCGGTGTTGCTCGTGATTGCCGCCTCTAAGAACAACCTGTAACAGCTGCCTTTGCCTGTGGCAAAAGGAAGCGTAAACGCCTGCCCATTCTGCACGGACAAGACTATCAGCTTTCTATCACCATCTTTCAGCTCAGAGAGAGCAACAGTAGCGGCCAAAATGCGAGTAGCGCTTGCGCTCTTGTTCTTTTTTCCCTGAAGCTGGTCTAGGCGCGTTTTAAAAGGACGTGACATGGTTGCCCCCCTTAGATTGTTGTGGTGATGATTTGAACGCGCACGCCTTCAGTACGCATTGCGTTAATCCAGAGGTCAATGGTGATGTCGAGTGAATTGACCTTAGAATTGGATTTTTCCACGCTCATATCGCCAATTTCCATCGCCATTGCGATAGCATCAGGAGCAAGAGCAACGCAGCTGCGCGTGGTTGAACCTTCTGGCAATACGGGTGTGGCAATCGTACCGCCACCAGTAGATGACCCAGCAAAGACCTGCACCTGGTATGTGCCTGCACGCTGAGCCATTCCAGCAACCTCAACGGCTGTCTGGATGTACTCTTTGCTGATAAACTGGTCTTCACCCATCAGGTCGGAGTTTTCGTTACCCGTCACGCAGATGGTAGCGCCCTTAAATTCATCATACTGCAAATCGCTGTTGATGAACGTGGCGGTGATGCTCTGCACTACTTCGTAGACAAAGCCGCCGGTGCCATCAATGGTTACAACGCCGTCTGAGGCAGCAGTGACGCTCGAAGGCGCGGTATCAGGCCCGCCAACCAGCACAGGGCCGATAGCAGCAGCGATACCAACACGGTCAATTACACGCTCCTTAGCGTTATTGAGCTGGTTTAGAATGTCGCTGGTAGGGTCTTTGAGCAATTCGTTGACATCGTACTTCATGTCAATCTGGATGGTTTTGGTAAACCGGCGCTTGGTGAACAGGCGGTTATCCAGCGCGTAATCGCCGTATTGCTTGTCTGGGTTACGTGCATCAACTTCATCGAGCTCTAAGCGACCGATACGTGCGAAGTTGGACGTTTTACCCTTGCTCGGCAGAAAGCGGATAGCTTTCGTCATCACGAGCTTGGATTTTGTTTGCTGGGCCAGCGCAAAGAAGCTGTCCTGAAAGTTCAGACGGGCAGCTTGGCTGATGCTTGGGCTGGTGGTAAATGACAATGACATAGCGGTGTCCTCACAAAGGGTTGAAAGTGTATGTTCAATCTGTTTTGTGAAGGTGTCCCAACGTGTTGGGGCTTCTGGCCGTTAGGGTGGCTTAGTCCTCTAACCGGGGCCGTATCTGGCGTATCCTTAAATGCACAATACCAAATGTGGTGATTACACGCAAGCGATGAAATAAAGCCAGCATTAAATAAACAGCAGAAACTATTATGTGACAATAAAATGGGGCGGCCCTACATGAGCCGCCCCAAATGTTACAGCATTGCTGGCTTTTAGGCAGCCGTGCCGTAAACTCGCTTATAAAGGTTATCAAAGCTGATGCCCTTGTTGAATACAATATTGCGCTGGATGGCAACTGACTTTAGCTGCTCAAAGGTGATGCGTGAGCCCTTACTATCGGCATCAACGTCTTTGCCGCCCTTACGACGCACTGGTTTCATCTCGGCTTCAATCACCTCCTCATTGCTGAGCTTGTGCTCATTCTGGCGACGTATCTTGTCATCAGCAATGATAGGCTCGAACTTGTGAGGGTTGAACTTGTCGGTACGGTGGTCATACAGGTTGAATTTTTCCTGTTTGTCACCTGGTGCATACTCCTCAAGTTCAAGGACCTTGATGGCATATTCTGAGAAGGCAATACGGCGGGCAGTGATTAAACTGCCAGTTTTGTACAGCGGTATGCCTGCAAGGTCATTGGCAGCTGCTAAGTCCTGCAGCTCCTCAAAGTTCATCTCCATGATGTCCTTGCCAACGTATGATAGCACATCGTTGGGCTTTTCCTCATTGTCCTCAATGCTATCGACAAACACCTGACGAATGGCCTGCACGTGCTTGTATTTTGGCTCACCGTCTTCTTTAAGGGCATTGGATACCCATATCTTAGCATAGCGCCTGATGGCCATTTGCGTGGCTTTATCCTCAGGCAGGTTTGGCATGATACCACTCAGCTTGTCAAAGCTTTCGATTTGACGGTTTGCTGCGCGATACGAGCCGGAAATTGTCACTATGATTGTTTTAGACATTTCTCATTCTCCTTCATCGTAGGTTAGTGGTTAACCGCCCTGTGTAAGGCGCGGGTCTCTGGTGTAGGTCTCGTCAAGTGATTTGATGAGCGCCTGCATCTCGTCTGACGTGTGTGGCCGCATAGAAAGAGCGGTCATTTTCTCACGCAGGCCAGCTCTCTGGCTTACGAGGTCGGTTGTAGCAACCTTACCGTTTGGCGCTTTGATATGCGCAAAGGTTTCGGTTGCTCCGTATTTCTTGAGCGTTTCATTGACCGCATTGATGGTGTTGCCCAGCGTGCGATACACTGTTCCCAGCAGATGGTTAGGGATGCTATCGAGTTGTTTAGCGTCCTCAGGTGACATCATTGCTGTAATGGTATTTTTAACGCTTCCTACCGTCTGCTCCCAATTATCACCAAAGGCTGTTTTCATGGAATCAACAAACTTGGCACCATCGTATTGCTCTGCCAGCTGCTTTGCACCCAGCTCCTGATAGCCTTTGATAATGTTTTCTGCCTGCACAGGTGACACACCATTGTCCATGAACAGCTTGGCAACAGCTGGCTGTGTATCAGCAGGCGTAGGGAAGGCTGGATTGACAGGTATAACGTACTCTGCAGCATCCTTACCACGTAGCTGGCTGTAGAAGGCCTCACGCTCCTCTGGTGTGGCTTCCTTGAGGTTTGGCACCACGGTCTTTTTACCGACTGCTGCAGTGAGGTTGTCGATTTGTTTATACAGGTCATCTTGGCTTTTAATCTTTGAGGCCCACGGTTTTTCTTTATATTCATCTGGAATCTTAAACTCTGGTGCTGCAGGCTCTGTTGGTTTAGCCGGGTCAGCAGCAGGCTTAGTTTCAACCGCTGGTTGGTCTCCAACCGGTGTTTCGGGTGACTTTGGCGTATTTTCTACAACCGCTGGTTGGCCTGTTGCTGGTGTTGCAGGCGCTGCCGCCTGGTAATCAATAGGCTGCGTGGTTGAAACATGCGTTGGTGATGTTGCCGGTGCCGCTGTGGCTGCTGCGGCGGGCGCTGCTGATGTAGTTGCGGTCATGTTACTGTGCTCCTGGTGTTGTGTTGGGAATAGGCGATAGAATCTGAGTGCTCACGCCAGCCGGTGGCGTGGCTAACAGAGCGGCAGGTATCTCTGAGTTAGGCGTGACCTGGACGGTGCCAGCAGCAATGAGCTGCTCACCGTCAGCAGGAATAACGGTAGGCACGCCATCAACGAGTATGGTCACCGGATTACAGGGCCTATACCATGATGGAGGTGCCATTTGCTTATACCGTGTGTTCAGGCTTCATGAGCTCGTATTTATGATCAAATACGGCCTTTGGATTGAGGTACTCATAGTTGCCACCATCTTGCGGTGCAATAACCCAGTAATCCCCAGCTATTGGCGTCATACGTGCCAGCATTTCAGGAGTAGCTTCTCTAACTGCCCCACCGGCAAGTGTGACTTCAAGGCAACCATCGCTAGTGAGAGTACCAACAGCTGTGATTTCACTGGCATGGACGATAACGGGTTTCCCCTGATATTTGCTAAACTCGGCAAGTGATGACTCCCCATGCTCTGCTGAGCCAATGCTTTTTTTTTGAGAGCCCGTTTCTGTTGGTTCCTCATCAATTGCATCAGCAGCGGCCTTGTGCTCCGTGACAAGCGTGAGCGCTTCGGCATCAGTAACCTCAATAAAGTCCCCAACTTCTGGAAGCTTTGTCTGTTCAATGAGCCATGCTTTGTTGACGATGAATGGCTCACGCAGTACTGTGAATATCTTACGGCCACCATCTGGCATTATAGGGCCAAGGCCCGTTATCTGGTATTGTTTAGACATTTAATCAATCTCCTTTTTAACATCTGGTTCAAGGTAAGGCTTTATCCACGTGAGGTAGAATGAGGCCCGTATGGCATTGGTTACCATCTTGTGAGGGTTGCCGATAGGTGGCGGGTCAAAATGCCCTGAGTGCTGCATCATGGACCGTATGAGCATGCGCCCGTTGGGTGTAGATGCTACTGCGTTTATGCACTGACGCCATTCAGCAACCTCTTTAATCTTAAATTCGTCTGCGTCCTTACGCCCTAATGCCTTTTCCAGCAGTTCCTCCGTTTGAGTGCGGTGGCGGTTTAGCGGGTGCATCCTGCTAAAGTCTTCCTCCTCAACGGGTACATTAGACTGTGGTATTGAGTCCTGCGGCGTTCGTTTGACCATTCCTTATTGCTCCGGCTACGGCGTTAGATTGTTGAGCGCTGGCTCCGTCCTTGGCGGCGGAGGCCATTGCCTGTCCTGCTTGTATCTTCATCATCTGTGCTTTTTGCTGAGCTGCATTGGCGATGATGGCCTTAAATTCCTGAGCCGTACACATAATCTTGGTGTCGATGTCCAGGTTATCATTGAGCCCGGTGAGGAGCGCATACCAGTCGATGGCGTGGATGATGTCTGGGTAGAGCGCTGCCACGGCGGTGACGCCCTGGATGAATTGCACGAGGTCTTGCACCTTCTGGGTGCGCAGCAGCTTCTCGAGCTCGTTATTGAACTCCAGCTCATACCATGGCTTGCCGCTGGCGAACACCTGCAAGACTTCCTGCGGGATGATACGGCGATGCTGGCCGAGCTTCCTTAAGCCGGCCGCGTCGTCCTGACGGTGCGCGGCATTGATGCCAAGCTCGCCACACTCCCAGCAGATGCTCACCGCCCGGCGCACGTCTGGTATCAAGCGCTCGTTCTTTTGGCGCACTAGGATTCCAGACAGCGACTTGCCACGGATATTGTACCGCTGCAAGCTCTCCGTCGCTGTCATATCCTTGGCGCTGTTGAAATCGAGCAAGGCGTCGACCTTGAAGGCTGTGGTGATCTTCTCATTGAGATACGGCAGCAGGAACTCAATGATGCCCTTTGGGTCGCCTACATCGTGGATTTGGAAAATAGGGGATTGAGGATTGGCTGCAAAGCTCTGGTTGAAGATGGTAAGGCCATCAGCGCTAGTGTCGAGAACACTATCGCCAAATAGAGCGTTGCCGTAAGCACCCAGAGCGGGGTTTGCCAGCTTCTCAAGGATTTCCTGGGTGATAGCGAACATATAATTGACGCTTCCAATGCTGCTAAGTAGCATAGTACCAGAGCTTCTGCCATAATCCTCACCCCTTACTTTGATCATGCGCGTCATATTCACAGGGCGCTCGCGGAAGCTCTCGTCGCAGAATATGCGGTTAGAGGCGTTGCCGGTGTTCATGAACCACACACCGCGCCATTTGTAGCCCTTGCGGCCTAATAGCTTGGGGTCGAAGTCATCGCGCGGCATCCACAAGAAGACCAAATCAAACTCAGTGATGAGATTGCGGGTCTCCCAAGCGTTCTTAATGCCCTCAGGCATGTTATCAAACGCTATTTGGTCGAAAGTGCCGTTTGGCATGCAGAACTCAGAAATGATTCTTGCAACGCTCCAGTGATAAATGGCGTAACCGTAATCTGGAGAGCCGCCCTTGCCTTCTTTGATGCGCGTGTTGTCGATACCGTAATTGCGGGCCACCAGACAGTTTTCGTCTATGCCGCGCAGAAAGGCCTGGTTTTTGAATATACCGATGCCAGAGGTGCCGAAAGCGAACTGGTCATAGGCATACGGCTGGAGGGCGGCGACG
>QGNH01000757.1_pt1 | contig 10878 bp, 6 predicted proteins | sample 1735481 | NCBI WGS metagenome assembly QGNH01 (sample SAMN09239004, study PRJNA386568) | Viral metagenome, whole genome shotgun sequencing project. | reverse complement strand
GACCGCGGCACGCGCCCTGACGTATGCGGTTTGAACTGCTGCCTTTATTGCTTCTTTACCCTCGGGGGTTGTGAACATTTCTTTCGCGCCTTTGGTGGGCTCGGAATGAAAGGTCTGTCCGTCCGTGCCGTGGGCAAAAGTGGACTTGATAGACGGGGTATGAAAGTCAGAGGTGATATCGCTACGGCTAATGGAAGAATTATTCGGGTGATTGTGGTGGATGGTCCACTTACCGATGGCATTACTTAACTGGATTTCCTGTGGGATGTTAACGCTGCCCTTTTTCCCCTGCGTCTCGTAGTGGGTGGCGATCCCGTTCTCATCCACCGCGACCAGGTGCTCTTTGCCGTTGGCTTTACCTTTGCTGACAACATAGTCTTTCGCGGCTTGATGTGTCCCCTCTGCCGTAGGGGGGTATTTACCCTTAACGGCAAAGTCTCTGAATCCTTTGTCCGCATGCTGCGTGTGATTGACTGCTGGTTCCGCGATGGGCTTGACAGCCTCCGCTACTGGCTTCGCAACCCCACCTTTCGCCAGTGCCTTCTGCACCCTCTCGTGGTATTCCGTCAGCGCATCAAATTCTTCCTGGCTGAGTTTGCCGGAGTTGACGACTTCTTTTTCCAGCTTGCCGTCTATGAGTTCGAGTTGTCTCTGTGTCTTCTCTTCCGGGATACCATGGCGCTCCTCCAGCGCGGTGCGCTCTGGGGTCACAGGACCCGCAGCAGCGGGCTCTTCCGTAACGGGCGGCGGTTTACGGGTCTCGGCAGCCTCTGGCGGCTTTTCGGCCCGTTCCACCGGCAGCTCACCCTGCTTCGGCGTCGGCTGAATGTCTATACCCTCCGCCGCCGCCTGTTCTTTCGCGAGTTTGAATAGCGGAGAATTGGGATCGAGGTCCATATAATGAACATTTGACGGCGGCGCCGGTTTGCTCAGCAGATGATCATATGCCCTCGGTACGTTGCCGGCGGCGATATCGGCCGCTATGGCTGGATTTGATCTCGCGTCGTTCTCGACTTGTTCTGGTCTCAGTCCGGTGCGGTTGTAAATGTCCTGTAATACTTTCACGCTCTCGGCGGGCGGCTTCTTTGTTGTCGTGCTCAGTAGTAGCCCGTTATCGTTCCACTCCCGCTCCGTCGGCGCGGCGCCGTCCCCGTTCTTAGATACTGTCTCGACGTGTGCTGGTGTGACATCTCCTGGCGCGACCTTCGCGGCGCGGCCGACGACTTTGTTGACTATCCCAGACTTCATCGTATTCGCGGCATCCGCCCCAGTCGCAAGCGCGCCCTTACCTAAAGCGGTTTCCTTACCGTTTACCGCCATAAAGGTAGCTGCGGCTAATATCTTCGCCGCGCTCATCTGCTCGCCCTCAGTCCACTCTCTCCCGGCCTCTTGACCTCCGCCGATTGCGCCCATTAGCAGTGCATGTGTCTTAGAGAGCATACCTGGAGTAAAGAACGGAAGATTGGAAAGTAGATTGCCGGCGAATTGGCTATTGGGATGCTTCGCGTCCTCGGCCAACTGCGCGTCGCTAATTCCCATTCTCTCAGCAAGGTCTGGCAGGGCAGATCTTGCGACGTCGATTACCTTTTGTACGCCCGCGCCACCGACAAGGGCGCCGCCGAGAGCAGACGCAATTTGCACCCCGCCGTAAGTGAGGGGAGCGGCCGGGCCAGAAATAGCGGCGAGGGCGATGGCGAACGGCTCCGTAACGGCGGTAGCCGCACCGGCCCCGACTAAACTACCAGCAGCGGACGGCACACCCATCCCGGCGGCGCGCCCCATAGCCCCGACATCTGTGGCGGTCTTGGGGCCGGCTTCGGGCTCCTTGCCGAACAAGAATTGCCCCGCGGCACCTGTGGCCATGCCAGCGGCAGCGCCGAGATGATTAAGCAGATACTCACCAAAACCCGCGGCACTCTTATTCTGTACCGCCGCGGTATAATTCTCGCGCAGGGCCTGTGGTAGCGGAGTACCGTTAAGGTTATCCGGAGACGTTAACACCTTATGGACATCTATCCCCAGCGCATCGTTCAGCGCGTCGTGAAAGTCCCGCGGCGGTGCGCCTGGTTCTGGCTCCGGCACCTTCGCCAAGTTGTCGTTCATGGTGTTGATCATCGGAGTGGGGTTGGGGGCTGAGTATAATTTCTTTGTATTCGGTCCCCAATCGGCAGGAGCGGGCGCGTTAGGATCAGCGGGAGTCGATGGGGGCGCAGGCGTGGCTGCCGCCGGCATGAAAGTGCTGACGCCTGGACCCCAATCCTCCATTATTGTTTCTCCATGATGTCACCATCAGCAGTCATGAACTTCCCTTTGTACCCGGCAAAGCCAGGATCGTTCTTGGAGTTGAACGTGGGGATCGTCCCGTCCTGTGCGGATTGCATCACAGACTTTATCTGCGCGGCGCGGGATGGGTTGAAGTATGGCGCGGCGGCGTTTCCTTCGATCATATCTTTAAGTTGTTCTCCAGTAGGAACCTTACCGTTTATATCGGGCTTAGTCAACTTGGACATAGTTTCAAGATACAACATAGCTCGTTTATATCCCTGACCGTCAGCATCTCCGCCGAGGTTTTTTATATCCTGCATGTTCTTGAGGATAGAGACTCTGCTTCCCGTGTCGGGTGCTATTTGATTCAGTACCGTTTTGTTCAGCCCATAATCTTTACCATTGATCGCATCTAAGCCCGCGCTGCCCACCATCTTATCTAATTGGGACTGATTTACAATTCCATTAGAAGTGTCCGAGGACGTGAGCGTTCTGATCGCCGCATCATACCCGTTGCGGCTGTAGTCTGCCGTGTCGGCCTTTTGCAACCGGCTGATCGTATCAGGGAGGTGCAGCACGAACTCTTGGGAATCTTTATCGGCGCCGGCGAGCATGTTCAATGTTCTCGCCATCTTCGGGTCTGAATATAGCTCGTTCACCGTCGCGGGGATTTTGCCATTATTGTCCTCTCCCGTAACGAAGCCCATTACGGATGCTACACCTTGGTGGTACGTGTTCTTCTGGTCGCTGACGAGCTGTTCCCTCACTTGATTATTACGCGCTACAATCGCGTTTGAGAACTTCATATCACCCGGTCTTATTTGCTGCGCAAAATCTCTCAACTGCTGGGTGTCTTCGTAGGTGTGGGACGCGAGGAAGTCGGGATATGTCAGCCGGCTACCGGAATCATTTTTGGCATACTGCTGGTTAAGACCGCCGACGAAAGAGTTGGGATGCGGGCCACCGCCGGGCGCGGCCTTCTCATAGGCATCGCCCCAATGGCTAACGAAGTCGCCGGCCGTCATCGTCTCGGCCTGCGCACGCATGCGAGTGGGGAGATTATTTTTGATATGGTCAAGGCCCACTAAAGCAGCGGCATTCGCTGTGGGATTATTTATAAGCCTTTCGGCCCCGGTCACGCCCTGTTGGTGAGCCAGATAAACCTCCGCATCGCTTGGCGCATGGCCGAGGTTCTGAGTAAGTTGATTTTTGTTGTCGTGGGTGTACTCGTTGAACATCTTGTCTTTAAATGAATCATCTTTAGATTTTAGCGCCATGATCTCATCATCGGATTTATCCGCCATCTCGGGCGCAAATTTCCTGACGGTGGCCTTCCATGTCGGATCAGTGAACTGATATCTGCCAGAGGATGTAACGCCAGGAGAAGGATTGTGTCCCGTCCCCTCCAGTGCTTGCGTCTTCGCGTTATAACCCTCTCCCATTCCAACGGGGCTCTCCACCGGCGCGCGTTGTCCGCCCGTCAAGATCTTGAGATATGCAGATCTCGACAACTCTTGGGATTTCGTCATGATAGAGCTGATGTCAGCCTCTTCAAGCGCCGGCGCCATCTCAGCCGCTAATTGTGCTCGGTGTGGCGCATCGAGGTACGGGATAGGAACAGAGCCGCCCGCCCGTGAGGCCGTGAATGATCCGTCCTTGTATTGGTTATAAAGTTCAGCGGCCTTCGCTGGGTTGGAATACATCAGGCTCCGGATGCCATTCTGGATGCCCTCCGATGTAGCATGGCTTAAAAGATTATCTGTGGACTCCGGGCTCAATCCTTGGACGTGTGCATACTGCGCCACATCACTTTGCAGCCCCTGCATCTCAGCCGCGACGGTATTCGGGTCGCTGACATTCGCCGCGATACGGTTGGCTCTGCTCGTCATGGAGTCATCTAGCGATCTCACCTGTCCAGCCTCAGTCTGCTGGGCAGCCCATTCCCCGCCGCGGCTCAAGGAACGGTCCACCATCGTCGCGGATTCTTGCAGCACCATCGCCCGGACTGCTGGGTTATTTATAGACTTCCCCGTAGCGGTATTCAGATCCATCAACTGCTTCTGGAACGTTGCGTACGCGCCCGCGGCATTGAGCCCGCGGTTTTGCTTATACGCCATTTCAAGGTCGCCGACCTTGGCAGATAGCCCGGTCGTAATATCCCTCGCCGTCGAGGTATTATACATATCCTGAAACTTCTCAGCGGTCGCTCCGACGTCCTGGCCAAGCTTCTCTTCTGCCGCGCCTTTTTGTTCCCGTGCCTCGCCCACCTGCGCGCCGAAGGTGTTAGGCGTCGATCCTACATTCAGCGGTCCAGAGACGCCACTATCAGATGGCACCGCCGAAGGTGTGCCGCCAAACGTTCCGTACAAATCTGCTGGTTCTCTTCCGGCCATTCTATATTACCTTAATAAGTATTGCCCGTGCTGGTGGGGGTACTCGTTTCATTATTTATAGGGGTATCACTGGATGACGTCAACGAGGTGTCAGAGCTATTGAGCCCGCCCTTGAGCAGATATGTGCCATACGCAGAGCCCACACTGCCAACGCCCGCCAGCAACGTGCCTTGGGCCTTCACGGTGCCAGCCTTGACATCCTGTGCTGCCTGAGATGTAAGCATCTTGGCCTTCATTGTTTCACCAACGGCCTCGGTCTGATATCCATATGCCTTCTTCGCAGCCTCTGATCTTACGGTCAACGCATCGAGCATGCCCACCTGCGCCTCGCTGGCCCTGACGCCGACCGCCGAGCCTGAATTAACCTCAACGCCGCTCGCGCCTTGATTGGCCAGCGTGCCGCCGACCAGCGCGCGGGTCTTGCCTTCTGAGATCCCAGCTTGGGCCTCCCCGCCGGCCGCGGCGAAGGAGGAGTTGCGCAACGCGATCTGGGCGTTCGTATTGGCGATCGAGGCATTGAAGAGGTCTGATTCGCCGGCTGCCGTCCCGGCTGCCTTGGCGCCGGTGGCTGCTTGGTTGGCGCCGAAGAGCTGGGCGCCCATCCCTATCATGGAGGCTATGCCTGGTGCGCTGCCACCGCCGAGGAAAGAACCAACTGCTGTCGTCGCTCCAGACATTTTTTTATTCCTTCTTAATCATTGTAGCCTCAAGGATTTCTTGTGTCGCCCAAATTAAATCTGCAAATGACAGCCAAGATGTTGGCCGGCAGGGGATAAACCTGTTCCACAGCGACCTGCCCCTGCACAGCCCAGTCAGACGGTATATTCACGTAGACATCGCCGGTAAAAAGAGGTATGGCCGAACCAGCGTCCACCGCGGCGGTGCGCTGCTTCACCGGGATCAGATGTGACCACGTTACTGGCGCGTTATTGGGTTGCGTTGACTGATCTGGCTGATTCGAACCGACTGCTATCCCACGGGACCCTTCGACTCTGACAATAACACTGGAGATATTCTTGCGGTCGCCCTGCACGTTCGCCTGCCCCTCGGGGTCGAGATACATGGTTTGGAGCTGGCATACATAAGGCAGGCCGATCGTGATGGCTGAACACTTCTCCGGAAGAGTGATCATGCCGCCCACCACAACCTGATTCGGTATCACGCTGCCGTCGCCCAGGATAGCAACGGTCATCCCCTCAAGGTGGTTCAGCCCCGTTACAACATTTGTTGGTACAGACAACGACCACTGCGCTGGGATAGCCGGCACCGGCTGATCGTTCGAGCTGTTTGGAATAATCGCCGTGATGGGTTCGACGATGTTCGCCATAACCTGAGTTGCGGAGATGAAGGACGTGATGATGGCCTTTCCACCCCCGTCCACGACGATGCCTGGGTTAAGGTTGTCGAAATTATTATTCCCGATGCGGATCACGCTACCGACATCTCCTGCGAAAAATACCGGATTGCTGGCATTGAAGGCCACAATATTCGTCACGGTCGGCTGGGCGATGGCGCCGCCGCCTGTGGTGTCAGTGATGACCAAAGATGCTGATCCGGGGGCGAAGCCGGCGCCCTGAAGGATGGGAGTGATCGCAGTGATTGCACCACTAGACAGGGTCACGTTGAATGTGGCACCGGTGCCGTTGCCGTCGGCGTCAATAGCCACAACAGTCGGCGCCGTATATCCAAACCCGCCGGCGATGACCTTCACTGATGAAATGTTGCCCGTACCAACGACCGCGCCTGGTGTCAGCGTGGCGTTAGGGAACGCCATCGGCCAAGCCAAACCCGCATCAACACAGAAACAGTCTTCTGGATTTTGCCAGTTACGATTATCCATACGTTCTGAATAATACATCCACTGTCCGTTGACGAAACGCTTTACAATAACATAGATCGCATCAACTGGCGGCTCAGTGATCGAACAGACCCCGACGAAAGCGCCGTTCGTGTCGTGGTGGGCCCAGCCGTACACGTCCTGGTCCTTGAGCCATGTCAGCGAGAGCAGAGACCCATCATTTCTTACAGCCCATATTATCTTATACGGCTCAGCAGCATATGCCCATTGGGTGATCTGGAAATAATTGAACAGATGGTCGCACAACGTAGTCTTGTCCTGCCCGGTGTAGACCCCGACATAGAAGTTGAAAGCAAGATCACGAACCGTGCTACCTTTGGACTGGACATATAGGATATCGTAATCGATCACGATCGGCGGCACCAACGGGCTGCACCCGTTATAAGCCTGGGCAGAAGCTGTCTGCGAATCGGGCGTGAATGCAGTTTGCGATCCACCGCTTAGGAGCCACGCGCCATTCCCGGTGAGGGTGATCAACCCAGTGGGCATCGGTTGCAAGAATTGTATCCCATTGACCTGTTGGGCCCATGGGGTGCCGATCACCGCATCGGATGAGATCGTGGGGATGGCCGAATCAAAGTTCTTATATGATCCTGGGTGGCTGAAGAAATAAGTGTCGGGTTGGTTCGTCGTGTTAGCATAACCGCGGCGCTGTTGAAAATAAGTAACCACACTCGGGAATGTTCCGATCTCTTTGCCGATCACAAGATCAGCCGTGGCCACGCCGCTGGTGGAGCCGCCTTGGAGAGTGGCATTACTGACGGCGCCGCCGTAGGTGCCCGCGGCAAGCGTGTACGCGTTTCCACCGGTGCCGGGGGCCTTATAGACGACGAGCAGATCAAGGCCGGAGAAGTAATAACTTGCGACATCAATAGACGCATTAGTGGAGGCATTCAGATCAGTGACTAACGTGCTGATGGTCGTCTGCACGTCTGCCCCGATGACCGATGTTGTCGCCCCTTTAGTTGTATTGAAATGCCATGTAACCCCGTTCAGCACGATGGTGTTGCCCGCGGCCGGGTTGGTTGTGAACGTATACTTTCCATTGGCGTTGGTATTGATGGCGATAGTATCTCCGGCCATATATCCGCCGCCGCCGTTCTCGATGACAAAGCCTGTGAACGCGCCCCCGGACACAATAGGCGAGCCGGTGAAGCCAGATCCCGTTGAGGTGGTAACGACATACCCGACGCCCAGCGGAGAAAGATTTGAACCACCCGCCGTCACAGTAACCGCGGTGATCGTCCCTTCAGCGAAGGGATCGTTGTGCGTCGGCGGCGTCTTAGTAAAGTCGGCTTGGATATTCGTGTCGGTGAAGCTGGTGCCAAAGGCATATCCGACATATCCGAACGATGTTCCGGAGGCCACAGGCGCATCGAAGGATGGTACGGCTTCGTATATGTTATAGCATTTCGCCCCGGTGACAGGACTCCATGTGATCGTGTTCGAACCCATGTTGACGGCGATGTCGTTGTTCTGCACCAGCGCGGGCTGGGAAGCCACGCTCTCGTCCCCGGTCTTCTTGTCTATGGCCGTCACGACATAACTGTAGTAGGTGGAGAGCGTCGTTGAATTGAAAGCCTTCGCAGTCACTCCGGTCGGCGCCGCGATTACCGCGCTGAAGCTGGTCTTCGTGAACGTCCAGTTAGTTATGCCGTTGCGGACGAGATCATACGGGGGATATTCCGTCAACGTGACCTGGTTTACACATACCAAGGACATAGTATCCGCGGACTGTATAAATTTGAGATATGGCAGATCAACCGCGGCATAAGGAGCGACAACCGTGTAGACCCGCTGGGCGGTGCCGCCAGAGATGTACGAATTAAACAGGGTGCTATTGACTAAGCTACCGAATAAATTAGTCACCGTCACATGGTCGGCGTCTGGCACAGTCGTGACAATCCAGTCCAGCCCGTTGAAGTCCTTCATCCCCAATACGCTGGAAATAAATACCCAGTCGCCCGCAACATAGCCGTGCGCGGGGATATTAATGACCGCGGGGTTCCCGTTGCTGATCCCAGATATCATTTTGGGTTGCTCGACCACGTAACCGCCGTTGGTCTTGATACGCATATACTGATCGCCGAATTCCAGGGCATATCCTTGATTGATATTAAACTGGAACGGAATATCCCGCGGTGCCCAATCTGTAGAGTTCGCTCTGTTGATCGCGGTTTGCTTACATGTACCAACATACGCGTAGCCGCCGCGAGAGGAGGCACCCCCGCGGTAGTTGACCCAGAAGTTGCGCATGGTCGAAGCACCAGAGTGGTACTTCTTGAGGTCGGTTCTACCGAAGAGATTAGGAGACATCTCGCCGGCGGCGAACGAATTTTGGATGGTTGAAAGCATTATTTATGCACCTGGCCACCCCATCGATGAGTAGCCACCATATTGTTGGTATCCGTTCTGTCCCCAGCCGAGACGCAGCCCGTGGCCGGAGGTCCGTGCGCGCATCCAGTCGGCTTCCCTATTCTGGGTGATGACTGATTCGTTCCCGTCCCTGACGCGCGCCTGGGCGATCATAGCTTCTGCTGATTTGATACTCGCCTGCATCAGCGGCATGTTCAGCGAGAGCGCCGGCACGAAGTACGCGGCGAGGGAGGCGACCATAGCTGCCTGGAAGAGGGAATCCCAAATTTCCGGAAATGGGGCGTCGACTGTGTAAACAGCCTGCGCTTGCGACAGGTTGGTCAGGATGACTTGGATGGGATTATTATTCACGTCCGTGGCATAGGCGACCTCATACGGGATCTGACCGTTGCCAAAGTACGTCCCGTCCGCCGAGATGCTCGCGGTTGTCGGCGGCACATTGCCGACCTGCGGGTTGGGGAACGTGGGGATCAGAAATCGGACCTGTAGGCTGTCGCTTGGCAGCGCGTATTGGTAGAGCCAAGGCTGCGGGGGTAGCGGCGGGATGCCCGTGGGGTTCTCCGGCGTGCCTTGGGCCGCGGCGAGAAGAGAAAGAACGGCCTGTTTTCTCAAACAGTTCCAGGGGGCAGAGCGGGCGAGCTGCTGAAATGTCGGAGTAAACAAAACGGAGGCCGCTTGTGCCTCTGTCGAGACTTCTTGGAGAGATTGCACCTGCGCACGGGCGCCCACGCTGAGCAAAGATCGGTTGACGATTGAGAGAACTGCTGCTGAAGTCATCGCGGTTCCTTATTTCTTGTACGGGTTCTTCGCCTTGTGGGCTATCGGAAGTTCGGCCCGTTCCTCAGCCTCATCATCGGCCTCGTTTTCTTCGTCCTCGTTTTCCGCGCTCATCATCATGATCTGCAATTCAACACGCTTGCCAGCCTGTTGATTGTCAGAGACGGAAGTACACTTGGCCATGGCGTGAAAATGCACAGTGTCCCCGCACTCAATCTCGCCTTCCATGTCCAACTTCTCCAGCGTCTGCGCGTCAAGACAGATGGCCAGCCCATACGGATAATACGGCTCAGCCGAGACAGTGCCGACGGCCTGTGCCATAACCTTGACGTTCTCTATCTCGGTGGGTTTGATTGCCAGATCGATCATTTTCGGGATTACTTCCATTGTGGTTCTCCTTGTTAAAGTTTCTTAGGAAAGGGTGTATTGGTAGATGTGATGGGCAGAGCCATCTATGGCGTATAGCTTGTTTCCGAGGCTGTCCACGATCATGCCCCAAGCGTCTGGGTTATTAACGGGGGGGACTGTTGTTCCTAAATCACGCAGGTAGGTCATGGTGGTTACGTTCCACGCAGTCCCCAGTGCGAAGACATATATGTGATAGTTCTGATCTGCTATGACCAGTGTTTGACCATCCGTGCTGATCGAGAAACTGATGGGGTCTGTCACGGGGCTAGACGGGAATGCGGAAGAGTGTGTCAGCGTGCCGGTGCTCACATCCCCGGCTATACTAAGGGTGTATTCATCTATCGTGGGCACGGCAACTACGTTGCTGACAACATACGCGCGGGTGCCGTCTGGGCTGATATCCATGCCGCGGTAATAGTTTGTCCCATCGGCGGAGACGATAAGACTAGACCCTAGTAATACGGCGGTAGTGATATCCCATGCGGAACTTAAGGTATATTGCACAATGGACCTACTGAGTGTTGTCCAGTATAGAAAGTACATCGTCGTGCCGTCTTCACTAAACGTGAAGGACGTTCCTTGGCCGCCGGCCAGCACGATGGCTATGGTGTTACCGGTGTAACCCGCGGTGTCTATCTTATATGGCGTAGAAAGGGTGTACTCGAATAAATTGGTCAAATCAAACCAATACATCTTGGTTCCGTCTGGAGAAAGGACAATAAATTCACCGCCGCCTTGGGCTACTGTATCAAAACTTAATCCGGAATATACCATCGAAGATATATTCCACGGCGGCGGCGG
>QGNH01001115.1_pt1 | contig 10894 bp, 11 predicted proteins | sample 1735481 | NCBI WGS metagenome assembly QGNH01 (sample SAMN09239004, study PRJNA386568) | Viral metagenome, whole genome shotgun sequencing project. | reverse complement strand
CGGCCAACGGCTTCACAGAGAACAGTTCCAGCGTTCCCGAGGCCGGGGCCGGCCAGAGGTAGATATTGGCAGTGGGAAAGGCATAGTCGCAACACAGGAAGTCCGCGAAGGCGCCCGTTACCGTGCGGTCGATAATCTCGCTGAACTTCTCCGGACTGACCACCTGGCAGGGCATCGAGCCCCCTGAAACGATTACGGCCGCGCTCCGGATCTTCTCCGGCCTGGCCGTGTTGAACGTGGCGCCCGTGCCGATCGTGTAGGCGGTTGCGCCGGTCAGAGTCAGTGCGTCTCGCACGATGGAAAAGACCGTCAATCCCTCAATCGAGAGCTGACCCAGCAACGCATTCAGAGCGATGATACTGTTGGCGTATTCGCCCGTTGCCAGTGTCCGGCCTGCAAAGAGCGCCCCGCATTCCCGCGCGGAGGCCTCGATCAAATCCTGGACCGTCATTGCGGCCTCAGCATCTTCCGTGCCTTGGCGCTAAGCTTCGGCTCGGCCACAGGCTCCGGTTCGGCCGGCCGGTTCGCCGCGATCGCGGGATCCGGTGTCGCGCCAGGCGCGGTCTCAATCCCATGATCCGCCGGCGAGCTCGCCCAGCCCTCACCCAGCGCTTCGTCCTCTTCCGGATTGTTCACGGTGCGGGGCTCTTCAGTTGCGTGGTAACGAACACTCGGGTACATCATTCACCTCGAAAATGGAGGCGCGGCACTCGGAGCCGCGCCCCAGAAGAAACAACCGTCTAGTACGATGCGTAGAACTTCGCCGCGGCCGTGTCGTAGGCCCAGCACTGCACCTTGCCCGCCACGCCTGTCGAGGCGAACGCGATCTTATTGGTAGCCGTGGTGGTGTACGCCGCATCGGCGATAATGCAGAACGATCCGCCGTTGAATCCCACCGGGATGGTGAAATCCGTAATCGCGGCCGTGCCGTTGACGTGGAACAACGGGCCGGATGGCAGGATCGCCCCGGCGGCCGAAGCCACCAGCGTGGTCACTCCCGCCGCGGTGCTCGTGTTCTGGAATCCCGGTACCCAGGTGAGAGTGACCGTCGAGCACAGCCATTGACGGCCGTTCTCGGTATTCACATACGGTGTCACGAACGTAGAAGCCGTCACGCAGCTTCCGGATGGGTCCGAGCCATAGAACCAGTTCGGCTCGCCCACCAGCACCATGGCGCCCGAGGCGTGTGCCGTCGCCTTGCCGCCGCTGTTCCGGGCGACCGTGATCCGGGTACCGGAGATGGAGAACACGCGCATGCTCTCGCCCGAGGCGTTGCCGGCATCCTGCACAAAGAGCAGGGAACCCGGTTCACCGCTAAGGGTATTCGGCGCCAGGATGTTGGTAGCCGAGCTGACCGAAATGACGGTGTCGTTTGCCGCGACCGCGGCGGAGGTCGAAGTTTGCGTGAGGGTGTGGGTCTGCGCAAAGGCGGGAACGCACACAAGAGCGATGGCCAGGAAGCCGAAAGAAACGTTTTTCAAAGTTGTCATCGAAGTTTTCCTTGTTGAAATTGGGTGGGGCCGCGCTAAACGGCCCCGATCTCGTTAGCCCTCGATCGCGCAGCCCATCTCCCCGTATAGCTTGCCGAAGTCGTACAGCACGTCGGCGCGGTTGATTTCCTTGCGGTACACGCCGTCGAAGGTCCGGATCATCGAAATCGAAAGGCCGGTCTCTTCGTCGCGTTCCTTGGTCACCAGGGCGCCCATGCCAGGCTCCGGATCGCTCAGGGGCACGCTGACAAAGGCGAAAGCGTTCTTGTGGATCAGCAGGCCTTGAGGCGAAACCGCGTTGGCGGCGCCGTCGATCGTCATGGCGGCATTATCGGCCGGAGCGGAATCCACGTTCTGGTACTGGCCGGTGGGCGTGATCGCCGGGGCGATCGGCAAGGCAGCCATGGCGCCCGAAGCGTCCGAAGTGTCTGCCAGCACGACGAAGGACTGCAGCCGGCCCGTCGTTTTGCGGGTCTGCGGATGGACCGAATAGACGCCGGCGATCGTGAAGCGGTCGCCTGCCTTCAGCCGGGATGCGTTGGCGCTGGTCCAGCCATCGCAAGCGATAGTCATGGTGCCGTTGTTGCCACCGTCTGCCGTCTGGTTCGCGCCATTGATCAGCGGAGTTCCGCCCAACGGTCCCACCGTCCGGGTGAAGATGGTCTGATCGCGATAGACGTTGTAGCCCAGCGAGTCCACCATCTTGCCCTGGTTCCATTGCTTGGAAATGGCGCCGGCTGGGTTATACAGAGCTTTCACGCCGTGCACGAAGGTGCTCGACATTTTCCGGTTGATGATGAGGTTCAGCTCCTCCTCTTCCGGAAGTCCCTGCTCGATCAGGATGTCTCCAGCGGTCAGATAAGGCTGCTCGTCTGCGGGGGTCGTTCCCGGTGTGCCTGCCTGGTTCCAGGTGTTCAGGGCGATGAATTGCGCGGCTTCCGAATTGATCGTGGAAGCCAGCGCCAGAGCCAGAGGCTTGGCATACAGCTCCCGCGCCTCGCGAATCGATAACGTCTTTTCGACGCTGTCCCATTCGTACGAAACCTGTGCCACCTGGCTAACCTTGATCGGTGTCACCTGGTCGGTGAGGGGCTGCGGATCGTACTTCAGCCCTTTGCTGACCGTGAAGCGGTACGGCTTGCGCACTTCGACCGAAGCGCCCACCTTGAAGCTCTTCTTCCCGAATTCGGGAGAGAGGGCATTGCTCATATTGCGGCACACGTTGAGGGCGCCGCCCAGGTCCATCAGCACGAGTCTGGCGAAAACCTGCGGGGTAATGACTGCGTTGTTCGGCATTTGCTGCGTTTCCTTCGTGCGCCGGCTGCCGGCGCGTTCTCTAATCGCGCTCGATCAACTTCCTGGCCTCGCGTTTAAACGTCCGCATATCGCAGGTGTCGAGGTTGACGGCCGGCGCCGCGGCGCCCGATCCGCCCACACTCGCCGGAGGCTTGGGAAGTGGAGCTGCTGCAGAAGTCTTGGGTTTAGGAGACTCGGTTTTCGAGGCGGCCATCTTCCCGGCGAACATGCCGAGTTCCAAGATGGCTCTCTCGGGCGGTAGCGCCACGATGCGTTCCAGTTCCGCCGGGGCCGTCGCCAGCGCATACGCCAGCTCCGCCTTATGGTCGGACAGCAGAATCGCTCGCTGCAGCGCCGGAGGCACCTGGATATGGTTCACCTCCGCCATGCGATCCACGTAATCGGGATGCGCCTGCTTGGCCGTTGCTTCGCTGGCGTGCCAGGATTCCGTCATCGTTTTGACGTGTTCCTGCTGCTGGCGTTGCTGCGCCTCTTGCGCGCGCGTCCTATCCCGCTGATCGGCTTTCCAGTCGATTAACGCTTCCTGATAGGCGTCCCAATCGGTGAACTTGGTGGGGTCGGGCTTTCCCTCGGCCTTAGGCTGCACTGTCTCGGTGTTTGTTTTGGCAGGGGCCGTTCCCTGGGCTGACAGTTTCGCTTCCGCTTCCGCGAGCTTCCGTTCCGCTTCCCGCTGTTTTGCGATGGCCTTGTCGATCCGCTTCTGCACGCCGGCCGGTACCGGTTCGTGCGTCTCCTGGGTCACCGGTTCCGAGGCCGGTTGCGTGGTCTCGGCCGCCGGCTTCTCAGCCGCGGCCGCGGGTGCTTCTACTTTTGGTTCTACCGGCTTGGCTTCCACCGGCTCAAAATTGTTCTCCGCCATCTTCCGGAGGTCTGCCATAGACAGATCTGTGGGACCGGCCTCGGTCTTCTCGGACGTCGGGGGAATCACTATCGCTTCCATTGAGTTTCCTCGCGCGGCGTACCAGGCCCACCGCTGGGCACCAAATCCTGAATCCTGTTAAACCTGCTCGATCGCGCCGGTCTGCTGCGAATCCACGATGGCCTGCTGCCACACGGCGAAGGCATCGTAGCTCGCTTGCCAGAGCACGCCACCCGTCCCTGTGTCATGGTTGTTGCTCCTCCGTCGAATTCGTTGGTTGGACGGCTGCCTGTAGGGCGTCCTGTGACTGCTGCGCCATGGCGACTTGGTGTTGCTGATCGCCCGCTTGCATGGTCTGTTGGTGCTGTCGGTCCGCCGAGGCGAGGCCGGCCTCATGATCCTGTTGGGTTCGCTGCAAGAAGGCGGCCTGCGAAGCGGCGAGCTGGTCGCCAATCTTCGCCATCTCGGCTTGCAGCATGGTCTCCGCGCCCTTGCTGTTGAGGGTCGCTTGCAGCTTGGTCAGTTCGACCTGCGCGCCTAAACTCGCGATCCACTTCTTCGTTTGGCTGTCGATCGTCTTTTGCTCGATCACCTGCGCCTGCTGGTGAACCGTGTTCGTAAGCTGGTCCACCATCTGTGCATACCCTTGAAGCTGGGCCTGTACCTGCGGCGGAATCTGCGGTTGCTGTTGCCCGGGCTTCTGCGGCCGGAGCTGCGGAGGAATGACCCCCTGCTCGTACCGATCGGCGATCTGGTCGCTTCCAGGCGCGTCCAGATTCCGGAACAGAATATCGCCCGCCACGCCCATGAAGTTCTTGTCGGAGTTGGCAATCTGCGAGTAGGTGTCGAAGGCCTCCTGTCGCTGGCTCGTGAAGGAAGGCCCAGTCGAAACCGCCGGCGCGTACTCGCCCTGGCTCAACTGGTGGTGCACCATCTCGCCGCTCTCTTCGTCCCTGTACGGCAGTGGAGTGTTCACCTTGACGGGCTTCGTCTTCCCGTCCTCCGACCTGGTCATCACCGTCTTTTCGCCGGCGTCCACAATCGGAATCAGTTCCAACAGCACGCGCCCCAGCGCCTTGCGCGATCGCGCTTCGTTGTCGTGGAAATGGAAATTGGCGTTGTCGGCTTCCTTCGCCCTCCGCTGAATGGCAATGCCCGACGTCTCATTCCCCCGGTTGCCCAACGACGCGTCGAAGATTCCCATCGCCGCTTTCATCGCGTCGATGGCCTGGTTCAGACCCACCGTCAGAGCCTGGATGGGCGGCTCGTTGGTCTCGCGGTGAGGCATCGGCACCATCACCTGCTGGCCGTTCACCGTCACCACCACCGGCCTGTAATGCACCACAGGGGTGGGCGTGTTGTTGATGTTCTCCCACTCTTCCTCGTGATTGGTGGTCTGCCCTTCGGCCGCAAGGTACGGATTCTTGGGCATCTGGGCAATCTGCTCGGCGATGTTGCTCACGTACAGATTCACCAGCCGTTGCGGGTCCTTGGCGAAGCGGACCAGCGAATACGTCCGCCGCTTCCCTTCGACCGTCAGTTCCTTGCCCCACAGCGGAATGATCGGAATGGTCGACCCGATCCACTTCGTCTCGTCGTGGATTTCCACGCCGTCGATGATGTACTGCCTCACCGCGACGTCGTCTTCCTGCCACCGGTCGGTAACGAAGGCCTGGTCGGCTTCGTTCAGCTCGTCTGCCCAAGCGGTGGCGCCCGTCGCGAGCTGGCAGCATTCCCGCTGCTTATGCTCCTTCAGCCAGTACTCGGCGACCTGGACGCTCCCACCGTTCGCCCCAACCCCGACCCATTCCGGCGCCGGGTTCTCGATATCGGTGTAGAAGTTGTTGGCGACAATCTCCGAAGCGCCATGGTCGCGCTTGAATTTGTCTTTCGATTTGACGGTGAGAACGAACCACCACTCCGCGTCCGACTTGTCGTATTCCCTGGCGTCGGGATCCCAGAGAACGGAAAACTGGTTCGAGATGGGCTCGATCCGCAGCTCCTGTTGCCGGGATTTCTTCTTGTAGCGGGTGGTAACCCGGATGAACCCGCGCCCCGAAGTGACCTGGTGCTCCCGGGCCTGGTCGTAGGCGATGTCCGCGTCCGTCTCGTACTCGATGTGCCGGATCCGCCCCTGGAGCATCTCGGCGGTCTCTTTCGTTCCGCCGTCCATGGGAGTCAGGCGGATCGCCGGCTTCGACTGCCGGCCGTCGTTTACCACCTGGGCCGTATAGATGCCCAGGCGATTCTCAGTCAGAACGGGTCGGTCCGCGGCCTCACGCGCTTTCCGCGCCTCTTCGTGCCACTGGTCGCCGGCAACAAACCGCACGTCTTCGGCGGCCTCATCCCGGTCGATCTTGTCGACGGCCAGGGCGTACGTGTACCGTTCCCGCGCCAGGCGCATGAATTCCGTCACGTCCGTGACGGTTTGAGACCGGAACTTTTTCCCGTCTGCCATGTTTTCATCCGGTGTCTTGGCCCCCACCGGAAAGGGTCCGTCCCTAGCCCGCTCAAGCCAGGACGGCTGCACCGGCCGGAGGAAGGAAGCCGGCAGCACACTCGCTACTGATTCATCGGCAGTTAGAAAGGGGAATTGCCGCTAAACTGGGGGAATGCTGGACCCAGACGTGATTGAAGCGCGCCGCCGAAAGGCCGAAGCCGATCAGCAGTTTGATGATCAGCTTGCCGTGGCGACAACCGCGGCGAGAACCCGTATGCTTCTCGCGGAGATGACTCGCAGGCAGGTTGAGGCCCTGGAGTTAGCACCACAACCCCCGTGGGTAGGGTTCAGGGGGCCCCGCCATTGCGACCAATGTTTCGAGGGCTGTCCCAAATGCCAGGGATGAACCCGAGAGATCCCGCGTTCGGCTCCGGCGCTTTTTGCCTTGGTTATTCTCTCGACTTCAGGCAACACTGCACCCTGGAAAACGACCATGATGGCCCGTGCTCTATCCCGGCAGTCACGCCATCCAGGAATGCTTCCCGTGAACCCGCGGCGGCCGCGAGCTCGGCGGCGGCGCCGGCTCCGTGATCATCCGCTCCCGGCCGGACAGAATCAGGTACCGTGTGGCGTCCATCAGGTGGTCATTCGCCTTCACCACGTGGCCTTTTTCGTCTCTGCGGTACAGCCGGTATTCCTGCCGCCAGTTGGCCAGGTGCTCGCAAACCTTCAGCATTCCACCCGAAATCAGCAGCCAGCACTGATAGATGCCCGCCTCCACCGCGTTGTCAGCCGGCGTCACAAGCAAGCCCTGTTCGAGCAGCTTCTGCAGGAACTGCTGCCCGTCGATCTGTGACCGCCCGCGCGCCGCCGGGTCGATCACGCCCGGGATCCAGGCGCCCCGGCCGCGGATCGCCGCCGCATGGATCGCCGGCTCTTCCTTCCCCATGTAGTGCTCGTCGTAAAGCACCACCTGGCCGGAGTCCGGATTCTGCGCGGCCCACACACAGGCCGTCCGGTTCCACCCTACGTCTAGCCCGTACCCGCGCTTCCAGTGCGCCGGGATCTCCATCCGCGGAATTACGATGTCCGACTCCGCCACCGGGTAAATGGCTCCTGAACCGAGCGCAGGGACACCCTTCGACCGCGCCGCCCGCTGGTATTCCGGGATCGAGGCCCACAGCTCAGCCTTGGCTTTCTCCGTGAGGTGCGGGACTTCGTCCCAGGTGCACATCACCAGGTATTTGGTCCCACCCTCCCGGTTCGCCGCCTCCGGATCCCCGCCCGGCATGAACGACAACACCACTTCGCTCAACCCTGCCAGCGGAGTGAAGGTCAGGTACAAGACCCCTTCGGTGGTCATAGTGCGCAGCAGGCATTCCGTGTAGATGTCCAGCGGGCACTCTTCATCCAGCCAGATGAAATCGAGGCTGGTCCCCTGGAAGGCCTCCCGCCGCTGGTCGTACGATTTCAGCGTCACTGCCGACAACCCGCCTAAAGCGTGCTTCACGTAGATCACGTCCGCCGCCTCGGGAACGCCGGCCTTGGGCGTCACGTGCGCCAGCAGCTCCCCAGGGATCATGCCGGTTCCCTTGTCGTGCCACGGGCCTAGCAGGCTCATCTGGATGATTTCCCGGACCGTCTTGCCCGTGTCGCCCGCCGCCCATCCCCGGGTGGGGTGGTTAAACCGCTTGCCCTTCCACCAGTCCGGATACCGTCCGGTGAGATGGCACACTGTCTCGTACGAGCCACCCTCCGTCTTGCCGACCCGGTTCCCCGCCATGAAGCACCGCTCGCGGTACAAGGCGCCGGCATCGAAAAACTGGATGTGTTTGGAATAGAGTTCTCGCCGAAGTGGACCTTCGTCCGGGAAATAGGTGGCCCAGCGGTTGCGGGCGCGGCGCTTGATCTCTTCGGCGATCAGTTCAGGCGCCGGTAAGGACGCCGGCAAGCTCAGCGAGGGTGGCAAGTTGCTCATCGTTCAGCCTGGCGAGCCGTTCCTTGGTGAGTGCGACCGCCGGCGGTACGGTCAACTCGCCCTTCCAGTTCTCGCGGTATTTGACCGGTCTCCATGCCTTCAGCAGGAACATCAGCAAAGAGTCCGAATGCCGGCGGATGCAGAGAGGTTCGGTCGATTGGATCCGGTGGCCTTCTTCGTCCAGCTTCCAATCGTTCGTCTCCGGATCCACCAGGGCCGGATAGGTGAACTGCCCCTGGAACACCACCGGCTCCAAAAAGCCCTTGTAGGCCCGTCTCACCGCCTCATCTTCCAGTTGCTGGGCCGCTTCATCCTTGGCCCTTTCGAATGCGGCCGCGTATTCCGGATCCTCTTCGAGCCAGGTGTAATGTTGCCTCCGCGCTACCTTGGCCGCGGCACAGGCGCCCGACACACTGGCCAGCGTGCGGAAGGCCGCCAGCACGGCCTGTTGCTTCGCCGCCCGCGTCGCTTCCGTCACTCGCTCCACTTTCATTTCTTCAACAGGAACGCCAGCAGCGATCCTGCCAGACACACCAGGCTCGAGAGCAGCGCCCCCATCATCCACTTGACCAGGCCCTCCAGCTTATCTTCAATCCGCTGCAGCGTCCTGGTATTCTCCGCGCGCCCCTCTTCGAGCAAACGCACGCGCGCGTCATGGTTCGCCAGCATCCCGACCTGCGAACAGTAAGGCGCCACCCCGCAATACGATTTCGGGCCGCCCTTGTCGATCTCCACCACATCCCCCGCCATCACAAGACCCGCCTCGCTTCGTGCACCCTCGCAACGTGACGCTGGAAATGCCGCCCGATGCTCGGCGCCCCAACCAGGGCCTCATGATCCGCCGGCATTATGCCGGGGCCATATTCGTACTTCGCCCCGTCCCGGAATTCCACGTGCATCGTGTGGGTCTCCGGGTCGTATCCCACCGCATTGATCGCTGAGCTCTTCACCGGTTGCATGTCCATTTAGGCCGCCTTCTTTGTGAGTGCCGGCGCCGCTTTCGCGATCACCTCGAAGGTCCGCCGCCCGGTCCGTTGCTTCGGCGCGATGCTGTCCAGGAAGGCCTCTCCCAGATGCTTCGTGATCACTTCCTGGGTAGTGCGGAACACGGTGAACGGGTCGAACCGCTGAAGCTTCCCCTTGGCGTCCAGTACTTTCAGCAGGCGCAAGCGATAGAAGGCCTTCGACCATCCCTCGGCCGTGATCGTTCGCTCGAACTGCCGCGGCTTCACTTCCAGCCGGTAGCTCACCCCCTCTTGCGTGTCGGGTTTCTCCGCCGGGAAGTCGCCGTACCAGCCGTCGATGATCGCCGCCAGCTCCGCTACACGTGCCAAATGCGGATTGACCGGAGGTGTCCACAATCGCGCCAGGCGCAACTCTTCGCCGTACTCGTCTATAACGGCCTTCTCGGCCGCCGTTTTACTCACATCTGATTCATCGGCAAATCGAGAGGGAACCTGCCGAAAATCCTGGTATGAAAGATCGGGACCGCTCTAACGGCATCGCCAACGCCCTGGTGAGTTGCACTTTCTGCCACGGCACCGGAACACGCATCGTCCGCCATGGCCGGGAAGTGAATTGCGGGTGTGCCTTCCGCGCCATCTTCCGGGCCTGCTACGGCCGGTATAAAGCGTGTGCGGCGGTGCAGGGGAGTCCAGGTCTGACGGGCAAGATCCAGCACTATTGCCGTCAGTCAGGGAGACCGCATGCCGGCTATGGCTTCAAAAACACCGAATTCATGGCGGACTTTTATCTGATCGCCAAACGGGTTTTGACGGACCCGCTTGAGTGGGGAGTCTTCGCCTTGCACTTCCTGGCTCGCGCGGATTGGAAAATTTGCTGCCAGCAATTGCGGATCGACCGAGGCACGTTTTTCCACACGGTCTACATCGTGGAGCAGAAACTCGGCCGAATGTACGGCGAGCTGGAACCGTATTCCCTGTGGCCGCTGGATGAGTATTTCACCCCACCCGCGCTGGGGGATAAGGCCCCGACATCCACTCCCGCGATCCAGGCCGTCCCGGAACGCAAGGTTTGGAAGGTCTATACCATGGCAGCCGCGTAGTTCTTTGGCCCCTTTTCCGCCCGTTTTGCGCTTACTCGAGTGAAGGCCTATGCCGCGGCCCTCCGGCGGAGCACGGCCCGCTGAAAGAATTCCTCGGCCGCCTGGCGGCATGGCCGGCACAGCTCCAACTTCCGCACTTGATCGAACCGCTCGATCGCCAGCGTCCGCAGATGGCGCCGCTTGCCGCAATGCATGCAAAGCTTTTTTCGCACCCTACGCCGCCCGCGCTTCCACCCGCCGGGCCCGCCCGATCGTCTCCCTGAGGATCCGCCCCGCCTGCGACGTCGAGCACCCCAGTTTCTCTCCCAGCGCCTTCAGCGTCCCGTTCTGCAGGAAATAGCTGATCAGCACCCCGCGCTCTTTGTCGGTCAACCTGCCGAGGATCGCCGCCACCCGCTGCCGGACCTCGATCGCTTCCACCGCCCCGCCCGCCGCCTGGTCCCGTATTTCGGTGGCCGGCAACGGATCCCCCGAGTTCTCCCGTAACTGTCTGCGCCTGGCTAGCTCCAGCATCTCTCCCTGGATCCGCGAATAGGCGAAGGTCTGGAACGCGGCATTGTGCTCCCGTGTATACCGCTCGGCCGCCTGCACCAGGCCGACGTACCCCGCCCCTCTCAGATCTTCGATATCCAACTGCCGGTGGGTGCGCTGCACGCGCCTGGCGATCGTCGTCACCAGTTGAAGGTTGGCCTCCACATACTCATCCCGTCTTGGATGCGCTACTGGAGCCGGCCCTTTCGGCCGC
>QGNH01001461.1_pt4 | contig 10908 bp, 12 predicted proteins | sample 1735481 | NCBI WGS metagenome assembly QGNH01 (sample SAMN09239004, study PRJNA386568) | Viral metagenome, whole genome shotgun sequencing project. | reverse complement strand
AAGTAACGCCACCATCATCAGAATAATAAAGCTCCAAATAAGGCTTAAAGAGCGCATTGTAATGGTTATCGTCAAAGGTTGGCGTGTTAGAGCCTTCGGCGATAATAAAGGCATTGTCTTCGGTTAATAGATAAACAGGAGACAGTGGAGTACTGGCTTCATCAACAATAAAAACCGTATTATTAAAGGGAGCCTGACTTCGATAAAAAGTCTGATCGCCAAAAACAAAATCAATCTCAACGTAATCATCAATAAACTCAGAATAGTCAGGCTGAAAAATTTGCTGTGTGACTAACTCATATCGCATGGGATACTTTAAAAAAGCATCAGGGGCTTGCGGATTAGCTTGTGCGGCATTCCTAAGTTCATTGTAATAAATATTTCCCGCCATCTCATAAATCGCAGTATCATTCTGTACGGTTACCAAATGTGTATTATTATAATACACATGCTTTTGTATACGGTTACGCTCACCATTTAACTCAATGACTCTAGCCCATGTTTTGGTATCAAAATTAAATTCAATGGCATTGGCTGAATCGTATAAATCAAGTATCCCAAAATCCATATATTGACCGGCTAACGCCCGATAAAAAATCGTATTCTCATACTGATACAGAAAGCCGTCCGTATCACCAACAAGAAAAGGATTTAAGTCGTCATCACTGGCCGTTTGTTCAAGCAACACATTAATCGCTTGTGTGTCCATATCTTCAGGTTGTCGGCCATCCGATACCATAAAGGTCACAATACCGCTTGTATTTTTGGCAAGCCAGCACATGCGCCCAAAATCAATGGACAGACTTAATGGATCGGCCATCCCAAAGTCAAAGTTATAAGAGGTATTAAGCTTGTATGGAAACTCACGAGTAGCACCAGCAACTGTGATTTGCGTCACAATATTTGCCCAAACATCACATGTGTAATCATTAAAAATATACAATTGGTTATGTAATACACCAAACTGTCTAACCACACCTGATGCTACGGCGTTTAAGGCACTTCCTATAACCGGATCGGTGAAGCAGTTTGAAACGTTAAGATCTGTGCCACCCAAATTAAACTGACTGACATACCAATTAGGAGTATTCATGTCATTAACGACTACACGGCTTCCAAGAACTGCCAAAAACTGAGGTTTAATGCTTGTAATGTTGGTATCAGTTACCATCTGCATGGTCGCTTGATTGCCATTTTCGGTAATAATGTACATATTGGTTTCATCAGTCAAAACCACATACACCAATTTTCCAACGGGCAAAAAGGTCGTCCATATATTGCCTGTTAATGAAACCGTTCCAACCAGTGTTTGATTGTAAAAACTGTCAATATGAAAAACTTCCGTTCCCACCACTACATAAAAATAATTGATACTTTTAAAAATATCTCGTGGTTCGGCATTAAATACAAGTTTATTGGAATTTAAAAAATTGATATGCTTCCTACCCATTGCTGGATACAAAGCCTGTGTTTTCTTGCTATCCTGAACCTTAACGCCATACCAGTTCGCACAATCCATCGAGCCAAATTGTGTGAACCGTTGTTTATTGTAATAACAAAAAATAGGCAACTGTTCGATAGGCATGTCAAATCCCTGCGCGGACTCGCCACGCTCCATTCAATAGAGAAGCCCTGTCTCCTACCACTGACAGATTCACCTCGCTCGCGGACTCCATTATGTCCTTGGCTTCCCGGTACATTTCTTCTAATTTGGGCGTCCATGCGTCAGCGCGTCCCTTGTACATTGCCACGTCCTTCGCTACTGCGAAAAGAAAATACCGCTGATAATAATCGGGCAATACATTCATCAAATCATTTGATGTCAAAGCATCTAACTGAAATTTTCCCCTCAGATAAAATTCAAAAAACTGGCTTGGTGCCGGATAAATTTGAAGATTAACAATTTCTGTGTCATTAAATTGCAATATAAACCTTGGCAATCCCTGCAAAGGATCGTATTTAAAAGATGCCAAAAACTCATCCCTTGATTCTGGTATCAATGGATAGGTGACACCATCCAACAGTAACCAGGCACTTTCTATATTGGCAAGACGTCCAATAGCTATATCAGGCGTAGGAACATAAGTAGATGGCCCCACCGTAATATAGTTCGTATTGCTTCCCTGACCTATTGCAAGCGGAATATTGACGGTTTTTGCAATGGTCAACATCAATCCTGTCGCTGCATAAGCCGATAACAATTGGTTCATTACCAAAATACAGAGCTTTTCATCATCCCCATGCAAGGGAATAACAGGATTAGAGGCAGAAATTAACCTGTAAACCTGAAAACAAAAGTCTCTGACGGTATAACCAACGGGAAAAGCCATTTACATTCCTTGTTCGGCAATATTCGGTTCTATTCGGTCACATTCGGCAATATTCGGTTTTTGTTTTTTCTCTTTTTTCTTCTTTATTGGTATTGGCACGTCCTCTTTGCGAGAAAACCACTCGCCGCTTGCTAAGGATGATTCATATTCATACCAATTATTGACCAATTTTTCTTTGAATTCTGGTTTGCTGTTGTAACCTGTTAACACCTTAAGTCCGTAGACATAAGCTCTAAAAAACTGTTTTTTTATTCTTACTCCGTTGTAAATCACTGTGTCTTCAAGCATGAAACACTCCAAATCTTAAAAAAGGGGCAGTTTCCCGCCCCAGCAGCACTTATGAACAAATACGAACTGCAAACTCTGGGTTAATGGCCACACCGCAGATAACGTCAATCCTGTCCAACTGTTCGTAGTTTCGGATATCAGCACCAAGCGAGTAGGTCATTGCGAGCTTGTATAGATCGGAATAACGAGTCACCGCCTCAACACCACCTTTCAGTTCCTTGATAGGAGGGGCTGCAAACACAATCGCTTGTGTGTGATAAGCAAGGGATACGTTATGGCTTGCACGCAATAACATTTGAGCACCATTCGGAATGGCGGCAGAAATGTTTTGCCTGGCGCCGGATATCACTATCGTAGGATTAACAGGGATAACCGCATTACTACCATCGGACGTAATTACTTGAGCGGTTACAACAAATTGCGCACCCTGTATTAATGGCTGATAAGTCAGCGGGTTAACCATAAAGACACCTGCCGAAGAATCGACTTCGATGATGTCCCCTATATTGAATACAACAGTCCCGGGAGCTTGCCCAAGTCCTGTCACGTCAATCGTGTTACCGCCTGTTATTGGGCCATTACTCACGGTTCCTGCAAGCAAAAATCCAGCAGGTGGCGAGCCGCCCAATTGTCCAGCACCTGCAATTTGACGGTTTAGGAAGTTGGTTTTAAAGAAGTCAAAGCCAGATAGATGACCAATAAAGCCGTCAATCAAAGCACCTGTATTTACTGTATTGTTAAACACACCAAACAAGTCGTTAGACAAACCAGCAGCCACACGGGGAGGGACACCGGTATAGCGCTTGCCATCCTCGGGAATACCCAATTCCGTCATATAAGCATCAGCGGTTAGGATGGTATTAAAGTCCACTGGCACGCCTGGTGTTCCAACTGCTTGATAGGTTTGCAACTGGAAGTTTTGGTTTGCAATAAAGCCTTCCACCAAGTTTGCAAGGCGTTTCGCACGAGGGGCGTTTGCCATTTCAAGGTAAGGTTCATCACGTGCGCGATCAAATGTCAGTTCGAAGCCTGAATATTCGACCATGGTACGGAATTGTTTGGAGATGGTAAGCGGGCGTATTACCTGAACACGAGACTCGGAGGTAGCAGTGGCACCTTCACCAGCCAGATAGCGCTCTTCAAGCCTGTAGTTAATGGTTTGACCAGTAGCAAAGCGCAGATTTTTGAAGTCGCCTTCAAGATTTCGGTTTGCAGTACGTGCGAACGACAAACTGTTCCAGAATCGAACAAATACGTCGTCCAACACATACTGGGTTTCGCGAAAAACATTCATAGCCATAATCATGTACTCCCTGTACAAAGAAAAATGAATTAAAATTGAGTAAACTTTTTACCATTTGTCTTTGCGGGGAGACGTATACGCGCTATGTTTTTCGCAAGTAACGGGGTCTTGCTGTATCACCGTTATTGGTCAGATTACTGCCAGCTTGTTATTTTGTCAAATATTATCTTCTTCTTGCATTAAGCGCATCACGCCGTTTCTTGTCGGCCTCATGCAGTCTGTCTTCGATCGTTTCCTCTTTGGCTTTAGATTTCGTGGCTCTGGGTTGCGAGTCATCACTATCGCGGGTCAAAGGCCGTGGTGCTTTGGTAGGACTTGCATTTTTGCGCATACGTTCTTCAAGTTTTCCAATTTCTACCATTTGAGAATAAGGATCGGTAAGTCTTGAAATACGTTCCAATTCTTGTGGGGCACGTTTTGTTGCAGCATAAAGAAACGCTGCCGGGTCTTTCATAGCGCGAGTGGCGACCGTCATGGCATCCGTTACGGGCATTTGTCCGACAACTTCAACAAAGTCAGGAAACTTGCTCATGCCTTCGTGAAACTTGCCTTCAAATTCACGCTGGGCTTGTGCTTCCCTTGCCTGATTCCTGGCTTGGGCTTCTTCACGCCCCATATTGTTAACAGTTTGCTTTACGAAATCAGCCAGTTGTTGTTGCCAGTTACCATCGGCGTCAGGATCGTACTCAAAGTCTTTAGCAGCTTTTTGAACTTCTGGGTTTGCGTTTTGTTGGGCAAGTTGTTGCCTGAGTGCTGCAATCTCACTATCGTGCTGTCGTTTAAGGCTTTCAGCTTGACGGGCTAGTCTGTCGCGGATGACTTCGTTATCTATCTGCTTACGATTTCCGTATTCGTCCTGTTCCTCGTGGCTTTCTTCATGACTTTCCTGATCCGATGCTTCATGAGCCATGCCCTCAGTTTCAGTATCCAGATTGTCATCATCCGTACTTTCCTCGGACTCACTTGCTTCACTCGGTTCATGGTCTTCAATCTCCTTTTTTTCAGGTATTTTCTTTGGGGAATCCTGTTTATAATCTACAGTTCCACCCGTCAAAAGTGCATCAATACTGCTTACCTCTGTCATAAATCATCCTTGTTTTTGTTAAATCAATCTTTCCACTTATTTGCCTTTCCTATCCATCCCATATCTTTGTGTAATTTCTTGTCATAAGCATCAGCAGCTTTTTGAGAATGAAATAATCCCATATGTTCACCACTTTTTCGGTAATGATTTAATGCTTCCTGTTCAGATAAAATCTTTCCGTTAACAATGCGCGGCAATAACACTACCTTTCCATTATCAATACCAGCAGTCATTGTGTAGACTGTTTGGTAGCCACCATTCTTAGTGGGAATACGTGGCCTATTGGCAAGATCGATATTACCTTGCCCCATCATCCCTTGTGTATAAGGTGACATAATCGCCTGTTCAGGTCGGAAAGATTGTAATAATTTAGTCAAATAGTCCATTATATTACCTTTTCATTCACCACGTAGTCGTTGGTATCTATCCAGTTGTTCCTGTGGTTATAATTTAAAATAGCGCCACGAAACTCATTTGGTATCTTTCTGTACTCCAAGTCCTCACTAAACTGGTACGAACGCCTGTTGCAAAAAGATTTTATCTTTCCAAAATAGTCACGCTGCTTGACACTTTTCATGTCACCCTATCTTATGAGTTAAAATCTTGACTAAATTGTCAGCATGAGCAATAGCACTATCACTTTCAGTGCGCTCTGTTTCTGCCATGTACCTTAGCTTGCTTTCTTCAATCTCACCCATGACAGCCATCTCTTCGGCCTGCAATTTCTGCTTTTCAATTTCCAAATCAATCTGCATTTGTTGGGCTTTAAGTTGTAACTCCTGTTTCTTGATTTCAAGCTGGGCTTGTTTGAATTGGGCTTCCATTTGCATTTGTTGCTGTTGCATTTGCATAGCTTGCTCTTCGGGACTTGGCTGATGCGGGCCATTATCTTGCGGCATCTTACCAGTCTTGCCAGCTTCAATAATCTGTGCTGGAACCAGTGTTTTCAGTCGGTTCATTATTTCGAGATTATTCGACAAGGGCAGGTTAGCCGCGTACAGGTCAGCGATAAGGTTAAACGTTTGCGGATTGGCCTTGAGCACAGTTTGCAGGCTTTCAAGGGCTTGTTCTTTTTGTCCTTCATAAGAAGGGCCTGGCTTAAGTCTGACTTGGAAGGTTCCTTTTCGGATGTCGTTCTCAATACGCTCTCCATAGTCATCGGCCTGTTTGTTAACTGTAATATTTTTCATACCTTCATCAGGCGTTTTAAGGGCAATTACTCTTTCAGCGTCATACACGTATGGAATCATCTCGTTAACAATCTCACCACCTATCGCTATTGCACGATTGAGCGAGTTGAATGCAACGTATGTGCTATAAGAGCCTTGCCGGGTTCGAGCATCAATCGCAACACCGGACGTTTCATTGCCTTGTTGTCCCATTCTTGAGGGATATAATCCGGTTGATGTGTATAAGTCTTCAATTGCCAGTTGATATTGGGTTAGCAAACTTTGTGATAATTCAGGCGGTCTTACCTGTTCTGGTTTTATGCCGGAGGGTGATTCATCATAAGTCAGCAAGCCTTGAATGCTGGCAGGGTCTTTCCAATTACGCTGGGTATCAGCACTTTGTGCGTTTTTCTTGCTGCCTATATATTGGTCATAGCGTGACACTTTCAATATATATGCTGATTGCGTCCTAAGATAATTGATGTAACGTTGTGTATCTTTGACATCATCAAAGAAGGAGCGGCATACCTGTTTGCCGTCTTTTGCGTAGTATGAGTTTTGATCCACAAAAATGACTGGAAGATGCTCACCGGGAAACTCGGTTTCGTCCAACACATAATCACCGGCAAACTTTCTGTGAATAATACGACTACGTTTAATCTCTCGCGTTTCTTCTATGCGAACACGCTCGCCGTTATCGTAAAGCATATGGCGAGAATCCTCGAAGTGCTCTACAGGTTCAGCTCTTGGATTATCCATACTCATAGCTTGAGCTTGTTCGGCTCCTTCCTGTGTACCTGGTGTTGTCATATCAGTAGGCATCTCAAGCGGACTGGCATTGCTGTATGACTGATGTGGTTCCTGTTGTTCCATTGGCATTTGTGCTGCTTGTTGTCCTCCAATACCCAACAATTGACTCAATATGTTTTGTTGTTCCTGTTCTTTGATTTGCTTGCGATATTGTTTGCTGTCCTCAACAAGGTCTGCCATCTCATCTTCATCGAGAATCTTGCCATTACTTAACTTGTAAAGTTTTTCCCGGGTAAACTTGCGCTTATAGTCATTAAGTATCGTAATGGATTCATCGTCTGCCCATGAAAACGGATCGTCCCCCGTGGTCTCAGGTTGAACAGCAAGCGCTACTTCCGACTTACTCGCTGCAATACTTGTCTCTTTCATAATGTCTTTTTCAATGACCTTGCCATAAACCTGACGGAAACGCGCGCGTGTCATCCGGGAGATGTAACCACAAAACATGCCATCGGTTTTGTTAACGGTTTCAGCACCGATATCAAAATACGTTCTCGTAGCATCTTTGAAATACCGATAGATGATATCCTGGTCAAATGATTTGGAGTGAACATAGTCGCGGTCAATCAGGAAAGCGCTAAACGATCCGATATAAGCCTGACTGGCTGCTACTTGATAAACAGTAGCCGAGGTATTGCTAAACATAATGTCTTTTACGATCAAATCCCGTATTGACGCTGTTTCCTCATTGCAATTGGTCATCGGAACGACTTCAATTTGAGGCGTATTCTGTTGCTGCTCACCAAGCAATGTATTGGCCATTGTGGCTAGTTTATTGCTGGTTAGGGGAATCTTTTTGTTTGTGACAAGCATGTCCTCTTCTTCTTCATCCCACTGATGACCGAGTACAAAAGAGTGCATAAGGTGATATTTATCGATATTGTACTTGAAGTATTCGCGCCATTTTTGAGCGCGTTCTTTGACCTCTTTCGCGGCCTTTACGTCCTTTCGTGCCATTATCAATCCTTGATAAAGTGATATGACCTGGCCCGTGAAGCGTGCGGAAACACGGGCGGTCATAAGTGTACAGGCATGTTGGTCTGTACCAAATCATTGTAACCAATTGTTTTTTAATTATCCACTACTAAACAAAGAGACCATCGCTATGACCTGCTATACGATTGACCACATAATTGGTCTGTCCGGCATACTGTCCATAAGCAAACGTTATCATAAGCGCATCCGCTTTATCAGGGCTTGCCATGCCTCTTGCTCGCGCTTCAACTTTTGATTCGATTTGAAGTTGACCACCGGATGTGTACTTATATCCTAGCCCGCATAACTCTTTTTGCAATTCTGGGTCATCCGGTATTTGCACTGGCATATCTTGCGTAAACCAGTCGCGCATCTCGCTCCACAATTCAGCACGCAGGTTTTTAAATTGATCTTTATTGTTTGCTGATCGGGATACGTTTATCCCTATCACCTGACTATATCCCATCTCGATTAATCTATCGACTACACCCGCGCCAATACCAATTGAATCAATGAATACTTTGTCGGGATGCTCCTTGTCAATGATTTGTTTAATCTTACCAACCAGTTGCATAGTATCCAAGCCTTGAAACGTGTCGCAACCATAGACCAGGCGCCCACGCCTTCGGATGATAGCGGAACGGTCAAGCCCACCTCTGGCCGGGTCAACGCCCAAAATTAATGCAGCGTCACTATCAACTTGCGCTTTACGGGCTTTGTTAACAGGCTCAACGGTAAGGAAAGTATCCGTGATAGAGTTAAGAAACGCTTCCTCATCCGTAAAAGGATATTCTTGAGAAAATGATTTACACTTTTGATCGTAGTCGCCGTCAAAGTCAGATAACTTGTTTCTGCGCCACGCTAAATGCCGAACAGTCAAACCGTTATACTGATACAATTGCATCCAGTCTCGTTCATCATCTGTTAACTGTAACCCGCTAGCGTCGCGCGTATATTCATCCTGCCAATACCACGGAACAAAGATGGTTTCCCAGTCACTCTTTCCTTCCTTGCTGTCCTGCCAGTCCGTGTAAAAAGCATTGGATATCCCATTAGCCGTGGACTCCTTAAACTTTTCAGTTCCCGCAATGTCCGCAACCGTCTGTTCAATGCCTTTCTTTATCTCAGCCGGTGATTCGTAAAACGCATATTCTGACAAGTGCATCAACTGATTAGTCATTGACCTGCCAATCTCTTTACTACCCGCTGTGCCAACGCGATACCCGCTATTGAGCTTATCGAATACCAACATATTGTCATTGTCTTTGTCAGCTTTTGGCGCAAGTCCATTGGGCAAGTTGTTATTGTAACGTTTGGCCATGCCGAACAAGCTTTTAGTAGCATCTGACATGTGGGTTAAGATAAACGCTTGCGTACCGGGAATGAGCAATACTTTATGGAAAAATCTTGCTTGAATATACGTTGATATGCCTTGCTGACGTCCCTTAAGTATAAGTACACGCACACGGCCTATTCGCTTAAGCTGCGCCTCGACTCGCTCATGGACGTAGCGTTGAGCGCGGTTAAATTCAAACGGGATGAGCTGGCCTGACTTATCTGCTATCTTAAAGAAGGAAGGGGCGAATTCTTCGAGGTCATAAACATTGATCATTGGGAAACAGGTTTGTTAATAACAATCTCACCACTGATAATCTTCTCCAGCACTGATTTTTCATCGGACTTTTTATCGTCTTTCTTATCTTCCGCGTAGTCATCACGGAAACGGTTTTTCATTGTGAATATCCATGGAGCGCCAGAAAACCTCTCGATCCGTCCCATAATACCATCTAACCCTATTTCTTCCCATGCTGCCTGAGCCTGTTGCAATCCCAATGATATTGCATCATCAAACTCAGGGTTATTATTGCGCCAAGTATAAAATGTTGGCCTACTTATCTTCAACTTGGCGCAAACAGCAGCAATGCTTTTACCTTGAGACAATACCTCAATAGCTATGGCACAGTACTCTTTTCTGTAGGTAGATATTGGTGCTGCCATGACAATATGCTCTTTTAGTGTAAAGACTTAAGCCCCTTTTTGTTCATTTCTATGCTCACCCTTCATGCCCCCACCCGCTTCACCGGGCATGCAATATTTAGGCTGTTCACGTTGTTGTTCGTTAACTATTTTGCCATACATAGAAGGCACGCCATTATAGTGGTTATTAACGTGTTCTTCGCTGTAGTCCTTCACATTACCGTTTTCCATTTGTCGCTCCTTTGACTGTTGATAGATAAAATATAGCACAAAGTGAGACAAACACAAAATTACAGCAATAAATAAAAAAAACTATGAAAGCACTTGCATAACTATGAAAGTTGTTTTATACTTCTTTCATCGAGTGAGATAACAAAACGGAGAAAATAAAATGACAATAACAAAGCGTGACATAGACAATTTTAACAAAGGCGTAACACCATCCGGCAATGAAGAATACAACAAAGCCCAGGGCATATATCAGCGTGACGTATACCTGAAATTGCGTGCTATCAAGGATTCACAATGGGGTACGTTACGAAAAAACATTACAAGAAAGCATGTTAATGACTGGCTTGACTACGTTTAATAAATAATTAACTTAAAAAAGGTGCAAAAAATGAATACAACACTAGCGATATTAAAACTGGCAAGCAAATTTTCAAACGGGAAAGATTGCCGGGCTTACTGTAACAACGTTCAAGTTTTAAAGGATTATTCAGTAGAAAAGGCCACTTTTTTATCTACCAATGGCCATATTGCAATTAAAATTACAAGCGAGCTTTACGGCTTGGGCGTATTGCCAGAACAAGTAACAATTGAATCAATAACAAAAGCCTACAAAGTTAACGAGAAAAATTTATTGGATAAGGGAGAGTATGAAGTTAGATTCCCTGATTTTAATAAAATATTCACTCGTTCCGAACATTATCAACTGGATAACGCAACATTTGACTGTAAATACTTGTCTTT
>QGNH01000922.1_pt1 | contig 10910 bp, 17 predicted proteins | sample 1735481 | NCBI WGS metagenome assembly QGNH01 (sample SAMN09239004, study PRJNA386568) | Viral metagenome, whole genome shotgun sequencing project. | reverse complement strand
CCGAGCTGCGTCGATCTACTGCTGCCGGCACTCAAAGCTGCCGAGCAAGATTTTGGCTGCGCGGTTCGCGTCGCCGTGTTCGATACCTACAACAAGGGGATCGCTTTCGGCGGCGGCGACGAGGACAAGGCCAAGGATCAAAACCGGGCGCTCGGGCACTTGCGACGCTTGCAAGAGATTTATTCCGGCCTTCATGTGATGGCCGTTGGGCACACCGGCAAGGATGAAGGCCGCGGCGCGCGCGGCTCGAATGCGCTACCCGGCGATGCAGATATGCAAAACCAAATCAGCGCCGCGGGCGACGTCATCAAGATCGTCACGACGATGAAGGCAAACGATGCTCCCATTGGCGAGCTGTTGCGGTTCAAGCTCGAGCCCTATGTCTTTGGCAACGACGAGGACGGCGACCCGATTAGCGCCCATATCGTCGCTTCCGAGATCATTGCAGCGCAGCCTACTCCGCTCAAAAAAGGTACGGCGGCGCCTCGCGAGGGCCGGGCCGTCCGCGCGCTACGCGATGCCATTATCGAAGTGCTCGATGGGCGGGCCGAAACAATTCAGATAGCCGGCGGTCAAAAGGTCAAAGCCGCCGCGGTCGAAAACGTACAGGCTGAATTCACCAAGCGATATGTGGTTTCCGAGGACGCTGCCGATCCCGACGCGCGCCGGCGCAAGAATGACGCCAAGCGCAAGGCTTTTGATCGGGCGCTAGACCGCCTAGCCGGTGAATTTATCGGCTGTGTGGTCGGCGACCGGCAATGGATTTATCGCTTGCGTGAACAATCTGGACAATGAGGCCCAAGCGTTCAAAATACCAGATCGCGCGCTTCACTGTCTTTCATGGCGGTCCACCTTTTCTAAAGGCTAGGATTCCCAATAATGTTCGTTTTTTTGCAGTTCATCATCAAATCTGTCTTGTTCGTCGCGATAGTTGCGTTCACTGCGTGGGCGCTCAGTTTCTTTTTCCAATCGAGACCGCCATCTTGGGCGGCGACAATCGCATTCTGGATTTTGATGCTAATACTGGCGCTATGGATTTTTCGTTGGTGAGGTTTCGCTCGATCTGTGCAAGCGGGCAGGGTGGAGTGGGTTCCTGAACCAAGACTGTCGAGGCCGGGCCATGAGCGTTCGATCAATGCTGCCGGTAGGCCCTATGCAGCGCCGGTGAAAGCTGAAAGCTCCGCCGTCTGCTGGCGTCTATGGCGCTCCAACGAGCATTAAATCTGCGTAAATAAGGATAAATGCTGCTGACATGCCGTATGCAGCGCCCCCAATAAAGCCCATCGTGTGGACGTGGCGCTGGAAATTGCTGGCTTGGTTTAGTCATCGAGCGGCTGGCATTTTTTTGGAGGCACGTCCATGAAATCGAAATTATTGGGCCTGATGGCCGCCGTAGCCTCGTTGGGTTTGTTCCCGTCGCCGGGCCACGCTTTGAATTTCGACTTTTCGTTCAGCTGTACCAGTTGCATGAACGTGGCACCATTCGGGGGCACAGTTACTGGTGAGATCGACGGCCTGACGAACGGGACCTCTGCGGCAACGGCTGTCACCATTGGCAGCTACCCGTCCGCCTTGTTTTCGGCATCCTTCACCCTCCCCCCTGCTCCGTTCATCACATTTCCCAACGTTAACGATACAGTTTACGAGAACACTTTCACCGTGACTGGCGGCGTCATCACGGCGTATCATTTCACAGTGGGCGGGATCTTTGGCGGTTGGGGTTTCGGGTTGGGTTCGACTGCTGCCCCACCTGGTGAGAATCTGGATTTTCTTACAAATGGTACGCTAATCGCCCCTGATCAGCGCGACATTGCTTTGTGCCTCTCAGGCAACGGTTGCACCGCTACAACCACGTTCACCCCGCTTGCTGATACGGGGACCACGCCCCTCCCAGCCGCGCTCCCGCTCTTCGCCTCCGGCCTCGGCGCGTTGGGTCTGCTCGGCTGGCGCAGGAAGCGGAAGGCTCAAGCCGCCGCCTGATCAAAACACCTGATCGGATTTTGGAGAGACCGCCGCGAGGCGGTCTTTCTATTTGCACTCAGAAAGATCACCCCCTATCGCCAACGTCCGGTCCTGGGGACGGACGGACGGACAGGACAGGACATCCCCCTAAAGGGGGATATGTCCATGTCCAAGATGTCCGCACCGCCCAACCCCAAGAGGACTAGGACAAGGACGGACAAATGTCCGCAAATGTCCGACATGTCCGAGATGTCCAGACGGTGAGAGAACGGACAAGACCCTTATTCCCCTTCGCACTGTAGAGATTTCATCTTCAAATTTGCGTCGTTTCCGTCCTGCTTTGCCCCTGCTGACCATTTCGTCGTCGCTGGTCTGCTCGCTGCTCACCACCACTGGCAATCGCCGTTTGAGGTGCTCGTGCGGATACCAAATCCGTGCACGCATCATGCACTTGTGCCGATGTATCAAGCCTTGCCGGCTGATCCGTGCCAGCTGTCAGTGTTACGTCAGCGTCGGCAGGGCCTGGACCGCCACGATCGGCCACTATTCGGCAGTGCAAATCGCCGCGACATGCCAGGTGATTGGACCGAAATAGACCATACGGCACCGGCATGGGGACCCCGAGAAATGGTTTTTGCCGATTAATCGACCTTCCCCGTCCCTACAGCGTCGCGTTTTCAAACTCTTGCCTTGGTTCCTGCTCTGCTCGGTCGCCGATTATCGGGCTGCCAATGACTCAGCGCGAGTCGCTGGCGCGTTTTGCTAGCTGAGCGGGCGATTGCCTTCGGAAACATAAAATTGCTGTACGGGCACGGCTGTGGGGCGTGGGCGAATTATTCACGCGCTGTGATTTTTTGCGAGTGGCGGCGAGGGCGTCCCGATTTTGTGGCGGGCACGGCGAGGGCGTTGCGGTAAATCCACGCCGCTCTATCGTTGGTGCCATCGAGGGAGATTTTTATGGCGCGACTTGCACGGCTCGACATTCCGCTTCCGACTGAACAGCGCGCAGAATTGGACGCGATGGCGTCGGCCACCGGCATGACGGCGACGGCGCTTGGGCGGCTCGGGATTGTGCAACTGCTTGCCCGGCGCGACTTGGTGCTTACCGGCGCCTCTGGAACTCCTGGCGGCGATCTTGACGCCTTCATTGCTGAGCTGCGTGCCGCTCCACCCCTGGCGGCTGCGGCGGATCAATTGGAGGAAGCGTTTCGGCTCTTGGACATGGAAGCCGATTCCAGTCGAGACGCCGCCGGGCTTTTTGAAGCGGTGGCGTTGGTCTGCCGGGCGCGGGGCCGATTGGTCGACCGGCTTCACGTCTTGCATGAGTTGGTTCACCACGAAGGCAAGGTCAGCCTTCCGCGCAAACTTTTTACCACCCGAACCACAGGAGCCAGACATGAGCCAGGCGACATGGGAAGCGACGCTTTTTAAGGCCGGAAACGATTTCGCGGCGGTCCGCAATTTGGCAGAAATGAACAAGCAGGTCGCGATGGCCGCCGCTATGAAATTGTCGATGCCGAGCCATCTAACTGCTGTGCGCGCCGCCGAGAAGGCTTACTACCTCGCGCTTGCAGTGGGGGCTGAGGCTACCGGATGCATTTCGTCGCGGTCTTACCGCGCCTGGCAGCCGGAATGACCAAGCTTCGTTGTGAGTGGCTAGGGTATCGTATTGATGCTGCAACGGGTCAACGCCAACTAAAGCGCGGCACCGCGCGCTTGCTGTGAAGAATGCAGCGGGCAAGCGCCTGACGTACCGGCCGACTCACTAAGCAGAACCCCAAATATTTGAGACATGCCACTAAGCGGTTTTTGGCTTGGCGGAAACGCCGACAGTGTGGTCGCTAGAATGCGCTTGCGAAGCGCTGCTTGTATTAGCCCTTGACAAGCTTTACCAGGTTATACCAGATTATAGGTATAAATAGGTAACTTTGGTAAAGTTCATGAACCCTGTCAAAAACCCATTTGTTCCTGGTGCAGGGACACCTCCCCCGGAATTGGCGGGGCGCTCTTTAGTCCTCGAAAAAGCACAAATTGCCATCGCTCGTGTTCGGGAGGGCAAATCAGCAAAAAGTCCTATCCTCGTTGGCCTTCGAGGTGTTGGGAAAACCGTGCTTCTTGTCCGCATTCGCGAGATGGCGGAAGCAACCAATTACAAGGCCGTGATGATAGAGGCCCACGAGGGCAAGAATCTTGCAGCACTTTTGGTGCCAAGCCTGCGCCAAATTCTATTTCAGCTAGATAAAGTTGCGGGAGCTGGCGAAAAAGTAAAACGCGGCCTTCGTGTCCTTCGCAGTTTTATGAACGGCATAAAACTCACTATCGCTGATGTAGATGTTGGATTGAGCATCGAGCCAGAACGAGGGACTGGTGATAGCGGAGATCTCGAAGCCGATCTTGGTGAACTATTTGTGGCCGTCGGAGAAGCCGCTAAGGCGGCTAAAACAGCGATAGCTGTTTGTATTGATGAATTGCAATACCTAAGCGAATTGGAATTTAGCGCTTTAATTATGGCGATCCATAAGACTACTCAAATGCAACTCCCTATAATTATGGTGGGGGCTGGATTGCCTCAAATAATAGGTCTTGCTGGAGAATCTAAATCTTATGCAGAGCGGCTTTTTGATTTTCCAAAGGTTGGCGCTCTAATAGAAAAAGATGCCATGGCTGCTCTTTCTTCACCGGTAGAGACGGAAGGCGTCAGTTTCACCGCAGACGCTATTAAAGAAATTCTGAGAATGACAGAATGTTATCCCTATTTTTTACAACAATGGGGTTATGAAGCTTGGAATCTTGCCAAAAAAAGCCCCATCGATATTGAAGTGGTAAAGAAAGCAACAGCGGCAGCTATAGCTACGCTAGACCAAGGATTTTTTCGCGTTCGTTTTGACCGATGCACGCCGTCAGAAAAACGATATTTACGAGCACTTGCCGATTTAGGTGCTGGCGCACAACGATCTGGCGAGATTGCGGAAGTGCTGGGTCTTAAAGCATCGAGTGTTGGCCCAACACGCTCCAAGTTGATTCTCAAAGGAATGATTTATTCTCCCCAGCACGGAGATACTGAATTTACTGTGCCTATGTTTGACAGCTATATGCGACGAACGATGCCCGGTTCAGATTGGAATATGTAACTATCAGCTTTTAAGAGACTTTGTGTTTCGCCTTTTCTTGCGGGGACTCTTAGTCTTTTCCCACTAGGCTTTCCTAGCTTCATTTCCTCATGCGGCTTTGGTTTCATGCCCAGCATAGCCGGAAAAACTATGCCCTTTTTCGGCAATTAATTTCCGTTCTCATTTCACGGAACGTTCTTATGCAGCGCCGGGTACTGGCCCCTTTCCATCTCAGTGGTCCCTTTTGAGTTTGGGAGTGGTCCCTTTTGACTGCACCCAGGAACCTAGGGCGCCGATCTGCGTTAGGGAGGTAGTCGCTCTTGGGTGCCCCACCCCCAACCCCCCCTTGGACCCCAGGCCCCCAAATCCGGCGACTGTCTAAGTTCTTATCTCGGGCTGCACTCACCCCGGTGCGGCCCGATTTTTTTGGAACTTGCCGGTTTTGACCCTAGTGGCCGAATTTGAATTTTGCAGTGGCCGGTTTTGAAATGACGGTATTTGGTAATGGGCTACTTTGAATGTGACAATTTTGGCTCGGGCACAAAAACCATGCGTAGTTTTAGCGCCCTAATGATTTTCTTAGTCGGCGGTTGTTTATCGTTAAGGGCTCTGTTGATGGTGACTCGGTCAGTACCGGTTTTTTTTGCCCACGCTGCTTGGCCACCTGCTCGCTCCACCTCAGAGCGGAGCAAGTGAATGACATCTTTAAGTTCAAGAAAGCTCATCTACATCCACCCGTCACGGTCGGAGCAGCCCTCTTCGGGTTGTTCGGCAATGACGGTATTCAATATGCACAGGACAGAACGCACCGCATTGAGGTACGTCAATTAAAGAGGCCGCCTCAGTTGGCGGCCTCTTTCATTTCAAACCAAGCGATGGTCATGGGTGTTTCCTGTGCACGCCCGGCGATCGTTTGCGGTTTAGGACAATTGGTACTTTGACCTTCCGTAAAAAATAGACCAAGATTCGTGCGCAGCGGCCGGATGGTTTCAACACCCGGCCGCCACTTGCCACATCAACCGCCGCACAATGGCGCTCGATATGACCGATTCGACAATATCAAAAAACCATCCGGCATTTCGCCTATGCGTGGCTCCCATCAACAAGGAGCTAATGCCATGACTGCCACAGTTATCAATTTGACTAAGCGACGGAGCGATCTAGTTGAGCATCAAGATCGCGTCTATCTCGCGCGGATGTTAGCTGCGCCTGCGTATATGGCGCTTCCCTTCGTAACTCTTAAAAAGGATACCGACGGACTGGGGGCCTGGAGCGAGGGCGAAAGTTACTGGAATGACGTTCCTACCGACGATGGTTGCGCGGATTACAAGCGCGGGCGTGCATACGCACAAATGGCAATAGCCGCATTGGCGTCTGATCGCCGCTCAGCTCGCGGCCTAGAGCAAACATTGGAACACATGTTTCTGGACGCGGTGCGTAGGCGCGAAAAGGGCGGCAAATACTCCAGATCGCTTGCGCCTGCCGCGCAAGCGTTCCTGTGTGAACTCGCTCGTCACATCAATGAAGGCGTAGGGGGAAGGCAGGTGCAATCATGAGCGCTCGCAAGCAAAATAAGGGGCCGACGCGAAAGTGCCGCGTCTCCATCGGCAAAGCTGATCCTGTTTTTGCAGCCATCGGGCGGCAGAAACAACTATGGGAGGAATGGGACCACGTCACCCACCCCGAGCCACCATTGCGGTCGGCCGGTTATCCCGCTTGGGAGAAGTGGAACGACGCAGCGGCTGATGCTTATTATGGTGCCCTCGAAGCGCTGGTTGCGATCAAGCCGACGACGCGGGCCGGCGCCCCCGCGCTAATCGCACATTGCATTGCCGAAGATAGCAGCCGCTTTCCCAGCGTAGAGGAGGCCGGCCTAGCCAACGCGCTGCTACAAACGCTCGCCAAGGCAATGCCCGCGCTCGCCTAGCCGGCCTTGCACTCCACCTTGGGCTCGCCGTGTCCTGCGGCGGGCCCATGACGTTTCAACTGCCATGGTGTCGACGGGTAGGGCGCGGTATCCTAGCTAGTCGATCACCTTCCGGCTGAAACAATGCCGCACGGTCGCAGCCCAAAGCTCATTCTCGTCCGTGCCAGCAAGAGCCGGCCGAGAGGCCAATGGTCGGACGATGACTATGACGTGTGGAACGGCAACGCCAAAGTGGTCGGGCATATCTTTCGCGCCCCCGTCGCGCCGCCGGGCCGATCATGGTTCTGGACGATCACGGTGCGGCTACCGCAATATCCCACCGTCCGCGGCTATGCGGTGACGCGCGATGAGGCGATGGAGGAATTCAAGCGCGCGTGGCGGGGCGAGGGCGGCGGACCCTAAAAAGTTGATGATGATGAGTGGTGAGGTCATATGACGACGAACGAGGACTCGGAAGATTTTCGCGTTTACCTAATGCGGCGGCAGCACCAAAAAAAGTGGCTCGCGGAAGCGAATGGCGGCAGCGAGATTGCAAAATTGGTTCTTTGGGCAGCCTCGAACTGGATGAAGGATATGACGACCGAGCATTCCGCCTGTTCATGTTGTGATCGGTTGCTATCGCCCGGTGACGTTCCTAACGCATTTGTCGTGCTAATCCCGACCGTGCGAGACCCTGAAAAAGCCAAGGCGAAAGCAGGCGCCATATGCCCAGAATGTAATGCACATGACGATCGGTGGCTAATCGATCAAGCCATAAATCGACAAGGGCTTTCGCCTGCCGCGGCCCGGCCCGGCGATCAAATCCATTGAAAAGACATCCTCAGACTTGTGCGTTGCGGTAATGTTGCCGTCCGTGTTGATACGGATCAATGCGCCGCTTCGTTTCAGGACCAGCGATTGAGCGTCTGACGGTCAAGCCGAAAATGACCGTATCCGACCATTTGCGCGGTGGCGTCTATGGCGAGACGTTTTTCTGCGGGCGCGTCCGCTATGCCGATCTTGCCGAGGTCGAACGCGCCGAAGGCCGATCATTCACCGACGAGCAGATCGAGCGCGCCGTCGCCGGCATACCCGATCGCCTGCTCACCATCGTCCAGACAAAATCCGAAATCGAGGAGGCCGCCTGATGGCAAAGAAATCTGTATTCACCCGACTCGACGCCACCCGCATGGCGCTGGCCGACACCACAAAGCAGATTGTCGATCTCGAAGCGGCGCGCAACGCCGCACTTATCGACGACGACGACGCCTTGGCCGCAAAACTGCTCGGCGAGATTGAAGCCGCGCGCGCGCTTGAAAGCGGCCATGCCGATAAAATTAAGCTGCTCGAGGTCGAGGTCGAGCGCGCGAACCAGGCCGGGATTGTCAAAGAGCGCGCTGCATTTTTCCGCCGTTTCGAGAAACTCCTATGCGTCGAAGCCGACGGGCTGGCCGCCGAAATACAAGACGATCTTGGCGCATTGCATTTGAAAGTCCGCAAGCTGATTGAAAAGCGCGAGGCCGCCCGCGCGGCCTATGCCGTGCATAGCTCGGGCGCGCGCTCGGGTGCGCAGACCTTCGACGGCGCCGCTTTGTCGGCCGAGGCGGTAACGACACTCTTCAGTTTTGAACTTTACAGGATATCGGCCGATCCGTTTCAGTGCGGTCACCCAGGTGAACGCCGCCGGCCGGCACTGCCGGGCGCAAAATCGCCTCGCCTCGATTTGATTTTGACACCGGAGAAGATCGTGCCCTTTGCGACCGCACTGAAACGGGCGAGCGAATTCGCCGTCAAAACACTGCGCGCCGAAATCCGAGCACCTGGCGAATTCCATAACGAGCCCGCGCCGGTTGGACCGAACGGAGGCCCCGCTCCACCGCGACCGCGCAGCGAGGCGGAAATAAGAATGGTCGGACTACTCGAGCAGCAGTACAAACTTTCGCTCGATGTGAGCCCCGAGGGCGAGGCGGCTTATCTAGCCTGCGTCGCGGAAACTAAAATTTTGGACGGCGAAATCAGGGCCGCGCGCGAACCTGAGAATGTACTCCCCGCCGCAATGGAGAAAATCGCATGACCGAAGTGACCACCATCACCCCCGCCATGCCAGTATCAGGCGCGCCAGCTGCGACACCGTCGCCGAATCCGGTAGCGGATGCAATCACGCGGCGGGACGCGCTCATCGCCGATCAAAAATGGGGAGAAAAATATCGCGCCGGCGATTTGGCCGCAAAGCAGGAAATGGCATCGCTGCAAGCTGTAATTACCAACTCCAGCACCGCCGACCGCGTCGATAATGTGATTCGCGGCACGGCCACCGGCGGGGCGATTGAAATCACGTCGCCTGAACGTCCGCTCACGACGAGTAACATCAGAAGCGCGGCCGAACAATTCATCCCGGCACTCGGCAGCGAGGCTTTTAAAGACGTCATGCTCGGCACGCCGCAGACGGCTGAAAGAAAAGCCGAGGCGGCAAATCTGAAAAAACAAGTAATGACCGACAGCGATTGGATGCGCGCTTATCGCGCGGGGTCAGAAGCGCACAAGCAGCAAATGACGCGGATAAACGCAATTTTAGTTGCCCCGCTCGCGGAGGCAGCAAAATGAGCAACGTCATTGCACTCACCGACCGACGATGGTCCTACGCCGTGCCGATCGTGAACCATAAAACGGGCGAGCGAAAAACTGTTGTTGTTCATCTTACCGAGATCGAGCGCCGCGAGTTGATCGAATATGAGGCATTCCACCCCGGTCACACCGGCGGTCCCGATGGCCCTATCGCAAACCGCCGCGCTATGGACCACGCGGACGCGAAGGCGCCGCCCGGCTTTGTTCCAGTGTGCGACGAGATCGAGCGCGTGGTGCTGCATTGAACGCCATCGCACGCAGCAAGGATTGGGGCGCTCTCGGGCCGGCGATGAAGGCGTTACCAAATGATCGGCAACGCGCCTTTGTCGAATATTATGTTTTAAGCACGAAACCAGGCTACGGCGCCCAAGTTACCGCCGCGCGTCGCGCCGGCTACGGCATGCAGGACGAGCAAATACAGGCCGCGATCATCGAGGCGTCGCGCAAGGTATTGCGTGGCATGGCACCGGGAGCGGTGCGGGCGGTGCATAATCTGATTAACGACCCCGCGCACAAGGATCATGCCCGCGCGCTCGATATGGTTTTAAGTCGTTCGGACCCGATCACCACGCACCAGGTTGTCGATGTAACCCACAGGCACGTTGACGCCGAGCAAGAGGCTCTTGAGGAATTGCGCGCATTGCGGACGCTCGGTGTCTCGCGCGAGATCATGATCGCCCAATTCGGCGGTAACGGCCTGGCGCGGCTCGAAGCCGCGGAGGCGGCCGACAATGCGCGGCGCGCGCAAGACGCGAAGGTGATCGAGGGCGAGGCCGTCGAGATCGAGCCCGAACGGCAAGAGGGCGCACATGGCTAACGACGCACCCGACCCCGCACGGCTGCTAAAGCTCGCGAAGCAAACTCTGTGTTCGGCCGAACGCCGGCGCAAGTATAGCCGCATCGATTTCATGGACACGGCGTTCTGGTATTCGACGCAGCTTGCCTTTTTCGCCGATGGCAGCAGTGGCAAGCATCAGCGTTTGATTTATGGCGGCAATCAAACGGGCAAAACGCTTTGCTGCGCCGCCGAAACCGGCTGGCACCTGACCGGTGACTATCCCTATTGGTGGACAGGCAAACGCTTCACTAAGCCGATCCGAGCTTGGATTATCGGCGAAAGTTCTGTCCTGGTGCGCGACGGAATTCAAAGGCAATTATGTGGCGGCCGCGATCTGGATTTCGGCACCGGCACGATTCCGCTCGAAGCATTGGCCGCACGCAGACCCATCATGGTGCCCGGCGGCACCGGCGCGATTGATACGATTTACATCGCGCACATGACGGACGGAAAAGTGGACGGCATGAGC
>QGNH01000305.1_pt1 | contig 10912 bp, 14 predicted proteins | sample 1735481 | NCBI WGS metagenome assembly QGNH01 (sample SAMN09239004, study PRJNA386568) | Viral metagenome, whole genome shotgun sequencing project. | reverse complement strand
CCTGACGGCTCCAACAGCTCGACCCAGGTCGAGATCGACAGCGTCGGCAACATGCACGTGAAATACAGCCTGCCGGCCCTGGATGCCAAACTCTTCCCCCAGGGGTTCGACACTTCAAAAATCCCCACCAGCAGCGAGCTGTTCGTCTTGAACGGGAAAGCCTACCAGCCCAGTGATCAGGACCCGTCCTGGATGAGCACCCCCATGGACGCGGATTATCTTCAAACCCTCTACGATGAACTCTACGGACCCGACGGTGTTGCCGAGTGGCTGGACATCCTGCCGGACGGCAGCCTCGTCTCCGCCGGCCAGGAGTCGGTAGGCGGCTTCCAGACGGATGCCTATGCCGTGAACGGCACCGTGGACGGTCAGGCGGTCACCGGCAAGTTGTGGTATGAGCCCCAGTCAGACGCGCTGGTGAAGGCGGAATTGAATGTCCCCGCGGCGCTCTATGATCCGACCGACAAGTCTCTGACGGGCGCGCTCAAAGTCAATCTGAATACCCAGAAAGCGAATGTCCCGTTGGTGACGCTGCCCAGCGCGCCTGCCGGGACTGCCAAACCTTCCGCCACGCCAAAGCCGTAACTCATTTATGTCAGCCTGGCTTGAGTGATCTGCACTTCTTAAAACTGTGGCGGCGCTATGCCCTGTCGAAGCGAAGCGAAGATGCGAGCATACGCGGCCACGTTCTGAGCCACGTCCATGCACGAACGAAAGCGAAGCGGTGCGACTGAATGAGCTTGGCAGTTTTTAGGATGGGGCGCACGAAGCGAACTGCCAGCTTGAGCGACCGTCCCGCCCTGGATGGCGCTGATCCCATCATTACGAAGTCATGACCCTGGCATTGCATTAATCCTCCCCCAAGTGGCGGAGGAAATTACTCCCCATCCGTTGGATGCGACCGTGGGATCTTCGTTATATTATGCATAAGTGACCCGCGTGTATATAGCCGATGCGCTGATCGACGAACGGTCAGCTCTGCGGTTAATCTTATTGGATCTGAACATGGAGGTCGCCGGCGAAGCCGGCGATTGGTCAACGACGTTAAGTCAGGCGCCCATCAGTCGGACAGACATTTTATTGGTGGATTGGGAATTGCTCCCAAGCACACCCGGTAAGGCTCTTGCAAAACTTCGAAGAGCCTGCCCGGCCGCGCTGGTCATCGTGCTCATCAGCCATCTGGACGCCCGGCATCAAGCCGCTCTCTCCGCCGGCGCCGATGCGTTTATCAGTAAAGGCGAGTCGCCTGACCGTGTGGCCGAACGTTTGCTATCCGTAGCCGCCAGCATTCCTCTTAAATGATGCCAACTGGCTGACGCCAGCGACCTGCACTTTCAAAAACTTAGAATGCAGCTGTCTGGCCAAACACGCGGCCGTTCAATCGGACATAAAGGTTTTTCGGGAACGACACATGTGCAAGAAGAGTTTGATTGCGCCGTCACAATTTCTAATTCCAGGTTAACTTTCCCGGACGCACAAGGCCGAAGTTCAGTTTTCGTAAGATCAGGAAACTAGCAAGAAAAAAGAAGATTTGATTGCCAATCCTGTTCAGGAGATGAATGGACTCGCCGGATTTTCCTTATAAGCGCATCGCTGTTATAGGCGCAACCTGCTCTGGCAAATCGACCCTGGCCGGGAAGCTTGCGAAAAAACTTGCTCTGGATTATATCGAGTTGGATGCATTGCAATGGGGACCGGACTGTACCGCCGTCCCAAGCGACGTGCTGTGTGAAAAAGTGGAACGGGCGGCCCTTTCGACAGGCTGGGTAAGCGACGGGAATTACAGCATTACACGTCATATCCTCTGGCCACGCGCCGAGGCAATAATCTGGCTTGATTACCCGCTTACGACGATCCTGCCGCGCCTTGTGCGGCGTATATGGAAGCGCTGGTGGACGCATGAAAAACTATGGAATGTCAACCGCGAAAGACTCGTAGACCAGTTCATGCTCTGGTCAGACCGCTCGTTGTTCGTCTGGCTATTTAAAAGCCACAAACGGCACAAACGCGAATATCCCACCCTGTTTGCCCAGCCGGAATATCGGCACTTGAAAGTATTTCATTTCGAAACACCGGGCCAAACCGATGCCTGGCTGAATAAAAATTTTGGGTGGTAGACGGGCGGAAAATCAAAATCGAATTAAAATAAAAAGAGCCACATCTCTGCGGCTCTCTCGGCAGTACCTTCCGAGGATTCTTATCCTGCGCTGGCCGGCTTCGGCCAAACCGCATACCGAAATCGGTTTCCCTTTTGCACCGAAATTTGCCGTTGGGGACGCTTTTCCGACTTATCCTTTTTAAAACCGAATTCTTTCTAAAACTTAGAATGCATTTGTCTGGCCGAACACACGGCCATTCAATCGGACGGCCGGCAGCTGGGAGGCATACTTGGTCCATGTGGCAGCGACAAAATCCAAAGTTGCACCATTGGGAATGGACGTGGTCTTCATCTGCAATACATTGACCTGCATCACACCTGAGATCGCAGCTTTGCAAAGTCCGAAAGTATTTGTCGCATGCCTGTTTTGAATGACCAACCAATAAAGACCAGGAGGAAGAAAAACAGGAGCGGAATTAGCCACAATCGTTCGAAGGCTCAAGACTGTGGCCGTCCATGTTTCATCGACAGTTGATCTTGCAATACGGGTTAAAGTATTCTCGCCGGCATTGCCATTATTTAGATACTGCTCGTATAAATCCCAGCCCCAAGTGTGATCTAACGTCGCGTTGCCATTTCCACAAGAAACACTATCCAAGAGCATTGGCGCGGTTAAGATAATAGGGATGGCTAAAGAATCTCCGGAAGCCATATTTAGCAGGGTTGTATAAGCCGCATCGGCAACATAAAAAAGCGGGTAAGCAAACGGCAGCCAGCCGACCGGAGTGATGCCCCGCTCTCGTTGGGTATCATAAAGAACGATTAATTTGCGAGTGCTATCCCATCGCAAATATCCTTCCGTATGAGCCAAAGCAGTCGTATTGGCAACGATGCGGTTGATAGCGGCCCCGGCAGCCTGATAAACACCGTCAAGGCTGGTTCTTAAGATCGTGATGGTCTGAGCAAATGTCTTTTTGAGCCATGTCCCGGCAACCGAACCCACCAGGAAGTCATTATCTGCCGTTGGAGCAGGCAGCGAATTGCCGCCATGTGTGTGATCATCAAGCATGTCCATGGCAGACTGAACGTTATTGGCCTGGGCATTTAAAACACCATTGAAAGAACCGGTGCTCAAAGGCATATAGCTTGAAAGTTTTATTAAATCCGCCGGCAACGAGCCGCCTTCCGTATTCGCAAAATACTGCAATTGTTTTATCTCCACGCACCAACCCGGCGATTTCCGGGGGTCGAAGATCTCCGTCACCTGGGCGGGATAAAGACCATAAGCATTCCCGTTCACGCCAAAGAAATCACCGTCCTGATAATTAAGATTGATCGGTAGGGTGAAATCCAGCGGTTGAGCTTGAGAATATAGGGTTGGCATGGACTCTGTTGATTTAATAAATCCCAGGTTAAATAAGGGATCTCCCACCGTGCCGGCGAAACGGACAGCGTTGTTTTCATCGGTTGCGAAGAAGCGCCGGCGTCCGAAATAACCGGTGCCTACATTCATAATGACAGGATCGATCGATCCATCGTGAACGGCAGGAATATCCAATGCACAATAGAACAGGATCTGCTCATTCCCATTGTCACAACAAAAGATCAATCTCTTTTGCATGAGAAGTGGCAGGAATAATTGGGCATTGTTCAGCGTTAACATTGCATCGTTGGGATGGAACTGATAACCCCAAAAAGTGGCGCCGGTGTTCTTGAACACGGCGGTCTTGCCGATGGCAGTGCAAAAATCGTTGATCACCATCCGGTAGGTGTGCCCTCCGCTGGTGATCGTTATATTTTTGGGCGGGATCAACTCCGCTTCCACTTTCGAATTCACCATGAGGGATTTGGGTACGACTTCTTCGATCCATCCGGAGATAGGAGTGAACTTCGAGCTGTCCAATACACACGTGGAACCATTGGAAACAATGCCGCGCTCAAGAACGATCTTCACGCTCTCCGGGGCATTGCTGACCGCGATCACCCCCCGCACGGTGACGGATAAATGGATGCCGGTGAGTTTGTACTTAAGCACGTCGCAGGTGGTGAGGTACGCGCCATTTCGATAAACCTTCAACTTGAAATAAGGCACGAAATGAAGTGTGGCAAGCGCCGCTTTAAGTGTGGCGTCAATCGTCCTCATGTTCCACCAAATTAATTAATTTCTCTAGTGATATGCGAAAAAGTCTTACTATGTGAATATTTATTATTGAAAAATCCCAGAGCAACTCTATGAGCTCGCCAGTGATTATGTTGACACACTCCCAAAAGAAAAGTGAAATAGCATTCATGGGTCACCTTAACCAGTTGTGATACTCATCGTTCCAGGCGGCTTCACTGGGCGCGCCAACGGCAGGCCGCTGGCGGGAATATCTCAGCAAACCGGCAGCAAAAGCCTGGACGTAAGCTGACTCGGCACGCTTGTACTGCTCGATCACATTGGGTGAAAGGTTATAGCCTTCAACCAATGAAGCCAGACGGGTATTGATCGCTTCCACGCAAGCACCATCAATTAATACTTGTTCCTGGTCGGCGGTGAGAATTCCATCCACTGCGTTATCCAAACCTGAAACGGTGTGCGGTTTGGTATAACGGACGATCAAATGCCCGTTGGCCAGCGCCGACCGCAAGCGGATCGCTGGCTGATTATTCTCGAAATAAAAATCATGGGTAAGAATTGTGTCATTCTCACCATGGCCGATGGGGTCTTGGAGCCAAACGCTTTCGATGTCAAGAATGGTCCCGAACGTTGCATCGTTGAGCATATATTCGAACTGCGAGGGAACAACGTCGATGATCGTGCCGGCATGGATGGGCGCGACCATATTCCACTTGCGAAGCGCCTCCCTGAAAGCGACGGTGCACGTCGCTGCATTGAACAACGTTCCGTTATCAAGTAGCTGCGCTTGAAGCTTTGCTGTAAGTGCTGTGAGAATTGAACTCATGATCTAATGTCCTTTCTGGGTGGGTACTGCATAATGACCGGTGGCGTAAGGCCAATCAGCGGGCGGGAGTGCATCATTGAAAAAATGAATAACCCTGACCGCTCTGCGCGTCACCGAACTTGTAATGGATCGCCCGTGGGCAAGGGCGATTGAAAATATTAAACTTGGGTGGATAGGCTTTTATCCAACCAAAAGTTGGATTAAGAACCATCTTGGCTCTTGCAATTGGATTGGAAGTGTCACGGAAAGATGGTCTTTGGAAATTGCCTCCGGAGTCGTTGACCTGGCACGATGCCCATTTGATTCCGGATGTTGCTGCTTTTTTAAGCGCAGCTGACCGGTTGGCAATCACCCTGAATTTGCTGCCGGCTGTGATCTCGGAGATATACACAACGCGAGTATTGGCCATTAGAAATTACCATCCATTTCTTGGAGGGGATCTTTGCCCTGCACAATCTTCGTTTCCGTGGAAACGATCCATTCCAACCCATCCACTTCGGAGATCAACGCATCCGCGACAATGATGTCGTCATGAATTAACTCACCCGAACTATTACGCTGGCCTTCCGGCACACTCCACCGGAGTGTTTTCAAGGGACCGACCAGGACCTCGCTCACGCAAGCGGCATACTGCTCATCCACTTCTGCAGTTGGGCAACAATCGCGAAATCGGCCGGTCTCGATGATGCCGATGAAGTGATATCCGATATCGCTTTTCTTTTGGCTGGTGAACTTCACCGGCAGAACTTTCTCATGATAGCGATGCTCGAGCATGGCCCAAAGTCCCTCGCCGACTCCGGTCGCATCGATCACGATATACAGCGGATTCCAGCTGCCGGCCAGCGCCATCAGCTTGCCGAACACGGCAACATGATTGATGCCTGTCCACTGTTCACGATGAACGGCACGATAGATCGGCGCCTGCAGAGTCTGCAACTGGGAGAGATCGACCTGGCTAATGGTCAATGTCACTGCATCACGCCCGGGGTTCTTGAGATATTGGCTCTCCGGATCGTTGAATGCGACTTCATCCTGACCGGCCACATCGATGCTGAAGACATAGACCTGCCCCGGCGCCGGTGTGCCTTGCGCGGCTTGCTCGCCTTTCATGAGGGCGCGCCGGCCGGCAGGGAACATGCCGGTCTGTGCATCGATCTCTTCACAAAAATACTGCGTCCTGACAAGAGGATGTTGACGACCGAGTTTGTCGATCTCTCCATCGACATAATCGCCATAGGCCGGCAGGACCTTTCGAACATCATCCGCAGTGAACAGGAACACGCGACGGGCTCCGTCGTCTTGTTCAGCCTGGCGGGCGGTTCGCAGCTCTCTTGCCAGCAGTGTTTGACTTGTCCACGATGTACCCATGAACACGCGTGTCGCGTTCGTGCTGGCCACCATCGGCGCGAAATTCTTGTCGTAGATCGCCGGTTCGATGTCCTGCGCCTCGTTTACGATCAGCAAGAGCGAAGCGACTGCACCGACTACATTCGCCTGTGCATCGCCGGATAAAAAGCTGACTGAACATTTGCCAAAAAAGCGCATGAAATCCGAACGTTTGCGCCAATGGAGTTTAGTAATCAGATTGCTGCATAAACGACGCTCTAAACGCGTGATGGCGTTGATCGTTTGCGGTTTATAAGTTGGATTGACTTCGACGATCCCGGACTCGATGAATTCAAAGCGGGCCAATAAAAAGGATTTGAGATTGGCGGCTAATTCATCCTTGCCGGCCTGCCGGCTGATGATCACCACATACGAATTACCCAGTCCATGCCGAATGCTCTTGATGATCGCCTGGGCTGCTTCCAACTGATACGAGCGCATCGTGATCCCTCCACTGCGCGAAGTGAAGTCTTTGAATTTGCGGGACTCTCTCTTGATCGTTTGCTTGAGTGTGCTCATACTATCCTGCGGATATTACCCTGCGGGTGGAGTTAAAGGAGTCGCCAATATCGTAAAAGGTGAAATTGGCTCGTCTAAAACTTCATCCCAAAACCTGACATGGTTCTGACACTATTTTGTGCTATTGCTTCGGCTTCTCTTGAAGCCGAAGTAGTCGATGCCGGCTGCTATCATGCGCTTTAAAGCAAGTCCATCGAGTGAAGCATCGAAGGCATCCAGCTGAGGGGTAAGGATGCCCCAATCTTCGCCTTCGTCCGTCACTAAAACGCTGCCTGGCTTCGGCGGGTTGGCGTTCAGTTCTTCTGCTCGCCTGTCCTTTTCGCCTTTTGCGATTGTGCCTTTCAAGCGCAGGATGTACATGATGGAATTACGGAAGTGGTTGAGCCTGGCTCGATCTTCGAGCCACGTGCTAAAGCGCCCGATCCATGGCAGCATGGGAGCCATATCCGGCTCTCCCCATGAAGTACCCACCGGCCGGTTATCGGCGAAATGGACCATGAACTGCTCCTGCTCTGCGTTCGGGTCATAAGCCGGCCATGGGCTTTCGTTTATCAACGTGCGCGTGTAGTACGTTTCCTGCATCACGTCATTGTCGGCGGTCTGAATTTCTTTGATCAGGTCAGCCGGCACCGCGCGCACGAAGCTCATGCCGGTGATCTTGTCCACACTGAACAGGAAGAACAGATTGCCTGTCCTTGTCCCTTCATCCTTCCAGCTTTTTAGCTGCGAAGGGAGGCGGTTGAGTGGATGGTTGAACCACTCATCGATGAATTTTTGCGTGGTCTTGTGATCGCATTCCATCGAAACGCCACTTCCCACTACAAACTGAGAGATGAGATTTACTATCCTGCGTGCGATTGGGTTTATTCTCCAGGCTCGCAGGCATTCCTCCTGTATCTTCGTTCGGTCATAGTCATAGCGCGAGCGGTAGTTGTCGCTCATACCGGAGGGGAAGAAATTATTGTCGGTGACGGCCGAAGGAGCCTTCAATTCACTTACAAATGCCTGACCGAAACGAGTACGCAGTGGCGCCTGTAGTAAGCGCGCCACAATACGCCGTACTAAAGGCGTAGATCCGGCGAGAGTTCGATTACGAGTAGTGGAACTATTCAAGGTCTTCATAAGGGTTCATCTCCCTGAGTGCTTCGAGAATGGTTTGGCCCATCTCTCCCCCATGCCCGCGGGCGAGAAGTCGGGTCCGTTCGAGCGTGTTGATCGTGATGCCGGTTGCAATGAGCCGGTCATAGATTTTGAGTTCCTCTTCGTCAGGATGTTTAAGAGGGGTAAGGTTGGCGAGAGCAAGAGCCTTATAGCGATACATCGCGATCTCATCGTCAATGAGACTGCCGGCAAGTTCCTTGCCGGTCCGGATCGTCCACAAGTTGGAATAGAAGCCGTGCCGGAGACCGTTTTTGTTGCCGGGTTGCCCTCCTTTTCTGCGGCCTGTGGTGCTTTTCGAGGCCTTGCCATGAGCATCCGGCATTTCACATCTTGCCCATCAGGAAAGTGATCACATTGATCAGACTGAGGGCGCCCCCGCCGAAGGCCAGCCATGCCAGCGTTTCGAATCGGACGCGGCTCATTTCCACAACGCGCAAGCGCTCTTCCATATCGCTGTTGTCCTTTTGCAAGGTGGTGATTTTGGTCTCTATCAATTCAAGCTTGACCGTCAAAAGCTCGGCTTCTTTTGTCCTGAGTTGATCGCGCAGAGCATTGATTTCTTCCACGGCATGGCTCCTTTTATGGGGCGATAAGCTTAAGCGATGGGTGATTGCCTGATCGCCCGCCTTCAACTTTCATCCTGATACTCCTTGCTTTTCTTGAATGACCGTTCATGGATGTACCGTTCCAGGTCTTCAGGACGCACACGTATCATTCTCCCGATCCGCACCGTTGGGATGTCCCCACATTTCAACAGCAAATATACAAGTGAGCGGCTGACATGCAGTATCTCTGCCACTTCCCTGATATTCAACAAACGGACTTCCATTTTTGTTTCTCCATGAGGAGCAAATTAACCTGTCTTCATTATATAGAACAGATGTTCTAGAGTCAAGCAAGGCACCGTCCAGCGTGTATCAGGGCTTACAGACTTTCCTTAAATCGCCTTATTTGGTGTCTGAAAATGGAATCCCTGCGGGCCGGTAGCTTCTTTCCCCTCTGCAACTTGCTGGGTCTTACCGCCAATTACATTCTGGCAATTCCCAAGCTACCTATCTACCGGTTATGATAAACTGACAGATACCCATGATGAACTCCAGGGAGGTTCCACCATGCAGTCAGTGTTAGTCACCGGCGGAGCAGGCTTTATAGGTTCGAACTTTGTCCGTTATCTACTCAATGCAGAAACGGATGTAAAGGTCGTTAACCTGGACGCGCTCACCTATGCCGGTTCATTGGAAAACCTGACCGACCTGCAGCCAAAAGGTGCGTCCGAACGCCATACCTTTATCAAGGGCGACATCCGTGATGAGAACCTGATGGTCGACCTGCTGCGGGAACACCAGATCGATACCATCGTTCATTTTGCCGCCGAGACTCACGTGGACCGTTCCATACTCGACCCCGGTGCTTTTTTCCAAACCAACGTGACCGGCACTCTGGCCCTGCTCGAGGCCGTCCGTAAGGTCTGGCTGACCGGGAACCTTCTGGCGCGCGATCGGATCCGCTTTCACCATGTCTCCACCGATGAAGTCTATGGCTCGCTGGCTCCCGACGAACCTGCCTGGACGGAGACATCCGCCTACGCGCCGAACTCCCCCTATGCCGCCTCCAAAGCCGCAAGCGACCACCTGGTGCACGCCTATGGACATACCTACGGGCTGCCCTATACACTTTCGAACTGTTCCAATAACTATGGACCGCGTCAATTCCCCGAGAAACTGATTCCGCTCATGATCCTGAATGCCCTGTCCGGCAAGCCTTTGCCGGTCTATGGAGACGGGCAGCAAATCCGCGACTGGCTATTCGTGGACGACCATTGTGAAGCCATCCATGCGATCCTTGTCAAAGGCAGGCCGGGCGAAACCTACCATATCGGCGGCGGCAACCAGCCTGCCAACCTGACCATCGTCAAAACCATATGCGACATTTTGGATGAAGTGCGGCCGGGTCTTGCTCATCACGACCTGATCACCTTCGTCCCCGACCGCCCCGGCCATGACCGCCGCTATGCCCTGGACATCACCCGCACCCGGAATGACCTGGGCTGGCAGCCGCGTCACTCGCTCAGCGAGGGCCTACTCGAAACCGTTCACTGGTATCTTGATCATCCGGGCTGGATCCAAACCGTTCAGCAGCAGCCCGATTACGAAACCTGGCTCGATAAAAATTACACCCACAGGGAGGGACGAATATGAAAGGGATCATCCTGGCCGGGGGGCGCGGCACCCGTCTTCAGCCGTTGACGCTGCCGATCAGCAAACAACTCCTGCCCGTCTACGACAAACCGATGATCTACTATCCCTTGGCCATGCTGATGCTGGCAGGCCTGCGTGAGATCCTGATCATCAGCACCCCCGAAGACCTGCCGCTCTTCCGCCGCCTGCTGAAGGATGGCAGTCAATGGGGACTGAGCTTTGCCTTCGCCGAGCAAACCCAGCCGCGCGGTCTGGCGGACGCTTTCCGGGTCGGCGCGGAATTCATCGCCGGTGGGCCGTCCTGCCTGATATTGGGCGATAACATTTTCTTTGGACAGGGCCTGCCTGTTACACTGCGCCGGGCCGCCGCGCTCACCGAGGGTGCGCTTATCTTCGCCTATGTGGTGCGCGACCCCGAAAGGTATGGCGTGGTGGAAATTGACGAAGACAACCGTGTGTTGAGCCTCGAAGAAAAACCCGCCCAACCAAAATCGCACTTCGCGGTACCCGGCATGTATTTCTACGATGCGCGCGTCGTTGATTTCGCGGCACACCTGAAGCCTTCGGCGCGCGGCGAGCTGGAGATCACCGACCTGAATCGTCTC
>QGNH01001804.1_pt1 | contig 10915 bp, 8 predicted proteins | sample 1735481 | NCBI WGS metagenome assembly QGNH01 (sample SAMN09239004, study PRJNA386568) | Viral metagenome, whole genome shotgun sequencing project. | reverse complement strand
GGCGGCGTCCAGGGCCGGGATTTGGGCTGTGGCCAACGCCCCCGTGGTGATCTTGCTGGCGTCCAAGCTGGGGATCAGCGCGGAACCGAAGGTGCCGCTTGTGACCTGGCTGGCCGGTAACGACGGAATCAAACCTAGCGCCACCGCACCGGACAGCAGGCTCGACAACACCGAACCGGTCAACTGCGAACCCGGCAACGTGACGCCGGTAGGTACTGCACCCGTGCCGAGTTGGGCCGCGGGGAACGTCACGCCAGACGGGAAGGTGCCGCTCGTGACCTGTGTCGCCGGCAGGCTTGGGACCCGACTCGTTCCCAGCGTTCCGGTGGTGATCTTCGAGGCATCCAACGCGGGTATGAGGCCAGCGCCGAACGTGCCACTGGTCACCTGGGATGCCGGGAGCGCGGGGATCAAACCCAACGCCACCGCGCCACTCAACAGGCTGGACAGCACCGAGCCGGTCAACTGGCTACCCGGCACGGTTGCACCAGTGAGCGACCCGGTGGTGATCTTTGAGGCGTCCAGGGACGGGACGGCTGCCGCCAGGATGGTGGAGCCGACCGTGCCACCGGAGAACAACGCGCCAATGGTGGACTGCGCCAACGTCACTTCGCGAATCAGCACGTCATCGACATAGATATAGTCAGTGGTCGGAGCAGTTGTCCATATAAACTGCACTTGCACCGTGTCGTAACCTGCTGGGACAGTCGCAAACCCAGACAGAAGCGACCACGATCCCGTTGCCGGGGTTGCCTCTATATTTGTGGCAGTGACAAAGGTCTGTCCGAGGGTGCCGGTGGAATCGGTACACTGCAAGCGTAGATAAAGGGTGCCGCCGCCTGCGTTCCCGACCTTCGGATACACCCAGATTTGCGACTGAAAAATCTCACCCGCACGAGTATGGACCGGCATCATGGCTACGTCGTTGACGAGTAGGTCAGATACTACGGAGCCCGCCCCGGTGCCCTGGAACATCCATGAGTAGTTGCCGCTGAGTGATTGGTCACTGGACTGCGAGCCTTCGACACCAGCCCACGCCGACGCAGTCTCGAAACTTGGGTCCAGCACCAGATTCGTTCCGGCCGTCTGCTTCAACCCCAGCATCGGCAAGAAGCTCGACAGGAACGTGCCGCTGGTGATCTGAGATGTTGGGAGGCTCGGAATCCGGGCTGTGGCCAACGCCCCCGTCGTGATCTTGGAAGCATCCAAGGCAGGAATGAGGCCAGCTCCGAAGGTGCCCGTGGTCACCTGCGACGCGGGCAACGCCGGGATCAAACCCAACGCCACCGCCCCAGACAGCAGGCTTGAAAGCACCGAGCCCGTGAGCTGCGATCCGGGAACGGTTGCCCCAGTTAAAGAACCGGATGTGATCTTGGAGGCGTCCAGCGCGGGGATTAGCCCCGAACCGAATATGCCGCTGGTGATTTGGGACGCCGGTAAAGCCGGAATCGTGCCCACCAGGAGGTCCGATGCTCCCGTTGGCGTGGTGGTGCCGAACCAGCCGCTCCACAACGCCGTCAACCCGGTCACCATGGTCTGCGCGAACGTGCCGGTGGTTACCTTGCTGGCGTCCAGGCTTGGAATGAACCCTGCGCCAAAGACGCCCGACGTGATCTGCGACGCGGGCAAGCTGGGAATCAAACCCAAAGCGACAGCACCCGACAGCAGGCTGGAGGCCAGCGTGCCGCCCCAACCGGCCGCAAGGCTGGGAATCAATGACGTAGCAAACGTGCCCGACGTGATCTGACTGGCCGGCAGGCTGGGGATGCGGGCTGCGCCGAGGGCACCCGTGGTTATTTTGGAGGCATCCAAAGCTGGGATTAGCCCGGCCCCGAACGTGCCCGACGTAACCTGGCTGGCGGGCAAGCTGGGAATCAGGCCGAGCGCCACCGCTCCCGACAACAGACTCGACAACACCGAACCGGTCAACTGGCTGCCGGGAACGGTTGCGCCGGTCAACGATCCGGTCGTGATCTTGCTGGCGTCCAGGGCCGGGATCACAGACGCGAGGAGCGCCGAGGCGATGTTCCCACCGGGAATTGAGGTCAACGAGGTCTCGACACTCGCAACGGGACTTCCCGGCGTGAACGGCACAGTGGGGGCCGTGAAATTCGCAGTGTATCTGGCTACGCCGTTGGTCACCCGAAGTTCGTTAAGGTATCCGGGAAAGTTATATCCGGAGCGGTTGTACATGCTCCCGACTGTCGGATACCCGGTCGAGTTGATATAACTGTTGGAGTCGGCGTAGGTAGAACCGACCTGAGTGCCGTCGACGAACATTTTTGTGCTCGTGCCAGACCGAGATACGGCAATGTGATGCCACGTCGAAAGGGAGAGTGCCGAGCCAGTTATTCGCACGCCACTATTCACATAATAGTAAGGGGCCGAACTGAGGAGATAGAGCGTTGGATACGCCCCGTTGACGGCACCTGGCCGTCCGTCATAGATACCCTTGTTGCTAATCGCGGAAGGCAGGTAGACCCAGCATTCAATGGTGAAATCGTCTGTACCAAAAGCAAAATCACTTGCTGGCGCGGTTGCGGCGAGGTAATCGGTGCTACCAGGAAATGTCGCCGCGCTGCCGCCTCCGAATACTCCCTGAGTGGTGCTGATCGCGGCACCACCGCTACCGGTGAAATCCGATGCCAGAGGTGACGAGTCGGTAAATGTTGTCGACCCGTTGGGGCCGTTGAGGTGCAGCAACGCGACAACGCTGCTATAGGACGGGTCTGCACCGAAAACTGCCTGGTAGATATTGTCAATCGTGGCCTGTAGGTCAGACGACATCGCCGTTGTGATGTTGGGGATCAGTCCGGTCCCGAACATGCCGGTGGTCACCTTGCTGGCGTCCAGGCTTGGGATTAGCCCCGAACCGAAGATGCCGCTTGTGATCTGGCTAGCGGGCAGCGATGGAATCAGGCCGAGCGCCACCGCCCCCGACAGTAGGCTGGACAGAACAGAACCGGTCAACTGGCTACCCGGCACGGTCGCGCCGGTCAGCGATCCGCTGATGATCTTGCTGGCGTCCAGCGACGGAATCGCCGGGATTTGCAGCACAGTGCCGCCAGAGGGCGAGCCGAACAGCGTGTTAAGCCACGTCGCCAACGATCCGGATGCACCCCCGCTCGGTGTGGCAGCGTTGGCCGTGGTCTGGGCGGCCGCCGCATCCGTGACCTCCCGCACCAGCGCGTCGTCCACATAAACGGTGTCGCTCGTAGGGACACTGGTCAGCGTGAGCTGCGGGTCGATCGTCGTGTACCCCGCCGGAACCGTCGCCGTCCCAGACAGAAACGTCCAGCTCCCGGTAGCCGGAACCGTTTCCGTGGCAGCCGTCACCGTCGTCGGCGTGTTGTGTCCTGTGGTGTCAGTGCAATACAGGACCAGGGCCAGCGTGCCGCCGCCGTGGTTCCCCACCTTGGGGTACACCCACGCGCCGAGCCGGTAGACGTCGCCAACGTTGGCTTTGACGGTTTGCGGCCCGGCGTCGCTGTTGATCAGATGCAGAGCTACTGTAGCCATCTATCCCTAACATGGTTGTGGGAGACAGATGGTTTACTCGCTTTTCGCGGCGGCGATGGCCTTGCTGTCGCCACTGTCGGTGAACTGCTGGACATTCCAATCGTCGACATCCTGGCTGCTCGCCCAGTGACCGCCGTGCACAGCGTGGAACACTCCATACGCCAGCGGGCTGTCGGCGGGCTGGTCGCTGCGGATCGCCACGCTGTCGCCGTCTTGTGAAATACGAATCTCTCTCATTGTGTTCACCTTTCCATTTTCTCTCATCAGTGGTTCTTCTTATCCGGTCCCGGTCAACGACCAGGAGTGGGTGCCTGAATGTGCCTGCAAGGTGGTCTGCACCCCGGAAGCTCCCGCCCATAAAGTGGTCTGCTCAAAATCAGGGTCCGCAACCATGTTCGCCGCGCCCATTAACCCTTGCAGCAGAGGAATATTCGTTGATGGTATCGCACTGGGCAACGCCGCAGTGCCGATCTGCGTGCCGATAGTGGTGCCGCCGAAGATGGCGGTGATGAACGACTGCAGATCGGTGGACATCGCCTTGGTGATGTTCGGAATTGCTGATCCCTGCAACTGCGTACCGATCGAACTGGTGCCGAAGATATTGGTGATGACCGACTGCAGGTCAGTGCTCATCGCCTTGGTGATGTTCGGAATCGCTGATCCCTGCAACACCGTGCCGATAGTGGCGCCCCCGAAGATGTTCGTGATCACCGACTGCAGATCCGTCGACATCGCTTTCGTGATGTTGGGGATAGCAGATCCCTGCAACACCGTTCCAATGGTGCTGCCGCCGAAGATATTCGTAATCACCGACTGCAGGTCGGTGGACATCCCCTTCGTGATATTCGGGATAAGCGACGTGATGAACGAGCCGGTCGTGATCTTCGAGGCGTCCAGGCTTGGAATTTGTGCGGCGCCGAAAATTCCTGTGACGATGCTCGATGCAATGCTGGTGATGTTCACCATCGCCTGCGTGAACGTGCCGCTGATGATCTTCGATGCATCCAGGCCCGGAATCGCCGCCGCCTTGAGGACGGTGCCGATTGCTCCACCGCTGAACAGGTTGTTGACCCATGTAGAAAACTGGGAGGCAAGAGCGGCCGGGGTGTTGTTCGTGGTGCCGGTGCCGGTGACTGCCTGGAAAATGCTGTCGGCGAAATTCTGTGCCGCCGTCATTTCGCGTACCAGCACGTCATCGGTGTAGATCACGTCCCCGACCGGCACACCGGTCAGAATCAGCTGCGGGTCCACCGTGTCGTAGCCGGCGGGAACAGTGGCTGTGCCGGTGAGGTAGGTCCACGACCCGGCAGCCGGCACAGTCTCCGTCGCGGCCACCACCAGGGTCGCGGCTGGTCCACCAGAGGCATCGCTGGTGCAGTTGAGTTGAAGCTTGATCGTGCCGCCCCCGGTGTTGCCGGTCTTGGGGTAGACGTAGGCGCCCAGGGTGAACACATCCCCGGCGCGGGTCTTCAACGTCTGCGGCCCGGCGTCGCTGTTGATCAAATGCAGTGTGACGATGCTCATTTGATTTCTCCTATCCTTGTCCTACTAGTTGCCATGAATAGATACCCGAATGGGATTCATTCGTTGTCTGCGTGCCTGCAGCGTTCGACCACATCGCGGCGACCTCAAAATCTGGGTCCAGCACCATGTTCGGCGTTCTGAACATCAGCGTCAGCTTGGTCACCAGGTTGTTAAACCCTGTCTGCGCCTGGCTGACAGCCTCGCTGATAGGTGTCACCACTTGCTGGTCGAATATCTGCCCCAGCTGGGTCATTTCGGTGCCCAGCTGCGAATTGGCGCTGGTGAATTCCGCGAAGAACGATTCGATTCCCAGCGGGTCGCTCAGATCGAGGCTGGGGTCGAACGCCTGCAGAAGCGCACTCCACGCCGCGGAAATCTGGCCCGTCATGCTCTGCAGCGCCACCAGGATGGCGCCGAGCTGCTGCGCCGAAAAGCCGTCCGCCGGCGTGCCACCCAGCAGGCCGACCACCGTTGCGAAAGCGGAATCGACCGCCGATTCTACTGAGCCGGCAAAGGCTTCGCCGGCTGAAATGTCGTTAGCCAGCGCAGCCTGCCACGCCGCCGCTTGAGCGCTGAATTGTTGTATGTAGCTGGAGAAGTCGATTCCGGTGCTGGTTTCACCGGTGAATGGGTCAGTCGTTGTTGCTCCCAGCACGCCGGTGAACAGGTCAGCAAGCGGGGAAAAGTCTATTCCGGTGACCGCCTGGATGACCCCGAACACCTGCCCCACCGAGTCCTGGATAGCCACCATGAACGCGTTGCCGGTGCCCTGCGCGACATCGGCCAGGGACACATCCTGGTAGTTGAGCAGGTTTTTGAGCGGCGAATAGTCGGAGTTTGTTCCGGCGCCGCGCGCCGCGGCGGTCTTACTGGAATCCAGGACGCGGGGCATCAGTCCACCGCGAATGCTTTGAACGTCATGTGCGAGCCGGCCGTGGTGTACACGTAGCTGCCGCTGCCGCCGGCCCGGTAGATCAGCACCGTGTACACCATCGCCTGACCGGCCGTATAACGGGCGACACTGGAACTCGGGGAGATCGCCCGCGACGGGAACGCCGAATCCGAGAAGTGCGGCCCGAAGATCGCGACCGCCGCGGTGTTCAGGATCGTCGGGTCATACAGGGAGCGGGCGCAAAGATCCCCAGTTTCAGGCGAGTTCGTCGATCCCTGCGGCAACGCCCGAACCTGCACCTCGATTTGCGCGTTGTTGAACAAACCGGACCGCTGCCACACCAGATGCCCGTCAATCATCGGGTAGTAGTCCTTTAACAGGCCCGGCACGATCAGCGTCGCCACCGGCTGCCACACACCCGAATACGTGCCCGCCGGCCCGAACGAATACTCGGGGACAGTGATGATCGTGGTGGTGTTCAAAGCGGGCGCGCCCGGCTTGAATTTGCTTTCTGCGCTGCTCCAGATGGGGCCCTGGCCGTCTTCGATGTCGACGGTGTTGTCGTAGTCCGACGAGCCGCGGATCGTCCCCGACGGCCCTGTCGGGCCCGGAATCAGGGGCACCTTCAGATCAACGAGCGGAGCTTCCGCAGTCCCCGACACCGACATGTCCAGCGGGCCGTACGGTCCACCAGATGGCACCGCGACACCGGACGCCGAGAAACTGATATCCGGTGTCGGTCCAGGCGGCCCGGGAATCGAGCCGAGAATCGTCTGCCACGACGTCCCGGACCAGACATGCCAGAACCCGTTGATGTACCACGCCTTACCCGCATCCCCGGGCCCCAGCGTCATCGACGACAGGTCGGACGGGTCGGTGATCGTGGAGTCCCACTGTGGGTCCCAGAACGGCGCCGTCTGCCCCGGATCGCCTTGGGGGCCGATGATGGCGTCCAGGACGATGTTGTCCTCGCCCGGCATCAATGTCAGAGTGCCGATGACGGTTGTCGGATCACCTGGGTTGCGTGGCGCAAAGTAGAACTTCATCTGCACGAACCGCTCACCCGCGTAAATCGGTTCAGTCGACACCGTCATCGGTCGCCTTCCTGTTTGGCTATCTCCGCGGCCCGCGCGGCTTCCTCAACCGCGGACAGCGCCTGCGATTCGTCGACATTGCTGGGCGAGTTACGCGCCGTCGCGCGTTCGGATTTCTTGACGAACATGTCCAACACCGCGTCCCGCACACGCGGATCCAAAGCTTCAATCTCAGCCGCGCGGGCGGCGGCTTCCCGTGCCAGATCCGCCTCACGCGCCGCCGCGGTGTCTTCTTTCTTCAAAACCCACTCCACGGCGTCACCCAACGCGTCGGGGATCACCCGCGGCCGGATGAAGGCCAGATCCTCATCGACGGTCACACCGGCCAGGGCGGCGTGCACCATCCACAGCTCGAAAAGGTCGGGCGGCAACGCGAGGATGGCACCGTTGGGGCCTTGCCCGTAGCGCATCGCCCGGCCGATGATCTTCGCCCGCTCAAGAATCTCCGCAAGCTCATCGCGCGTAAACGCTTTGTCGTATGGAAAGTTCGGAAATACCCGAGGCGCTGCAGAACTCGTTGTCACGTTGCGGCGCTGCTGGTTGCGGCTGGCTTTACCCATGTCGCATCTCGCATCTAGAAGACATCGCCGCTCCCGGCCAAAAGGGCTGCGAAATTGGCGACGTTGCTGATCGTTCGGAACGCGCGTGCGACGGTGTCTTCTTCGCGGGAGTCATCCCCGAAGGAGACGACGGTGCGGCCCGAGTCTTCCCGTGACCCTTCGCCTTTGGCGGCCAGCACTTGGTCGGCGTATTCGGTGCCGCGGACCTCGGCTGCGACGCGCCAGCCGAGCCGGTAATCCTGGCCGTACACCCACGGTGTGTCGCCGACGTCGAATTTCATGGAGGCGTAAGCCTTCATTTTGTAGTCGCCGGCGGACAGGGTTTGGATCGAGTTGATGGTGTAGGCGGAGCCGGTGCCGGTTTCGAACCATTCCTGGAAGGCGTACGGCCCGGCTTTCGAATACCGTTCGGGGTTGACGTAGCGGCAGAACGCGAGGAACACGTCGTCGAGCTGCCCCTGGTAGAGGTTGTCGAGTCCGGCGCCGACCGGCGCGGGGCCGGTCTCTCCAACCCATCCTGCGGTGATGACTATTTGGAGTTGGGAGAGGCCGTATTTGATGGCGAACGAGATGGCTTCGTTGACCCAGCCGGGGGACTTGCCGCCGGTGATGATCGCGACGGCCTGCGATTTGTGGATGGTGAAGACGCGTTTCTTGATGTTGCCCCAGCCGACGTCGCGGAACACCAACGGCGGCGGTTTCGGCGCAACATCCAGCAAGCCCTGAAACAGGGTGTATTGGTCTTGCAGATCGATGTAGGTTTGGTCGGCTTCGACGTCGGCGGGGACGATGGTCGCGGTGATGAAGTCGTCGAGGGTGACGGCGAACAGGTCGAGCGCGCCGTCGAGCATCGTGCCGGTCGGGCCGGTGACACCGGAGAGGTCTTCAAACGACAGGATGATGCATGCCCGGGTGGGTTTGAGCAGCTCTGCGAGTTCCGGGCCGAACATGGTGTAGGGCGCGGGGTCGCCGGGCAGCCACGTGTAGGCGCGGCAGATGACGCCGGCGTCCTTCATCACCGGCGCCAGCACGGTGTGCGCGTCTTTCCAGCGGGACCCGATAGTGCACCAGCGAGATTGGTCGATCAGGGTGTTGACCGGCATCACCTGCACCGGCCACGACAGCGGGTCCAGGTTTTGCAGCAACGTCTGCGGGTTGAAGATGTCGGACAGCACCTGCAGGATGGAGAATCCCTCAAGGGCGTACAGCCGCACCAGGTTGAGCATCACCGAGTAGGCGCACGTTGACACCGTGGGGCCACCGAACAGCCACATTTTCGGATCCTGCACCTCGGGCGGCTCGATGGGGCATGCTGCGAGGTAGATGCCCTTGAGGTGGCGTCGATTTGAGATGCATGCCAGTTCCAGTTCGCTTGGCTTTCCGGCTTCTTCGGTGTCGGTGATCGTGAGAACCTTGCCGCCCCAACGGTTCAGGTAGTCGGTCGGCTTGTCGGGGTCCGGGTCGACGGTGAGGTGAATGTCTTCTTCGATCCCGATCTGGCGGGTGACGATGTCACGGATCCAGTCGTTGGACGGTCCGCCGATAGTGACGTGCGCGGTGCCGTCGTCGAGGGCCAGTTCCTCCCAGTCCCACTTCTCCAAGTTTTCCAGGCGGCAGATGAAGTTGTATTCCTTGTCCCACAACCGGATTAACGGCTTCTTGGTGCGCCGGTTCATGTAGCCGAAGCGCTGCTCCAGCAGATACATGCGGACATCGCTGGTGGCCTGGCCGGCCAGGGTGGCGGTAGACAGGTTGTTCGGGTTGTAGCCGGGAAGGTGCCACGGCGACACCGGATCCGCGGACGCCGGAAGCGTGGTGGTGGTCATGCGAGCGCGCTTTCGAAGGTTTGCGGCAGCATCAGCCACACCTTGCCGCCGGCCGTGTCGTGAAACACCGGCATGGATGCCACGCTTTGCGGCGGGATCGGCACACTGAAGCCTTCGCCGCTGAACTGCTGCGCGTACGGCAGCCCGGTGGCGCCGTAGCCGTTGGTCAGCCACTCCAGCAGATCGCTGTTTCTGACGAACTGCTTGATGATCGAGTCGACGGGATCGTTGGTGGAGATCGCGATCCGGTGCGTCGGATCGGTGTCCACCAGAACTGTTGCCCCGGCGGGGATCGGCGGGATCTGGATCATCGTCGAATTGCGGGAGGCGCTGTACAGGCCGAGGAAGTCGTCGATGAGTGTCGCAGCGCCGAACAGGGACGCGATCCCGTTGATGATGTTGTCGACCGCGTTGGCGGCGGCGTTCGTGGGTGGTCTTTGGGTGATGTAGGCGTTGGGGCCGTCTGGCAGCAGAACGTTCAGCGCGGGCCCGGAGACCATGAACACCGGCCACTGCGGCTGCGTGGAGGCGTTGCCGACCTTGATGACACCCTGGCAGCCGGCGGTGTCGGTGGTGAGGAGCCCGTCGACCCAGACCTCTGTGGGTCCGGTGCTGGTGAACGGGTCGGGTTGTTTCCACGGACGCCGCCACCGCGGCTCGCCGTCGACGGCCAGGATGACGTCGTGGATCAGCACCCGCTGCCCGGACGGGTCGTCTTCGAGTGCGCATTTCGGCGGCTCGAACAGCTGCATCGGCAACCACAGCATGCCGTGGCGCCGCGTGGTGATGCAGAAGAATCCGGTGCTGGTGGTGGTGCAGCCTTGCCAGAACCGGGTTTCGGTGTCAAACCAGCCCAGCGACGAGTCGGACATCAACCCGAGAGGGAAGCTGATTTGACGTTGCGCGTCGACCATCCGCTCGAAACGTGGCGGCCCGTAGGCGTATTTGGTCCACACGTTGTCTTGCGGGACGTGGACCATGCCGTCGATCGGGCCGGCGATGAACGCGCCCATCGATCCGCCGCCTATACCGCCCGCCAGTGGCCAAAATTGGCCGTCGGAGCCGACCCAGTCGATCTGCACGCCTTCGCCGCGCGCCGCGGGCGACAGAGCTGACCAGGCGGTCGTGGGGTCGGCGGGGGCGCTCAACCGGCACCCGGAATCGGAGTCATGACCGGAGCGGACCCGCGCTGGGCGCGCGTTGTTTCCTGATACACTCGCTGCCCGATTTCTTTCGGGGTTTCGCCGGGCGCGTTGACGGTGACGTTTGTCGAGTTGTCGATGTGATGCGGTCCGCCGGCGGTTTCGCCGCGGCCCGCCAGAGGGCTGAACCCGCCGTCGGGTGGCGGCCCGGGCGACGTCGCCGTCGGGATCATTCCTTGCAGCAGGCCACCGAACAGATTCCCGGTGCCGCCGCCGCCGAACATCCCGCCGCCCCCAAACATCGCCATTACGCGCCGTCCCCCTCGACGGGGCCGTCGGGGTCGACGTCGTCCACCCG
>QGNH01001803.1_pt1 | contig 10916 bp, 17 predicted proteins | sample 1735481 | NCBI WGS metagenome assembly QGNH01 (sample SAMN09239004, study PRJNA386568) | Viral metagenome, whole genome shotgun sequencing project. | reverse complement strand
TGGTGCGGATGATAGGACTTGAACCTACACTCCCTCGCGGGAACTGGAACCTAAATCAAAAGAACGTTTTTCGTCTGAAATGTTCTGAGGTTGTATAATGTTCTGGTAGATGAGCTTACGCCCCAAGGCCGCGTCTCGTGAGATAGGCGCAAATCAGCTAGAATCGGCTGAGTTGGCACACCAAGCGGCACACTTCGTTCACTTTCGTAAGAAGCATGAACCGGACACCGTTGCAATCGAGAGAGCTCGCGGATTTTTCCTGGAGGCCTATGCTGTTGTGAAGCCGGGACTCCTGGGCGAACTCTTGGACGACGTGCTGCCATTGTATCCGGCGGCCGACCCTCTGGTTATCAAGACCGAAGAAGGGCGGCGCATTTTACGTGAAGGGCGTGCGGCTTTCAACCCGGCGTACTGTCCGGCGGACGACGCAGCATCAGCATACATCGATCTTTGGCCGGCCGTTCAGATCGATCACCCGAAACTGACGGGCGCCCTTTCAGAGTGGGCGCGGAAATCCCTTCTGACATTTAACCGTGAGCCCGCCGGTTGGGTGATGGAAACAGCTCTTGAAACGTTGCGCAGGTGGCGACGGCAAACCTCTCGGAGGCCGTGGGTGTGCGCGCAATGGCACCATCCCGTAGAAATGCACGAGGTGTACCCGGCAGGCGATCCGACGTTCTACAGCGCTGCCACAGGCGAATCGGAGGGGGAGCTCGGCTGCCTCAGCATTTCACCATGGAACCGGCCTGGTGGTGAAACCGAAAAAAGGCAGTTTCGCAAGCGGGTGCGCCGCGCGATGGATGAATACATTCGCCAGATGGAAAAGTGGACCGGCAGACCTGACAAAGAAGAGTGGTGGCATTTTAGCGCTTTGGCCCTCTGGCAAGCCGGACACTCTCTCGCCAGCATTCGCCACAGGCTTGCGGCTGACAACCTGAACGTTGGCTCTGTGAGCGATCTAAGCCCTATCTCCAAGGGATCATCGAGTGCCGCGGTGTTCATCGAAATTGACCGGCGCCCCGTGTAAAACGGCCTCCTCCACGAGTTAATGGAAATCAGAAAGCAAGAATCCAGAAACACGTTTCAAGTGACCAATTTCAAAACATAGCCAATACTTGAGGAGAGGTTGACGCTATGCCAACAGTTCTCCTGACCCTCGAAGACTCAGCAAAGATTCTAAACGTCACTTACGCCCGCGCCTCGCAGCTCGCCCGCGAAGGCTTGCTACCCGTGGTGCGTTTGGGCCGGCAGTATCGCGTAGACCCGGAACGTCTCTCGGAATTCATTGCGGCCGGAGGCCGCGCGCTGCCGGGCGGCTGGCGCCGTGAGGCTGCGTAAATGGAAAAGCCCGACGCGGGGGCGCCGGGCGGAAAGGATTCACCGATGCTCACGACACCGGCTTTTGACAGTTTACGCCCCGCGTGCGACGCCAGTCAACCGCTTAATCGCACCACGGGTTCCGAAATCGTCGCGCGGGTGTGCATCACCGAAGTGTGGCGCGCGCTGGGCGGCGGCGAACTGCACCACGGCCGCGGCCAGGCGTTCTGGCGCAAAGGCGCCGACGGTTACAACGTTTCGCTGAATGATGCCAAGAACACCTGGTTCGATCATGCAGCCGGCGAAGGCTCCGGCGTGCTGGACCTGATCCGGTTGGTCCGCGGCGGCACACGCGCCGATGCGCTGTGCTTTGTCGCGGAGCTGGCCGGCATCCCACTGGCCGAGACCGCATTCTCTGCGGCAGACCGCGCCCGCTGGGCCGCGGAGCGCCTGGAGATCGAGCGGCACTTGCCGGCGGCGCTGGCCTGGCGGCGCGGGGCGGTAAACCGCGTCGAAGGCGTCCTGATGTACCTCAAGGCCGGATTGTTCGATCCGATGGTGGAGCAGCCCGCACCCGGCGAAATTGCGGAATGGACGCGCGACCTTGCGCGCCTGAACGCGCTGACCGGCGCCGCGCTGGTGCAGACGTACCGCGCGGCGATGAAGCGAGAGCCCGAGAGCACCGCGGGCATGGTCCGCCGGGCGTGCCAGATGGAGCGCGCAGAAATTCGCGGAATGCTACGGCTCATGAGCATGACGCCAGCCGAATGGGCGACGCTGCCGGTAACGGAGTGGCAACCATGACGGCGGACGTCGGTATCCACAAGCTGATCCAGGAAGAAGACGCCAAGCTCAGCGCGGAAAACGCGGCGAAAAATGGGCGCGCGGCTGCTATGGCGGGCGCGGAGTTCTCAGCGCTGGGTGACGACCGCTACCGCCTTTCGCTGCCGGCCATCGGCGTGGTATTCGAGGTGGACCGCCTCCGCCGCGAGTATAACGAGCTGCAGGGCGAACTATGCGTCCGCTGTGACTTGCCGGGTGCCCGCCCCGTCGGAAACGATAAAAACCTCAGTATTGCCGACTTCAATTTTTCCTCGGCTCGCGCGCGCCAAGATCGCGCGAAAATCCTGGCCCAGCGCGCCAACACTGGTAATCACCTCGATTGGTTTGGGCTCATGGAGGAGTTTTCCCAGAAGGTGCTCGAAGCCGACCGGACCGGACAGCCCGCCGTGGACCTCCGCACGCTGCCCGCGCCGGCGGCCGAAGATACTCTCAATGTGGAAGGGCTCTATCTATTGCGGCGCCACCCCACCATCTTGTTTGGCGACGGCGGCGCGGCAAAAAGCTACCTCGGTTTGTATCTCGCCGGGCGTCTCTCGGAGCGCGGCGTGCGGGTGGGCCTCTTCGATTGGGAGCTGGCCGGCGAGGATCACAGGGAACGGCTGGAACGGTTGTTTCCTGACGGAATGCCGCGGATTCTGTACGCGCGCTGCGAGCGCCCGCTGGTGCATGAGATAGACCGCCTCCGCCGCATCGTGAGAGAGCAGGGGCTTGAGTACCTGGTGTACGACTCGGTAGCCTTCGCGTGCGACGGGCCACCCGAGGCCGCGGAAATCGCCGGCCGCTACTTTCGCGCCGTCCGCCAGATCGGCGGCGGTTCGCTGCATATTGCGCACGTGAGCAAGGGTGAAAACGCCGATAAAAAGCCGTTCGGCTCCGCCTTCTGGCACAATGGCGCGAGATCCACCTGGTACGCGCAGCTCGCCGGCGGTGACTCAAACAGCGAAAACCTCAGCCTCGGCCTGTTCAATCGGAAAGCGAACCTCGGCCGGGTGCGGGGGCCTATCGGCTTCACCGTCTCGTTCACCGAAGACCGCACCACGTTCCGAAGGTCCGACGTGGCCGACAGCCCGGAACTTGCCGGGAAGCTCACCATCCGCGAGCGCATGTTTGCCCTGCTCCGCAAGCGCGCCATGTCACCCGAGCAGATAGCCGAAGAGATCGAGGCCGAAGTTGAAACCGTGCAGCGAACCGCGCGGCGATACAAGAATCTCTTTGTGATGATCCCGGACGGCCGCCTTGCCCTGCTCGAAAGGAGCACTCCATGACAGGCGGACACTTTTTCGGGCACCCCCCGCAAGTTGCTGATTCTATGGGCGGACACTTTTTTGGCGGACACTCTCACTGTCCGCTGTCCGGATTTCACATTGTCCGCACCTGTAAGTTATTGATTCGACTGTTTGCGGACACTTTTCGGAGTGTCCGGTTTTACTGTCCGTTCAGCCCGGCGGCGGACACAGCCCCCCCTTTAGGGGCTGTCCGCCCGACTGTCCGCCGAGGAAAGAAGAAAACCGCCCGCCGCGTGGGACATGCCGGGACAAACACTCTGCCCGCGTCAGAAGTGGAGTTACACACATGAACGCGAAGGCCAAGGGCAACCGCAACGAACACCGCAGCATGGCCGTCCTGGAGGCCGCGGGCTACGCTTGCACGCGGAGCGCGGCCAGCTTGGGCGCCTTCGATATCGTAGGCATCGGTCCGGCAGACTTTGCGCTGGTGCAAGTCAAGACACGCGACTGGCCCGGCGCCGCGGAGACTTGGGCTATGCGAACGCTGCCCGCGCCGGCCAACTGCCGCAAGCTGGTACATCGCTGGCGCCCGCGGCAAAGGACGCCAGACGTGAGAGAGCTATGAAAACTTGCACCGTCTGTCAACACCCGGAACTCCGCGCCATCACGGGCGATTTAGCGGCGCGCGTGCCACTGCGCACGATTGAAGGCCGATACCCTGGGTTATCGCGGTCTGCGCTCGACAGGCACGTACAGCACGTGCCGAAGGCGGTAAAGCTGGTGGCGGACGCGGCGGCCATTGCGGCGCCCGTCCTGGTCGAAATGCGCAAGCTCAACGCCCGCGCGCTACGCATCCTGGCCGATGTTGAAGAGACCAAAGACCACGCGACGGCGCTAACTGCCATCCGCGAATGCAGGCGTAACCTGGAGCTTATTGCGAAGCTTACAGGCGAGCTTGACCCGCGGGCGGCCGGCGAGACACCGGGCGCGCCTTTGAGCATCACCGTGCAATACATTCAAAAACAGAACAACCTCGAAATGTTTCCGCAGGTGGCGGCATCGGAGGAAACGCCCCGCGGTGGCGATTCCAGGGCCGCCATTGCATCGCCCCGCGCCGAAGGGGATGGAGGCCCGGAATGCCCACGCTGACACTTCCGCAACCGCACGTAGCGCAACAGGCCGTGATTGATGCGGCGAAGCGGTTCAACGTGCTGTGCTGTGGCCGCAAATTCGGGAAAACGGTTTGCGGTATGGACCGCTTGATTCACCCCGCGCTCAAAGGCAAGCCGGTTGCATGGTTCAGCCCCACCTATCGCCAGCTTGCGGATGTTTGGCGAGAATTACAACTCCGGTTGCGGCCGATCACTCGCGACTTGAACCAAGTTGAGCGGCGGCTTGAGCTTCGCGGCGGGGGAGTTATCGAGTGTTGGTCGCTGGACAGCCCCGACGCGGGCCGCGGACGCGGCTACGCTTGCGCCGTGATTGACGAGGCCGCTTTGGTTCCCAATCTTGAGGCAGCCTGGCAAGAAGGCATCCGGCCAATGCTCAGCGAGTATCGGGGTTCAGCGTGGTTTCTCTCAACTCCCAAAGGCACTGCGAACTATTTCCATACGCTGTTTCAGAAGGGCCAGGACCCGGCGCAAGTCGATTGGGCCTCGTGGCAGATGCCCACGGCAAGCAATCCGTATATCGCGCCCGAAGAAATCGAGGCTGCGCGTCAGGACGTTACGGAATTGGCCTTCGCGCAAGAATACCTGGCGCAGTTTGTCACTTGGGCGGGCGCGGTGTTCCGGCGCATCCTGGACGCTGTTAGCGCTGCGCCTGAAAACACGGCGGCGGCCATCATCGGCGTGGACTGGGGCCGCACGAACGATTACACCGTGTTCACTGCGGTATCGGCGGCCGGCCAGGTTCTCTCGATAGACAGGTTCCGCGGTCTGGAGTATTCGCTACAGCGCGGGCGTCTGCAAGCGTTCTGGCAGCGATTGGGCGGGCGCGCATACATCATCGCTGAGCAAAATAATATGGGCGGCCCTGTAATCGAGCAGTTGCAGCGGGATGGTTTACCCGTGGTGGCCTTCACCACCACGAACGCGAGCAAGGCCGCGGCGGTTGAAGCGCTGGCGCTGGCCTTCGAGCGGGGCGATATCAAGATCCCGAATGACCCGGTATTGATTGGCGAGTTACAGGCCTTCGAGGCGAAAGCGCTACCTTCCGGCCTGATGCGCTACGCGGCGCCGGAAGGGCTGCACGATGATACGGTTATGTCTCTCGCGATTGCTTGGGCGGGCCTGGGAGCTTGCCGCGCGCAACAGGCACGCCGGGTGATGTACATTGACCCGCACACCGGGCTTTTGACACCGGAATACCGGCCCTACGCGATTTCACCCATATGAGAACCATTGGCAAAACGGTAGACCGCATCTTACTTGCGCTGGTGGCGTGGCGGCTGGGGCAGTGCGAAGAGCCTCACGACGCGGCTGATTTGTTCGCGGATGAAGTGACGGACGCGCTAAGGGCGGAGCTTGAGAGGCGCGGCCGATGCCTCGATGAGGATGACTTGCGCCGGCATCGGGAAAGACACAAAAAAGTTTGAAGTTAGTAAGTGGGAAGTTACGAAAAAAGGAGAAACGGCAATGACGAACAGAGAACGAACGATTGAACTGAGGGAAATCGATCAGGCACACAGTAGGCAACTCGCGGCCGATGTCGCAGCGGGGTTCGGCGGGGGTCAAGACATCGGCGGCATGACACCGGACCAGAAATTACGCAAAAAAGATCTTAACCAGCTTGCGGAGCGCATGGGCATCACAACCAAGGCCGGCAAGCGCGTTTTCAGGGAAGGACGGGCGGCTTTGACTCAGGGCGTGGTGACGAAGGATCAGACCGGGCGGTTAGCGGAAAATTTCGGCATCACCACCAAGAAAGGGCGCGCCGTGCTGGCTGAAGGCCGCCGGGCGCTCGACCCGAGCTTTAACGCGCGCCAGCTTGGGGGTGCGTGATGTTTGAGACTGGCACGGAAAAGGCCGCGGCGGCGCTGGCAAAGCTCACCGCGGCGCGCAGGGAATTGGAGGGCAAGGCCGCGTCCGCGCAAGTGGAGCTGGCGACGTTGCGCGCGAATGCCGGCGAAGCGGAACTGGCGGCGATTCTCGAAGGTGTCGACGTGGGGCCAACACGCGCCCGTGCGGTAGCTCTCGATTTGGAAATATCGGGCCTGGCCGGCGCGCGCACGGCTCTCATGAAGCGGATTGCCGCGGCGGAAAAGGCCCTACAGGCTGCCAAGGCCGAAGGCATCAGGGCGGAAGCCGGCAAACTCAAAAAGAAGCTCGATGAGCACCTGGCCGAAAGCAACCGCCTTCGCCAGGCCCTTGAAAAGCACGAAGGCGGCTGCCCATACATCCCGCGGGCGGAAGCGATAGAAGCTCTTGACGCGGCTACCGGCGTAACCGGCAGCATTTTGAAGTGGCCGGCTTCGATGCGGATGCAACAGGAAATCAATGCCCTGTTGGCATCGGCCGCGGCAACCGAGGCCCGCAAGATGGAGGCTCGCGGTCAGGTGAGCGGCGCGGACTTGGCGGAACTACTCGCGGCGGTTGGCGAAAATCCACTGGCGCCGGCAGAGGCCGAATTGCGCCAGACCTTTGCGGAAATGGATGCCCTGGCGGTTGCGGAGTGGGAGCGGTATATAACCGGCGACTTTGCCCTGGGGCGTGGGCCCGCGCCCGATGAGCGGGTGACGGGTTACACGATTTCCTGGGTGGATGGCCGGGTTGACAAGCAGCATTCGAGCTGGCAGAACTCGCGGCGGCCGGAACGATTTGAGCCCAACCGGCCCAAGGCGGCGCCGCCGAAACCGGCCGGAAGCTTCCCGGATCCGACTACACAGGAGGATTTCGAGCGAGCGGCGGCGGCTGGCAGGGCTTGGTAGGAGGCTTGCAGCTCACGCGGGCGCGGGGGTTGAAACGGTGGGAAAGCCTGAAAGCGCGGTGGAAACGTTGCGACGCCTGGCAGAGCGGCGCCTGGCAGCGAAGCGCAAGCCGGCCATACCGCAGCCTTCGCGCCTGTTGGGCCGCATCCGAGGGCCAAGGCGGACGCGCGCCGGCAAGCGGTTGATAGCGTGAGGCCAGAGGATTCGCGCGCGCGGGATATAGACACGGGCCACGGGCCGTGGACTAGGGCGATATCAGGGAAACACCTGATTTGCCAAAAACGTTAGCTGGATTTGGCCGATTTCGCGTTGTAGAATAGGATTGAAAGTGACTCGAAAGAGCATTGACAATATCAGGTGTTTATGGCAACATTGGAGCATGAGCCAGATACACCGCGTTACCCTCTATGCCAGGGTTTCCACCCGCGACAAGGGCCAGGACGTGCGCAACCAGCTTACCCAATTGCGCGAGTTTTGCGCGCAACAGAAGTGGGCCATCGTGCATGAGTATGTAGACCAGGCCAGCGGAAAGACCGGCGATAGGCCGCAATTCAAGGCGTTGATGGATGCCGCATCGCGCCGGGAATTTGATTTGGTCCTGTTCTGGAGTCTGGACAGGTTCTCGCGTGAAGGCGTGCTGGCGACGTTGCAATACCTTCAACGGCTCACGTCCTACGGCGTGGGATGGCGGAGCTTCACCGAGCAGTACCTCGATTCATGCGGCGTGTTCCGCGATGCGGTTCTGTCCATCCTGGCGACTATCGCCCAACAGGAGCGCGTGCGAATCTCCGAGCGAGTGACGGCGGGCTTGGCGCGCGCCCGCAAGCAAGGGCGGGTTGGCGGCCGGCCGCGCATCGTGGTAGACCGTAAGCGGATTGCCGAGCTTCGCGCCGCGGGCAAGACGCGCCCGGAGATTGCCGTCGAGCTTGGCATGAGCACCAGGACGGTATCGAGGCTATGGAAGGATGCGGCGAAGTGAAACTGACGCCTGACGGCGAAGTGAAGCTCACGGCAGAGGAAAGGGCCTATCTGGAGAGGTTGGCGGCAGGTCCAGGAGCCGGATTGGAAGCGGCCATAAACCGGCGATTGGCTAAGAAGCTGGGATGCAAGCCAGAGGAAGTGGACTTGATGTTGTCGACAGGGGATAAGGAACCCGTACAATGATGCCGGCGGCGCCAGACTTTCTGACAGAGTTATCAAAACGCGGCTGCGAGCGCAACGCGAACCTTTGGAAAGTCCCCTGCCGGGATTGCGGGGAAGTCCCCGAGATCGTTCACAGTTACCAGGACCCGGTTTCCAGGGTTGTTGGCCACTACTGCCCGACGTGCTGCCCTAACTGCGGGACTGTGGAGCGGCCAACGGTGATTCAGTGAGGATGCCAGCGGAGATTCCATCATGCGCGAAGTCTACAAGCTCGTTTGCCACCAATGCTCGCAAACGGTTGAGCTTCCGGCCGGCAAGCCTGGGCAGGCGGAGCGGTTGGTCTGTCCGCATTGTGGGGCGTGGTTGCCTGTGGACTGGAGGCCGGCTGAGGCCGCGGTCTGAAAGGAATGCAGGATGGGCCTGAGATTTCAGCGTCGCATCAAGGTTTTTCCGGGCCTTCGCTTGAACCTGTCGCGGTCTGGTGTGGGCCTTTCGGTTGGCGGCCGTGGCGCGCATGTGGGCATCACCAGCCGCGGCCAGCGCTATACCTCGGTAGGATTGCCAGGGACGGGCCTTTCGTGGCGCGAGTACCAGCACGAGCCGAAGGGGCCGGCGCCGCGGTGCGCGCTGTGCCAGCCGGGCCACGTGCACATACATGGCGGTTTGGTGCTGGCGTGCCTCGTGGGCCTGGTGGGCTTGGCCTTGTGGCTGTGGGGCCGCCCATGAAGGAACGTTGCTTGCGATTACACGAAAACGACCTCCGGGCCGAGTTGCTTCCCAATCTCATCGGGCGAGTGTTCCATGTGACAACACGGCAGGGCTATGCCGGCATCCGGCGGCGCGGTTCGATCGGATCTAATCAGGATGGCAAGCGGCCTTTCTCATACCCACAATCTGAGAACTCGTACTTCAGAAAAAAGGGATGCGTGTGTCTCTTTGACCTCAGAATTCCCACGGCGGAACAGATAGACGAAGCACTGCTCAAGTACTACTTTCTGAATCCGTTTTCGGATAACAGGCCAGTGTTTCTGATTCTCGGCGAGGCGGGTTACGCGGGGTTGATCCCGTGGTCTGCATCGATTGCAGAGGAAGGGTTCCACGTGGTGATTCACCACGTGGAGGCGGGATACTCCGGCGAGATTCCAATGTCTTTGATCGACTCCGCCTTGGTCGTGGTAGTCAGAAAGAAATCGGATTTACAAAAGCTGCGAGAAGCCCGACGGCGCCGAGCCCGCGATCCAAACGAACGTATCCCTATCGAAGCAATCAGGCTCTATATGCGGCAACCGGACCTGACAGAGGCAGAGGCGCGAGAGCTGAAGGAATGGGAATCTGATATTGCGGCCCTGTGGCCGGAGGCGGCGGACGCACCAAAGAAGGACTGAACGGGAGACACATTACATGCCTGGACAAATAATTCAACGTGGTGAACGCACTTGGCTGGTGCGGGTCTATATCGGACGCGACCAACAGACGGGGAAGCGAAGCTATGAAGGGCACACCGTTCACGGCGCGAAGAAAGACGCGCAAACGTACCTGAATGGCAAGATGCGCGAGCGAGACCTGGGCATGTACGCCAGCGTGCAGCACACGCGCATGGACACGCTGTTGGATGGCTTGCTCGCGGACTACAAAATCAACGGCAAGTGCTACGAATGGGCCGAATCAAAGGTGCGCGTCAACCTTCGGCCGTATTTCGGTGGGATGAAGGCCGCCAAAATCGGAACGGACCAAATTCGAGAGTACATCGCGCGCCGGCAGCAACCGGAAACCCGGACCTATGGCGACGGTGAGAAGAAGCGCAAGCGTGAATATGGGCCGGCGACTAACGCCACGATCAACCGTGAGCTGGCGCTGTTGCGGCGCGCGTTCAACCTTGGCAGGATGGCGACGCCTCCAAAAGTCGGGGCGGTGCCGTTCATTCCCATGCTGGCAGAGAACAACGTCCGCAAGGGATTTTTCGAGCATGAAGCGTTTCTGGCGCTGAGGCTGGCTTTGCCTGAGGAAATCCGGCCGGTAATCACGTTTGCGTACTACACGGGGTGTCGGAAGGGCGAAATCCTGGGGCTTCGATGGTCTCAAGTGGATCTGGCGGAGCGCGTGGTGCGTCTTGAGCCTGGAGAAACGAAGAACGGCGAAGCGCGGACAATTCCGCTGGTGGCCGATCTGTACGAAGTGCTCAAGCTCCAGAAGGAAACCCGCGATCACTACTTCCATGAGAGCCCGTGGGTGTTCTCACGCGCGGGCGAGCCAATTCTGGAATTCAAGAACGCCTGGGAATCGGCCTGCAAGGCCGCGGGCCTGGTGGATGAGAGCGGCGAGCCCGCAAAGCTCTTTCACGACCTTCGGCGTACTGGCGTGCGGAACCTAATTCGGGCGGGCGTGCCGGAGCGGGTGGCGATGATGATTTCCGGGCACAAGACGCGATCCGTATTCGACCGCTACAACATCGTGAGCGA
>QGNH01001654.1_pt1 | contig 10917 bp, 17 predicted proteins | sample 1735481 | NCBI WGS metagenome assembly QGNH01 (sample SAMN09239004, study PRJNA386568) | Viral metagenome, whole genome shotgun sequencing project. | reverse complement strand
TCATGCCACGCGCCGGGTCGTGACGCCTGTTTTGAGATCGCAGCGTAATCGCAGTATTCGGAGTTGACCCACGTAGCCGGCGCGCCGAAGTCATTGTTCTCCCGAATATAGTTGATCGTCTGATTGAACCCGTCCTGATTGAGCACCATCGGGTACATCATCGGGTATCGAGTTTGGCCCTTGCCGACGTATGCGTGACAGGCCGATATGCGCTTGTCCATCGTATCCGGTACTGCCTCCGCATATTTCTGGCCCACTGCAACAACGTGTATTCCCTGGGGAAATAACTCCGCCAACTTCTCGCGAACCGTCTTGGCGCGCGTTCCTCCGTCGCCGTCAGAAACCTCTTCGTAATCACCGTCATTGCGCCTGAATGCGTCCTTCTTATTGACGAACGCGCATGGCCTGAGCCAGATATCTCCTTCGGTTATCAGGTGCTCTATGGAGTCTCCCGAGCCTATGCCGATGCCGCGTCTCTGCGCGGTCTGAACCATCGCCAACCGATGAAGACGCTCGTAAGAACTCTCCGCTAGGCATGGCTGGCCTCCTTCAAGGTCATCTGCGATCCACCCGTACTTGTCCTTGGCGATCCTGATATCCGTGTCGCGATAGTGAATTGCATACCACCACTCTTTGACGGATTGCGCAAAAAGCGGGCGCTTCCATTCAAGGACACCGCCGACTTCCCTGAATGTGGCCCTGCGGGGTCCGTCTTCGCCACCGAAATCATCCGTCCGATCTCTGGTCCCGGACCATGTAACGGCTGTCCCGTCCATTTCGAGGTAGTAGATTTTCTCGGTCATCACCTCGTGCGGATCGCGGTCGATATCGGCCTGAGTGCGGATTGCGTTCGCTGCGTCGGCCGCCTGACGGTCTACGGAACGATCCATTCGTATTGGCTGAAAGTCGATGCCGATATCCGGCTCGGAGATTTTCGCCTGAACGATTTGAGCGAACGCCGTGAAGATGTTGTAGTCGCCGATGTAGTCCGGGAACGAATCGACCTCTCCATCGCCGTTGGTATAGGATTGCCCTGGGATGGCCTGCATCCAGTTGTAGCCGTCGCACCAGAGATGCTGTATTCCAAGATCGTAGTAGCGGCACAGAGACGCCCGCAAGACTTCCTGAAGACGCCACCAGCGATCCTCAAGTTGAGCCTCTTTGATAACTTCGGTTATTGCGTTAACGAGTTGCTCGGGCAGGTCCCGGAAATGGTATCCGTAGTCCTCAGGTTGCTGCACTGTAACTTGCATCGAAGTCGGGCCAGCCATCGTAGCGGCAGCCCCCGCGATAGCCTTCATGAATCCGCGTCGATTGACGGTTGGGGTCAGTTGTTTTCCGCCTTGGCGATACCGTCCCGGATGCGCTCGTAGTGCTCAACACGGCGCTGCTCAATAACGGCGTACATGACTGCCGTGATCGCAGCCTGAAAAAAATCACAGCAATATGGGGACCGCATCGGCCTTACCCATTCGGACGGATGCAACTCCTCTGCGCGTGGCTGATTGACGCCGCCACAGTAGGGGCAATCAATCGCACTGCAAAGTCCACTGACTACGCCGTGTCGCTGGCGCTCTATGGACTTGATGTTGCGCTCTCCACGCCTGTCTTTCGCTTCCTGAAGTTGAGGACAGCAATTACCTTCGGCACCGCTGTTGATACAGCCGCAGAACGGACACGCCAGAATCGATGATTCGCCGCGAGTTATCGCGACCATCTGCCGGTCGAGTTCGGCATCTGTGTCTACTTGCGTTGGAGCGTCGTGCATGATTTGTTGTTACGGCTTCCCGCGACCTCGGATTAATCTTACGCCAAGCAAACCTCTGCCCCTGATATGGGGATTCGATGACTCAGCCTCACGCTCCGCTTCCTGAAGAGTGGAAATACCTTTTCGTTCGGCGGCACGCTTCACGGGGTGCGAGTTGTCTTTGATCGCTCCCTGCATCCAGTGCTTTGGTTTGTCTGCCATTGGCGTTACCCTCTCAGGTAGTGACTTTTGATTTGTCGCCGCATCCCATTCTCTAACGGAAGCGGGGCCACCCAACGCCTTGAGTCCTGACGGTGAGTGACCCCATGCCTCCTGCTTCTTGGATAACCAGGGCATTGGCCCTTCGACTTACACCAGAACTTCGACGATGGCTTGGCGAATCTGGGCCGTAGTCAAATTCTGCGTTCCGCTGTTGATCTGGAACGACAGGGTATCCTGCTTCGTCAAATCCACGGTGCCCGATGCCGCGCTGGTGTTGTCGAGCGACGTAGCCGCAACGCCGGTGCTGGCTACGGTAGTAGCTACAAGTTGGTAAACGGCGATGCAATGCGTTTCAAGTGTTCCGGTAGCCCCAGTGGCTGCGGTGGTGATTTCGTAGACGAGCCTGAAGTTGCAGGCGGCTGCCGTGCCAGAAGTTACTGCCGTATTTCCAATGGTAGAAATAACCGTCCCGGTGTGCCCGTAGACCGAATACAACTCAAGCGTAAAGAGCAGGGTTGCGCCGCTGACCGGGGTGAACGTGCCGTTAACGGTGATACGCATGGTCCGCCCGATAGAATTGAGGAATCCGGCAGGGAGGTCCAGGCGTCCCATTTCGAGTGCATCGGTAGCCGTCACGGTTCCGGTCGCCACAAACGGCGGCAGAACCGTATTGAACGGTTCGATCATATTCTGCGATTGAACCGGCAGAAGGGCACTTGCGTATGCGGTTGCTTCGACCGGAACAATAGCCAGGGCCGAAGTTCCAGGCGCAGCCACGGCGAATGGCGTACCGATCTGGAAACACTTCACGCCGCCGCAGACGATAGGTGTAATCGTCGTGGCACCAGCGACCTGTGTAACCGGAGCAAGGTAGGTCGTAGAACCCGCAGCCGTGTACACGAGGTAACCGACCGCGCCAGTTTCCGCAACCGGCCCGCTCCCGCCGATAGCAAGGCTGACCGTGGCAGTGAAACTGTACTGGCTGGAAGCGAGAGTGATTCCGCCCTTCGCATCCACATAGGCGAAGTTAACATAGGCTGTCGCTGCGGTCCAGGTTCCGACAACACCGGCCAGCGACGCAACCTGCGAGATGAGCGGGATCGTCGGCGCAACGAGCGGCGTCACGGTGCTGTACCGCAACTCGTAGAAGGTCAGCGTGGTCAGGTCAAGAATGCGGAGCGTATTCGCCAAACAGACGCCAGCGACATTCGCCGTAACTGGAATAATAGCCCCCAAGATGAGAGCCAATCCGGTCGTTGTGGTAGGAACCAGCGCGTACCACGCCTCGTCAACGATGATCGTTCCGCTCCCCGCGGAGGCTGCTGTGTTGATTGCCTCTTGAAGTCCTACCGTGGCGGAGAACACCGGATCTCCGTAGCCGTGTATGTAACTGAAGGTAGCCGAGAGTGCAATAGCGTATGCACTTGGTTCGGGGCCGACGAGCGTCGGCATCCCTACTGCGGTCAACGTAACGGTCTCCAGCGCAGTGCCACGGCCAATCTGGATCGTCTGGCCGACGACAAATGGGAAGACAGCGTTTGCGCCTTGGTCAATAAAGAAGGACGCATCCACATACACTGTACCGGCTCCAGTGCTGGAATTTCCCTGCAACACATTAATGGCGTCGGGAGGACCATAGCCAGCGCCTCCGTAGTTGAAAGAGAGCGCGTTGTACTGACCGGCGAAGCGTGTGATAAGCGACATGACTTTTTCTTTTCTCCCTGTTTTACAGTTCGTTATCGTTAGTGCCGGAACCATCCGGCATTGCACCCGGCTCCGGCATTTCACCGTCGCCCATCAGTCCCGATAGATGATCCGCCGCTTCGCCAACGCTCGCGTGCTCTTCGGGGCCGTTAACCTGGCCGTCCATCCCGACATGATGCGTCGATGCGCCGCCTTCGGGGTGAGCGTGGATATGGCCGTGTTCGCCACCGTCATGCTTTGCTGCCATATGCATCGCGGCGTGGCCCATCGATGGATGGTCCGATTTTTCGCCGTCATGGTGCTCGACGTGATGACTGCCGTCCTCCATGTGGTGGATCGTGGTTTTACCCATCGCTTTCCCCATTGGAGCTTCCCCGCCACCACCAGGCTTCGGCATTGAACTTGCGTGTGCCTTGAATGCTGTCCGCTGATACTGTTCGGCCATTTATTTTTCTCCGCCCTTCAGATCCCGAAGTTCTCTCACGGCATCAGCCGCTATTTGCTCCGCAGTGACAGCGCGAAGATGTAGTGTATCGCACTGCTGTTGTTTTTTCTCCACGGCGGTTTTCAGTTGCGCGATCTCCGATTCAAATTTTGCTACCCACGCTCCGCCCGATGGCCTGTCTCCCATCGGAACCAGATCGTGTCCCGCCTTCTGCGCAAGCAGGCGGAGCTGGTCGATCGTCAGATTCATTTCGCCGGCAATCCCAAGCGTGGGAGTTGCCACCTGCGGGCCGCGCCGCTGATTATCTTCACGGACGCGACGTTCAAATTCGGTTCGCTCAGATGGAGACAGGTCGTTGATGTTTGGGCCTTTCCCGTGAGCGTCAAGGCGAGCTTGCGCGGCGGCGCGTACTCTCGGATCGGGATGGTGTTTCGCTACGGAAAGGTCTTCGATGTACTGCTTGCGCTCTTCGCCTGATGCGTTTGGATTGTGACCGAGCGAGAACGTTGAAGACGCCATTGAGATTTATATTACACCAAACTCGGCGCTACGAAACCCCTGGGGTTGGAATTGGGATATCTATTCCATTCGCGCGTGCCGCACCCGCAGAGGCCGCCACCTGATGAGAGTTCCATGCGGAACCGCCTCGCCTTCCTTGCGGGCCTGGGGCTGGGGCCGGCGTTGATTCGAGTTTTGTAACTCTGCCTTCGAGTGCCGCCAGTGCCGCCAGTGCCGCGTCCAGCGTTCCGTCTTTCGCCAGCGTTTCGAGTTCGAAGATTCTTTGGCTGTCGCGCTCGTCGGCCTTTACGAAGTCGATAAACTCCGCCGCCACTCTTTCAAATTGAGCATCGACACCCTTTGATACGGCATTCGTGGCATCCACCAGGCGATCCAGCTTCTCATAGAAGTTGTATATCGCCGCCCCGTTCGCGCCAACCGAATTGGAGAGCCGATTAACTTCGGCCCCGAGCACATCGAGTCTCTGTATCAGTTCGGAGTTCTCAGCGCGAATATTATCAACTCCGAGCCATTTCATCAGCCATGTTTTGAGCCACTGCATTTAATCCGCCCCTTCGCGAAAAAACCCGTACACGTCGTTAAACTCAAACCAATCGATGAAGTCGCTCTGGCGGCCACCCACCCATTCGAGAACTCGGCATCGACGCTCTGACAATCGCAGCATATTCTTAAGTCTACACTGAAAACGAATGGCAAAATCCATCGCATTGCAGGAGCATCCAGGATTCACGACCACTCACTTCGGAACATGTTCGCGATGCACTCGGATTCTTACGCCAACCGATCCCAACTGTGAGTGCGGGGCTCTGATCGTTCAGGTTCGATTGCAGCCGAAACAGAGCACGATTCTCGATTGGGTTCTCGCTACTGGCCCAAATGTTCCGACACAACTCGCACTCCTTGGGGCGCGAGCGGCGGGAAAGTCGCGCGGCGGGCGGGACATAGCGCTGATTGTCGCCTCGCACGTGGCACAGATATACCCAGGTATCCGCATTTACATTTTTCGCCGCAACTGGACACAGGTAAAAGATACCCACCTCGCGAAGTACAAACTTGAACGCCCGATGCTCACGAGGTTCTACTCCGACAAAGAGTACGAGTTTCCGGACTCTATGCGCAACCCTCAGATCGCGTTCAACTTTGCCGACACGATGGAAGACATCATTCGGATCACATACGGACCCGAAGGCTTCCTGATTATTGTTGACCAAGCCGAACAGTTGGACGAAGCGGCGCTTAAAGCCCTGAAGGCCGCTAACCGATGGCCCGATACCGAGATGGGAGCGGCAAAGCTGTTGTTTTTGGGAAACCCCGGTGGCCCTGGCAGCAAATACCTTAAGCGTGTGTTTGTTGACAAGGACTATCCGGATGGGCGCGAAATCCCCGCCGATTTCGCCTTCCTGGAGGCTTATGGCTGGGATAACGCAATCTGGGCATTGAATCAAGGTATCGAGATCAACGGAGAGCCGATGACGTGGGACTTGTGGTACAAACTCCCCGGTGATCTTCCGGAGTGTGACGATGGGAAGTACAGCCAAAAATGGATGGAGTCGTTGCCAAACGAACATCGATTCAAACTGTTTGTGACTAAGACATCGGAAGGCCGTAAGATGTGGCAGTACCCGGATAATATCCGAATGGGCTGGCTATTTGGTCGTTTCGATAACTTTGAGGGGCAGGCGTTCGCGGGCGCGTGGAGTCGTGATCGGGTGGTAATCCGTTGAGCCAAGAGTTATCCGTTTCCGTTTCACCTTCCGCCATCGACACGATAGTGCGCCCCTGGTGGTCTGCGTGGGCGGGCATGGCCTGGGGATTTCGCAGGCACGCCGTCGTGCTGTGGGCCTGCGCGGGCCGCGTCGATCCGTACACCGCAAAGTCGATCCTGAGCATCGATCACCCGCATCTGTTTGAAGTGATTATTTTCTACCGCGAGCTGGTGAAGGATTTGGTACCGGAGCACGACCTCGCGCGAATGATCGTCGATGCGACACCGGAATATCCGCACAACGAGCGCAAGCACCTGTCGCGATTTTGTGCGGGCAAGAACGTATTCGAACAAGGCGAGCACGCCGTCAGGACTATTGCGGACCTGATAAACCCAGTCTTGCGGGAAGCCGGGATTGTGTCGCTGCGCGAAACCGATGACGGGCCGGATTCCAGAGTGGCGACGTTTCGGGACGTTTTCGACGGGTTGCGGAGAAACTACGTTTTGCGATCGGATGAACCGCCGCAAGAGAAGCAGACGGGGCCGGTGATTTTTATTTCCGAAGACTGCCCGGAGTTGATCTCTGCGATCCCGAGTCTTGAAGCTGATGAACCAAAGCGCCCTGAAGACGTTAAGAGCGTCGGCACGAAGCAGGATCAAATCTGGGCCGCTATGATGAACACCTATCGAGACTATCCCGCCATCATCGCAAGCGAACCCTTAGCGGTGCGACGGGCTAAACACATCGGACAGGGCGTAGATGCCATGCACAAAGCGCACCTCATGCGTGAGTTCGACGCAAAACACAGCACTCGAAGAGTTCGATCTCATTAAACGGCGACTGCGCCTTCAATGTGCCACCACCATGACTGACCAAGTGCTGCAATAAAAAGCAGCAGCACGCAAAGAACGGCGATAAATGGCATCGGTGTATTATTCTCCTGCCTTAGTATCGCCTGTTTTGATTGACGGCGTGCCGGTCGTTGTGCGGGTAGAACTAACGAGAGTTTCGATGCCGCCCACTCCATCGTCCGTCGATACGGAAACGGATTCGAGTTTTTCCACGACCGTAGACGGGCGCTGGCCGCGGCCCGTGTACTTTTTCGCCTTAACAAGAACGTCCAGCAGCGCGGGCGGAATTGGTATCCCGGCATTGGCGCAGTTTTCGGTTATTGAGATGACTTCGTTGATGATGTAGGCAACTGCCACGAACGCACCGAGATCGAACTGGAGTTTCATCGCGTCCGATATCAGGTGCGCGGCCCCGACGAGAACCAGAATCAGCGTCTTTCTGGCGAGGCCGATAAAGCTCTTGTGACTGGCGACTTCACCACGAATGAAAGCGACCAGAAGTCCCGTTATAAAGTCCAGCCCCATGCATGCCACGAGAATCTGAACCGTCAACGGAATCTGGAGCCAGAAAGAGACGATGAATGCGGCAATCCATTTCGCCGCGATCAGAGATGCCGACTCAGCCTGCACGCCGCGATTATCGCCTACTTGTACCATCCATCATCCCGTTGCAGATCTTGCTTTCTCTGAAGATTGCTGCATGTGAAGCAGCGGGCACTCTTTTCGTAGCGGTTCGATCTGATCCCTCAGAAAATTGAAGTGATCCTCAACGCGACCCTGATAGGTCATAAACTCCTTAGTCCTAACATATGTTCCGTTGATATCTTTCAGAAGTTGGGAGTTTTTCTTGTCGATAAGGGCACTTAAAATAAATACACCAAACGCACCGATCGGCACGGATATTACGCCAAATGCGGTTATCTGATCCGTCAGTACGGTTGCGAACATCAGACTCAAATGCATTTTAATTATCCTCTCATGGCCGAAGTCGGACTGCAAATGCGATAGAAGTGGAGGTTCCCGATGTCGGCAGAGTGCTGAACGTCACCCCAGGCGTGCGGTACTACGGTCAGCGGCGGGGAGTAATAGAACACGGCCCCTCCGGTTGGGTCGGCCTCCATTGAACTTGCGGCTACTAGCGATTCGGCCCACGACGGATCGGATGCGAGCGGGTACTTCGTCGCGTTAGGGTCGCCTTCACTGAAACTGTCGAACGCCCCTGGATGCAGAACGTTCCCTGATGTATCGTGTTTGAATCCCTGGGCCGGGGCCATCGCGCAACGATTCTTTATCGTGTAGACGACGCCAAGCTTCGCGGCCAGCGGTTCTCCGCGAGCCTCGCGCCACACGCAAAGCGCCAGCATCAGCGTCGGATCGGAAACATACGGCTCTTGCGGTGTAACGACGGTTATCATGCGATGTGTGGCCTCCGTCCCAAGTCTCCCAGAAATCTGCCCGACAGTTCCGGCATTGTGACGTTGTGCCGAATAACCGGGAGTCCGGCGGCATCGCGGCGTCTCTTGATCTCCGCCTGCACGACTTTATTGCAGCGATCGAATCTCCTTGCAATTCCCTTGATCGACACGCCACCGCTATACAGCGTCCACCACATATCGCGCTCTGATTCTTTTATCGGGGCGATGATGTGGGCACTCACTGAATCGCCCCGATCTTTCGACCGCAGGCAATCCAGTCGCTCACGATGCATTTCTGCGCATCCGCCAGCGGTATCGGATTATCGGCTCGACAGATTGCGCGATGCAGGGCCGTTTCCACTTTGTCTTTTTCGCGAGCACTGTACTGACCTTCGTATGGCTCGGCCCAGAGATTCTTATTACGGTCGTTCGAGCCGCCCAATTCCAGAGAAATCAGATGGTCGACCTCACAGCATCCCTTAATCGTCTGACCGTCTCGTTTCAGTACGAATTGCTTATCGGCTTCGGTGACATTGCGGGCGCGCGCCGTATAGTTCGGCACGCAGATAGTCTTACCGATTGTCGCCTGCGTTACAGTCGGATCGGTGGCTCCGGTTATACCTTTCGGTTGGTATGACGCAGAAGTCCCGATGCGCGCAAACAGAACGCATGCGGCCCCGAGGCACAGCGCAAGGACTGTTAGATTTATGGGCGGCGTGGAACGCATCATCGGCCCGATGTTCGCCGCCCTGTTGCACTGATCTTTATCCTGCTCCTGCGCTTTACCTTTCATGAAATCCTATGGGGTTTAGTTTGCCGGGTGCGATCCATGATTGGAAACATAATATCAGAACTTAAAGTTTGACTGCTGCAATCATCTTCGTGGTCTCACGAAAATGTCGAGAGACGATAATTATTTCCACGCGCTCATCCGACGCGTCCACAAATTCGCACGGCTCCAGAATTTTCCGCCCGTTATTGTGCGCGATGTTGTCGTTCACCAGCACCCCAGCCGCTTGCAAGCAGTCGAGAATTGTCGTGTACATGCCGTCCTGATCTTGCCGCTTGGCTGCGACGAAGAATCGCACGGTGATATCGGGACTCTCCACTGGTCCCGGATATTTCCATCCGAAAAGCGCCTGTGTTGTAAGTGTGTCGATCTGCTCTTTGACTTCTTTCGGCAACACCATACGGCCAGCTTCGCGGCGCTCCCACATATTTTTCTTTGATGGGCAGTGACCGTAGAGTACGAGGCGGCCGTTGATCGGGACTTCAACTGGTTGCGGTTTCGCGGCTCGTTGTGGGTGTGGTGCGCGGCTTACTCCGGCGTCATTTAATAGTAACTTCCCGGTATTGCGAAGTAACTGCTCAAGCTCCGCCTCAGAGATTCCCAAGATACTGGTCCTTTCCTGGGTTGTATCTTCCGAGCGGCGCGACCTTCACAACGTCGCTGAATGAGTAATTGCGGGCGACTACACTGCAAACGCTTCCGTCCCTGTGGTGCTGGTCGGTTATCATTTCCAGCCCGTTATCGCATTTGACGCAGCCTGCGGAGTCCGGGGCGAGTTCGCGGTATATTTCTACGGATTTCTTGCGCACGGCAATTATTCTCTCATTACTTGTAATCCATCTGCAAACCTGATAGTGTCATTTCGTGCAGGCTGAAATCACCGAGTCGGACCATATTTTCCTGTGGCTTCGGCGTAATCGCGGAGTCTTGTCTAAAATAGCCCGCGAACTCGAAATCACCCCTGAGTTTGTCCGTCAGGTGTTGTACCACCGCCACATAAAGTCGAATGACTCCCGCGTTGAGCAGGCGCTACTTGAAGCTGGTGCGCCATTTATGGGCGAGCGGCTCGGGGTGTCGCAGTGAAGCGTGGCGCTCCCGATCACTGGAAGATGATGGAATTGGCGCGGCGTGCCGAGGTTCCCATCAAGTACGGCCTTCCGTGGGCCAACGGTGTACTTGAACGGCTATGGCACTACACCGCCACATTTGCTCCTGCGGGCGACATCGGGCGAATTCCTATCGGAGCGATTGCCAGGGCCTGTGGATGGCCCGAGTCGGAGGCTGAGTTTCTAATTTCCGCGTTAATTAACTCGAAGTGGCTTGATAAATTAACGGATTATAATTTACTGATTCATGACTGGTACGATCACTGCGAGGATAGCGTTCACTCAAAAATAGCCAGGGCAAGGGGATATTTTGCGGATGGTAAACCTCCCAAATTGACAGGTTTACGAAAATATGAGGTACCTGAAATAAGAGAGTTTTATGGTATCCCAGTGCAACCCGTTGCAACCCCAG